>Ga0187887_10000866_pt1 | contig 28053 bp, 18 predicted proteins | sample June2016WEW_7_10_FD_132977 | JGI IMG/M metagenome (GOLD analysis project Ga0187887, IMG submission 132977) | Peatland microbial communities from SPRUCE experiment site at the Marcell Experimental Forest, Minnesota, USA - June2016WEW_7_10 | ecosystem: Environmental > Terrestrial > Soil >... | reverse complement strand
TACATCACTCCTTATTTCGAAATTAAAAATTCTCATCTGATGGATACCGTTGCCGACTGGACAACGATTCCTTCTTTGGAAGCCAAGCCCCCGGATGTCATGCGCTATTTTGTTCGTGTTAAACCGGAAACGCTGGATGCCTTTATTTCGAAAAATGAATTAGGCGGAATAAGTCGTGAAGAAGCTGAAGGCGAATTCTTAAGCCAGCAGAGCGTTAAGCTGAATCAGGAATATTACGCTTCACTCGGTGATAAAAAAGCCTTCGTAATGTCTTACGGTAAGAATATCATGATCCTGAAAGTCGTTGGGTATGCTGAATCCATTACAGATTATTATAAGATCGACGATTTGAAGGCGCATGTCTGGATTGCCCATCAACGGTTCCCAACCAAAGGAAGGGTCTGGCATCCTGGAGGCGCGCATCCCTTCGGAGCGATAAATACCGCGTTGGTCCATAACGGCGACTTTGCCAACTACAGTTCCGTCAGTGAATATCTTGCGCAACGTCATATTTATCCGCAATTCCTGACCGATACAGAAGTATCCGTTCAGATATTTGATTTGCTGGATAGGACTTATCATTATCCGTTGGAATATATTATCGAGGCTTTGGCGCCTACGACAGAAATAGATTTCGACAGGCTTACCAAAGAGAAGCAGTCCATCTATCGCGCAATTCAGGCAACTCATATTCATTCTTCCCCGGATGGCCCCTGGTTCTTTATCATTGCCCGCACCTTGGCGAAGGCTGACAAATTTCAACTCATGGGCATTACCGATACATCCATGCTCCGTCCGCAGGTCTTCGCTTTTGCCGATGGTGAAGTGCAAGTCGGCTTGATTTGTTCTGAAAAGCAGGCGATTGACGCAACGTTACTAAGTATGTCGAAAGATGACAGCCGTATCTGCCCGGTTGCCGACAAGTACTGGAATGCCCGGGGCGGCAGTTCAACGGATGGCGGTTCGTTCATTTTTACTCTCGAAAAAGAGAAAGCCGGCAACTATCGACTGAATTGTACTGATAAATTCGGTGTTCCTGTAAGGTTACCGTCAGGAACGGAAGTTGATGATTTAACTAAAGAAATAAAAAAACCAGCTACTCATACTGATAAGATTGAGAAAAATATTCGTGAACGGTTTGATGCCGGCAGCCAGATAGTCTTCCAATATTTTACGGAAAACATTGTTAACTGGTCATTTGCCGATATCGGCTTTGCCTGTGATACGGTTATTAACCTGGCTAAAGATTTGAATCAATTCGCAAAAGCCATTGAAATATTAACGCTGCTTAACGACCGGCGATATGACACTGGTGTGAAGAAGCGTAAGCACATCCTGCAAACCGTTCGTGATGCTTTGCGCAAATTGTTTGCCCTTATCCCTTTAATCGGGGCAACATCGGCAAGTGAGTTCCGGTTGATCAATTATAAAACCAGAGAACAATTAAGAGGACCTGATGTCGAAGAGACGACTCTGGTAATTGATACGCTTGGTTTTCCGCCGGAAGGAAACGGATCGAATGCCTCGCTTTTATTAGACGCCTACATGAAGGGCTGGAAACACTTCATCGTTTATAACTGTGCCGGACAGCGTTTTACCGGTTGCGGCCTTGGACCTCATACCCAGGACGTTACGATCGATGTTTATGATAATGACGGCGATTACCTCGGTTCCGGCATCGACGGTTTGACCATCACCATCCACGGTAATGCCCAGGATCAATTGGGTCAGATCATTAAAGACGGCAAGCTGGTGATTCACGGAGACACGGGACAAACATTCTTGTACGGCGCCAAGGGCGGATCCATTTTTGTTTTGGGTAATGCTGCAGGCCGGCCATTGATTAATTCCGTTGGTAAACCAAGGGTCGTGATTAACGGTACCTGCCTGGATTTCCTTGCTGAATCCTTCATGGCCGGAGATGTCTTTACCGGCGGCGGTTTTGTTATTCTGAACGCTATAACATTTGATGATCAAGGCAACATAGTTACTTTGAAAGAACCCTATCCCGGCGGCAACCTGTTTTCGCTTGCTTCCGGAGGTGCCATATACGTACGCGATCCTCATAAGTATCTTGTCCGCGAGCAGTTGAACGGCGGAAATTTCTTCAAGATGACGGATCAGGACTGGGAGGTGATCTTGCCTTATCTTCAGGAGAATGAGCGTTTGTTCGGGATCAGGGTGGATGACCTGCTGACGGTTGACGGTAAACATAAGCGACCCGGTCAAGTCTACCGAAAAGTTGCTCCGGATAAACTATCGGCTAACCTCCAAATGGAGTCAGACGAATAGGTATTTTATTCAAATGAGAGAGTATCGAAAATGACAACAAGAATTACAAAACAGAAAGCCACTGGAGATCTTTTCAAGGCCGTCCAGGAAAAAGCAGATGTTCATTTAAGTGTCTGCTACCAGTGTAAGAAATGTTCTATCGGCTGTCCTGTAGCCGACCAGATCGAATCGCCGCCTTCTGAAATCATACGAAGACTGCAACTCGGCGCCGGTGACGAATTATTACAGACGGACCTCATTTGGACATGTCTAGGCTGTGAAACATGTTACGCCAGGTGTCCTAATCAGATAGACTTTCCCGCTGTGATTGATGCCTTAAAGTCCATCGCTCTGGAAAAAGGGGTTGCCAGACCGGAGGGTGATGCGCCGTTATTTAACCATTTGTTTCTGAACACGGTCAAGTCTTACGGTCGCGTTTACGACCTGCAGGCTATTGCCCTGTATAAACTTAGAACCGGTAACTTGAAACAGGATACGGATAAATTCCCCACGATGCTTAAAAAAGGCAAGATAGCAATACTGCCGCCGTCGGGTGGCGATAAAGGTAAAGTGAAGCGTATCTTCAAAAAGACAGCGCAAAACAGAGGAACAGGAAAATGAAATACGCATATTATCCAGGGTGCTCTGCTCATTCCACTGCTCGCGACATGCATAAATCGTGTCTGGCGGTAGCGAAAGCACTTGATATTGAACTGAATGAAATCAAGGGTTGGACCTGTTGCGGGGCCAGTGCCGCTCACCAGACCGACCGGAATTTGGCTGTTTCGTTGGCCTCCGCCAACCTCCTCTTGGCCAAAGAGATGGGCATGGACATGGTGGTCAATTGCGCCGCCTGTTATAACCGCTCAAAGGTTGCCAACTATGAAATTAAAAATTCTAAAGAAGTGAAACAATCCGTTGCTGATAGTCTCGGAGAAATTTATGATGGATCGGTTCCGGTACGACACTTTGTTGAGATTCTTTTAAAAGATGTTGGACCGGCTAAGTTGCGTAAGAAGATTATTAATCCGTTGAAAGATCTTAAAGTGGCTGCTTATTACGGTTGTTACCTGGTCCGTCCGCCGGAAGCGACCAACTTTGATGATCCGGAGAATCCCACGATTCTTGAAAGCCTGATCGATGTGACAGGCGGTGCGAGTGTCGAGTGGTCGGGCAAAGTAGATTGCTGCGGCGGTATGCAAAACCTTACACGAACAGAAATTACTGTCCGGCGTTCTGCTGCAGTCATAGAGATGGCAAAGGCTGCAGGCGCCGAGTGCATCGTCGTTGCCTGCCCGATGTGTCAAATCAGCCTTGATGTCAGGCAGGCCGATATGGAAAAGCTTCTCGGCAGGAAATACGATATGCCGGTTATTTATCTTACACAATTACTCGGTCTTGCTCTTGGTCTCTCACCTAAAGAACTCGGGTTGAACAAACTAATGGTAAGTCCGGCAGCCATATTAAAGAAAGCAAAAGCAGCAATCTCGTAAAAACTGCTTATGGATGATAGACGATTAAAGACTATTTAAGGTTACGATATGCATAAAAGTGAAAAAAAATTAACAGGTGCTGTTCTGGTTCAGGGCGGCGGCATCGCCGGTATTCAGGCAGCCCTCGACCTTGCTGATTCCGGATTTAAAGTCTATCTTGTTGAGCGTGATGCGGCCATCGGCGGCATGATGGCTCAACTTGACAAGACGTTTCCGACCGGCGATTGCGCTACCTGTATTGTATCCCCCAAACTGGTCGAATGTGCCCGCAATATCAATATTAAGATACTCACCCTTTCCGAACTCATCGGTTTGGAGGGGGAACCGGGTAATTTTAGGGCTAAAATCAAGGTCTCTCCAAGATATATCGATGAAGCGAAATGCAATGCCTGCGGTCAGTGTACCGATGCCTGTCCGGTCAATGTGCCCAATCCATTTGATTGTGAAATGGGTACCCGAAAAGCGATCGCCAAGCTCTATGCTCAAGCAACGCCTAACAAATTTGGTATTCTGAAGCTCGGTCATTCTCCCTGCAAAGTCGAATGTCCGGCGAACATCAACATCCAGGGCTACATTCAATTAATCAAGAAAAAGGAATACCTCAAGGCTGTTAATCTCATTCGGGAGCGAAATCCGCTCTCCGCCATTTGCGGACGGGTTTGTACTCACCCCTGCGAGTTAAAATGCACGCGCAATGATATAGATTCATCCGTTTCCATCAGATTATTAAAGCGTTTCGCTTCGGACCAGGAAATGGACATGATCAAATCCGGTAAACTGGCTCTTCCGGAAGAGAAGATTCCATCCGCAGACGCCAAAAAAGTTGCCGTCGTAGGCGCCGGTCCTGCCGGTCTTACCGCATCTGCCGACTTGGCGGACAGAGGCTATTCAGTGACCGTTTATGAATCGACGTCAGCAGCAGGTGGTATGTTGCGATGGGGAATTCCCGCTTACCGTTTGCCGAAAGATGTACTGGATTATGAAATAGAGCTTATCCGTCGCAAGGGCATTAAATTTGTTTATAATACCCGTATCGGGATCGATATTTCCATGGATAAACTGCGCCGGGAAAATGCGGCCGTCTTTATCAGTATCGGCACCCAGAGCAGCCGGAGGCTGGGAGTTGAAGGTGAAGATAAAGCAGGGATCTCTTATGGTCTAGAGTTCCTGCGTCAAGCCCAAGACAAGGATAACCGTCCTAAACTGAGCGGCAAAGTCGTGGTGATCGGCGGCGGCAACGTTGCTGTCGATGTAGCCCGATCAGCGCTGCGCCTTGGCGCCGACGCAGTCGAGATGGTGAGCCTGGAACAGCGCTATGAGATGCCGGCTGTACCCGAAGAGGTTGCCGCCGCACTCGAAGAGAATATAAAAATTAACAACGGATGGGGTCCGAAACGTGTTCTCGGAAACGATAAAGTCAATGCCATCGAGCTGAAACGCTGCACCAGAGTCTTTGATGAAACAGGGCGATTCAGCCCCACTTACAACGATAATGAGACAACGATATTAAATGCCGACCAAATTATCGTTGCCATCGGTCAGGCGGTCGATAAAGACTCGCTGGGTAACATGGGAGCGGCAACAGAACGTAATTTTTACAAGGTCGATAAAATCACCTTGGAAACATCCGTAAAAGGCGTGTTTGCCGGTGGTGATGACATTCCGGGCAGTGCTTCCGTTATCGGTGCTGTCGGCGCGGGCAAGCGGGCGGCGGAATCGATTGATCGTTATCTCAAAGGCGAGGATATGTTGTCCGCAAGATTTGAGTCTACTGTAACACCGATTGCTCCGGAATTTCTGCCTGAAACCAAGGGCATGGAAAAGAAGCCGTGTGCCGAACAGGCAATCCTGCCGGTAGCTCAACGTGTCAATAATTTTAACGAAGTTGAAGAAGGTCTTACGGAAGAAGCTGCCCTGGCAGAAGCCGAGCGTTGTCTCAATTGTGCCCTGTGTTCCGAGTGCCAGCAATGCGTTGCTGCCTGCGAACAGCATGCTGTTGACCATTCGATGACGGAAAAGATCATCGAGCTTAATGTTGGTTCTGTTATCCTGACACCCGGTTTTGAAGAATTTGATGCTGCGAAAAAAGGTGAATATGGCTATGACCGGTATCCTAATGTGATTACAAGCGTACAGTTCGAGCGTATGCTCTCGGCTTCCGGGCCGTTTGATGGCCATGTCATCCGGCGATCCGATGGTCAACCTGCCAAACGTGTCGCCTGGATCCAGTGCGTCGGCTCAAGGGATACACGCTGCGGCAATGAATACTGCTCTTCAGTTTGCTGTATGGTTTCCACCAAGCAATCGATGATAGCGGCCGACCACTTACCCGGACTGGAAGCATCCATTTTTTATATGGACATCCGGGCTCATGGTAAGGACTTCGATCAGTATTACGAGCGGGCAAAGAAACAGGGTGTAAATTACATCAAGGGTATACCGTCCCGCATTATCCAAATGCCCGGTACGAGGGACCTGCGGGCGACATTCTATAACGAAGCCAATCAATTACAGGAAAAGGATTTTGACCTGGTTGTTTTATCTGTCGGCATGGAACCCGGCTTATCTGCCGTAGATACTGCCAAACGTTTAGGCATTGATCTGAATGAATATGGTTTCTGTTCCACCGATCGATTTGCGCCGTTGAATACCTCCCGTCCGGGAGTTTTTGTCGGCGGCGCTTTCCAGGAACCGAAGGATATCCCGGAAACAGTCACCCAGGCCAGCGCAGCGGCTTCAATGGCTATGGAATTGTTATCATCCGCCCGCAACACACTGATTACCAAAGCAGTCTACCCGGATGAGCACGATGTCACCGACGAGCAGCCCAGGATAGGCGTTTTTATCTGCCACTGCGGCCGCAACATTGCTTCTGTGATCGATGTTGAAAAAGTGGTTCACGCCGTGGCCCAGGATCCGAATGTTATCTTTGCCACTCATACGTTATTCACCTGTTCAGATACCAGTCTGGTCAATATCCGTGACGCCATCCGAGATAACCGGCTCAACCGTATTGTTGTAGCTTCCTGCACACCGCGTACGCACGAACCGATCTTCCGGGATACACTCCGTGAAGCGGGTTTAAACCAGTATTTATTCGAAATGGCTAATATCCGTGACCAATGTTCCTGGGTGCACTCGACAATGCCGGAGCAGGCCACTCAGAAAGCTGTCGAACTGGTGAAGATGTCTATTGCCCGTGCCCGTAGATTAGTTCCATTACAGGGTTCTTATTCCAACGTCGTTCAGAATGGTCTGGTTATCGGCGGCGGCCTCAGCGGCATGACAGCAGCTCTTTCTCTGGCCGAACAAGGATTTAAGACCCACTTGATCGAACGGTCGGATAAACTGGGTGGCAATTACCTTAATTTGCACTACACACTGGAACACGAAGATGTTGGCGGTTTCCTTTCTGCCTTGATCAAACGTGTTCAGAGCAACCATAATATTGTTCTGCACATGAATAGTGAAGTAAAGAACGTAGCCGGTTTTGTGGGTAATTTCGAAGTTACTCTTAACGAGCATAACGAAGAAACTATTGTGCCATGCGGCGCAATCATTGTCTCTACCGGCGCCGACCCGGCGAATACCAAAGATTTCCAATACGGCCAGTCCGCCAATATTATGACCCAATCAGAATTGGAGAATGCTTTGCAAACAAGCAATTTTTCTTCTTCTAACCGCAACATTGTCATGATCCAGTGCGCCGGTTCACGGAATGAAGAGAGAGCCTATTGCAGTCGTATTTGCTGTACAATGGCGGTCAAGAATGCCCTCAAACTGAAGAAGCAGAATCCCGATATGAACATCATAGTCCTCTATCGCGATATCCGTACCTATGGATTCCGCGAAAAATATTATAAACAGGCTCGTGAGGCCGGTGTTATCTTTATGAGATACGAAAAAGAAAACCCGCCGGTTATTTCCGCTAATCATGATCTGGTTACACTGAAGAGTCCTGACTTTCCGGAGCAGATAGAGATCGAAACCGACGTCATTGTGCTCAGCACAGGTGTCGATGCCTTGAAGGATAACCGCAAGCTGGCAGACATGCTTAAGGTACCGTTGAATGCCGACGGTTTCTATGTCGAGGCTCACCTTAAGCTGCGGCCTGTTGAGTTTGCCACGGAAGGCATTTATCTGTGCGGTTTGGCCCATTCGCCCAAGTTGAGTGACGAGAATATTTCGCAGGCCAAAGCGACTTCATCCCGGGCGGCGACCATCCTTTCCAAGACCCGACTTGAAGTCGGCGGGCAGGTGTCATGCGTCGATCAGGAAAAATGCATTTCCTGTTTAACCTGCGTCAGGGCGTGTCCTTATCATGCGCCACTCGTTAATGTTAACAGTAAAGCGGAAATTGCTGCTGCCGCGTGTATGGGCTGCGGTATATGTGCTTCGGAATGTCCGGCACACGCCATCCATCTGCGAAATTTTGAGTCCGATCAGTTCCAGGACATGTTGAAGACTTTTTTATCAGAACCGGATAATGAGAATAAACCGGTATCTGTAATGAAATAAGGAAGTGATAATGAACACGAATAATTTTGAACCTAAAATAGTGGCTTTTTGCTGCCACTATTGCGCCTATGCCGCAGCAGACCTGGCAGGCTCAGGGCGTTTACAATATCCGCCCAACATCCGCATCGTTCGTTCGCCATGTACCGGCAGATTGGAAATAGACTTTTTCATGAAGGCTTTTGAGGCCGGCGCCGATGGGGTACTGGTCGCCGGATGCGAGGAAGGCAGTTGTCACTTTAAAGAAGGCAATTATCTGGCCAAGCGCCGGGTAAATACTACCAGGCAATTATTACAGGAAGCCGGTCTGGAACCTGAGCGGCTGCGCATGGTGAATGTGAGCGCCGCCAGTTCCCAGAAATTTGTCGAGTATGTCCGCGACATGGTTGAGACCGTCACTAAACTCGGTCCCGCACGTAATAAGAAAACTATCCCTAAAGAACAAACAGGAGCAATAAAATGATCGTTGCCGAAAGAAAAACCATTCCTGAACTTGTCGAGATTTTAAAACCACATAAGAAAATACTGGTGCTGGGCTGTGGCACCTGTGTTACCGTTTGTCTGTCAGGAGGCGAACGTGAAGTCAGCATTATTTCATCGGCACTGCGTATTGCATCCCGCGTTCAAGGTTTAAGCCTTGAAATCGATGAACTCACCATCGAGCGCCAGTGCGATAACATCTTTATTGAGCAGGCGGCGGAAGCGATCCAGAGGGCCGATGCAGTGTTGTCAACAGCCTGTGGTGCCGGTGTCCAGGCGATTGCCGAACGCTTTCCCGAAAAGCCGGTTTATGCCGGATTGAACACGACCTTCATAGGCATCCTCGAGGAACGCGGAGTATGGACGGAGAAATGTGCCGCTTGCGGTGCCTGCATTCTGCATAAATATGGCGGTATATGTCCGGTGACACGTTGCGCCAAGCATATGCTGAACGGACCATGCGGGGGATCCCGTGAAAACAGGTGTGAAGTGCGACCGGACAGGCCCTGCGCATGGCAACTTATCTACAAGAGGCTAAAGGACATCAACCAGCTCGACAGACTTAAGGAAATGGAACCGGCCAAGAACTGGAATCCAAGCCTGAGCGGTGGTCCCAGAATGTTAATAAGAGAAGATCATAAAATATAGCTACCTGCATAGTTACTATGCCAGCAGCTTATATCACCTTTGTTTCACTAAGGTTGCAACATTGTTTTTTTGCTGACACTGATGATACAAAAATGATCAATTTTACATGTAAATTTATGTTCAACTACAGCAAAGGTTAATCAACATTATGTATTTTTTTAGTTTTTACTCTATATATCAGTCACGAACAAATTCAATACTATTGCTGAATGCAAATGAATATTTTAAAAAACACCTTTGTTATCAATGTAAAACAAAAATACAATGATGAGGATAATGATTAAATAGCACAATATATCAGAATGTGATAAATAAAAGTGGACTAATGAATATGGATTGTTATGATGCACAACCTGTATGCATGGCATGTTTTTCGCAGTAAAAAGATATTTAAAGCTAAGTTATTCAATATTACAAGATTAACCCTGATCAATAAAGTTCATAAGAATGAAATTGATTATGAACAATACAAATAAAGGTTAAAAAAATTGAAAGGAGAAATAAAAAAGATGGAAATAAAAACGCCGAAAAATGTAATTGATTTAATTAAAAAAGAGGGTATCCAGATGGTCGATTTGAGATTTATGGATTTCCCCGGTATGTGGCAACATTGCAGTTTTCCGATAAACGAGATTGATGAAGGTGTCTTTGAAAACGGCCTTGGTTTTGATAGCTCCAGTATCCGTGGCTGGCAGCCAATCAATGAATCGGATATGCTTATGAAGCCCATTCCTTCGACAGCTTTTATCGATCCTTTTACTCAGGTGAAAACTCTCGTCATGATTTGTGACATTTGGGATCCTATTACAGGTAAAGAATATAGCCGAGATCCGCGGTATGTAGCGCAAAAAGCCGTTAAATACATAAAATCTCTAGGTTTAGCGGACACGATCTACTTTGGACCTGAAGCGGAATTCTTTATTTTTGATGATGTCCGTTATGACCAAAACTGCAACGAAAGCTATTATCACATTGATTCCGTAGAAGGTAAGTGGAATACCGGCCGTGTAGAGAACCCTAACTCAGGTTATAAGATTCGTCATAAGGAAGGCTATTTCCCTGTACCGCCCAATGATAGCCAGCAGGATTTACGTAGTGAAATGGTGATAAATATGCAGAATATTGGGATGCAGATAGAAGCGCATCACCATGAAGTTGCCACGGCTGGACAGGCAGAGATAGATATGCGTTTTTCTCCTATGGTCGAAATGGCTGATAATCTGTTGAAATTTAAATATATCATCAAAAATACCGCCAAGAAATACGGCAAGACGGTAACGTTCATGCCCAAACCTTTGTTTGGCGACAACGGCAGCGGAATGCATGTGCATGTTTCTCTTTGGAAGGGTGGGAAAAACCTCTTTGCCGGTAACAACTATGCCGGACTTTCGGAAATGGCCTTGTTTGCTATCGGTGGAATATTGAAACATGCGCCGGCTTTATTGGCTTTCACCAGCCCCACAACCAACAGTTACAAGAGGCTGGTGCCGGGTTATGAAGCGCCGGTCAACCTTGCCTACTCCAAGCGTAACCGCAGCGCCGCAGTTCGCATACCCATGTATTCCACGTCACCCAGTTCCAAGCGTCTGGAATTCCGCTGTCCAGATCCATCTTGCAATCCTTATCTGGCTTTTGCAGCTATTGCTATGGCTGTTGCGGATGGAATTCAAAACAAAATTGATCCGGGCAAGCCTTTGGATACAAATATATACGATCTGTCTCCAAAAGAAGCGGCCAAAGTTCCGACAACGCCGGGTTCTCTGCGCGATGCACTGAGTTTCCTGACAAAGGATCATAAATTCCTGGTTAAGAATGACGTATTTACACAAGACGTGATTGATACCTGGATTGAATACAAGTTGAAGAATGAAGTGGAACCTATGGATTTGCGTCCACATCCATATGAGTTTGCTCTTTACTACGATATGTAAATTACAAAACAGGGAACGGTCATCCTGAACAAAAATTTTTCCGATGACCGTTCCCTTCATCTCATCTTTAATCATTGACGAGACCGGAAAAAAAAGATAAACACTTCCCACCAATGAGGTGCGTGAGTTACCTCAAGCAGCCTCAAGATATTAGTTCTGCCGGGGGATAAATTCCTTACAATGTCGCTCTTAAAAAAAGAACGTAGATCTTTGCTAGTCCTGGAAGATGGCAGCATTTTCGAAGGGACGGCCTTTGCGGGCTACGGCGAAACTATGGGTGAAGTTGTTTTTAATACGGGCATGACCGGTTATCAGGAAGTCATTACCGATCCTTCTTATAAAGGCCAGATTGTCACCATGACTTATCCTCTTGTCGGCAATTACGGTATAAATGATGAGGATATGGAATCCGCAAGTATTCATTTGGAAGGGTTCATCGTCAAGGAATATCAGCCTAATCCCAGTAACTGGCGGATGCGCCAAAGCCTCAAATCTTTTCTGGAAGATCACGGCAAAATCGGTTTGGAGGGTATCGACACCCGCGCTTTAACTCGTCGCCTACGCCTGTCCGGCTCTATGAAAGGGATTATTTCTACCGAAACAAAAGACATCTCCGAATTACTGGCGAAAGTTCAAGCTTATTCCGGACTGGTTGGGCGCGATCTGGTGAGGGAGGTCTCCTGTTTAAAGCCTTATTTATGGAAAAAAGGAGCTCCTTCTCAAGGTAAAATACCCGCCAGAAAACCGGTAAAGAAGCTGCGCGTCGTTGTCCTGGACTGTGGAGTCAAATATAATATTTTACGTCTGCTGGAAAATAATGGTTGTCAAGTTATTGTTCTTCCGGCTTTTTCTACCAGTGATGAAATTCTGGCTTTTAAACCGGACGGTGTTTTGCTTTCCAACGGCCCCGGTGATCCGGCTGCCCTGCCTTATATAGTGGACGCGGCGCGCGCCATTATTGGCAAGATTCCGGTCTTTGGCATTTGTTTGGGACATCAAATTATGGGTCAGGCGGTTGGCGGCAAAACTTCTAAACTAAAATTCGGTCATCATGGCATTAATCAACCTGTGAAAAATGTGGATACAGGCAGAGTCGAAATCACTTCTCAGAATCATGGTTTTGTTGTTGATCCGGAATCCGTGGATAAAAAAGCTGAAAGCACTTATCATAATTTGAACGACAGAACATCCGAAGGCATGCAAATGCCTTTGGCAATGAGCGTGCAGTATCATCCGGAAGCCTCGCCTGGACCGCATGATACGGAATATTTATTTTTGCAGTTCATTCAAATGATGCAAAAAACAAAGGGGAAGGCGGCATGATATTGATCATTGATTTTGGCTCCCAGTATAACCAATTGATTGCCCGGCGGGTAAGAGAAAACAATGTTTATTGCCAGATTGAGCCACCTACCATTTCTATCGCCGCTATCAAAAACCTTCGACCCGAAGGTATAATTTTATCAGGCGGTCCGGCCAGCATTTACACCAAAGGATCGCCGCGCGTGGATAAAGGCATCTTCAACATGGGTATCCCAATTCTGGGTATTTGTTATGGTTTACAATATATGGTGGATTCATTAGGCGGCAAGGTTATCGGTTCGACCAAGCGCGAATACGGATTTGCCGAACTAAATATCAAAAAACAAAAAGGGATATTTTCCGGTGTGACTAAAAAAACGCAGTGCTGGATGAGTCACGGCGATTCTATCGGCACACTGCCCGCGGGATTTGTCATTACCGCAACCACTGCAAATACGCCTGTGGCGGCAGCGGAAGATGCGATACGAAATTTTTACGGCCTGCAATTTCATCCGGAAGTTGTTCATACTAAGGAAGGGAAGAAAATGCTGGCCAACTTCCTGTTTACTATTTGTGTGTGTAAAAAATCATGGTCAATGAAATCTTTTGTTGCCCATGCCGTGGAAGAAATTCGTCAGCAGGTAGGATCACAGAAGATTATACTGGGGCTTTCCGGCGGCGTCGATTCTTCCGTTGCCGCTGTTTTACTGCACAGGGCAATTGGGAAACAACTGACCTGCGTTTTCGTGGATAACGGCGTACTGAGGGCCGGTGAAGCCGAGCGCGTCATTGAAATGTTTAAAAAAAACCTGCAAATCAACTTGAGGTTTGCACGGTCAGGAAAACTATTTTTAAAAAAATTAAAAGGCGTGACCGATCCTGAAAAAAAACGAAAGATCATCGGCGGTACATTTATTGAGGTATTTGATCAGGAAGCACGCAAAATTAAAAATGTGAAATTTCTGGCACAGGGAACTTTATATCCCGACTTAATTGAGTCCCGTTCCGCATTTGGCGGGCCCAGCGCAGTCATCAAATCGCATCATAATGTCGGCGGTCTACCCAAAAAGATGAATCTCAAACTGGTCGAACCGCTCAAACACTTATTTAAAGATGAAGTCAGGCTTTTGGGAAAAGAATTGAGGCTGGCTGATGATGTGGTCTGGCGGCAGCCATTTCCGGGGCCTGGGCTGGCGATTCGTATTATCGGTGAAGTGACACCGCAGCGGTTATCTGTATTGCGCAGTGCCGATACAATTTTGCTGGAAGAAATACGCGCAAACAATCTTTATTACAAACTATGGCAATCTTTTGCCATACTTTTACCTCTAAAAAGTGTGGGCATTATGGGAGATCAGCGCACCTATGAAAATATTCTGGCCATTCGTGCTGTCACCAGTGATGACGCTATGACTGCCGACTGGGCGCAATTGCCGCATGATATTCTGGCTCGGATTTCCAATCGAATTATTAATGAAGTGCGTGGCGTTAACAGAGTTGTTTATGACATAAGTTCCAAACCGCCCAGCACGATTGAGTGGGAGTAATAAAAAAGATTATTTCAACATCCTCAAAAAGGCTTGGAAAATTAGCTAATTGAAGAATTCAACATATTGGTAAAATAAGTGCCAAAACGAAATGACATAAAAAAAATACTGCTTATCGGGTCCGGGCCGATTATTATCAGTCAGGCCTGTGAATTCGATTATTCGGGAACGCAAGCCTGCAAAGCTCTGCGCGAAGAAGATTATGAAGTTGTTTTAATCAACAGCAATCCGGCAACTATTATGACCGATCCGGAAATGGCTGACCGTACTTATGTGGAGCCTATAACGCCCGAAGCAGTGGAAAAAATTATCGCTCGTGAACGGCCGGACGCTCTGCTTCCCACTTTAGGCGGACAAACAGGATTGAATACCGCCGTTGCTCTGGCGGAAAATGGTGTGCTGGAAAAATACGGTGTGGAAATGATCGGGGCGTCGCTGGATGTTATCCATAAAGCGGAAGACCGGGAAAAATTCCGCCACGCTATGGAAAAAATCGGATTGCGTGTGCCCAAAAGTGGCTTTGCCCGATCAATGAATGAAGTGCTGAAAATTGCCGATGATATTGGCTTTCCAGTTATCGTGCGCGCATCATTCACTCTCGGTGGAACAGGCAGTGGTGTGGCTTATAATCGTGAAGAGCTGATGGAAATCGCCAAGTTAGGATTGGACGCCAGCATGATTTCCGAAGTTATGATTGAAGAATCGGTACTGGGCTGGAAAGAATACGAATTGGAAGTGATGCGCGATAAGGCCGATAATGTTGTCATCATTTGTTCTATCGAAAATTTCGATGCCATGGGTGTACATACGGGTGAATCAATAACAGTTGCCCCGGCGCAGACCCTGACTGATAAAGAATATCAGATTATGCGTAATGCCTCTATTGCCATCATGCGGGAAATCGGCGTGGAAACAGGTGGTTCCAATGTACAATTTGCTGTCCATCCGCAAACCGGCGAAATGATCGTTGTTGAAATGAATCCCCGTGTTTCGCGTTCATCAGCGCTGGCCTCTAAAGCCACAGGTTTTCCCATTGCTAAAATTGCCGCAAAGCTTGCTGTCGGCTATACGCTTGATGAGATTCCCAATGATATTACCCGCGAGACGATGGCGTCATTTGAGCCGACGATAGATTATTGCGTAGTAAAAATTCCCCGCTGGACATTTGAAAAATTTCCGGAAACGGAAGATTTTTTAACAACATCGATGAAGTCTGTCGGAGAGACTATGGCCATTGGACGGACTTTTAAGGAGGCTCTGCAAAAAGCGATTCGTTCGCTGGAAATCGGCCGCTTCATTCTGGGGCAGGCATTGCCTGCCGGATTAAAAGATCAGCATGAATTTCTCAAAAGCAAACTGATCAAACCCAATTCTTTAAGATTGTTTTATATCGCCGCGGCTATACAAAACGGGATGACAATTGAAGAACTTTATCAATTAACTAAAATTGATCCCTGGTTTTTGCATCAAATCAGGGAAATAGTGGAAGCCGGAGAAGAGTTAAAAAAATCGCTTCCTTCCGTTGAATTACTTAGACAAGCAAAGAAAATGGGATTTGCCGATCGCGCCCTGGCATCTTTCTGGGGAATGACTGAACTCGAAATTCGCAAATGGCGTGAAAAAGTAAATATTATCCCTGTATATAAACTTGTGGATACCTGCGCGGCGGAATTTGAAGCCTACACACCATATTATTATTCCACTTACGAAACAGAAACCGAAACCAGACCATCAACAAAAAAGAAAATTGCAATCATCGGCGGCGGACCCAACCGCATCGGCCAGGGCATTGAGTTTGATTATTGTTGCGTTCATGCGTCGTTTGCCTTGCGCGAAGAAGGTTATGAAAGCATCATGATCAACTCCAATCCCGAAACGGTCAGCACTGATTATGACACATCAGACAAACTTTTCTTTGAACCCGTGACGCTGGAAGATGTTTTAAATATCATTCAGGCCGAAAAGCCTGATGGAGTGATTGTCCAGTTTGGCGGCCAGACACCGCTTAATCTCGCGCGCGGCCTGGAAGCGGCGGGTGTGCCCATTATCGGAACAACTCCCGATGCCATTGACCGTGCGGAAAATCGCGACCGCTTTCAGGAAATTGTTCACAAACTAAATCTTAACCAGCCTGATAATGATACGGCGATGGATGTGGAAAAGGCTCTGCTGGCCGCCGACCGTATTGGCTATCCGGTGTTGGTACGCCCATCTTACGTATTGGGCGGCCGGTCCATGGAAATTGTCTATGATCCGGAAACACTGCGTGGTTTCATGGCCAAAGCGCTCCTTGTTTCTCCAGGCCATCCCATTTTGATTGATAAATTTCTTGAAGATGCCGTTGAAATAGATGTGGATGCCTTAAGCGACGGCACGACAACAGTTGTTGCCGGCATCATGGAACATATCGAGGAAGCAGGCATTCATTCCGGAGACAGCGCCTGTATTTTACCGCCTTTATCCCTTGCTCCCGATATTCTTGCGCTGATCGAAAAACAAACAAAACTGCTGGCCGCGGAACTCAATGTTATCGGTCTGATGAATATTCAATACGCCATTAAAGACGGCAAATTATATGTGCTGGAAGTAAATCCTCGCGCATCGCGTACGGTTCCTTTTGTCAGCAAAGCTATTGGCGTACCTCTGGCGAAATTGGCGACAAAAGTAATGATAGGCAAAACTTTAAAAGAACTTGGTTTTGTCAAAACAATAATCCCTAAACATGTTTCAGTTAAAGAAGCCGTTTTCCCGTTTAACCGTTTTCCCGATGTGGATATTCTGTTGGGGCCGGAAATGAAATCAACAGGCGAGGTTATGGGGATAGATCGTTCCTTTGGTCTGGCCTTTGCCAAATCGCAATTGGCGGCTGGATTCAAAATGCCGACTAAAGGCAGTGTATTTATCAGCGTTAATGATTATTATAAAGACAAGATAGTTCCTGTGGCGAAATCTTTTCAGGAGATGGGATTTAAAATCGTGGCGACAAGCGGCACGGCCAGACATCTGAAAGCGCATGGTATTGACGCTCAAGTTATTTTTAAAGTCAGTGAAGGGAGGCCTCACATTGTTGATTTGATAAAGAACGGCGACATCCAAATGGTAATCAATACAAGCCTGGGGCGTAAATCCTCAAAAGATGCTTATCATATCAGACGGGGTGCGCTTATTTATAATATTCTTTACACCACAACCATAGCAGGCGCGCGCGCTTTGTGTGAAGCGGTAGCGGCAATTATTGCCGAGGACTGGCAGGTATGTCCATTGCAGGAGTACCATAAATGACGACTTTGTAAAAAAGTTCATATGCTGCGACGTACGAAAAAAGTACGTCTAGCTCCTCATGCTTTGCGTGTCTTGCCTCTGGAGCTTTTTGCAAAGCCGTATATATAATTGAAAAATGATAAAACGGCATTTTTTTAATAACTTGTGTGATTGAATCAATCCGCTTGAGGTGGATCAAAGAGAGGCTGTATGTCATCTTTATTTGAAGAAACTTTAAATGAACCAGGATGTCCCCGCGAAGAATGCGGCATTTTTGCTATTTACGGTCATGAGGACGCAGCCAGATTAGCATTTTTCGGTCTTTTTGCCCTGCAGCATCGCGGTCAGGAATCAGCCGGTATTGTCAGTTCCGACGGTTGCAATGTATCGGAGCACAAAGGCATGGGACTGGTCTCCGAAGTTTTCAAAGAGGCAATTCTGCAAAAACTCTCCGGTAGCATGGCCATAGGGCATGTCCGCTATTCCACGACAGGCTCCTCCACCCTTTCCAACGCCCAGCCCTTTTTAGTTCATTTCAGTGATGAATATTACGCGCTTGGGCATAACGGCAATATTGTAAACGCGCAGAAATTGCGTGAAGAATTGGAAGGCAGCGGTTCTATTTTTCAATCCACAATGGACAGCGAAGTCATCATCCATTTGATGGCGCGAAACTTGAAATATGGTTTGGAAGAAGCTTTGTCTGCCGCGCTTTCACGCGTGGAAGGCGCTTACAGTTTGATCATGCTGACCCGCGATAAAATTGTTGCCGCCCGTGATCCGAGAGGGTTTAGACCGCTCGCGCTCGGAAAGCTGAACGGCAGTTGGGTTGTTGCTTCGGAGACCTGCGCTTTTGATTTGGTTGGCGCAGAGTATTTACGCGATGTCGAACCCGGCGAAATCATCATCATCGATTCGAAAGGCTGTAAGAGCCTGAAACCTTTTCCGCCCGTCAAACATTGCCACTGCATTTTTGAACTGATTTATTTTGCCCGTCCCGACAGCCAGATTTTCGGCCAGAATGTTTATATGTACCGCAAAAGACTGGGGCACGAACTGGCGCGTGAATACGCTCCAGATCTGGATATCGTCATGCCCTTTCCAGACTCCGGCGTTTACGCCGCTCTGGGTTACGCGGAAGAAAGCGGCATTCCTTTTGAGATGGGTATGATTCGTAATCACTACATTGGCAGAACCTTTATTCAGCCGACTCAACTTATGCGCGATTTCGGCGTAAGAGTAAAATTAAATCCGGTAAGGGAATTATTAGAAGGCAAGAAAGTGATGATTGTAGAAGATTCAATTATCCGCGGTACGACCAGCCGTAATCGTGTGCAAAATCTGCGCGGTATAGGAATGAAAGAAATTCACATGGTTATCAGCTGTCCGCCGACACTCTATCCCTGTCCCTATGGCATTGATTTTTCGTCCAAGGGAGAATTGATCGCCGCGAAGAAAGAAAACGAAAAAGCCATTGCCGAATTCATCGGTCTTGATTCGCTTCACTATTTGAGCGTGGAAGGCATGATCAAGGCCACCGGCTTGACCAAAGATTGTTTTTGCCTGGCCTGCTTTAGCGGCAATTATCCCATTGCGCCGCCGGAGAAGATAGACAAGTTTTGCATGGAACTGAAATAAGGGCTGTTGAAAAACGCTCATCTGCTGTGTTGCGCTTCGCCCCTCGGCGTTGCGGCGTATGAAAAAATACGCCTCACTTCTCAAGGCTTGCGTGCCTTGCATCTGAGCATTTTTAAGCAGCCCCTGACATTGTTATTCCATTTCTAAATAAAAGCGCTATTTTTGTCAGAATCTGTGAAGCCTCCTCCTTGCCGCCTCGTTATCCAAAAACTCGAAACGGTATGTAATCATCTGTTTAATTTCTTTTAAAATTTCCTTTACAAAAGAATCAGATTTGTTACGCTTTTGTTTAAATAACGCGTGTTCTTTTGATTATCAGCTTAAATGAGACTGACATTAAAAATAAATTTATTATTTATCTTTACAATAATGTTTTTGGGAGGCTGCAGTATGCAAAACAAATTTCTTTATTTTCCCAGTGCGCAGTGGCCTACCGAGCGAGCGCTTGAGTACGAAAATATGAAGCTCTGGCGGGCAACGGCTGCGGATTATCAGGGCTTGATCACCGCCCATGAAGTGCCAGCGCCTAATGGAACCATCGTTCTTTTTCACGGCAACGGCGGCACGGCGCTCGACAGGGGATTTTATTTCGCGCCTTTTATGGAACTGGGTTTCCGTGTAATATTAGCCGAATATCCTAAATACGGGGGCCGCCCCGGAAAGGTAGGCGAAAAGTCGTTTGTCGCGGCTGGCGTGGAAACGGTTCGTCTGGCGTTTGAACAATATGGAGAACCGCTTTATCTTGTGGGAGAATCGCTGGGTTGCGGTGTTGCCGCCGCTGTTGCTAAACAAACCTCAAAGCCCATCGCCGGTATAATATTAATTACGCCCTGGGACACGCTGGCTTCTGTTGCCAAATCGATGTTTCCTTTTCTTCCCGTGAAACTCGTTTTGACCGACAAGTATGACAGCATTGAAAATCTGAAATCATTTAAAAATAAAATTTCCCTTGTGGGAGCACAACGTGACGAAATTCTGCCGATTAAGCACGCGATCAATTTATATGATTCCCTTCCCGAAGACAGGAAGCGTATGTGGATAATCAAAAACGCGGGTCATAACGATTGGCCGATGTACGCCGACCCATTATTATTCAAAGAAATAACCGATTTTGTCAGGATTGATAAGTCATAGGCAAACTCATTGAGAGTTCGATAAACTTTTTGTGGTGGAAAACAAATCAAAGAGAATATATAAGCCAATAAAATACAGAGGAGGAAGATGCCCATTTACCGCCGGGTAACTTTAACGCGGGTGCTGCAAATCAGCGCCCTGATGATTTTAATTTTTCTCGCGATTTGTGTCGCTTCTCTTTTAGTGGGAAGCGTCTATATTTCTCCGGGGAATGTTTTTGGTTCCCTTGTCCATGCTCTTACGGGGAAGTTGTCTTTATCTTCCGAAGAAGAATTAATTGTATTTTCAGTGCGCTTGCCGCGGATTATTTTTGCGGGAATTGTCGGCGCGTCTCTTTCTTTAGGTGGAGTTATTTTTCAGGCGATTCTGCGCAATCCACTGGCTGATCCCTATATTTTGGGAATATCCGGCGGCTCTGCCCTCGGAGCGATTATAGGCATCCTTCTAGGCGCGAGTTCTTTTTATTTAGGAGTGTCGCTGCTGGCTTTTGTGGGAGCGCTGGCCACAGTTTTTTTAGTATTTATTGTTGCCGGCGGTACCCGAGGGCCTCTTATGGATAATTCGCTTTTACTTTCCGGCGTTGTCGTGAACGCTTTTTTTTCCGCTGCCATTCTCTTTTTTCTTTCGGTAGTCAATAGTATGGAATTGCGCAGCATTACATTCTGGCTGATGGGCGATCTTTCTCGTGCATCAATTAAGGAAATTTGCGTTGCGGGTTTTTGCCTGATTATCGGGTTTATACTGCTTTATGCGCAGGCGCGGAAACTGAACATAATTGTGCAGGGTGAAGAAACTGCCATGCATTTGGGTGTGAATATAGAAAGAACGAAGCAATGGCTGCTTATCGTAACCTCGCTTATTATTTCCGTTGCGGTATCCTTAGCCGGTATTATCGGCTTTGTAGGCATTATGGTGCCGCATTTGATGCGACTTGTCTTCGGTTCCGATCACCGTTTGCTTTTGCCGGTTTCGGCTTTGTTTGGCGCGTCTTTTTTGATTGTTGCCGATACCATAGCCAGAGTTGTTTTTGCGCCTGCTGAATTGCCTGTCGGAGTTATAACGGCGCTTTGCGGCGCGCCTTATTTCATCTTTCTTTTGAAAAGGAATGAACGTTAGCCATGTCCATAATTAACGCCCGAAATATAAACTTCAGTTATCCCGCGAAACCTGTGATGGAAGGCGTTTCGTTTGCTATTGATGAAGCGCAACTCGTGGCAATTATCGGCCCCAACGGTTCCGGCAAAACAACTCTTTTAAAAATTATTAACGGCACGCTTTTCCCCGATGCCGGGCAAATGCTTATTGATGGTAAAGAAACTAGCCGATGGTCACGAAAGGAAATTGCGCGAAAAGTAGCCATCGTGCCTCAGGAGACGTCAGTCATTTTTCCTTTTTACGCGGAGGAAATTGTGCTGATGGGACGCTTTCCGCATTTTAGCAGGTACCGTTTTGAGGATAAAAAAGATTACCGGATAGTTCATGAAGCCATGGAAAAAACAGACACGCTTGCTTTTGCCGCCCGGCGTTTTGACAAGCTGAGCGCCGGAGAGCGCCAGCGTGTCTTGATTGCCCGCGCTCTGGCCCAAGAGCCGAAAATACTGCTCTTGGATGAAAGCACCGTTTTTTTGGATCTGAAACATCAGGCTCAGTTTTTAGCTTTGCTGCGGCAGCTAAACACAGCGCAACAACTTATGGTAATTTTTGTCACTCACGACATCAATCTTGCCGCGCAAAACGCAAACCGAATAATTTTGCTTGATTCCGGAAAAGTTTATGCTATAGGAATGCCCGCGGAAGTTATTACCGCGGCGAACATAAAAGAGGTTTATGATGTCGAAGTCGGGATTGATTCAAATCCGCATGACGGGTTGCCCCGCTTGACATTGTTAACCTGAATTAGCGATGATTGCCAAAAAAGGAAGCCGGTGTAAGTCCGGCGCTGCCCCGCAACTGTAAGCGGAACGAAATCCACGTTAATCCACTGATGCTTTTTAGCATTGGGAAGGGGTGGAGATTAGGGAGCCGCAAGTCAGGAAACTTTATGGTAGTCCAACTTACTTATTCCCGAGGGGGAAAGGAGAAGCTCCATGAAGAAAGTCTTATTTTTAGTTCTGTTGTTTTCAGTAGTCAGTTTTTCACAATTACAAGCTGAGAGTAAAAATTATAATGCGTCTGACGCATCTGTCGCACTTGATACTGAGGGTAAAAAAGATTATGCACCCGATACAGTTGTGACAATGGGAGAAGTTGTCGTTACTGCGACACGTGACACGCAGGAAGTCCGCAAGGCTCAGGCCAATGTTTCTGTTATTACCGCCGAAGAAATTAATAATTCCGGCGCCACAACAATTGTGGATGTTCTGAATAAGCTCGAAAGTATTCAATTTAGAAGTTACAGCGGTAATGCTTCGCAGGCGTACGTCGATGTGCGTGGTATCGGGGGTGATAATCCTTTCGGAAAAACTTTGGTTATGTTGGATGGCCGCCGTTTAAATCGTACAGATATGGCTTCGATAGACTGGATGGAAATACCCCTCAATACAATAGAAAAAATCGAGATTGTCCGGGGACCGAATAATGTTCTTTATGGTGACGCTGCTATTGGCGGTGTGATTAACATTATTACGAAGAAAGGACAGGGGGAACCGAAATTTAACATATCTGTTCTTGAGGGAAGCTATGGACTCAATGATGAGAGGGCCGGCGTATCAGGCGCGACGGGTAAATGGACATATGCCGTAAACGGAGAAAATAATTTTAGCTTCGGTTATCGGGAGCGTTCAAAATATTCAGCGCAGGGCGGCGGTTTTGATCTGGGATATTCAGCCAGCGATCTGTTGAATGTTTCATTGGATGTTTCATTTGATAAAGCGGATTATCAAATGCCAGGTGCCTTAACGCAGGCACAGATGGCACAAAATCCACAGCAATATCAAAATTATCCACCAGAATTATATAGTACCGCAACTCCTAATGATGACGGTTCAAATAAATATACTAATGTCAATTTGGGCGTTAAATCTTTCTGGGGATCATGGGGACAACTGGAAATCAATTTTCTGTATGGTAAAAAAGATCTGCAAGTAAATATGGATTCATGGTCTTCTTATACCGATATAAAAGCCGATACATACGGCATTACACCAAAATATATTTTGGCCAGGGATATTTTCGGATTTAATAACAAAGTGATTATGGGCGTAGATTATTATAACGAACCTTACGAAAAAGATTTTTACAATGACAGGGAGAGAACAACAAAAACAAGCACGGCAAATTTTATACGGGAATCTCTGGGATATTATATCCGCGATGAATTCAGCATATTGAATGACCTGATTCTTAGCGGTGGTTATCGGTCCGAACGGACATATATCAGCGGTTCAAATATGGATTTATTCTACCCCAGCAATAGTTTTGCCGATATGAAAAATGAATATGATGCCGATGCTTATGAAGCAGGATTGACCTGGCTTTGGGGGAAGAAGTCGAAAGTATTTGCGAAATATGCGACGGTTTACCGCATTCCTTTTCTCGATGAAATAGCTTGTTTTAATGGCTTCAATGAAGGGACATTGTTTAATACCAACCTGAAACAAGAAAAAGGCAAAAATACTGAAGTAGGTACTGAATTCTATCCGCTGAATAACCTAAAAATAGGCCTAACCATTTTCCGCATGGATATGGAAGATGAAATCCTGTGGGTTTCTACTGGGCCGGGGGAAGGTGAAAATGAAAATGTTGGGACAACGCGGCATGATGGCGCTGAGGTTTCCTTTTCCTACTTGTGGGAAAAATACGCCCGGCTGTATGGCAATTTTACCTACCATCTAGCCACTTATCAGGATGGATCCTACAATAAAAAGGAATTGTGGCTCGTACCCAACAGGATGGCAAATTTAGGGGTGGAGATATACTTGCCCTATAATTTGATGTTTCGTCCCGAAGTAAGCTACGTTGGAGATTGCTTTTTATCCCAGGACTACAATAACACTGGTGAAAAGTTAGATAGCTATACTCTCATCAATCTTTATCTTTCATACAAACCATCTGTTGGAAAAATCCACATGACGGCTTTCTTCGGAGTGGAAAATCTTGGAAATATAAAGTATGCGTCATTTGGTTCGTATAATGTTCCGTCATACGGAGTTGGATCTCCAAATACCTATTATCCAATGCCGGGAATAACATTTAAAAGCGGCATTTCCTTCGAGTTTTAACGTTTTGCGTTACTTTGGCGGCAGGGGTGTTTTAACTCCTGCCGCTCTATTACCAGGATAATCTTTTCCCTCATCTGTATTGTCATTTTTGTAGCTTTAAATTCGCATTTCGGTTAGATTGCTCCACATGGATGCAAAATGGCTTTTTGTTGATACGCAAAAAAAATTGCAACGTGCTGTCAATGATTTTGAACGGGCGAAAGTTTTAAGCATAGATACGGAATATGATTCATTTCGTTATTTCAGGGAAATACTCTGCCTGATTCAAATCCATGCCAATAATACAACCTATGTTTTTGACCCTTTGGAAAACCTGAATTTGTCTTTTTTAGGCAAATATTTTGATAATCAACGTATTGTTAAGATTCTTCATGCCGCGGATAACGATATCCGCCTTCTCAAGAGAGATTATAAATTTAATTTCAAAAATATTTTTGATACTCATCGGGCGGCGCTTCTTTTGGGTTTTCAGCAGCTTTCGCTGGAAAAAATGATTAAGGAATTCGTAGGTGTGGAGTTGAAAAAAAACAAAAAAATACAACGTTCGCGCTGGGATAGCCGCCCCCTGACTGAGGAGCAATTGGAGTACGCGGTTCAGGATGTTATATATCTTCCGGCGCTTTATGAAAAACAATCCGCGGCGTTGGGAATAAAAGATTTAAAAGATGCCGCCGCGGAAGCTTTTGTCAAAATTGCTGAGACCAATTGGCGGGAAAAACGACTCGATCGGCACGGACACACAAAAATCAAGGGTTACTATTGTCTTAATCAAGAGCAGAAAGAGTTGATCAAAAGGCTTTATATCTGGCGCTTTCATCGGGCGAAGGATGAGAATCGGGCTGTATTCATGTTTTTGCCGGATAAAAACTTACTGGAACTTGCGCAGGACACTGAAAGTCCCGAAAAATATTTATCGCAGAGAAAACTAAAGTTATACGGTGATGAGATAGAACAGTTGATTAATAATGTCTGACAGTAGTTTAGACATTAACCATCTGTTAAGATAAAAAAGCTTTGTTTATTCAGATAAAGAAATTCGCTTAATTGGTTGCAGATGAACTTTCGTGGATACTATTCAGTTTATTATCTTTTTACCTTATAAAGACTTCCAGATGACACACAGTCCCAGATGTGATAAAAAATGCGAATTATATGACGTCGAATGTACGATGATATAATACATGCAATCACTTTTTATCCGCAAACAAAGGATGTCGAAATATTGTGAGAGAATAAATTAATATGAATATTTCAAAAAAAGCAGTTGCCCTTCTTTCCGGCGGTCTGGACAGCACATTGGCTGTAAAATTGATGATTGATCAGGGCATTGATTTGACGGCAGTTCATTTTACAAGTGTTTTTTGCAACTGTTCACCCAAAACAGCGGGCTGCAAAATGCATGCGCGCAAAGTCGCCGAAGAATTTTCCGTGCCCATTCATGTCATTCATAAAGGAATGGATTATATCAAGATGGTGGAGAAACCGCCGCATGGCCACGGCAGCGGAATGAACGCCTGTATCGATTGCCGTATCTACATGCTGCGTAAGGTTAAAGAGATGATGCCTGACATCAGTGCATCTTTTGTAATTACAGGAGAGGTCCTCGGACAACGTCCCATGTCTCAGCAGCGGCATACTATTTCTCTGATTGAAAAGGAAAGCGGCTTGAAAGATCTGATCCTCCGGCCTCTCTCGGCGCAGCATTTCGAACCGACGCTTCCGGAACGCGAAGGCATAGTGGATCGTGACAGACTTCTCAATATCTCCGGCCGTGGTCGCAAAGAGCAATTCGCGCTCGCGAAAAGTTTGGATGTCAAAGATTATCCCTGTCCCGCCGGAGGATGCCTGCTTACGGACAAAGTTATTGCCGCGCGTCTTCGCGATCTTTTCGCCCATACTCCCTGCTATAATCAGACAGACTTGGTTCTTTTGACTATTGGCCGGCATTATCGTCTTCAGCCGGATTTGAAAATTATTTTGGGACGGGACAAAGATGAAAATGAAAAAATTCTCTCCCTTTTTAAGGAAGGACAAAGCATTTTCGAACCTTATGATTTCCGCGGTCCCACTGTTCTGGCTTCAGGAATTCCGGACTTACAAAGGGGAAACACCATCGGCGAAATAATTATAGCGCATAGTCAGGATATCAAGCCATCTTATATGATAAAGAAAACAATACATGGAAACGGAAAATCACAACTATTTGAAGCACAAAGAAAACCGCGTGAAACATGGGACAATTTACGTTTGGGTTGAAAAACAGGATTTGAGCAATGAACGAGGAACAGATTATTTATTGGTTACGTGAAGATGACGACAAGAAACTGGAAACTCTCTGGGATCAGGCGGACAAAGCACGTATTGCGAATGTAGGCGAGCAGATTCATTTGCGGGGACTGATCGAGATATCGAATATCTGTATCCGGCGTTGCGGTTATTGCGGCATCAGCGCCGATAATCATCATATTGAGCGTTACCGGATGTCCGAAGAAGAAATTATGGATTGTGTGCATAGAGCCGTCAATTTCGGTTATGGAACTGTTGTCATGCAGTCGGGAGAAGACTACGGTATTACACAGCAATGGATGGCCGATATCATCCGCCGGATTAAGGCCGAAACGCAACTGGCTGTTACTCTTAGCCTTGGGGAAAGGTCCGATGAAGATTTGATTACCTGGCGTAAGGCAGGGGCCAATCGCTATCTCATCCGTTTTGAGACTTCCAACCGGAACCTCTATGACCGAATTCATCCGCCTTTGGGTGACAAATCATCGGATCGGTTTGCCATTCTGGAGAACTTAAAAAAGCTGGGTTATGAGGTGGGCAGCGGAATTATGATAGGTATTCCCGGCCAAACTTATAAAGATCTTGCCCGTGACATATTGACGTTTCGCAAATTGGATCTCGACATGATCGGCGTCGGTCCGTTTATTCCGCATCCTGAAACGCCTCTTGGACAGACACTATCTCGCGAATCAACCGATGAACAAGTGCCGAACACTGAAAAAATGACTTATAAAGTAATTGCCCTGACACGTCTGGTTTGCCCGGAAGCAAATATTCCCAGCACAACGGCGCTCGCCAGCCTTAATAAAGCCGATGGCCGCGAACTCGGCCTGATGCGCGGTGCCAATATCGTTATGCCCAACCTAACGCCGCCGGAATACCGGGTGATGTATGAAATCTATCCCAATAAAGCTTGTATCAACGAGACATCCGAGGCCTGCGCTTCTTGCCTTTCCATGCGCATTCTGAACATCGGCCGCACTTTAGGAAGCGGTCATGGCGCAAGGCTTAAACGCAAAATATGATGTCTTAAGTAAATTACCAATAAACCATAGCAATCGTGATAACATGTAAAATCATATTATATTAAACACTTATGTGAAAATAAAAATTTTTTAAAATTTTTCTTGACAATTAATCGTAATTATAATATCTACTATTCCAATAGAAATTATAGAGATTAAAAAATTATGAAACTCTCAACCAAAGGACGATACGGTGTCCGGCTTATGTTAGACCTTGCAGCCCATTATGGCGAACGTCCGGTTCTTTTAAGAGAGATATCTAAGAGAGAGGATATTTCGGAAAAATACCTCTGGCATTTGAT
>Ga0187887_10000864_pt1 | contig 28063 bp, 19 predicted proteins | sample June2016WEW_7_10_FD_132977 | JGI IMG/M metagenome (GOLD analysis project Ga0187887, IMG submission 132977) | Peatland microbial communities from SPRUCE experiment site at the Marcell Experimental Forest, Minnesota, USA - June2016WEW_7_10 | ecosystem: Environmental > Terrestrial > Soil >... | reverse complement strand
GTGTTTGTCGCCCGCAACGACCCCCGTCGATTGACGCCCTCCGTCGGCATCTATTCGCATACGCGCGATCGATGGGGCATCTCCTACGCGCAGCCCATGGTGCTCAACGACCGACAAGCCGGCCCCGCCATCGAAGGGGTGGTGCGCGATGAGCGGTGGGAGACCGCGCAGCTGGCTGTCGATACACACGGCTACACCGACGTGGCCATGGCCCTCGCTCGCGGCGTGGGTCTCGATCTGTGTCCACGACTCAAGGAGTTGAGCGACCGGCACCTGTTCTTGCCCCGCGGCAGCGAGATTCCCGAGAACCTGAAGGGGATCTGCCACGCCACGCTTGATCCGGCCAAGGCCGCCAGGCAGTGGGACGCGATGGTGCATCTATTTGCCTCCGTACATAGCGGCCACAGCAGCGCGATCACCGTCTTGGCCCGGTACGGGTCCGCCGCTCGCGGCGACCCGCTCTATGAGGCCATGGTGCAGGTGGGCAAATTGCTGCGCACTGTGTTCTTGTGCGACTACTTCGTCAACGAAGCCTTTCGCCGCGAGCTGCTGCGCGTGCTCAACCGCGGCGAGGCCGTCAATGCCTTGAAGCGCGCTATCTACGTCGGCCGTGTCGCCAGCTACCAAGCCAAACAGCACGAGGAGATGCAGGCCGTCGCCGACGCGCTGAGCCTGTTGGCGAACCTGGTGATGGCCTGGAACACGATGAAGATGCAGTCGGTGCTCGACCGTTGGAACGCCCGACGTTCCACCGCGGTACCGCCGGGGCTGATCGGGCGCATCGCGCCAACGCGTACCGAGGGCATCAATTTGCGGGGCGTGTTCACCTTCCCGATCGAGCAATACCAGGCCCAGCTACTGCCGTCACTTCCGGCTGCAAAATCACGCGCCTTTGGAGGCTAAATCGCTCTTCAGAACAACGAAAAACGCTACTTTTGCAGCGAACAGAATGGTCTCTGTATTCAACAGGTTATCGAGGTGAACGGCATTTTCGCCCATGATTTCGCGAACAAAGTACCGGCACTTTTGGCACGGAAATCAAGGGTACCCCCCTTTTCACGGCGCACGCCAAAATCGGAACTAGAGCACATCGGAATGCCTGCCATGAAGCGGCCATTCGCAGCCTGCGGTAAACTTAGACCTATGTTTATGGAGCTGAGCCGCATGGCAGGGAGCGCATAAGCGCCATTGGATAAATTCGTCGCGCTCATACGACGTTTTCGTCGCCCAATAAGTAGTTAGGCCCAATATGGACTATCTCGCACAGTTTTTCGCCGGAACATTTCTATGCAATTGCGTCCCTCACATGGTTTGCGGGCTCCAGGGCTCAACATTTCCGACACCTTTTGCGAAACCTCGCGGTGTAGGAATGTCCTCGCCCGTGGTGAACTTTGCGTGGGGACTCTTAAATCTAATTGTGGGTCTCGTTTTGCTCTCGAACTGGCCCGTTCGAGTCGGGCCTAACACCTCGTTTCTCAGCTTTCTGGTGGGGGTAGGCGTTTTTGGGGGGGGGTTGTCGATTCATTTCGGCAAAGTTCGGCGCAACGGTCATAACTAACGGTTGGAGCGATCACGGCCAGTAGCACCGGTGAGGCATGGAGGCAAGTCGACGATGCAGATAAATCAGCTTCGGTTGTCGTCGGCGCGACCCCGCGTCGCTCAACGGTGGATTCAAAGCGCGCGAGACAAGACGGGCGAATGTTTTTCCGATGGCGACTTCCGCTGGCGTATGAGGGCATTAAGCGAATAACAGGATAATATTTGCCATACCCGCTCCGGTTTGGTCATTCGGATTTCGCGGCAGCCGATGCGGCCTTCGCCGCCATAGCCGCTTCAGCACCGGCCAACTCCTGAAATTCGGCGACGAGGAAATCGAGCAGCCCGCGTACTGCCGGCAACAACCCGCGTCGCGACGGGAATACCGCATGAACGATGCCGCTGCGCGGCAGCCATTGCGGCAGCACTTCCACAAGCAGGTTATTCAGCAGGTCATCTTGGATAAACAGGGTCGGCAGCTGCGCCACCGCGACGCCGTTAACGGCGGCGGCCCGCATGGCCACCAAGTCGCCGGTAACCAGACGCGGACGGTGGTGCACGGTCGCCGCGGCGCCATCTAGCCCCCGCAGGCGCCACACGTGCTCCCGGCCAGCCGGCCCCCAGTCGGCACTGGGCAGCAAAGCCAGATCGGCAGGTGCCAACACGTCGGGAAACCCGGCGAGCAATGCAGGGCTCGCCACCAGCCGCTGGGAACTGTCGCTCAGCACTCGCATCGCAAGCCCACTGTCATCCAGCGGTGGAAAGCGCACGCGAAGCGCAATGTCGATGCCTTCGCCGATGACATCGACCGGACGGTCGACGCCTTCCAACTGCACCTGCACGAGCGGATTGGCCGCCATATACCGGGTGATCATGTCGGCCACGCGGAAGTACAACAGCGCGTTCGGACAACTCACCCGCACGACGCCTTGCGGTTCGGTCTTGGTGCGCTCAATCACTTCATGTGCCGCATCGGCTTCGACCACCATCGCCAGTGCGTGCCGATAGAAATCCTGGCCGAGCTCGGTGACCGAGAACTTGCGTGTCGAACGCTGGATCAAGCGCACCCCTAAGCGTTGCTCAAGTTGGGCAATCCGGCGGCTGAGCTTGGACTTGGCGATGCCCAACACCTCCGCCGCGCGGCTGAAGTTGCCGTGGTCGACCACCTGGACGAAGTAGAAGAGATCGTTGAAGTCGCGCACCGGAAGGCCTCGATTGTTCTCCATTTGGGATTCTGATACCGAAATAAGCCTACTACCGGGCCTATTGTTCCCATATTAGTCTATCTCCAGCGAAATGCACGGGCGGGAATTGAACCGCACGCATTGAGCCGGAGCGCCGGCGACGTCGGCCCTCACACCCCCCACTGCCGGACGCAGTGGGTTTACCCAGGGCATTTGCCCACCGCCGGAATGGTGGACTGTAGCCAAACGATGGAGATGGACATGAGCGACAAGACTGACGACACCTTGCTGACCCCGGACAACCATGCACTTCTGATGATCGACCACCAGTATCTGCAACTGCTGGCGTTGCGCTCGCACCCAAACGAAACCGTGGTCAACAACTCGGTGTTCCTGGCCAAGGCGGCCAAGGTATTCAACGTGCCGACGCTATACACGACCGCATTCGCTGAACGCCAGGCGCTGTTCCAGGAACTGCAGGCCGTGCATCCGAAGCAGGAGCCGATCGACCGCACCGGGCTGAACTCGTGGGATGACAAGCGCGTCCTGGACTGGGTCAAGAAGGCGGCCAAAAAGAAGCTGGTCATGGCCGGACTGTGGACCGAGGTGTGCTTGAGCATGCCGGTGTTGTCGGCGCTGGCCGATGGGTACGAGGTCTATATCGTCACCGACGCTTCGGGCGGCGGTAGCGACGAAGGTCACGAGCGCGGAGTCCAGCGCATGATTCAGGCTGGCGCGCGACCGCTGTCGACCATCGCCTACGTGAGCGAGGTACAGCGCGACTGGGCGCGCCCGACCGCCGATGAGATCGCCAAGCTCTTCGCCGAGCACGGTGGCGGCTTCGGTCAGGGCCTGCGCTGGGAATGGCAACTGCTCGCCCTGAAGGAAGGAACTCGCTAAGGGGCAGGTCGGCGCAGCACTCGGGAAGGCCAAGCCATGAACAAGCAATCCTCTCTTGAAGCTAGTGAAGTGCCCGGTCTGCGGCACAGGGCAAAACTGCCCGGCGAGTGGCTGTATCTCGCGCGGGAATTCCCGCGCGAGCGCTGGCCCGAGCTCAGTGCCAGCTCGACGGCGGCCCGTTGGTTGGACATGCACGAGGGATTTCGCTTCGCCCAGCGGCATCTGTCCGACCTCGGTACGGCATGGCGCGCGCAGAAAATCGAATTCGCACCGTTCCGGGACCGGTTCTTGCCGGGACTAGGACAGTACCTGTATGGCATGCAACTGCACCATCGTGTTGAGAGCACGGCCTACTTTCCTCAATTCCAGGCGATCGAGCCGAGGCTGTCTCGCGGATTCGACCTCTTGGAATCGGATCATCATGAAATTGACCGCATCCTGTTCGAACTCGCCGAAGCCCGGCGCGCTCTTCGTGCCGTTGATCCAGGCAGCGACGGCGCGCGAGGCACGGCCGAGAATATGATCGGTATCGTGGAAGGTTCGTCCATGCCAATTGCCCGGCACTTGCTGGACGAGGAGGATCTGGTCATTCCTCTGCTGCAACTGCGCCTGGCGCTTTTTGATTCAACCTGAAGAGGACGGCAGTAGGAGTTTGCCATATGGCTATGCTGATAGACGGCACTTGGAGTCAACAGGACAACTTGGTCGATGCTGAGGGGCACTTGCAGCGACCCGTCGCTGCGTTCCGGAACTGGGTCACCGTAGACGGGGCGCCAGGTCCTACGGGTAGTGGCGGGTTCAAGGCCGAACCTGGCCGCTACCACCTGTATGTCGCGCGTGCCTGCCCTTGGGCCCACCGCACCACCATCTTCCGCGAGATCAAGGGTCTCCAGTCCATGATTGGGCTCTCGGTGACGCACTGGCTGATGGCCGACAACGGTTGGACTTTCGAACCCGGCCCGGGCGTTGTGGCCGATCCCTTGCAGTCGACCGAGTTCATCTGGCAGCTATACAAACGCAGCGACCCCAACTACACCGGACGCACCACGGTTCCCGTTCTTTGGGATAAGGACACCTCGCAGATCGTCAGCAACGAATCTGCGCAGATCATTCGCATGTTCAACAGTGCGTTCGACCATCTCGGCGCCAGCTCCGGGGACTACTACCCCGAGCATCTGCACGCGCAGATCGACACCCTCAACACTCGGATATACGACACCGTCAACAACGGCGTGTACAAGGCCGGGTTTGCTCGATCGCAGGCTGTCTACGATGAGGCGGTCGGCGGCGTTTTCGGGACGCTCGAGTGGCTGGAAGATCTCCTATCCAGGCAACGTTTCCTCTGTGGCGACGTACTGACGGAGGCCGACTGGAGACTTTTCACCACGCTGGTCCGGTTCGACTTGGTTTATTACGGTCACTTTAAATGCAACATCCGGCGTCTGGTCGACTATCCCGCGATTTGGTCGTACACGCGCAAGCTCTACCAGCTGCCTGGACTCAAGGACACGGTGAATTTCGACCACATCAAACGCCACTATTATCAGAGCCATCGGCTGATAAACCCGACTGGCATCGTTCCGGCCGGCCCGGTACTGGATTTCAACGCCGCTTAGCGCACTGCCACTCGAGAAATCTTGCCGCATATAAGGCTAGCACTCAACGCGCAGGGGTCGACATCATCTACTGAGCGAGGTGCAAGACGCGAGCGAGCGCGGCGGCGATGTCGCGCGACTGCAGCGGTTTCACGAGCAGTTCGCTGACGCCGGCGGCGAGTGCGCGCTGTGCTAGGATCGGGCCGCTATATCCACTCACGAGTACGATCGGCAACTCGCGCCGCTGCCGGCGCAACACGCTTGCGAGCTCGGTCCCGGTGAGCCCGGGCATGACATCATCGGCGACGACAACATCGAAGGAGCGGGGCGCGCCCTCGAATGCGGCGAGCGCAGCGTGGCTGTCGGAGAATGACACCGGTTCGTAGCCAAGGCGGGAGAGCACCTGGGCAGTCATCTCCAGAACATTCGCATCGTCATCGACCAGCAGTACGCGCTCGCCGTTACCGCGTGGCAGCGGGGTTTCTGCCTCTTCGGCGGTGACGGGCGCGCCCTGCGCGCGGGGGAGGTAGATGGTAAAGGTGCTGCCCTGCTCGAGGACGCTGCGGACATCGATGGCGCCCCCGGCGTCGGTGACGATGGCGTGCACCAGCGAGAGACCCAGGCCGGTGCCGCGGCCGATCTCCTTGGTGGTGAAGAACGGCTCGAAGATGCGCGCGAGCGTCGCCGCCTCCATGCCGGATCCGCTGTCCTCGACGCTCAAGCGCACGTAATGGCCCGGCCGGAGCGTGCCGTTGGAGAGCGCTTGTTCGGCCGGGAGTTCCACGGCGTCGAGTGCCACGCGCAAGGTGCCGCCCGCGCTTGTGGCCTGGATCGCGTTACTGCACAGGTTCATCACCACCTGGTGCAGCTGAGTGGCATCACCGATCACCACCAGAGGCCACTGCGGGGCGCTCGCCTCCAGGCGGATGGCGGCGGGAAGCGAGCCGCGCAGCAGCTCGAGCGTCTCGGCCACGACCGGCCCGATGTCGATCGGTGCGCGCTTGCCGCGTTGGCTGCGGCTGTAAGCTAAGATCTGCTCGATGAGCGCGCGGCCACGCGTCGCAGCGGTGAGCACGTTCTGCGCATAGCGCTTGAGCGGGGAGCGCTCGGAAGTCTCCTCGACGATCATTTCTCCGTAAGCGAACACGCCCGCCAGCACGTTGTTGAAGTCGTGCGCGATGCCGGCGGCGAGCCGTCCGACAGATTCCATCTTCTCCGCCTGGCGCAGTCGCTGCCCGAGCAGCTCGCGCTCGGCCTGCGCGTGCTTGCGCTCCGTGATATCGCGGAAATTTATCACCACGGCCTGCACGCTGGGCTCATGCATCAGATTCCGCATCGTGCACTCGATCGTCCGCCACGACCGGTCTTTGTGCAACAGCATCACCTCATCGATGACTACCTTATTGGGCTCCGCCAGCAGCTCTGCGATTGTATCTGCCATGTGTTGACCGTGGTCCGTATGGACGGCGCCATACAGTGATCGCCCGGCGAACTCATCAGGCGTGTAGCCGAGCACCCGTTCAACCGATGGACTCGCGTAGATGACGCCTTTCTCGGGGGTACCCAACACAATCCCCTCTGCGCTTTTCTCGACCATCGCCCGAAAACGCTTCTGACCCTGCGTCAGCGCCTCCTCCGCCTGCTTGCGTTCGGTGACATCCATCACCGCGCCGATATACTCGAGACTGCCCGATTCATCCCTCACAGCATGAGCCACGACATAAAGATGTTTGATCCTGCCATCCGGCATCCGCAATCGATACTCGTGAGAGAAATCCTGCGCGTCCCGCGTCGCACGCTCGACGACCTGCCGGAAGTCAGCAACGTTTCCGGGGTGAATGCGTTGCATCAGTAATTCCAGGGTGGGCGCGGTCGACTCGCCGTACTCGAAAATCCGGAAGGTTTCGTCCGACCAGTAGATTTCTCCGCTGGAAGGTCGCCAACCAAAACTGCCGGTAAGACTGAGTCTCTGGGCCCTGGCCAAATAGGCCTCGCTTCGCCGCAGTCGATCTTCGGCCTGCTTGCGTTCGCTGTTTTCCAGGCGCAGATCCGCATAGAGCAGAGCGTTCTCCAGCGAGATCGCTGCCTGGGAGGCCAGTAGGTTCAACACCGCGAGCCGGGCCGACGTGAACGCGTGCGGCGTCAGATTGTTCTCGAGATACAGTACCCCTATCAGCTTGCCCTGCTTCAGCATGGGTAGGCAGAGGACGGATCGGGCGTGTGCGTCACGGATGTACCCATCCGCCGAGAACGGATTCTGGATCGAGGCATCGTCCAGGATCACGCTCTCCCGCGTTCGGATCACGGTGTGGAGCACCGACTCGGGAAGCTCCGAACGCGTTACGGCCGCCTGTCGCAAAGTGACCTCCACCGTACCGCGGCCGCTCCTCGCCTCCGCCTCGATCCGCGGCTCGTCGTTGCGGATAATGATGAGCAGGCCCCGCTCGGCTCCCGCATGCTCGACCGCGATTCTCATCAGTGTCTCGATGAGCTTGCCAATCTCGATCTCGCCCGAGACCGCGTGCGAAGCCTTGACCACTGTCCCGACATCCAGTTGCTCGACGGCGGCCCCGATCATCGTGGTCCGCGCGGAGCGAGCCGATTCCTCGACGAACCACGGATGGCGCTGATCGAGTTGACGGACTTTGCCGAGGGCGCCCCAGCGAAGATAGCAGTGCCGCGCGTTGCGCAGATAAGCGTGGGCGATGGTCTCAAAGCCGCGCGCGGCGTAGAACCGCGCGGCCGCCTCATGGGCCACGCCCTCGTTCTGCACGAAACCGTGTTCGTGGGCCGATCGAATGGCCTCTTCGTACAGGCGCATGGCGTCGGCGTCTCGTCCTTCAAGGCGCGCGATCTCGGCCGACACCAGTGCATGCTTGTCGCCGAAGGTCGGTGGATAGTTGTCGACCCACTCGCGCAGTTGTTCAAGGTGGGCCGCCAAGAGGTCGTGCCACTCGGCCTGCTTGTCGGCAGAAGCGCTCTTGTAGAGCGCCGTCACCGTCAGCGCGGCATAGTAGAAGTAGTCAAGCAGCTGGATTAGGACGATAGCGGCCGAAAGGAGCGGCTTCGCCAGGTCGGCTGCGGCTGCAAGGTGCGGCTTCGCCTTGTCGGCTGCCGCCAGAGCTTCGGCGTAGTCGCCTGATAGGAACCGCGCCTTCAGTTTCAGGATCCAGTAGGCGGCGATGGCCAAGCTCCCACCCCCTGTCAGCTGCGCCTCGAACGTCGATTCGTCGAACTGCGCGTCGCTGAAGGTGGAGAAGGTCGTCGTCTGGCCCAGCATGGTCGCGATGAAGCGTTGTTGGCTTACGATCATGTCCGCAGCATCGCCGAACTTGGCTTTCCGAGCGCGGTCTAGGGCCCTCTCCGACTCGCGCCACACCGCGTCGAGTGGATCGTTCCGCAGGAGAAGGGCTGTGACGGAGTGGTATGCGCTGTAGCAAGCGTACGCCAGATCGCCTGTCTCGGTCTCAATGCGAAAGGCTGCTCGCTGGAAATCCATGGCGGTGGCGATAGGCTGCGTCCAGAAGGCGACGATTCCCATTAGGTGAAGGGCCCTAGCGTGGTAGCCGATGAAGCCGTGCTTCTCGACCAGGTCGCATGCGAGCTTGGCGAAGCAATAACCCTCGCGGTAACGGTGAAAGGCAGGCCCGAGCACAGTCGCCCAATTGCCGTAGGCGTGCGCGGCGGCGCCGCTCGTCCCGTGCTGCATGCTGATATTCGCCATGCGGCATAAATGCAAGCAATACAAACGGAAGTCGGTAAAGTAGGCCGGGACAGAGAGGACCGAGAACACGTGCATGGCCGCCTGCAGTTCCGGATCGGTCATCAGCGGCAGATCGACCAGGCTCTCGATCGAGCGCCCATTGAGGGTGTGCCAGACTGTCTGGTGTTCTGCCTGGACCTGTTCCCAGGTCGGGTGTGCCGGAATATCGAAGCCGAAAAGCCCGAGGCACGCGAGCGCGCTGTCGACGGCTTGCGGGTGTTCGCCCTTTACTGTATGCAACCGGACCTTCATTTGGTAGACGGCCGCCTGATCGACTCTCGACGCCGCGCGCTGCAGTAACTCCACGGTGATTTTCTCGGCTTGTTCGAAGTGGCCGGTCAGAAACTCGCACTCGGCGCGCTCGAGCCACAGGCTGAACGTCAACCCGTACTGAGTGCCCCAGTCTCGATCGTCGAGCAGGGCCATGCCGGCCGAAAAATACGCGGATGCCGATGCATAGGCCACCGACGCCTTGGCTTTTCGCCCCGCGCGCAGGTTGATCGTTGCTACCTGCGATCTCTCGTCCCGCTCGACCAGCCGTGCAGCGCCCCGATTGAACTGGTTCGCAAGATCGAACAGATGCTCCGGGAGTTCGTTCGCCTTGATCCTCGAGCGCAGCACGCGGCCAAGCCTCACGTGCACTTCGGCGCGCTGCTCTTCCGGGATCAGTGAATATGCCGCCTGCTGGATTCGGTCGTGCAGGAATTTGTAGGCGTTCTCGTGTCGGAACACGAGTCCGGCGCGCACCGCTTCCAGGAGCGCTGTATCGATCGCCTTCTCCGATTCCCCGAAAACCAGGGACAGGGTGGCGATATCGACGACATTGCCAAGGCACGCGAACGGTTTGAGGGCTTCCTGTGTGGCAGCGGAGAACCGCTTCAGCTTTGCGGCCATGAGTTCCACCACGTTGTCGGTGTAGTTCTTGGCGCGGATGCCATCGATGTCCCATTCCCAAGCCCGAGTACGTGCGTCGAACTCGAGTAGTCCCTCTTCGGCCAGCGCCGTGAAGAACTGGATCGCGAAGAACGGATTGCCGCCGGTCTTCTCGTGCACCAGCTGCGCGAGAGGCTGGGCGAGCTCCGGCTCGTATTGCACGGCATCGGCGACGAGCCGGCCGACTTCGTCGAGCCCGAGCGGTGCCAGCACGATGTCATGTACCCGTGCTCCGGCCTTGCCGATCGCCTCGAGCGTCCGCATCAGCGGGTGTGCGGGGCCGACCTCGTTGTTCCGGTAGGCCCCGACCAGCAACAGGCACCGTACCTCAGAGTGCGTGACGAGGTGCTCGATGAGGTCGAGCGTCGCTGTATCCAGCCATTGCAGATCGTCAAGAAACAGCACCAGAGGGTGCTCCTGCCGTGCGAAGACGCCGAGGAAGCGCCTGAACACCATCTGGAAGCGGTTCTGCGCGTCCTGCGGCGGCAGGTCCGGGACTGGCGGCTGCCGTCCGAGCACGAGCTCGAGTTCAGGTACGAGGTTGACGATGAGCTGACCGTTCGCGCCCAACGCCTCGCTCAGGGCGCCCCGCCATCGGTCAAGCTCCGCCTCGCTCTGGCCCAACATCTGTCGCACCAGGCTTTGGAAGGCTTGGCCCAGGGTGGCGTATGGAATGTCGCGCTGGTACTGGTCGAACTTACCGGACGCGAACAGGCCGCGCGGCCGGACGAGCACCCTGTGCAGTTCGTTCACCACCGAGGATTTGCCGATGCCGGAATATCCAGACACGAGCACGAGTTCCGTGGTGCCATAGGCTACGACACGCACGAAGGCCGCGAGCAAGGTCTGGATCTCGCGCTCCCGGCCGTACAGCCGCTCCGGGATCATCAGCCGGTCGGATAGATCGTGCGTCCCGAGTCGGAAGGGAACGATGCGGCGGTGCGGTTGCCATTCGGTCAGGCAGCGCTGCAGGTCGACTTCGAGGCCGCCCGCAGTCTGGTATCGGTCTTCGGCGTTTTTGGCGAGCAGCGTCATCACGATCGCTGAGAGTGCTTCGGGGATTGCCGTAAGCCGTTCGTTGGGCGGCGGCGGCTGTCGCGCGATGTGGCAGTGCACCCATCCCATCGGATCGGCGGCCTCGAAGGGCAGAGTGCCGGTGAGCATTTCGTAGAAGGTGATGCCCAAGGCATACAGATCACTGCGCGAATCGATTGAGCGGTTCATTCGTCCGGTCTGTTCCGGCGCCATATAGGGGAGGGTGCCGGCGATGACCTCCGGCGTCAGCGGCGCCTGCCGCTCACGCGGCAGCCGCGAGGCGATCCCGAATCCGGTCAGCCGCACGTTGTCGGCGTCATCGACTAGGATGTTCGCCGGATGCAGGTCCTTATGGATGAACCCGTGGCGGTGCACTTCGCCGAGTGCCCTCGCCAAGTTAACGGCGATGCGCAGGAAGCGAGTCAGTTCGATCAGTTGCCCCTGGCCGCGCTCAAGGATCCGGTCCAGCGGTACCCCGCCGGGATCCTCGAGTATGAGCATCGTGCGCCCTTCGTAATGCGTGAGCGCCAGCGGCCGTATTGCCCAAGCCGGATCAAGATCCGCTTCCAGAGAGAATTCATGCTCGAGACGCCGCAGGCTCTGCGGCGAGGGCTGCTCGGCCGCCGCCGCCACCACCAGCACCGGGAACGAGTCGGTGCGCCGCCGGCCGCGGTGCACCGTAAACTCCCCGCCTTCCCGTAGGCTGCTCTCCAGCACATACCCAGGCAGCTCTGTCATGGATTGAGTCCTCGGCACTGCGTCCATTCTAGGGCGCGCGGTCCGCGAGGTCACATCCGTGACCTGATCTCCGATTCAGCAAGTGACACAGGCGAGGGAGCCTGCGATTCAACTCATGTAAGGCCGAACCATTGACCGCTCACGCCCAAAGCGCGCGCGGAGGGATAGTAACGACAACCCTATTCTGGAAGGAGAGGCGAATTATACGTCGAGCCAAATTAATCGTCAGCACCGAGAAGGGGGGTAATCCGAGTTTAGTTTTGGTGCATAGCGGCACACGGTGGTGAACCCGGTCCAATAACGGTCGGTCGAAGCATGGGAGCGGAGGTGGTCAATCGAGAGGACCGGCGGCCGCCAATGAGGGTGCTCGCGCCAGGCGTTAAAAATGCGCGCTGAGCGTAATCCCGTAGGTTCGCGGTGACGCGGGAGCGCAGGAATCGAGCAGCGTCGTCGCAGTCTCGAACACGCAATAGTACTCGCCCGTCAAATTTCTTCCCCACAACCGGATGCCCCAGCCATTCTTGAGAGCGCTCCATTCGACAGAGGCGTTGACCACATCGTAGCTCGGTTGACGTAGACGGTTGTCCGGGTCCCATGCAAAACCGCTGTTGTAGTAATAACTGACGGCGAAGTTCAGATTCCCGGTGCCCATCGGCACACGATAGTCTGCGCTCGCAGTCGCGGTGCCTTTTGGCGTTCGCACCGTATCGAAACCGGTCGCGTTGCCGCTGCGCTGCGTGTTACCTCCTATCGGGACTCCGCTCGGGCCGACGGTGGGGTCGTTGAACGGCGCGTTGCGAAAATCAGTGTAGTGACCGTTCATTAGCTCGAAGCCACCCCGCACGGTGAGAACATCCGTGGGCAGAAACGCAAAATCGACATCGATTCCCTTCATTTCGGCGGCAGCGGCATTGAGTGATTCCGTGGCTCCGGAAACAATTTCCTGCACTTGAATATTCTTGTATCTGTAATAGAACGCCGCCATATTCAAACGCACGCGATGATCGGCCAATTCCGTCTTCATGCCAAGCTGGTACGCATCGAGAACTTCTGGATTCACCGGCGCAGAAGCGTACGTCCCCAGATTGTAGACGCCGCTCTTGAAGCCTCGATCATCAGAAATATAGCCCATGATATCGGGAGCGAATTGATGGTCGAGGGCCACTCTCCAGGTGGGCTTGGCCCATGACGTGCTCTGCGACGCACCCGCGAGCGCTAAAGTTTCCGGGCCGACCATCCCGAGCGTCGAACCCGTGACCGCCCGATCGTCCTTCGTGTAGCGTGCACCCAACGTCAGATGCGTGCCGGTTGCGATCTCCGGGGTTACCTGCCCGAACGCCGCATAGGATTGCGATTTCTGAGCGCTCCACATCTGAATTTCGTCGAGCGGCGCTGCAACCGCGCCCATTAGGCCCAAGGGATCATAGGCGGATAAATCGTAGATATAATAAATGCCGACAATCCAGGGCAGCGACGCGCTATCCTCGGACAGCAGGTGCATCTCCTCGGTGATCGTCTTGTCGTGCTGAAAGATCGGCGCACGGACGACTTCAAGCGGTGTCGCATCCTGGTCGAGCAGCATGAATCCGTTCACGTTGCGCCACGACGAGATATTTACCCATCGGGCGGCGGGAAGATCCTGTTCCATCCTGACGCTCAGTCCAGTTTGCCGAACATCCGTGTAATCGTTCGGATCATCATAGGTATTATAATATCCCCCATAGCGGGTTACTCCGTCGATTCCCACACCAGGCGGCACAACGTGAAAACCGAGTCCGTCCTCGTTGCGGGTACGGTTGTAGTCTGCAGTTACTACGATTCGCGTGAAATCGTCCGGAATCCAAAGCCATTTGGACCGAGCGCCCACATCGTGGCGCGTGAAGGTCGGTTGTCCAGTGACGAGGTCAGTTCCCCAGCCATCGGCCTGATTCTTGCCGTATGTCGCCAGGTCGGCAGCGATGGTCTCTCCAAGACGGGTTGTTCCGTAAAACGAGCCACCGGTCGTGTCGTAATTGCCATAGCCGACGTGTACATCGGCAGAAGGTGTGAAGGACGGATCCTTAGTGATGATCTGAATTACACCGCCCGTGGCATTGCGGCCGAACAATGTGCCCTGCGGCCCTTTCAACACTTCGATATAGTCGACGTTGTTGAGTTCGAACAGCGATGCATTGATGCTGCTCATGTAAACGCCATCGACGTAGGTTGCAACCGACGCTTCATTGCCGACCCCACCGTTCGTCGTTCCGATGCCGCGAATGAAGGGCGTAGCGCCGTTCACTTCCTGGGTATACGACAGTCCCGGCACCGCGAGCGAAAGCGAGGCGGTGTCAGTGACACCCGCGTTCAGAAGCTCAGTCGAGGTGATGGCGGTGAGGGCCACAGGGATCGACTGAAGATTTTCCGTACGCCATTGCGCAGTGACTATCACCTCCTCCAGTTGAGTGTGGTTTTCGTCGGATGCAGGTCCGCTTGCGACGGACGGCGAGCCGGTACCTTGTGCCGGGTTCACTGGGCTCTGCTCGAGCGGCCTTGGATCGGCGTGTGCAGATAATGCAATGGATAATGACCAAGCGAGCGAGACTAGAACAGATCGATGCGCGATGGGCTTCGGCACGCCAGTCCTCCCCCTTCACAGCTCTAGTTACGCGACCCGCGGGCACTTCCCGCGCTCGTTCACACGAGACTGACTTTACATCGTGTGCCGGATGGAATACACCTCTGTGTACTTCCCTTAATTCTGGGAGTGGAAAGTAAGTGGGGGTGCGCCCCCCCCTGTGCACTGCCGTTGATATCGATCATTGAAACGGAACAATTACTTTTAGCGACGGCGGCAAGCAGGACCACGGGCGTGCCCTGTTGAGACTCACTGTGAGAGCCCAAAGAATTGCAATGCAGAGGAGGGGGCGTCGAGATCGCCGGCGGTCCTGCCCAGCATGCGCGGATAGCGAAAGGCAGGCTGGGGGACGACGTGCCCGCCACCGTGGACGGTGTACAAGACCACTATGGGCGTATGGTCGCCACTGGGCCAGGTGAGACTATCGACCGAGGTCGGGTCATTCTCGTGGAGATGCGGTAACTGAGTGGCGACTGGTGCTGTCGTGATGCCGTTGCGCTGGGCAAGTTGGTCGGCGGAAGTGCGCGAGGACAGCGCCGTGCCACGGTAGCCGAATCCGAAAAGGGTTATTCTGCCGCCCTCATATGGGTTGAAGGGGTCCAGGGTACCGTTCGCCAACATGACGCGCGCCGTACCGCCCTGCTGAGCGCACGACGACGAGTCGGGCGTCGGAAGACTGGCACCGAGGGCCGCGACGGCGGCGACCTCGTCGGGCGCTTCAATGGCCAGGCGAAAGGCCATCTCCCCTCCATTCGAGTAACCCAAGACGAACACTTGCTTGGTATCAATGCCATGTTCTTGGGCCATGCGCGCAATCAAGGCATGGATGAAGCCCATGTCGTCGATGTTCTCCAGCTTGGCGGGGAACGTGGCATTCTTATGGCAGTCGTTCCAGTTGTGCTTGTAGCCGTCCGGATAGACCACCACGAAGCCCTTTCGGTCCGCCCACTCGTCGAACTCATAGCCAGTCCATTTACGCATCATCTCGCCATCCATGACCGAGCCATGGAGGACAATGACGAGCGGCGCACCCTTGGATAGCTGTGCAGGCGCATAGGTGAGGTAGGTTCGATCACGATCGCCCACATGCAGCGTCGCGCGCTGGATAGCCGAACTGAGTAACGGTACCTGTGGGGGCGGGCTGTACCAATAGTACGCGTACGCGGCAACGGCGAGCACGGCGGTACCGCTCAGTACAAGAGCAGCCCATTTCAATACCTGTCGCATCATCGCTAGTCCTCCGATGAGCAGCCTAATCGCTTGGCCCGTTGGACCAGAACTGCAAATTCGTCACGGCTCCATTGAATTGGTTTCGACACTCTTGTTTAGTGCCAGATCACTTGGGTCGATCGCTGACGCGATCGATCAGCACCTTCGGAACGATGAGGCCCAAGCTCATCGCCAGAATTATGATCCCTGCGGTGATGCCGTCCGAGACTGTCTCGCTTAACAGCTGCAATGTTGTCTGGGCGCCGCCAGCAATTTGCACAAGGCCGCTCGTCATCCTGAAAAGGTAGACGCCTGGGATCATAGACACCACAGAGGCAAAGCCGATGGCCGCGAATGGCAGGTGGCGACGGCGCGAGACCGGAGTGAGAATCAGCCCAACGACGAAGCAAGCGACAGAAGCACCGCTCACAACGCCCAGCCCGAGGACCGAAAGCGCCAGCCACCGCAGCGCGTGAGCTACCATGCCAACTGCCACCGGCCAAGGCAGCATGCTTAAGGGGGTAGAGAAGAAGACGCTGTATGCAAACACGGCAACACCAGCGGCGAGTACGTCTTCCCACAGGGGTACCGCTGTACCTGCTGGATCGACTGGCAAAGACATGCCCAGAAGTGCAAGACCAACCAACAATCCTGTCGCGATCGCCACGATGACGAGCGATGCATAGACCAGGCGCGCGGATCCGAGATGAATGCGGCCGTTGATAAGGTCCAACGCGCTGTTGAGCAAGTGGGGACCCGGTACCAAGACCATGCATGGACAAACTGCGACAAGGCGTAGCGTAGAACTCAACTGATATCGGGTCGCCAAAGCGCCGATAATGCCTGCAAGAAGCGCCGCGCAGAATGGTTGAATGTAAAGATTAGCGCTCCAGTGCGCCAGGCTGCGGCGCACGATTGCGCCAGCAGCTGCACTCACAAATATCAGGACCGCAGGTGCAAGATGGCCTACACCAAAGATCACCGCCAGCGCCACAGCACCTGCCGCGGCGGCGAGCGTGAAGAGCCAGGTCGGAGCAGGAGGGGACTCCGCGATCGCGATGATCGCCGCGGCCGCAGAATCCGGGTCAAGCCGACCAGCCCGAACATCCTCGATCGCAGTCATCGCCGCCGCTACACGCTGCATGTCGACACCGGTAGGATCCGCTGGCGAGACGAGGTCGACGCCGTTATCCTTTACCTGCAGTCGCAGCTCGCTCCAGCGCGGCATGACCTCGACACGCTGTCCGAGCGCCCGCCCGAGCAATTCGGCCGCCCCCACGGTCTGCTCAGTGGCTTGCCCGTTGACGTACAGGATTCTTGCGAAAGCGAGGATCAGCTTGTAGTGCTCTTGCGGTGCCATGCGAGCCTTTCGCGATTTCACGCTTGTAAGCTGCGGTGCAATTTGGGGATCCGGCCCGAGTCTCTCGGGCCGGATCCCACCTCCCAAGAAGCGAGACCTTCAGTGCGCCTCGGTCGAGGATGGCGGGGTCGCCACGTAAGGCCTCACCATCTTCTTGGGATCGACGATTTTATCGAATTCTGCCTCGGTGACGAAACCCAACTTCAATGCGGCGGCCTTCAGCGTAAGATCATTGTCCATGGCGTAATGGGCGATCTTCGACGCTTTGTCGTAGCCGATGACAGGCGAAAGGGCGGTCACCAGCATGAGGGAGCGTTCGACGTACTCGTTGATCTTCTTCAGGTTGGGCTTTGTTCCCTCGATCAAGAACCTTCTGAAATTGACACAGCTGTCCGTCATGATCGTGATCGAGTGGGTGATGTTGAAGATCATCAGCGGTTTGTAGACATTCATCTCGAGGTACCCGCCGGCACCACCCATGCCTACGGCGACGTCATTGGCCATTACCTGAACCGCAACCATTGCCAGTGCCTCGCACTGGGTCGGATTGACCTTGCCGGGCATGATCGAGGAGCCCGGCTCATTCTCTGGGATCGCCAATTCCGCAAAGCCTGCCCGCGGTCCGCATGACATCAGGCGAATATCATTGGCGATCTTATACAGGGACACTGCCGCCGTGCGCAGCGTCCCGGATAGTTGTACGAGTGCGTCGTGGGCACCTTGCACGGTGAATTTGTTGGGCGCAGAGATAAAGGGCAGGCCTGTGAGCTTTGAGATCTCGGCGGCCGCGGCCTCCGCGAACCCAGGTGCCGAGTTGATGCCGGTTCCCACTGCGGTGCCTCCGATGCGGTTTCGCACTAGCAGATATTGCGGCGATAAGCGGTGGGGCTGAGGCCGGTCGCTCTGCGAAACGCGGTGCAGAAAGCGCTGGCGTCACTGTATCCGACGGTAAGGCCGACGTCGGTCACTGAGGCGAATTGATTGGCCAATAATTGCCTGGCGCGTTCGATTCGCTGACTGAACTGGTAGCGTTGGGGTGGCAGGCCGACGGATTCACTGAAGGCGCGGCAGAAATAGGAGGCGCTCAGGCCAACCAGTTGCGCCAGCGCCGCGAGCGGTATGGGCTCGGCGATATGCTCTTCGATATAGGCGAGGGCCTTTCTTCGTTTCCACGCGACAAGTCCACGGTTAACGGGAGCCTCCGCGGCGTGATTTCCCACGTTGACTCGCACCAGCTCATATGTCAGCACGACCCCCAACGCCTCGATGTAACGTCGACGGTCTGCGTCTCCGCTCTCGATCAGCGCCTGGAGCTTCGATGCCGTCTGTATTAATGCGCTATTTTCGAAGAATAGCCGCGGCGCCAGCGACAATATGGAGTGGCGCAGCTCGGGACTTATTGCAAGATCGGCGGGATTGAGATGAAAAAACATCACCCGCGAAAGCGTGCGTTGCTCATGCCAGTCGTCGTAATTACAGCCGGCCGGCACGAAGACGAATTGGCGACTGCAATTCTGTAGCGTCGATTGCGGTAGACCGTCGATCACTGTGCAGCCATCGTAGCGCACACCGCGATCATGCAGCACCAACATGGGGAAGTGTGCACAATGGCGGTAATGAATTCTTCCGCGCCGCTTGGCCTCGACGATCTCGACCTCCATGCCAGGCCACCTCGCCGTCCGGCGACTAACCGCATCCGCGGGGGAAATATGCACGATTCCCTCTGCCGCGGGAGCGGTTTGTACAAAGAGCGGGCGAGTCCCACGGAATTCGGTGTGAATGGGGATTTCCGGTGGCGCGCCTGGTTCAAATTCAGGCGGGACCACCGATTGGTACCTGGCGAAGCTGCTCGGCCCAAAGGCCGTCGCGTGTTTCTCGTGCGCTGAGTCCGGCATTAGGTTTACCTTTGCGTCATTAGATCCCTAGCGGATATTCGTCGAACCGGTCTAAGTTATGGCCACCGCGGGTTCGCGAGAATGCGGCAGCGCGTGTCTGTGAATAGCCATTTGCGTTACCGCTCATGTTAGACAAGCTGCACGTGCTCGGAGGCGAATCCATTTCAAGTGGCCGGCGGAAAGTCACGGATGTCACCGCGGCGGTGTGCCGCGCGATTAGTGTCTGCACCAACAAACGAGTATGGATCGTCGCGCCGCGGATCCGTAGTTCGCAAGCGCCCGAGCGTCGCAACGGTTAGTAAATAACTTCGACCGGCGAGTTGAACGAATAGCCCACACTGCGTTCGGTCAGGATGAACTGCGGTTCTGACGGATTGACCTCGATTTTGCGACGCAGTCGAAACACCTGAATATCGACGGACCGGTCGTAGACCTCATTGTCGTAGACACGGCTTGCTGCCAGCAGCTCATCTCGCGTGAGGACCCGCTGTGGGTCGGCCACTAGCGCCGCAAGTAGATTGAATTCGCCGTTGCTTAAGTCAATACGACGGCCCGGCTCTGTGTTTGCCAGTCGCCTCGTTCGTAGGTTGAGTTCGAAGGAGGCAAAGCGGTAGGCCCGGACGTCTCCCCGCTTGGTCTCGGGCAGCGCCTCCCTCCTGGTTCGCCTCAGCACGGTTCGAACGCGGGCCAGAAGTTCGCGTGGGCTGAACGGTTTGGTCAGGTAATCATCAGCGCCGAGCTCAAGCCCCATGATTCGATCGGCCTCGTCGTGCACGCCGGTCAGGATGATGATGGGAATGACGGACTCGTTGCGCAACTTTCGGGCGAGCACCATGCCGTCCTCATCTGCAAGGCGCCGATCGAGAAGCACCAGGTCGATCGAGTGATCGACCAGTACCCCCTTCATCTCCGTCCCGGACGATGCCACGCTCACCCGCAACCCGTTCGATGATAGGTACGCTTGTAGCGCGTCGCGAATCTGCGGGTCGTCATCCACGATCAAGATGTGCGGTGGAAGGGCTTTGTGGATATTCAGTCCGCTATGGTGGCGGGAAGCGGCATCGCAATTACTCACAGGTTGTGGTCTCATGTCGAAGATCCCGTTGGATTCCGGCCCGCAAAATCGGTACCAAGTGGTCACGCTAGTGCGTCCGAGCCACCACACGGTGGCAAGTGTGTGCCGCCGGGTCTCATCTGTAACCAAGAGACTTGAGCACGACCGCGATACGATGACCGCATGGATGTGCGGTGCACGAAGCGGATGAGGGCCGGGCCGGGCCGGGCCGCTGGCGAGCGGCATGGCCAGCTAGGGCGCGGAGGGCCCCAGGAGCTCTGCGATGGCGCGCAGCAATACGGGGCGTTTGAACGGTTTGGCGAGCGCCCGGGCCGCGCCGAGCGCGAGGGCCGCCTCGGCGTCCAGGCCGTGCCCGGAATTGAACATACCGGATATTGCGATGACCGCAATCTGGGGGTAGTCCCGCTTCAGCTCCGAGATGACGTTGGCGCCGCTCGTACCGGGCATGTGGATGTCGGTGATCACCACCGTAGGTACGGCTAATTTCACCGCCACGAGTCCGGCACTGCCGTCTGCCGCCGTGCGCACGCCGTAGCCGGCGGCCTGGAGCCAGTCGGTCAAGGCTTCGCGCATGATCGGGTCGTCTTCAATGACGAGGATGTCCGTGGTCGTGGTCATGTTTATGTAGCCTCGATGGCGAGTATCATGGCGCTAGGGTCCGACAGGTCACATCTGTGACCGAGGAAGAGCTTGCGTGGCTAAACTTGCGCCCATGCGCGTTCAGGCGGTCATGAATAGGCAACTTCACGCCCCCACGAGGGCCCGGTCGCATGTCCTCGCCGTCGACGACGATCCGGTGATTCGCGAGGCAATCAGCGACTATCTGGGCCAGAACGGCCTTCGCGTCACCGCAGTCGCGGACGGGCGAGCGATGCAGGCCGTACTCGCGCATGACGTGGTCGACCTGCTGGTGCTGGACCTCACGCTCCGGGACGAGGATGGGATGGCGTTGGCAAGCGGGCTGCGCGAGGAGTCGGCCATTCCGATCATCATCCTGAGCGGCCGGCGCGAAGAGGCGGATCGGGTGATGGGGCTGGAGCTGGCGGCGGATGACTATCTGACCAAACCGTTCAGCCCACGCGAGCTGCTGGCACGCATCCGCGCAGTGCTGCGGCGGCGCCAGCCGGAGATCCAACAGGGGCGGCCGGAGGGCGTTCGAGCCTACCGTTTCGATGGCTGGGAGATGAACCTCAATACGCGGCGCCTGAAGGCGCCGGCGGGGCAGCTCGTTGGACTCAGCAATGGCGAGTTCAGCCTGCTTGTCGTGCTGCTCGGGGCGGCCAATCGCGTACTGACGCGCGATCAGCTTCTGGACATGTCGCGCTTGCACGGCGATGACGTCTACAACCGCTCGGTCAACACGCAGATCATGCGGCTGCGACGCAAGCTGGAGAGCGATCCGGCGAAACCGCGCTACATCTGTACCGAGCGCGGTGCGGGGTATATCTTCAGCGCTCGCGTCGATATTATCTACTGAGCGGCGAGCGTAGCGGCGCGTCCTGCGCGCGGGGTAGATAGATGGTAAAAGTGCTGCCCTGCTCGGGGATGCTGCGCACATCGATGGCGCCCCGGGCGTCGGTGACGATGGCGTACCCCAGGGACAGGCCCAAACCGGTGCCGCGGCCGATCTCCTTGGTGGTGAAGAACGGCTCGAAGATGCGCGCGAGCGTTGCCGCATCCATGCCGGATCCGCTGTCCTCGACGGTCAGGCGTACGTAATGGCCCGGCCGAAGCGTCCCGTTGGAGAGCGCTCGTTCGGCGTGGAGTGATGGATCCGAGTTTCCGGTGGAGATCAGCCCGAGCCTGCTCGAGACCGAGGACGGCACGCTCGTCATGAGCGCGATCCGCGATATCACGGAGCGCAAGCACGCGCAGGCCGAGCGCGAGCGGCTCGAGCAGCGTCTGCGCCAGGCGGAGAAGATGGAGGGTTGTCGTTCGAGCGCGTTTTGACGTTTCCCCGGCAATAGAGATAATCCAGGGCCTCCTCGCCATCGCGAGTGACGACAACCTCGTTGGCAAGGTTGTATTCGTCCAGAGCCGTCAGGGTAAGCTCGACGTCGTTGGGGTCGTCTTCGACAATCAAGATGCGTCCCATGGTGCTCATTAGTCATGCTCCCGCGCCATGCCGGTGCACGATGCGTCGAACGGTAGCCAGCCCTACGCCGGTGCCTTCAAAGGCTTCGGGCGTGTGAAGGCGTTGGAATACACCAAATAGCTTATCCACGTATTTCATGTCGAATCCGATTCCATTGTCCCGGATGGACATCACCACCTCATCTTGTGTTTGGTCCACGCATGCTATTTCGCTCTCCGCCCGCAGGCGCGCCCGTGTGAATTTGATGGCATTGGAAATGAGATTGGCGAGGGCGAGTCGCAGCATGGAACGGTCGCCGTAGCAGGTGGAAAATGTACCGAGTTGCCAGGCAATACTGCGTCCTACGGTGTCCGGCGCGGTCTCGGCCAAGGCTTCCTGTACCAGCTGTTGTAGGCTGAGCACTGTTTTGTGCGTTTCCGCCCGGCCTATTCTGGAAAAGGCCAGAAGGTCGTCGATCAAGTGGCCCATCCGTTTCGCCGATTCCAAAATGATCCCCACATGCTGCTGGCTTTTGTCATCCAGCAGCGACGCAGCATGCTTTCTCAATAGCTCTGCGAACCCGACCATATGGCGAAGGGGCGCGCGCAGGTCATGCGATACGGAATAGGCGAATGCCTCCAATTCCCTATTGGCGGCCTCGAGCTCGGCAGCTCGCTTTTCAAGTTCTGCGTTGAGCGTGTGAATCTCACGATCGCGCCGATTACGCTCGGTGACGTCGTTGTTCGTCTCCAGAATCGCAACTGCCTCCCCCCGGCCGTCTCGACGCAAGGACCAGCGGCTGGCCACGACCACCGGGGTTCCATCCGCCTTGGTGTGTTCGAGCTCGCCTTCCCAGCGGCCGCTGGTCAGCAGCTCCGCATTGACGTCGGCAAGCGGTGGTATGGCGCCTATTGAGCGCAGCTTACGGTGCAATGCCCCCGAGGAGTCACATCTGTGACCGAGGGGAACCCGCGTGAGTAATCTATTGCCCATGAGCGGTCAAGCGGTCATGAGCGGTGAAGCAGTCATGAGCGGGCGAGACCATGCAGCGGCTGCGCTGCTTTCGCCGGCCCACACCCGCGGGCTGCTGATAGGACTCGGTTTGGCGACGGGGATGGAGTTCTACACGGTCGACAGCGTGAACCTTGTCCTCCCGGATGTCGCGGGCTCGCTCGGACTCTCGGCAGACGAGGCGAGCTGGTTGTTGACGGTCTATAGCTGTGCCTTGGTTTGTTGCGTACCGGTTTCGACCTGGCTTGCCGGGCACTTTGGTTACAAGCGCTACCTGATCGCTTCCACTGTGCTGTTCGCCGTCGCTTCGATGGGCTGCGCGATTTCATCGAGATTGGAGACGCTGCTGGTCTGGCGCGCGATCTTGGGACTGGCCGGCGCGGGTCTCATCATGTGGTGGCGGGCCAGCGTGTACATGCTCATGCCGGGGCCACGGCGTGGTCCGTTGATGACGCGGCTCTCGACCAGTTTGTACCTGGCGAGCGCCGCGGGCTTGCTGGCGAGCGGCTTCCTCACCGATCAGTTCAATTGGCGCCTGATCTTCCTGCCCAATTTACTCTTCGCCGCAGGCGCCGTGAGTTTTCTTTTGCGCTTTTTTCCGAATGTTCCGAGACCCTCGTCGCCGCGACTGACCCAGGCGGATTGGCCGGGAATCGTGCTCATTGCCCTGGCCCTGATATCGCTGCAGATCGTGCTGAGCCGCGGAGAGATCGATGACTGGTTTGGCTCACGCATGATTCGCACGCTGACCTGGACCAGCGCCTCCTCGTTGGTGATGTTCGTGTGGTGGCAGTACAGCGCGCGCAATCGGGCACCGCTGATAGATGTGGTTCTGATGCGTGATCGCCACGTGGTGTCGTCCGTTCTCATCGGCCTTTTCGCCGGCATGATTTTATCGGGGAGCCTGTTCGTGCTACCCCAGTTCTTGCGAAAATTTACCGAGCATACGTATAGCGCAACGCAGACCGGACAAATCATCTGCGTATATGCGCTGGCCGCGGCCGGGTTGCGGCGTCTCGTGGCCCCCCTGGTCGCCCGGGTCGGACAGCGCAATACGATCGCGATCGCGCTCGTGATGCTCATCTCGTCGATGCTCGTATTTGAACACTATCTGACAACGGACACCTCGGTTGGATATTACATGCTACCGCTGACGCTGTACGCGATGTGCGTGGCGCCTCTGCTGTCCGCGATCGGGAGCGGCGTGGTCTCACGGGTTGCGCAGAAGGAGAAGCTGCTCGATGCCGTGTCGATTTACATGACCTTCCGACAACTGGGGGCCTCGTTGGGCGTTGCGTTGTTGAATATTCTCCTGGACCATCGGGAAACCCTGCATTCGGCGCGGCTGTTCGAGCATCTGCATGGCGACGATGCCGGCATGCGAGGCTGGTTGGCGACGCAGGGCGCCAACGCGGTCGCGCGCGGCGGGCATTCGATCGTCGACGGCCACATGATGGCGCTCGGCCAGCTGGCGGCGGCGACCCGCCAACAGGCGGCAACGCTGAGCTACGCCGATGCATTCGGTTTCATGACGCTGATCGGAGTCATTGCGCTGTGCACGATCCCGGTCATTCCCCCGACTCCGGTGATTCGCCAATGAGCACGCCAAGCGCGGTCGCGGCTCGGAGTCCCGCGGCATCGAAACTGTCGATCCTGATCGGCGCTGTGGCGGTGATTACGCTCGTGCTGGGAGCGGCATACTTTGTCGTTCCCCGCTGGCATTCGGAATATACCGACGATGCCTATGTCACGGCGCACGTGACGACGGTCACCGCCCACGTGCCTGCCTACGTGCGAACTTTGCATGTCGACGATAACGCTACGATCAAGACCGGCGAGTTGCTGGTGGAGCTGGACCCGCGAGACTACGCCGTGGCGGCAGAGCTGGGACGCGCGAACCTGACGGGCGCGGAGGACAGGCTCGAGGAGGCGGACAATCGCGTCAGCATCGCCGATGCGGATGTGGCGCAGGCGCGCGCCGAGCTGGAGGTGGCGCGGGCCAATGCGGTGCTCGGGGCGGCCAATCTCAAGCGCCTGCGCGCTGTGTCGGATGCCCGAGCGGTATCGAGCGAACGGATCGATACGGGCCAGGCGGCGGCGGATGCCACCCGTGCGCAGGTCACCGCCGCGCAGACCAAGATCCGCGCGACCCTGGCAACGGCCGCTCTCGCCCGTACGGAAGTCTCGACGGCCACGGCGTTGGTTGCACAGGCGCAAGCCGATCTGAATCGGGCGCTGCTCAACCTCTCGTATACCAAGATCTCAGCCGTGGAGGGAGGCACTATCGCGAACAAAACGGTGGAGGAAGGCAATTACGTACAACCCGGCCAGATGCTGTTGTCCATCGTCCCCTGGACCGTCTATGTGATCGCCAATTACAAGGAGACGCAACTGGCGAGAATCAGGCCGGGGCAAGCCGCCACCGTGCACGTGGATGCGTTCCCCGACCTTCGATTGAAAGGACACGTCGACAGCCTTCAGCGTGGCACCGGGTCGGTGTTCGCACTGTTGCCGCCAGAGAATGCCACCGGAAACTTCGTCAAGGTGGTGCAGCGCGTTCCCGTCAAGGTCCTCTTCGATGATCCTCAAGCGGCGCTACGATGGATCTCGCCGGGCATGTCGGTCGAGGTCGAAGTCAGGTTCAAGAGGTAGTCAAGTGCGTTGGGTGCAGCGATCATCATGCCTCGTTCTTTTACCTGGACTCAGCCTGCTTGTCAGCGCATGTATCACCGTCGGCCCCGATTACGTGCCGCCGAAACCGCAGGTGCTGGCACGCTTTGCCGAAGTGCCCGCTTCTGAGGATGCGCGCAGCCTGCAGCCCGCCGACGATGCGTGGTGGAAGAACTTTGGCGATCCCGTGCTGGAGAATCTCTTGAAGCAAGCGCTCGAATCGGCACCTGACATCGCCGAGGCGCAAGCGCGGGTGCGCGAAGCCCGGGCGCTGAGCGGCTTCGCCGGGGCCGGCAACTTTCCCATCGTCGATGGCGTCGGCTCTGGCACGCGCAATCTCGGCAGCGAGAATGTTCCCACGGGAGTGCCGCCCGGCGGACTCGGCCCCGGGGTGCACAGCAATTTTTGGCAAGCTGGCTTCGATGCCTCGTGGGAAATCGATGTCTTCGGCGGCGTGCGCCGCGGCATCGAAGCGGCCCAAGCGAATTACCAGGCCGTCACCGAGGATCGCGCCGACGTGGTCCTGACACTGCTCGCCGAGGCCGCGCGTGACTATGTGGAGCTTCGCGGTGCGCAACGACGCATCGAGGTGGCACGCAGGGACCTCGCGATCGAGCAGGACTTGCAGACGCTCACGCAGTCGCTCCTCTCGGCGGGTCTCGCGCCGCAGCAGGACGTGCTGCGAGCACAAGCGCAGGTCGCCTATATCGAGGCCGTGATCCCAGCACTTAAGTCCGACGAGCGTGCGGCGGCCTATAGAATCGCAGCCTTGACTGGGCGCTCGTTCCCCGAGACCGTGGCGGCGTTATCCGTGCCCGGCCCGATTCCTCATGCGGTATCCGAGGTTCCTGTCGGTCTGCCATCGGATCTTTTGCAGCGCCGTCCGGACGTGCGCGCCGCCGAGCGTCGCATTGCCGCCGCCAACGCCCGCATCGGCGTCGCCAAAGCCGACCTGTATCCGCACTTCTCGCTCACCGGGGTGGCGGGCTTCGAGAGCCTGAACCTCTCCTCGTTTGCCTCCGCGTCGAGCGGCTATTATCAGATCGGTCCGGGGATCAGCTGGCGGATTTTCGATGCGGGCCGAATACGTTTCCAGGTCCTCGCCGAATCGGCACGCACCGACGCAGCGACGACTGCCTACCAAAAGTCCGTGCTGGATGCATTTCGCGATGTGGAAACGGCGCTCGTGGCTTACGCCGACACACAAGTGCGCCGCGATAAGCTCGCGGCGGAATCCGCGGCCGACGGCGACGCCACGAGAATTGCGATGCTCCTCTACGAGAGAGGCGTCGAGAGCTTCCTGCCGGTACTCGACGCGGAGCGCGCCCTCTACGCGGCCGACGACGAACTCGCTCAAAGTGAGCGTGACACTGCGCTGGCGCTCATTGCGCTGTATAAGTCATTAGGGGGCGGCTGGCGGGCGGCGAGTGCCGAAGTCAATGCAGCAGGGAATCGGTGATGGCGGGCGCAACGCGCGACGCTAAACCAACATCTGTCGGATCAGCACGATGTTCAGGAGCACGATGAGGATCGTTGCGGCGATCGCCGCAACGGCGGTTCTTTTGCCCGTCACGAAATCCCTCATCACCGATTTGCGCGAAGATAGAACGACCAGCGCGATCATAGGCAGGGGAAGGACAAGGCTCAATACCACCTGACTGAGGATCATCGCGGTCATGGTGTTGAAGCTGAGCGCAACCACAAATGCCGGCACCATGGTGATCAGACGTCGCGCCCAAACCGGGATGCTGAATCCGACAAAGCCTTGCATGATTACCTGCCCTGCCATGGTGCCGACCACCGAGCTGGAGATTCCGGAAGCCATCAACGCGATCAGGAACACGCCGGCCGCACACGCGCCGAGCGTCGGAATCAGCGTGTGATAGGCGACACCGATGTCCGTAATACCCGATCCGGACCCGCCGAACACGGATGCCGACATCATCACCATCGCGAGGTTGATCAGGCCTGCAAAGCCGCGTGCAATCACGACCTCCCGATTCGAGAAGCGCAAGAGGCCGCGGCGTTCACGGTCGTTGCGGGCGGGTGTCCTGTTTTGGGTCAATCCGGAATGCAGGTAGAGCGTGTGCGGCATGATGGTTGCACCGACGCTCCCGACCGCGAGCGTGACGGCCGATTTGTCCCGCAATTGCGGGACGAAGCTGTGGAAGAGGGCGGCGTGCCAGTCCGGCGGGGCGATGACGAGCTCGCACAGATAGCTGAGGCCAATGACCGCGACGAGCGCGGCGATCACCATTTCGAGCGGCCGAAATCCCCGCTTGTCGAGCTGCAGGATCGCAAAGGTCATGACTCCGGTAACGCTCAAGCCACAGAGCAGGGAGACAGGGTTCCCTTGATTTCCGTGCCAAAAGTGCCGGTATTTTCTCTCGGCAACTCTAGCGGCTGACGCCGTTTTTTCCAAACTGGTCAAGCACTTGCTGTTCGATGTTTCGATGGGCGTATTGTGG
>Ga0187887_10000862_pt1 | contig 28102 bp, 28 predicted proteins | sample June2016WEW_7_10_FD_132977 | JGI IMG/M metagenome (GOLD analysis project Ga0187887, IMG submission 132977) | Peatland microbial communities from SPRUCE experiment site at the Marcell Experimental Forest, Minnesota, USA - June2016WEW_7_10 | ecosystem: Environmental > Terrestrial > Soil >... | reverse complement strand
CCCACACCCATGTGTTCCGCCAAAACTACGCCATCTATGCGACGCCGCGCCGCTGGCTGCGCATGGCCTATTGCACCACCTGCCTCGACGGTCCGTTCGATCCCAGCGGCGTGATCATGGAATGGGGCGATCGCGACGGCGCACCCTTCGTCGTCAGCGGCCAAGCCTGGGGAGAGGAAAATCTGATCGGCCATCCCGCCATACTCGACATGCCCGTGGGGAAGGGCCGGGTGGTGGCGTTCAATTTCAATCCGCTGCATCGGGACATGAACCGGGGCGATCAGCGCTTTCTATGGAACACGCTGATCAACTGGCAGGCGATCCTCGGCGAGCGGCCGCACTAAGCGACAATCAGCCTCGTATCCCACAAAATCCTATCGTGTGGGATACGCCCCCGCTAACGCGTCGAAGGCGGCGGCTCGGCCAGCCGCCCCTCAGGTCCCTGCCCCAGGGTCTCGATGGTGGCGCCCGCCGGCAGCTGATCCCCGAGAGTCAACGGGCGCTGCACCGCATCCTCGAGATCGCCGAGCGCGCGTTGGGCGCGAGCCACGGACTCGAGCTCGGCACGAGCGGCGATCAGCTGCTCGATGTCCGCATCGTCGAGCTCCAGACGACCCTCCTCCCCGGCGTTCACCGCCTCCCGAACGGTACGCTGCCGATTCGCGGTCAGTTCCTTCAGACGCGCGGCCTCGGCGAGCTCCTCGAGCGCGACGCGGTAGACGGCGAGCGAGCGCTCGCTCTTCGAGATCACATCCGCCTGAGTGGCGAGAAAGACCGCCGCCGCCTTGAGTCGCCCCGCCTCCGCCTCAGCAATCGGGCCGCGATTTCGATCGAACATCGGAATGGCGGCCGAGAACCCCAGGGTGAAATAGCTTCGCTTCTCTTCGTAGGTGTATCCCGGTCCGATGTCGATATCCGGATATTGCCGGGCGATCTGCAGCCGTAAATCGGCTTCCGCGGCGGAATATTTCTCGAGTGCGCTGCGCACGTCGAGGCGATTGATCACAGCCGTGCGGCGGACCTCGGCGATGGGCAGCGTCGCTGCGGTCGGAGGGATTTCCATGTCGGGCCAGGACAGCCGCACCTCCTGAAGCGCGGCCGAGGGAATCCCGATCGCGGCGGCCAGCGCCGCCCTCGACTCGGCGGCTTGGCTCTCGGCCGCGCCGAGCGCGGCGTGCGCTTTCGACAGCTCGATGCGCATGGCGTCCGCCTGAAGGTGGGTGATCTCGCCGAGCGCAGCCATCCGATCGCTCAACTCGACCTGACTCTGCCGAGTCTTCGCTTCCGATCGAATCAATTCCACGCTGCGCCGGGCGACGATATCGTCGATCATCGCCGCGCGAACGGCGTTGCGAACGGTCCAGGCGGCTTGCGCCAGATCGAATTGCGCCGCACGAACCGAGCTTTGCGCCGACTCGATCCGGTAGCGCCGCTTGCCCGCGGTCTCGAAGGGAAAGGACAGGTCCAGTGTCAGCAGATAAGGGCTTGGAATGCCCGGCGTGATTCCGAGCGTGGGATTGGGCCGTGCGCCCGCCGTGGTGAGCGCGGCCCGCGATTCCGCCACGCGAGCGCGAGCCAGGTCGAGTTCGCTGCTGAAATACAAGGCGGCGAGAGACAGCGATTGAAAATCCCACGTGCTCGGCGGCCACTCGCGAGCCGTGTGCCCGAGATGCAGATCTTCGAAAGAGCGCAGCCCCGGGTCGGACAGCGAGCGCGATTCGAGCGCGGCCGCGGAGGCCTCGGCGGAGAGCGGCGCAGGCTGGTAGCGCTGCGCCGAGCATCCCGGCAGCAGCGCAGTCGATGCCAGCAGCCCACTTGCCGCGAAAAGCGCATGAGCCAGCAGCCCCCGCCGGGGAGGTCGCGCCCCCCTCCGTTGAGCCCGCGACCAACCGACCATTGCGTGAATACCCCCCATGAGCGGAGTATAGGACGCGAGCGCGGCCAAGCGAACCAGGAGCGGTCATGGTCCCCATCAAAGAACTTCCCTTCGTCGCGCTCCTGTCAGGTGCGTTGGCACTCGCGTCGGCGAGCGCCGCCCCCGCGACTCTCACCGATGGTTCAGTCGCGGCCGGCTCGGATCAGGTCGATACGGCATCGAGCAATGGCGCCATCAAGGCGCGGGTGGAGAAGGCGCTGCAATCTGCGAAATACTCGCTCGAGACCCACGTCACCGTGACGGTGAACGAGCACGAGGTGAGACTCGGAGGATTCGTGTGGGACGATTGGGATCGCCGGCACGCCTTGAAGATCGCGTCGCGTAACGCCAGCGGCAGACGGGTGATCGACGAGATCGAGGTAAAGAAAGAAGGCGCCCGTTAGCGGTGCGTTAGCGGTGCGTTAGCGGCGCGGGGGGAGTGACCCGCGCTAACCGCCGTCCAGTTCCGATGCGGGTTTATCGATCGCCCGCGGCGCAATCACCCGCAACAAATCGATCCGGCGCCGATCGGCGCGCACCACGCGAAACTCCAGATCGCCGATCTGGGTGGTCTCCCCGCGCCGCGGCAGACGGCCGAATTCCTGCATGAGGAGTCCGCCGATGGTGTGGTATTCCTCGTCGGAGAATGCGGTGCCGAAGTATTCGTTGAATTCGGCGATGGGCGTGAGCGCGCGCACGGAAAATTCTCGCTCGCTCTCACGGCGTATCGACTGGTCATCCTCGACGTCGTGCTCATCGTCGATCTCGCCGACGATCTGCTCGATCACATCCTCGATGGTCACCAGGCCGCAGACCCCGCCGTACTCATCCACGACCATGGCCAGATGGTTGTGGCTCACGCGAAATTCCTTGAGGAGCACGTTGAGCCGTTTGCTCTCGGGCACGAACACGACGGGGCGCATGAACTCGCGAATCTCGAACGGCTCGCCTTCCGCGATCTGCAGCCGCAACAGATCCTTGGCCAGCAATATGCCGAGAATCTGGTCGCGGTCCTCGCCGATCACCGGAAACCGGGAATGGCCCGACTCGACCACGAGCTCGATCAATTTGTCGGGGGCCTCATCGCGCTCGATGAACACCATCTGGGCGCGGGGCACCATGATGTCCCGCACCTGCATGTCGGCCACCGCGAGGACCCCCTCCAGCATCACGAGCGCATCGCCGTTGAAAAGCCCGCGCTCGCTCGCCTCGCGCAAGTCCTCGATGAGCTCGGGGAGGTCGCGCGGCTCGCCCGACATCGATTGCGTGATGCGCTTTAACCAGCGGCCGGTGTTGCCAGTGGGCTGTTCGGACATGTGGGCTTTAGCATACTCGATCAGGCATCCGGCCCGACATATGGGTTTGAAAACCCAAGCCGATCAAGGATTTGAATCTCCCTGGCCTCCATTTTCCGGGCTTCGCGAGGGACTTCGTGATCGAAACCCAAGAGGTGCAGCACGCCGTGAACGGTCAGGTGGGCCCAATGCGCGGCCGCGCTCTTCCCCTGCGCCGACGCCTCCCGGGCGACGACCGGCGCGCAAATCACCAGCTCGCCGAGATCGGTCGAGCCGTCCGGCATCCTTCCCGCGCCGCCGAATGACAACACATTCGTAGGCCGGTCTTTATGTCGATAGCGCGCATTGAGCGTGCGGCTTCGGACCGCGCCCACGACGCGAATCGAGAGCGACACCCGCTGGGCATCGCCACGAGGCAGGGGCGCGCGCAAGGCCCGATCGGCGAGCACCTCGCCCGCCCAGCGCGCAAATGCGGCGCGGCGCGGCACCCACGGACGCGTCGCTGCGAAGGTCACGTCCAGCTCCAGCCGCGACGGCACCGCTCAGGGGCCCTTGGACCCGTCGTCGGGTGCCTTGGCCTCGTATGCCTGAACGATTCTCTGCACCAGCGGGTGACGGACCACGTCGCGGGAACTGAACATCGTGAACGCGATGCCCTGTACACCGCGCAGGATGTCGATCACCGTGCGCAGGCCGGATTGTTTGGAGATCGGCAGGTCGACCTGCGTAATGTCGCCGGTGACGACCGCCTTCGAGCCGAAGCCGATGCGGGTCAGGAACATCTTCATTTGCTCGTTGGTGGTGTTCTGCGCTTCGTCCAGGATCACGAAGGAGTCGTTCAGCGAACGCCCGCGCATGAAGGCGAGCGGCGCGACCTCGATGATGTTGCGCTCGATCGACTTGGCGACCCGCTCGAACCCCATCATCTCGTAGAGCGCGTCGTACATCGGACGCAGATACGGATCGACCTTCTGGCTCAAGTCTCCGGGCAGAAAGCCCAGCCGCTCCCCCGCTTCGACCGCGGGACGCACCAGCACGATGCGGCGCACTTTCTCCGACTGTAGCGCCTCGACCGCGCATGCCACCGCCAGGTAAGTCTTGCCCGTTCCGGCCGGACCGATGCCGAAGGTCAGATCGTGGGTGCGGATATTGTTCAGGTACTCGGTCTGATTTGCGCCGCGCGCCCGCAGCGTCCCGCGCGCCGTGCGAACTTTGATCTCATCCGCGGCTTCACCGTGGTTGATCGGAGCACCGCGTTCAGCCGGCGCTTGCCCCGCTCCGGCCGCGGGATCACCGGCTTCCAAGTGGAGCTCTTGGAGCGCGATGTGCACGCGCTCGGAATCGACCGGCTCGCGTTGGGCGCGGGCATACAAGTCCTGCAAGACGGTCTCCGCGCGCTTGGCCGCGGCCGGCGGTCCGATGATCTGGAATCGATTGCCGCGCCGGCGGATGTCCACGCCGAGCCTCGCTTCGATCTGATGCAGGTGTTCGTCGAGCGGGCCGCAGAGCTCGACCAGGCGCACGTTGTCGAGCGGTGCGAGAACCACATCGCGCGGCGTTGAAACCGAATTCACGCCGGGCTTTCCAATGCGGCTGATTCGGTCACGAGCCGTCCGCGCAGCGAATTGGGCCGCGCTTCGGTGATGATCACGTCGGTGAATCGATTGATGAGCTCGGCAGGGCCGTCGAAATTCACCCAGCGGTTGTTGTCGGTGCGCCCGGCGAGTTCGCTCTTATTGCGCTTGGCGGGACGTTCGACGAGCACCCGCTGCCGGCTGCCGACCATGCGCTCCGAAATGGCGCGCGCCTGGATGTTCAAGCGTTGCTGTACGAGCTCGAGCCGCTGCTGCTTGACCTCGGGCGGCACTTCGTCCGGAAAGGAGGCCGCGGGTGTGCCGGGGCGCCGGCTGTAGATGAAGCTGAACGATTGATCGAAGCCCACCTCCGCGATCAAGTTCATGGTGGACATGAAGTCCTCGTCGGTCTCTCCGGGAAAGCCGACGATGATGTCCGTGGTGATCGAGATGCCTGGCCGCACCGCGCGCAGCTTGCGCAATTTCTGTTTGTACTCGAGCGCGGTATGGCCGCGCTTCATGGCCGCGAGCACGCGGTCCGAGCCGCTCTGCACGGGCAAATGAAGCAGGTCGTTGAGCTTCGGAACGCTGGCGTACGCCTCGATCAGACTGTCGTTGAATTCCAGCGGGTGGGACGTGGTGAAGCGGATGCGTTCCACGCCCGGGATCGCGGCGACGAAATGGATCAGCGTCGCAAGATCCGCAACGCTCCCATCCCCCATGGCACCCGCGTACGCATTGACGTTTTGCCCGAGCAGCGTCACTTCGCGAACCCCTTGCGCCGCCAGCGTCTCGACCTCGCCGAGCACCTGCTCGAACGGCCGGCTGATCTCCTCGCCCCGGGTATAGGGGACGACGCAGAAGGTGCAGTACTTGCTGCAGCCCTCCATGATGGAGACGAAAGCCGTCGCACCGCTCGCGCGAGCCAAAGGCAAGCGGTCGAATTTCTCGATCTCCGGGAAGCTCACGTCGATCTGCGGTCGGCCGGTTTGCTTCAATCCCTCGATCAGATCGGGTATCCGATGCAAGGTCTGCGGACCGAACACGAGATCCACATACGGAGCCCGCGCAGTGATCCCCTCGCCCTCCTGGCTCGCCACACAGCCGCCGACGCCGATCACCACGTGCGGCCGCAACTCCTTGATTGCGCGCCATTCACCGAGCAGCGAGAACACCTTTTCCTGGGCTTTCTCACGCACCGAGCAGGTATTCACTAAGAGCACGTCCGCCTGCGCCGGATCGTCCGTCCGGGTCATGCCGTGGGCCTCTTCGAGCACATCCAGCATCTTGCTGGAGTCGTACTCGTTCATCTGGCAGCCGAACGTTTTGATGTAGACAAGGCCTGACATAGCTCGCCGTAGGCTCACGCTGAAAAGGCCGCTAAGATACTAGGAACCATGGCAATACGTGAAGTTTTGAGAATGGGTGACCCTCGGCTGCTCGAGGTCGCCAAGCCGGTGGCCGCATTCGGCACGCCGGAGCTGGAGAGCCTGCTGCGGGATATGCGGGATACCATGCAAGATCTCAATGGAGCGGGTCTTGCAGCGCCGCAAATCGGCGTGGGGCTGCGAATTGTCATATTCGGCATCGAGGCGAACCCGCGCTACCCGGATGCCGAGCCGGTCCCGTTCACCGTGCTGATCAACCCCGAGCTCACGCCGCTCGGCGAGGAGATGGAGGAAGGCTGGGAGGGCTGCCTGTCGGTGCCCGGCATGCGCGGCCTGGTCCCTCGCTATCGTCAACTGCGTTATACCGGCCTCGATGCCGCCGGCCGGCCGATCGATCGCAGCGTGGAGGCCTTTCACGCACGCGTCGTGCAGCACGAGGTCGATCATCTGGACGGGATCCTGTACCCGCGCAGAATCCGGGACTTGACCCAGTTCGGCTTCACCGAGGCGCTCTTCCCCGGTGAGGACTTGGCGGACGATTGACGGCAACCTCCGCCACGGCGTTGACCGAGGAATGTCTCGCCGCGGCACGTGACCCCGGCGGCGAGGGAGCCCGTGTCTACACGCAGTTGTTTGAGGACACCGCGCTCGAACACGCCAAAGCAAGCGATCGCCGCCTGGCAGGCGGTCATCCGGCGCGTACGCTCGAGGGGCTGCCGATATCGGTCAAGGACCTGTTCGACGTCGCGGGCACGGTCACCCGGGCCGCCTCGATCGCGCTCCCGGATGCCACGCCGGCCGCGGTCGACGCACCGGTCATTGCTCGCTTGCGGGCCGCAGGCGCGATCCTGGTGGGCAAGACCAACATGACGGAATTCGCGTATTCCGGCCTCGGTCTGAATCCCCACTTCGGCACGCCGCTGAATCCCTTCGATCGGGCGGCGCAGCGCATCCCGGGCGGATCCTCCTCCGGGGCCGCCGTATCGGTGACCGACGGCATGGCGTTTGCGGCCATCGGCTCCGACACCGGAGGCTCGATTCGCATTCCGGCGGCGCTCTGCGGCTTGGTCGGATGGAAGCCCACGGTGTCGAGGGTCTCGCGGGTCGGTGTCTATCCCCTGTCGAGCTCCTTCGATTCCATCGGCTCGATCGCGGCCAATGTTGCCTCGTGCGCACGGCTCGACCAGGTGATGAGCGGCGAATCCGCAAGAGCCGAGCCGCGACGCGACCTTGAGGGCGTACGCCTCGCGATCCCGAGCAAGCTGCTGAGCGCCGACACGGACTCGGCGGTCGCGGCCGCGATCGCCCGGGCGCTCACCGCGCTCGCGAGTGCGGGCGCGACCATCGCCGAGCAGCCGCTGCCCGAAATCGCGGAAGTACCGAGCGTGGGCGCGGGCGTGGTGATCGTCGGATCGGAAGCCTACGCCTGGCACCGACCGAACCTCGCCGCGCGCGGAGCGCTCTACGATCCGCGCGTGCGCACGCGCCTCGAGCGGGGAGCGGCCTATGGCGCCTGGGAATATCTGGATGCGCTCGCCTGCCAAAGCGCGAGCATCGCGGCGGCGGGACGTGCGCTGCAGGGATTCGACGGTTGGCTGATGCCGACGGTCCCGATCATCGCTCCACGGATCGCCGACTTGGCCGACGACGAGGCCTATGTCGAGACCAACAAACGAGTCCTGCGCAATTCCTCCATCGTCAATTTCCTGGGCGGCTGCGCGATCAGTCTCCCCTGCCACGCTTACGGCGAACCGCCCGTCGGGCTTACCTTCGCCGCGCTCGGCCATTCGGATCTGCGCGTGCTGGGCATTGCAGCGGCGCTCGAACAAGCGCTGCAGAAGGTGCGCGGGGTTGCGCGCTGACCGTCCGTGCAGAGCCGGCACCGCTCCGGCAGCGCTGCGGCCGCAATCAGGATCGCGACGAGCCCGGCTCGAACGCGTTTTGGAGCTGACCGATTCCCTCGATGTCCACCTGCACGGTGCAGCCATCCTTCATCGATCCGACACCCACCGAGGTGCCGACCGCGATCACATCGCCTGGCAACAGCGACATATCGTGGGAGACCAAGCTCACCATCTCCTCCACCGGAAAGATCATGTCCGACAGCGGATAGTTCTGCCGCTCCACACCGTCGAGCCGGGTGACCACCCGCAGGGTCGACCAGTTGAGCCCCGTGGCAATGACCGGGCCGATGCATCCAAAGGTGTCGTAACCCTTTGAACGGCACCACTGAGCGAAGTCCGGGTTCTCGTTCAACACGCCCATCGCCGTCACGTCGTTTACGCAGGTATAGCCGAAGATGTAGTCGGCTGCATCGCCCGGCGCGACATCCTTGCAGCGCTTGCCGATGACGATGCCGAGCTCGCCTTCATAGACGATCTTGCCCGCGTACCCGCTCGGCCTCACGATCGCCTCATCCGGGCCGATCGCCGACGTGCCGGGCTTGAGCAGGAACTGGGGATGCGTCGGGGCTGATTTGCCGATCTTTTCGGCCAGCTCGTGAAAATTGTTCCACAGAGCGACGATCTTGGACGGCGCGCAGGGGCAGATCAACGTAACGGCGTCCTGCGCGAATTTACGCCCCGTCGGCTGCTTGTCGGAGAACAGCTCGCCTTGGTATTCGAGGATGTGCGTGCCCTCGACGAGGCCAAAGCCCAGTTGGCCCTCGTTCGAGCGAAAACGTGCCCAGCGGCTCATGTGCGAATCAGTCTCCAATTCGAGCCGCGATTTTCGCGGCGTGATTGTCGCGGGAAGTATAGCGGCATGCGGCGGCTCGTGAGCGCCCCTCACCCATGTCCGTGCCGATGGTGAATGTCCGGGTAGTGCGGATGACGGTGCAGCAACGGCTCGTGGCGGTGCTCGTGGGAATGCGGCTCTTCCCCGTTCCAGCCGGCCTCGTGCGAGTGCCGATGGTGCGCGTCGTGAACGTGCTCATGGCTGTGGGCGAGCGGCTCGTGCAGATGCTCGTGTTCGTGCCGCTCGGTCAAGTGCAGCCAGACGCCGATCGCCATCAAGGCTGCGGCGGCAACCAGCGACCCCGTGATGGGTTGTCCGAAGAACGCGATCGCGATCGCCGTCCCGACGAACGGCGCGGTCGCGAAATAGGCGCCGGTACGTGCACTGCCGAGATGACGCAGGGCGAGGACGAACAGCACCAAGCTCAGCCCGTAGCCGACGAACCCGAGCAACAGGATGGCGGCGACATGCGCGGGCGCCGGAAGCTTGTCGCCGATCGCAAACGCCAGCGCCGTGTTGGCACTGCCCGCCGCGAGCCCCTTGGCCGCCGCGATGATTCGAGCATCGGCGCCGGACACTTTGCGGGTGAGGTTGTTATCCAGCGCCCAGGCGAGGCAGGCGGCGGCGACCAGACAAGAGCCCAAGATCGAGGCCGGTGTGGAGGCGCTCGACGGCCACGCCAGTAACGTGCCGCCTGCCACGATCGCGAGGAAGCCGGCGATCATTCGCGCACTGGTCGCCTCCCGAAACGCGATCCAGGCGAGCAGCGCGGTGAATACGGTCTCCAGATTCAACAGCAGCGACGTCGTGGCGGCATCCAGACGGCGCAAGCCCGTCATCAGCAGCACCGGGGCGAGGATGCCGCCCGCCAGGGTGGCTGCCGCGAGCCACAGCCAATCCGTGCGCAGCAGTCCGATCGGCGATCTGTCGCCTCCCCGGGCGACCCAGAGGAGGCTCACGCCGACGCCGCTCCCGAGGTAGAGCAGGCCGGCGACCATGAGCGGGCTGACCCCCGTCAGCAGTTGCTTCGCGATCGGCGTGGTCGCACCGAAGAGCACCGCCGAGGTCAACGCAGCGGCCAGCGCCAGGGGGGAGCCGCGGCTTTTCACACGTCCCTAGAACGGAATGTCGTCGTCGAAGTCCTCTTTGCCGCCCGCCGGTGCCGGCGACTGATCGTAGTCCTCCCGGGGTGGGGCGCTTGCACCGCCGCGATCCGCGCCGCCGCCCATGCCGCCGCCGCCCCCGCCGCCGCCGCCGCCACGCGCGCCGAGCATCTGCATGTTGTCGGCGATGATCTCGGTGGTGAACCGGTCGTTGCCCTGCTTATCCTGCCATTTACGCGTGCGGAGCTTCCCCTCGACGAATACCTGCGAACCCTTGCGCAGGTACTCGGCGGCAATCTCGCCGAGGCGTCCGAACAGGGCGATGCTGTGCCACTCCGTGCGCTCCTGCTGTGCGCCCGAGGCCTTGTCCTTCCAGGACTCGCTGGTGGCAATGCGGATATTGGTAACCGTCATGCCGCTCGGCATGGAGCGGGTCTCGGGGTCAGCGCCCAGATTCCCGACCAAAATGACTTTATTGACTCCGCGAGCCATGACATTTCCCTCCACTTTGGATGCCGAACATTGTACACGCGCGGGGAGTCCCCATATGAGGCCCTTGACCCCCGCGCTCGTCGAGAAATGCGCGGCCGGCTGGCTGGCCGCCCGATTCCGAACGCCGCCGCCCCACCCTACCTCGCCGCTTGACGCCGGGCGTATAGTAATTGGTTGCATGCAAAATATCCGAATCCGGGGTGCCCGGACCCACAATCTCAAGAATGTCGATCTCGACCTGCCGCGGGACCGTCTGATCGTGTTTACCGGCCTCTCGGGGTCCGGTAAGTCTTCTTTGGCGTTCGATACCATCTACGCCGAGGGGCAGCGGCGCTACGTGGAGTCACTCTCCACCTATGCACGCCAATTCCTGTCGATGATGGAAAAGCCGGACGTGGACACCATCGAGGGGCTGTCTCCGGCGATTTCCATCGAGCAAAAATCCACCTCGCATAATCCGCGCTCGACCGTCGGTACCGTAACCGAGATATACGACTACCTGCGGCTCCTGTACGCCCGTGCGGGCATCCCGCGCTGCCCCGATCACCATATCGACCTCGCCGCGCAGACGGTGAGCCAGATGGTGGATGCCGTGCTGTCGCATCCGGAAGGGACCGCCATGATGCTGCTGGCGCCCGCCATATCCGAGCGCAAGGGTGAGCATGCGGAGCTCCTCGAGGAACTGCAGGCCGGGGGCTTCGTGCGCGCGCGCATCGACGGCAAGGTCGTGGAATTGGACCAGGCGCCCAAGCTCGACGTTCGCCGCAAACACACGGTCGAGGCGATCGTCGATCGCTTTCGGGTGCGTCCCGATTTGACGCAGCGTCTCGCGGAATCCTTCGAGACCGCGCTGCGCTTGGGCGCCGGCGTGGCACGCGTCGCCTTCATGGACGATCCCGAGCGCGCCGAGCTGGTATTTTCCAACAAGTTCGCCTGCCCGATTTGCAACTACTCCCTCACCGAGCTCGAACCGCGGCTGTTCTCCTTCAACAGCCCGATCGGCGCCTGCCCGACCTGCGACGGTCTCGGCACGCAGGATTTCTTCGATCCCGAGAAGATCGTCGCCAATCCGCATCTGTCCCTCGCCGGCGGGGCCGTGCGCGGCTGGGATCGGCGCAATGCCTACTACTTCCAGTTGATTCAATCCCTGGCGCGGCATGCGAAGTTCGACATCGAAGCGCCTTACGAGAGCCTTGCGCAGAACATCAAGGATCTGGTGCTGTTCGGAAGCGCCGACGAACAGCTCGAATTCAAGTACCTCGACGGTAAGGGCGGAACCCTCAAGCGCAGGCATGCGTTCGAAGGCATCGTCAAGAATCTCGAGCGCCGTTACCGCGAGACCGAATCCGCCACCGTGCGCGAGGAGCTCGCCAAGTACCGCTCGTCGCGGCCCTGCCCCGACTGCGGCGGCACCCGGCTCAACCGGGCCGCGCGCAACGTATTCGTCGAGAACCGGAGCCTGCCCGAGATTTCCTCACTCTCGGTCGCGCATGCAGTGGATGTTTTTCGCGAACTGAAGCTTCCCGGCTGGCGCGGCGAGGTCGCGGTGAAGATCGTCAAGGAGATCGGCGACCGTCTGGGCTTTTTGTCGAACGTGGGCCTCGGCTATCTCACGCTCGATCGCAGCGCCGAGACGCTGTCGGGCGGCGAGGCGCAGCGCATTCGCCTCGCAAGCCAGATCGGCTCGGGCCTGGTGGGCGTCATGTACATCCTGGATGAGCCCTCGATCGGACTGCACCAGCGCGACAACCAGCGGCTCCTCGACACACTCGTCAATCTGCGCAACCTCGGCAACACCGTCATCGTCGTCGAGCACGACGAGGATGCGATCCGCCAGGCCGACCATGTGGTCGACCTCGGTCCCGGCGCCGGCGCACATGGCGGGAGGATCGTGGCGCAGGGCACGGCGGCCGAGGTCGCCGGAAATCCTGAATCGATCACCGGACAATTTTTGAGCGGACGGCGACGCATCGAGATTCCCTCGATGCGTCATCGGCCCGATCCGAAGCGGATCCTGCGGGTCATGGGGGCTACGGCCAACAATTTGAAGAACGTCACGGCCGAGTTTCCGCTCGGGCTCTTCACCTGCGTCACGGGGGTATCCGGCTCGGGCAAATCGACCCTGGTCAACGACACGCTGTTTCGCGCGGTGGCCACCCAGCTGAACCGCGCATCGCCCGGCACCGCCCATTTCGACCGCATCGAGGGTCTCGAGCACATCGACCGGGTCATCGATATCGATCAGAGTCCGATCGGCCGCACGCCGCGGTCCAATCCTGCCACCTACACCGGGCTGTTCGCACCGATTCGCGAGATTTTCGCCTCGGTGCCCGAAGCCCGCGCCCGCGGCTACGAATCCGGAAGATTCAGCTTCAACGTCAAGGGCGGCCGTTGCGAGGCCTGTCAGGGCGACGGAGTGATCAAGGTCGAGATGCATTTTCTCGCCGACGTCTACGTTCCCTGCGATGTCTGCCGCGGCCTGCGCTACAACCGCGAAACCCTCGAGATCCGCTTCAAGGGCAGAAACATCCAGGAGGTCCTCGACATGACGGTGGAGGACGCGCTGCCGTTCTTCGCCGCGGTACCGACGGTGCAGCCGAAGCTGCGGACGCTGCTCGATGTGGGCCTCTCCTATGTGCGCCTCGGGCAAAGCGCAACGACCCTCTCGGGCGGCGAGGCACAGCGGGTCAAGCTCGCGAAAGAGCTGTCCAAGCGCGCCACGGGACGCACGCTCTACATCCTCGATGAGCCAACCACCGGGCTGCACTTCGCGGATATCGAGCAGCTCCTGTTGGTGCTGCATCGTTTGCGCGACGAGGGCAACACCGTGATCGTGATCGAGCACAATCTGGACGTGATCAAGACCGCCGACTGGGTGGTTGATCTGGGCCCCGACGGCGGAGACGGCGGCGGCCGGATTATCGCGACCGGAACGCCCGATGAGATCGCCCAGAGCGCCTCCTCGTACACCGGGCAGTATCTGAAGGCCGCGCTGGCACCGGCGAAGCGCGAGCCGGCGGCGCGGCGCAAGCGGGCGTGAGCGTCGTTCGCTAGCAGACGGCCTTCCGCAAGGCCGTCCATCGAAGCCGTCGCGCTCACCCGTAGCGATGTTCGCCAAGCTGCTGCTCGCCTCCCTGCCCCGTCAGCCCGACCCGCTTCACGCGATCGCCGAAATTCTCCGCCCTTCGGGTCATCGCCCGCAGATACACGACCCGCAACGCGAGCGCGAGTCCCAGTGTCGCCGCCAGGTACATGTGGCCGGTCACGATGATGGCGCCGCGGGTTCCCTCCGGGCGCATGCCGGCGACGATGACCATGACAATCGGGCTAAGGATCGCGAGGCACACGAATATGCGCTCGAACAAGTAAGTATTCTTGGGGGTGGTCGGGGTCATTTGAGCATCTCCTGATTAAGTGGTACTAACAAAATCCAATCGTCATCCCCGGGGTGCATGGTGCCGAGGCGCGAAGTAAATAGCCGTTAGCAAAACGTAAAAGATTGCAAACTGGGCGAGGCAAAGGTGTTTGTGGACGGCGACACTTGCAAGCCGTTGGTCCGATGCCCGAATGGCACGCCGTCTACAGGCACCCTCACAACATGAGTACCTTTTCGGGGATTCCCGGTTCAGCGCTGAATGAGGCGGCGCTGACACCGCCCGGATTGCGCGTTCCAACCCGGGTGTTACCGGGCCCCGCGATCCGCCAACAGCGTCACGGCATTGCGTGATCCAGCCAGCGTCGCATACGCAAGCGCCGTGCGCCCTCCGATCGTCAGCGGCGGCCGGGAGCCTTCCAAACCCAGCGACGTGAAGAATCCGAGATTGGCGTGCACTGGAGTTCTCTGGCCGATGTCGATCCGCGGTTGCGCCAGGAGCACCCTCATCGCAGACGTCTGGTCGTAAAATGCAGCGGCCATCAAGGCCGATATGCCGTGCTCCGAGGTGCTGTTGGGATCGGCGCCATGTTTGAACAGTTCAACCAGTGTCAGGGTGGCGCCGAAGCGGCTGGCGTACACCACGGCGCCGCACTCCCGATTGGAAAGGTGCGGATCGCGCGCGATCAATTTCGATGCCAGATAGTCGGCATCGTGCATGATCGACCAGACTATCGGGCCGGCAGACACTCCATGGGACTCGTACTCATCTTGGTCGTGCTGAGGAATCGCGAGCTGTCCGCCGCGATTCGTCATCAGATCGACGAGTTCGTGATCGCTCTTGTCGACCAGCGTCAAGGGCGAATAGGGTCCATTGGAGGGACTGCCGCAGGCGGCGTTCACGTTGGCCCCATGCACGAGCAGCGCGAGCGCCATCGGCCGCCGCTCGCGGGTGCGCAGCGCCGCGCACAGCAACGGCGTATGGGTGTCCACGGTATTCGGATCGGCGCCATGTCCCAGCAGCTTCTCGGCAATGCCGAGTTCGTCGCCACGGGACGCCGCGATCAATGCCGCATTCAGGGTCGCCGAACTCACGCGCCCTCCGAGGAGCGCATCCACATAGTCCACATAGCCCTTCTCGATGGCAATCACGATCGGCGCGGGCCAGGATCCTTCGGCATCTGCGACAGCCCCATGAGTCAGGAGCAGGCGTGCAAGCTCCACATCGCCTTCGAATCGCGGCGTGTAAAGGAGCGTCGCCAAGGGCGAAGGCGATGCGGCAGGGGTCAAGCCCTCATTGGGATCCGCGCCGGCAGTCGTCGTAAACGGCGTATTTCAATCGCTCAAAGTCATTGGCGTCGGGATGCCGCCCGGCTTTCCAATAGCGCCGCGCGGGGCTGGCGGCGGAGCCGTTGGCCGGCGCGGGGACGACACCGGCGGCGCGCGGCGCCTGGGTGACTTCTTGGACAACGATGCGGGGCGGATTCGCAGCCGCCGTGCGGATGGTCGCGACCCATCCGTCCGGCCCCTCGGGAATGCCGAGCGGCCAATCGCTGATCTTGCATCCGCCGAAGGAATGCGCCCAGCCGAAGCCGATGAACAAGAGCGCCGCGGTCCCGACTACCTGGCCGCGCCGGACGGCCTTTCGGCGGTTGATTGCGTCCTGCATGCCGTGAAATATCGCCAGCTCCGCCCGCCGCAGCAAGGGCGCGATTCACACATCCACGATCGAGCTCCGCTGCACCCCCGCGGGCTCCGTCGTCCAGCTCGTTCGTGCTATCTTCTGGCCACTCATATGCCCTCAAAGGTCGTCGCATGAAAAAGAACACCATACGCATCCGAGCCCTCGCCACCCTCTCGGCGCTCCTCGCCTTCTCGATCTGCGCGCCGAGCTTCGCCGGACCGTCCGCCGACATACGCCGGCTCGAGGTCGACTTCAACGCCGCTTACGGCGCCAACGATCTGGACAAGTATTTCGGCTTCTACGCCGACGATGCCGTTCTCTGGTTTCCGGAAGGCCGCACGGATGTACCGGCCTACAAGAAGGAATGGACCGACTACATCAAGAGCGGCGCGGCCCTCGAGCAGGCGAAGTTCTCGGATCTGCACGTCCGCGTAAGCCCGCTGGGTGACACCGCCATCGCGAGCTACTTGTTGCACGTGAGGACGCGCGCGGCCGACAAGCCCGTCACGGATGAGGACTTTCAAGAAACCGATGTCTGGTTCAAGACGCCGGCGGGGTGGAAAATCACGCACGTGCACTATTCCCCGGCGCCCAAGCCCGCCAAGTCCTAGCTCAGTCATGAGCGTCGGCCGTGGCGGTCTCGCGGGCGCCATCACCCGCAGCACGCTTCCCGTAGTGAGACATCTGTCGCCCGAGACGGCGCACGATCTGGGTCTCGCCGGATTGCAATGGTTGCGGCCGCTCTGGACCGCGCCCCAAGTCCCACCGGCGCTCGCCGTGTCCTGCTTGGGCCTTCGCTTTGCCCACCCGCTGGGCCTTGCCGCCGGGTTCGACAAAAACGGCGATTATCTGGACGCGCTCGGAGCGCTGGGATTCAGCCACATCGAGTTGGGCACGGTGACCCCGCGCCCCCAACCCGGCAACCCCCGGCCGCGTATGTTCAGGGCTGCGCAAGGCGTGGCGCTCGTGAACCGGATGGGCTTCAACAACAAGGGCGTCGACCATCTGGTCGCGCGCCTCGAACGAGCGCGCTACCAAGGTATCCGCGGGATCAGCATCGGCAAGAATGCCGACACCCCCATCGACCGCGCCGCGGAGGACTACGTGACCTGCCTGCGCAAGGTGTATGCGCACGCCGATTACATCGCCGTCAATGTTTCCTCGCCGAACACCGCGCGCTTGCGCGAATTGCAGGACCCAGACGGACTGCAACGGGTCCTGGGCTCGCTCCTCGAGACACGGGCGATGCTCGGCAAGGATCACGCGAAGCAGGTTCCCTTGCTGGTCAAGATCGCTCCGGACTTGGGGCCCGGCCAGGTCGCGGCACTCGCGGCCGCCCTGCGCTCGCTCGGGATCGACGGCGTCATCGCGACAAATACCACGACCGATCTGTCATCGCTCGGCCCCGGCTGGCCGAGCGACCATCGCGGAGGATTGAGCGGAGCTCCGCTGCACGCTCGATCCCTCGCCGTAGTACAACAATTGCGCGCCGAGCTCGGCAGCGGCTTCCCCATCATCGGCGTGGGCGGTATCGTGGATGCCGATCGGGCATTGGCCATGTTGCGGGCGGGTGCAAATTTGCTGCAGATCTACACGGGATTCGCCTATCGGGGCCATGCGCTCATCGAGGAGGTGCTCGATGCGCTCGGCCGCATCGCCAATCGCGCCTCACCGCCGCCCGGATGATGGATTCATGATCAGCGAAACGCTCATCGAACAGTTTCAGCGCGACGGCGCCGTCTGCATCCCCCGCCTGTTCACGCCCGCCGAGATGGCCGATCTCGAGGCCGGCATCGATATGAACCTCTCGCGCTTGAGCCCGCGCGCCAAAATCGCGAGCGCCCCGACGGACCCCGGGCGTTTCGTCGAGGACTTCTGCAACTGGCAGGACAATCCGCACTATCGGCGAATCATTTTCGACACGCCGCTGGCCGAGACGGCCGCCCGCCTGATGCGATCGAAGACGGCGCGCCTGTATCACGATCACATGCTCACCAAGGAACCCTCGACCCGCCAGCCGACGCCCTGGCACCAGGACCAGCCTTATTACAACATCGAGGGCCACCAGAACATCAGTTTCTGGATACCGGTCGATCCGGTGAGCCGTGCCTCGACCCTGGAGTTCATCGCGGGGTCGCACCGCGGGCCTTGGCTCATGCCGCGCTCCTTCATGGACGCGCAGGCGAAATGGTTCCCCGAGGGAAGCCTCGCGGACCTGCCGGACATCGAGTCGAATCGCGGCAAGTATCCCATCCTCGGCTGGGAGCTCGAACCGGGCGACGCTGTGTGCTTCCACATGCTGACGCTGCACGCCTCTCGTGGCGTCGACGGCGCGCGCCACAGGCGGGTGTTCTCGGTGCGCTTTCTGGGCGACGACATCGTTCATGCGCCCAGGCGCTGGAAGACATCGCCGGAATTTCCGGTGCTCGCCGCCGAGCTTGCGGCCGGCGCGCCGATGCATCATCCCTTGTTCCCCGAACTCTGGCGTGCACCCTCATGAGCGACCCGCGTACCTCTCCCGGACTTCCCCGATTCGCCGGTGCCGGCGCGAGGCGCGGCAGTGAGGTCCTCGCGCGCCTGCGCGAATCGCCGCCGACGATCTGGTATGGGGGAAAGCAGGTGAGCGACGTGACGGCACACCCGGCCTTTCGCGGCGGCGTGCATACGCTCGAGCGCCTGTACGACCTGCAGTGGGAAGAGGCCGAGGTGATGCTGTTCGACTCGCCGTCGAGCGGCCGCAAAGTGGCCCGCTCGTTCATGCTGCCGAAGACCCGCGAGGAACTCTGCAGTATCTCCGCCGCCATGCGGGTCTGGGCGGACCATTCGCGCGGCATGATGGGCCGCGTGCCCGACTACATCAATCGCGCCATGTCGGGATACGCCGCCGGCGCGGCGTTTCTCGGGGAAGCGGATCCGCGTTTCGGCGCCAATGCGCTGCGCTACCACGAGTATCTGCGCGAGAACGATCTGTGCCTCACGCATACCCTCATTCCGCCCCAGGCCAATCGTGCGGTGAATCAGGCGCGTCAGGCGGATCCGTACCTTGCGGCGCGGGTCAAGGAAGAGACCGACGCCGGCATCGTCGTTCGCGGCTGCCGGATGCTCGCGACGCTGCCGATCTGCGACGAGATCATGGTGTTCCCCTCCACGCTCCTGAAGAGCTCCGAGGAGGACGCGCCCTACGCATTCGGGTTCGTGATCCCGACTCGTACGGCGGGCCTGAAATTCCTCTGCCGCGAAGGCTTCGACGACGGCGGATCACACTTCGATCACCCCCTCACCTCCCGCTTCGACGAGATGGACGCCGTGGTGATCTTCGACGACGTGTTCGTGCCGTGGGAGAACGTCCTTCTCTATCGGGACATCAGCCGCTGCAACCAGGCTTATTCGCGCACCGGCGCCGTCGTGCACATGACCCATCAGGTGGTGGTCAAGAACATCGCGAAAGCGGAGTTCATGATGGGCCTCGCGCATTTGCTGGTCGACGCCATCGGCGCGGAAGGGTTCCAACACATTCACGAGAAGCTCGCCGAGCTCTGGGTCAACATGGAAACCATGAAAGCGTTCCTGCGGGCCGCGGAAGCGGACGCTGCGCTCGACGAGTGGGGAGTGATGCGCCCCGCCTGGAATCCGCTGGATGCGGCGCGCAATCTTTTTCCCCGGCTCTACCCGCGCATGGTGGAGATCATCCAGCAGATCGGCGCTTCCGGTCTCGTCGCCATGCCCGTGGAGGCCGATCTGAAGGGCCCGCTCGCCGCGGATGTGAAGCACTACTACCAGGCGGCGCGGGCCGAGGCCTTCGACCGTATTCCTTTGTTCCGTCTCGCCTGGGACGCATCGCTCTCCGCGTTCGCCTCGCGCCAGGTGCTGTACGAACGCTTTTTTTTCGGCGACCCCGTGCGGATGGCGGGCGCCCTTCTCGCCAGCCACCGATCCGAAATCCTCGAGCGCGCGGAACGCGTCAGCGCCTTCGTCCGCGAGGGACGGGACGAGGCCTTCGCCTCTGCGCCTCGCTGAGCGCACACCGACATGAGCGCCCCCAACCCCAAGGCATTTCGCGAGACCCTGGGCCTGTTCGCCACCGGCGTATCCGTCATCGCGACCGAGGTCGAGGGACAGATCCATGCCATGACAGCGAACGCCGTGTCCTCGCTCTCGTTGGATCCGATGCTGGTGCTTTTCTGCCCCGCAAAGCGCGCCCGCTTCTCGCAGCTGGTGCCCCTCGCCTCCGGTTTCTCCATCAATTTCTTGCGCGATGAGCAGCAAGCGCTATCCACTTACTTCGCCGGATTCTGGAAGGACACTGAACCGCCGCGATATCGATTCGTGAAATCGGCGGGGCTGCCGAGACTCGAAGGCTGCCTCGCCTCGCTGATCTGCGCCAAGCGCGACGTCTACGACGCCGGCGACCACTGGCTGGTGACTCTGGAGGTGCGCGAGCTGCACCGCGGCGTAGAACCGCTCAAGCCGCTCATCTTCTTTCGCGGCCAATACCGGCGGATGGACACCCATGACGGCTCGGCCGCGCCCGACATCCCGAACACCGCCGATGAGCCGGTGCAGATGTTTTATCACGATTGAGATCGGCGATTGACGGGGCCGCGGCCTCGCCCGCAGCTCAGTGTTTGCGCGTCGTCAGCGTCTTCAAGAACTCGTAGTAGAACTCGGCCCCCCGGGTGAAGGACTCGACTTTCACCCGCTCATCCTTGCCGTGCATGCGTAGGTCGTCGCGGTCGATCGCCACGCCGTTGATCCCGTAGCTCGGGATCCCCGCCATCATGGTGTAGATGCTGTCGGAGGCGCCCGTTTCCATGATCGGCACCACGGGGGTGCCGGGCCACAGTTTGCTGGAGACGCCGCGCAACGCCGTCATCACATCGGGATTGAGCGGCGGCGGCGTCATCGCCTTGCGGTCCGATCCGTGGTCCGACAACGTGCCTGAGTCGGCTCGGTAGCGGATGGACAGCGCCGGATCGTTGAACAGCTTCGCAAGGTCGAGGCGGATCTCCTCTTGCGAATGACCCGGAAAGATGCGGCAGTTGACGTTCGCCTCCGCGCGCTGCGGCAGGGCATTGTAGGCATGCCCGCCGGCGAGCATGGTCGGGACGCAGGTGGTGCGCAGGGTCGAGTTGTAGCGTGGATCGTTCGACAGGCGCGCGATGGCCGCCTCATCGGGCGGCGTGCTCAAGATGGCGCGCATGTCCGCGGCTGTCTCGGCCGGCTCGATCTTCGCCATGGCCTCGAAATATCCGCGGGTGACCTCGTTCAACTCGAACGGAAACGGCGATTTTTGCAGCACGGCGAGAGCGTCCGCGATGTGATAGATCGCATTGTCCGGCCGCGGCAGGGAGCTGTGGCCGCCGGCATTGGTCGCGAGCAGCTGATAGTCCGCATACAGCTTCTCGGTCGCCTCGAACTCGACCGTCATCGGCTTGCCATGCTCGGTGACCACGCCGCCGGAGTCGGGGTTCAAGGCGAATTCCGCATCGACGAGCTCGCGATGATGATCGAGCAGCCAGCTCACGCCGTTGGCGGTGCCTCCCTCCTCGTCCGCGGTCAGGGCGAGGATGATGTCGCGATCGGGCACGAATCCTTCCTTTTTCATGCGGATGAATGCGGTCACGGCGATCGCATCGCTGTCCTTCATGTCCTGCGTGCCGCGTCCGTAGTAGTAGCCGTCCTTCTCCACGAACTCAAACGGATCCGTGGTCCAGTCCTCGCGCTTCGCCTCCACCACGTCGGTGTGCCCGATGATGAGCACGGGCTTCAACTTCGATCCCGGCTTGCCCCTGTAGCGCGCCACCATGTTGCCCTTCCGATCGTTGGGTCCGAGCACGGTCACGTCCGCCGCCGGGAAGCCCGCGGCGAGCAGCCGCTGCGCCATCGCCTGCGCAGCGAGCGTGGTACTTCCTATAGAATCCGTCGTATTGATTTCGATCAGCTGCTTGAAGATGTCGTGCGCGGTGTCGGGAACGGCCGAATCGCCGAGCGGTGCGCACCAGGCGATGGGTGCGCCCAGGGCGGCCAGTACGATACCGATCGACTTCATGCGGGCACGGTGTTCCACTAGCATCTCCTGCGAAACGAAGACCAAAAAAGAATGCGAGGATGTCGCTAATGCTCACCCGAGTCAACGCAATCACGCCGGTCGCGGTCCGCGGACTTGCGCTTGCCGCCGTCGCGCTCCTTGTGCTCGCGCCCAACGCCCGCTCCGAAGTCCCGGCCGATCTCGTGCTGATTCACGGCACCCTTCTCACGGTCGATGCGAAGGACTCCGTTGCGCAGGCCCTCGCGGTGCGCGGCGGCAAGATCGTCGCGATCGGCACGGATCAGGACATCCTGCGGCTCGCCGGCGCGCGCACCCGCCGCATCGATTTGCACGGCCGCACGGCGACGCCGGGACTCATCGACAGTCATGCTCACATCGCCGACGGCGGAGTCGCCGAGCTCTACCACGTGCGCTTGAGCGACGTGGCCACGGTTGCGGAGGCGGTCCGCCGGGTGCGCGCGGGGATTGCGCACCTCAAACCCGGCGAGTGGCTGGAGGGCGACGGTTGGGATGAAGGCAAGCTCGTGGAGCGTCGCTATCTCAAGGCCGCGGACCTCGATCCCGTGTCGCCCGACAACCCGGTATGGTTGAACCATACGACCGGCCACTATGGCGTCGCGAACTCAGCGGCGTTGCGTCTCGCGAAGATCTCGGCGAGCACACCGGACCCGAACGCCGGCACCATCGATCACGACGCGGGCGGCGCACCGACCGGCGTGCTCAAGGAGTCGGCGCAGGCGTTGGTGGGCGATCTCATCCCGCCGCCCACGCCGGATCAGCGCCGGGCTGGCATTCTCGAGAGCCTCGAGCTGCTTCACCGGGAAGGAATGACGGCCGTGAAGGATCCTTGGATCGGCCGTCCGACGTGGGATGCCTACGTGGGACTGCTGCGCGAGGGCAAGCTCGCGGAGCGCATCTGCGTGCTCTGGTACGCCGGCACCACGCTCGCTTCGGCACGCGAGGCGCTCGTGGAAATTCAGGGACAGCCGCGGCCGCCGCAATCGCTCGGCGACGGGCGACTGCTGTCCTGCGGGGCCAAGATCTTCATGGACGGCAGCGGCGGCGCACGCACGGCGTGGCTGTACAGGGACTGGAACAAGAACTCCACCGGCGTCGATGCGGGCAACTCGGGCTACCCGGCGCTCGATCCCGAGGTCTACCGCCAGCAGGTTCGGCTGTTTCACGATGCGGGGGTACACGTCGGCACTCACGCGATCGGCGACCGCGCCATCGACTGGGTGGTCGACACCTACGCCCAGGTGCTGAGCGAGAAGCCCACCCGGGGCCTGCGGCATAGCATCATCCACGCCAACATCCCCACCGATCATGCGATCGAGACCATGGCCTTGCTGCAAAGCAAGTACGATGCCGGCTATCCGGAAGCGCAAGCTCCGTTCACTTGGTGGATTGGCGACACCTATGCCGGCAACTTCGGGCCGGAGCGGTCGCAGCGCCTCATGCCATTCAAGACCTATCTCGACAAGGGCATCATCTGGGGAGGCGGCTCGGACTACTCCGTCACCCCGCTGCCCGCCCGCTACGGGCTGTGGTCCTCCGTGGAGCGCGAAGCCTTGAAGGGGACCTATGGGCGCCATCCCTTCGGCACCGCGCAGGCGGTCGACATCCATGCGGCGCTGCGTTCATACACGATCTGGGCCGCGCGGCAATTATTCCTCGACGCTCGCACGGGCTCGCTGGAAGTGGGCAAGGATGCGGATGTTGCGGTGTGGGACAGAAATCCCTACGACATGCCGTCAGCGGAGCTTCGCAATCTGCACTGCGAGATCACGCTGCTTTCCGGCGCGGTCGTGTTCGATGCGCATGACGACAAAGGAGCGCCTCATGGCCAGAATTAGCAAACGCCCCGTGACCCGTGCCGCCGCCGAAGGGGCCGTGCAGACACTATTGCGCTGGGCCGGAGAGGATCCGCATCGCGAGGGGCTGCGCGACACGCCCAAGCGCGTGGTGGATGCCTACCGGGATTGGTTCTCGGGGTATGCCTCCGATCCGAGGGCATACCTCCGGCGCACCTTCGAGGAGGTCGAGGGGTACGACGAGATGGTCGTGCTGCGCGACATTGCTTTCGAGTCGTTCTGCGAGCACCACATGGCGCCCATCATCGGCCGCGCTCACGTCGGCTACCTACCCCGGGAGCGGGTGGTCGGCATCAGCAAGCTGGCGCGGGTGGTCGACGGTTTCGCGCGCCGCTTCCAGGTGCAGGAGAAACTCACCGCACAAATCGCCACCTGCATCAACGAAGTGCTGAAACCGCGCGGAGTCGGTGTCGTCATCGACGCAGTCCATCAATGCATGACCACACGCGGCGTGCACAAACGCGGGGTCTCGATGATCACCTCGAGCATGCTCGGCACGTTCCGCGCCGACGCCAGCACGCGCGCGGAGTTTCTGCGCTTCATCGACATCGAGGGGAGCGCGAGCCGCTGAGCGGCGCCGGGCCGGACTAGCGCTTGACGCCGCCGGAGCCTCGCGCCGGAATCACTTCCACGGAAAAGCTGTAGTTGTGGCGCTCATTGACGCCGAGCGCGCCGACGCCGACCACGTGCCGCGCGATCTTCTCGCCCTGCTCGTTGGTGATCGACACGACGACGCAGTACTCGCAGGGACCGCGGTTCGGATGCTGGATGGAACCCTCGAGCCGCATCGCCGAGTGACCGGCGGCTTGCGGCTCGGAGTTCGCAACATTGAATCGCAGGTGGTGCTGACAGCCCGGGCAAACATTCGCGCTCTGTAGCACCACCGCCTTACAGTGCGGACAGGTCCGTGTGGCGCCGAGACTGCCTTGCCGAACGACGTTCGCCATGAACCGGGGCCGGCCGGCCTAACTGCCGACCGCGGAGCCCGGAAGCTTTCCCTTCTTTTCGTCTTCCCAACCGAACTCGACATGCCCGCGCATGCGTGAGCCCGCCGCGACCGTGATCGATCCGGCCTTCACGTCGCCGACGATGACGCCGCCCTCGAGCACATCGACTCGCTTCGCCGATTCGATGTTGCCCTGTAATTCACCGCCGACCACGACCACCGCGGCCAGCACCTGGCCCGTCAGATGCGCGCCCGGTTCGATGTTGAAGTTCCCGTCGATGCGCACATCGCCCTTGAAGCGTCCGGCCATGCGGACGTTGCCCGACCCCTCGATCTTGCCCTCGATGGTGAGGTTGGCCGCGATCACCGACTCGCCGCCCGCATCGCGCGGGGCCGGCGCAGGGGCTGCGCGTCGCGGCGCGGTCGCCAGCGCGACCTCGTTCGAACTCACCGAGCGCTCAGGATGCGGAGCCGCAGGGGCCGGTGCAGGCGCCAGAGTGCCCGCGGGCGACGGCGTCATCGGCTCTTTCCGGGGTGCCGGCGCAGGTGAGGGTTTTTCATTCCAAAGTGCCATACTGCAATCTCCCGCGTGTGAGGAACTGAAGGTTACACGCTACCGTGTAAAAATGTTATCGGACCACTGTCTGAGATTGGAGACGGTGAGCGGCGCGGACCTCTGCAAATTCCTGGCGGGTCCTCCCCCGACGTGCATGCCGGGTGCCGGCGCGGCTCCCGCGCCCCATCGACTATACTGCTGCGCACGAAACTCAAGGGGTTAGCTCACTTGTTCCAGCAACTCGACCGCCTGAACCCGGACGCCATTCTCGGCCTGATGGCTCAATTTCGCGCTGATCCTTCTCCCCAAAAAGTCGACTTGGGCGTCGGCGTCTTTCGCGATCTGAGCGGCAACACGCCGATCCTCCAGTCCGTCCGCCGCGCGGAGCAGATCGTGCTCCAAGCGCAATCGACCAAATCCTACGTGGCGGCCGCCGGTCGCGCGGAATTCAACGAGGCCGTGGAGCAGCTGGTGCTCGGACCCGCCCACCGCGTGCGCAGTGCGCGGCGCGTGCGCACCGCCCAGACTCCGGGCGGATGTGGTGCGCTGCGCGTCGGCGCCGAACTTATCCGGGCGGCGGCTCCGAAGGCGACCGTGTACGTGAGCGACCCCACCTGGGGCAATCACATGCCGCTCCTCGGCAGTTCCGGTTTGAGGCTCGAACGCTACCCCTACTACGACGCGCGCAGCCACGAGCTGCGCTTCGACGCGATGTTGGAGCGGCTGAATGGCGCCGCCCCCGGGGATGTCGTGCTGGTGCACGCCTGTTGCCACAATCCGACGGGCGCGGACTTGTCCGTCAGCCAATGGCAGCGGCTCACCGAGCTTCTGCTGGAACGACAGCTCACGCCTTTCCTCGACCTGGCGTATCAGGGCTTCGGCTCGACACTGGAGGAGGACGCGGCGGGGATCCGGCTGGTGGTCGACCGTGTGCCCGAAGCCTTGATTGCCGTGTCGTACTCGAAGAATCTCGGCCTCTACCGCGAGCGCTTGGGCGCGATCATCAGCGTGAGCGAGAGCGAGCACCGCGCCGACGCCGTGCAGAGCCACGTGCTGCAGATCGCGCGCAGCATCTACTCGATGCCGCCGGATCACGGTGCGGCGATTGCGGCCTGCATTTTCGCGGACGCCGCGCTCCGGCAATCGTGGATCGAGGAGCTCGCGGCGATGCGCAACCGGATCGCCGACATGCGATCGCTTCTCGCCTCGCATCTGAGAGCCGTCACCCAGCGGGGCACGTTCGATTTTTTGGAGCTGCAGCGCGGCATGTTCTCGCTGCTCGGAGTTTCCGGCGAGGCCGTCGAAGCACTTCGATCACGGCATCACATTTACATGCTGGGCGACAGCCGCATGAACCTCGCGGGGATCACGCCGGGTAATGTCGGTTACGTGGCGGAGGCGATCGCCGCCGAAGGCTGACTCAAGCGCCGAGCGCCTCGCTCAGCGCGCTGACTTCGGTGGCGGATTCCTTGATCACGCTCGCCATGCGTGTGTCGGTCAAGTCGAGACGCAGCGCGCCGGGCATGTCTTTGAGATCCGCCTGCAGCGCCGCCAAATCCTCGAAGTGCCGCGCCATTAGTACCGCGACGGCGATGATGTCGCTCAAATCCGCGATCTCGGGCTCGGTGCGGTCGTGCTCCTCCTGCTCCCCCACCGCCTGGGCCATCACGTCCGAGAATTCCCAATTCTCGAGGATGGCCTTGCCGATCGAGGGATGCCACTGCTCCAGAATCTCATCGAGCACGGCGGAGTTCGCGAACAGCTCGGGGTGTGCGGCCGCTCGCGTCAATACATAGAGCTTGCCGATGCTGTGCATCATGCCGGTCAACATCGCCTCGTCCGGATTGACGCGCGAGCGGGTGCAGGCTTTGGCCAGCACATAGGCAAAGGCGGCAACGCGGGTGCTGCGCACCCAAACATCCTGCAGGTAGTGCTCGAGTCCCGCCAGCTTGTTGCTGTTGCGGATCTGCGCCATGGCGAAGGAGATGGAGGCGCTGCGCACCATGTTGTAGCCGATGCGGCTGATGGCGGTGCGCAATTCGGTGATGGTCTTGCCGCTGCGGTTGAGGGACGCCGAATTGGCGATCCGCATCAGTCGCGCGGCGAGCGCGGGTTCCGACCCCACCACCCGCACCACCTGATCGACGGAGGATTTGGGATCGGACAGGATCCTGCGCACACGCACTGCCACTTCGGGGAACGAGGGCAGATCCACCTTTCCCCCCGACAGCTCTCCGGCCAGCGCACGGATGAAATCGAACGCGCTCGCGTACTGCGTCGCAGGCTCACTCGAGGATTTTTGCAATGGGGCGCTAGTCAATTCGCACTCTCGAAGTCATGGCGTCAACTGCCATCCATAGGATCGCTTTCCCTTGAGTCGGCCGCGCCGTGCGAGACTTGAGCGCCGCATCGACTCGCGCTCGAGAACCCGTCAGCGCGCGATAAACCCTAAGAGATTCAGCGAGTTGCGGAGAATGGGCTGGTGAAGCGCTGGTGCACTTCGCCGTTCCGGCTGCGCTCGGTGTAGCGGCCCTTGCAGTAGTGGGTCAGAACCCGGCGCCAGAAGGTCACGGAGGCGGGATTTCGCTCGTATTCGACGATCTCCCAATCGCCCGCAAAGCGATCGAAAATCAGCTTGGCGGCGTCCCTGCCGACGCCTGCGCGGCGATAGGCCTTGCGGATGAAGAACTCTGACATATGGTAAGTGACCGCCGCTTCGCCGGCGGGAGCCACCCGCGGACGGGTGACGAGCGCAAAACCGACCGCTTCGGGCCCCTTGGAGATGACCAGAGGATGGGAGTGATCGTTCGCAAACCAATTCGCGAAGATCTCGTCCTGGTGCGGGTTGCTCGTGCCCAACACGGAGAAAAGACCCGTGTTCAGGTCGGCGAGCGCATCGAGATACTCAGGGTAAACGGCCTGGATCCACTGGCGATCCTTCTTCGAATGTCTGCAATCGCGAATGCTGACGAGCAAAGATGCCGGTTTCCTGATGCCCTAGAAAGACACTGCCCGAGCGAACGAACCGCGAAGGCCGTCCGCCCGGGCATGGGATCAGCGATCGAAGCGATTACTGCTTCGGAGCCGATGCAGCGGAAGCCGCGGACGAAGCTGCGT
>Ga0187887_10000858_pt1 | contig 28218 bp, 22 predicted proteins | sample June2016WEW_7_10_FD_132977 | JGI IMG/M metagenome (GOLD analysis project Ga0187887, IMG submission 132977) | Peatland microbial communities from SPRUCE experiment site at the Marcell Experimental Forest, Minnesota, USA - June2016WEW_7_10 | ecosystem: Environmental > Terrestrial > Soil >... | reverse complement strand
TTAGAAATCGGGTCAAGATGAAGGAACTTGATGAAGGAACTTGCACTGGGGTGCAGTTGGAGAAAGGTGAGTATCAGAGCATCGATTCAGCACCAAGGCGGCTAAAGCCAACCTCGAAATCAAAGCCTTGAACGCAGCGCTGGAAGCGCTGCTCCACCCTTTCAGCGACCCTGCCCTCAGGTCGGAACCGGCTTCGATCAACCGCTCTAGTAGTCCGCCAGTTCTTTCATGGCGCGGAAGAGGTCATTGGCCTGCGGCAGGATGGCATCTTCGAGGATGGGTTGATAGGCCACAAAAGTGTCGGCGGCGGCGACGCGGCGTACGGGCGCGTCGAGTTGATCGAAGAGCTGGTCGGCAATGCGGGCCGCGATCTCGGCTCCATAGCCCCAGCTGAGGGTATCTTCGTAGGCCACCAGGGCGCGATTGGTCTTGCTTACCGAGGCGAAGATGCTTTCCCAATCGAAGGGATTCAGACAGCGCAAGTCGATGAGCTCGACTTTCACTCCGTGCTCGCGCTCAAGCTTCTGGGCCGCCTGCAGAGCGCGGGGTAAGACCGCGCCATAGGTAATCACGGTTAAGTCCGTCCCGGGATGCACGATCTTTGCCTTGCCAAAGGGAATCGAGTATTCCGGCCCCGGGTAAGGCGCGCGCCCGTAGGTCTCGCGATACAGCCGCTTGTGTTCCAGAAAAAGTACGGGGTCGTCGCAGCGAATCGCGGTGCGCAGCAGGCCGGCGGCATCGAGCGCATTCGACGGAAAAACCACTCTCAGCCCCGGAATGTGCGTGAAGGCGCTCTCGCCGCACTGCGAGTGATAGATGGCGCCGCCGGTAAGATATCCGCCAATGGCCACGCGAATTACCACGGGACACGAAAATGCATTATTCGAGCGCCAGCGGATCACCGAAAGCTCGTCGCGAATCTGCATCATCGCGGGCCAGATGTAGTCGAAGAACTGGATCTCGACCACCGGCTTGAGCCCGCGCGTCGCCATGCCGGTAGCGCGGCCCACAATCGCAGCCTCGGCCAGCGGCGAATTGAAAACCCGGTCGTTGCCGAATTCATTCTGCAAGCCGAAGGTCAGCTTGAAGACTCCACCCTTGCCCTTGACCAGCTTGCGCTTGAGATATTCTTCGCGGCTGCAATCGGCCACGTCTTCGCCGAAGATGACGATGCGCTCGTCGCGCCTCATCTCGTCGCGCAAGGTTACGTTGATCAAGTCCGCCATGGTTTTCGCCACGGGCTTTTTGCCGTCGGCGGAATCGGGTCCGACTAAAGCTTGCGACTCGAATGCCGACGAGGTGGGATCGATATCCGGCGAATAGACATAATTCAGAACGCTCTCGGGCGCAGGCGGGAGGGCAGCTAGAGCCTCATCTACCGCCGCTTGCAACTCTTCGTCGACTTTCTTTTCCAGCTCGTTAATGCCCTTCTCGTCGAGAATGCCCTCGCGCAACAAAAACATTTGCGTGCGCGAAACCGGATCGCGCGCCGCATCCCGCTCGCGTTCGCTATCGGGACGATAAAGGCGTTCATCATCGGAGAGGGAATGCGAATACGGCCGGATCACATGCCCGTGCACAAAAGCCGGCCCGTGGCCCTCGCGGCAATATTGCGCCGCCCGCTGAAAAGCCCCGTAGCTCGCCACCGGGTCGGTGCCATCGACTTCTTCGAAGTGAAAATTAGGAAAACCCGAAACCAGCCGGGAGATGCTGCCGCCGGCAGTTTGTACTTCGACCGGCACCGAGATGGCGTAGCCGTTATCCTGCACCGAAAAAATTACCGGCAGCTTGGTAAGCGCCGCGGCATTCAGCGCCTCCCAGAATTCGCCCTCGCTGGTCGTGCCATCGCCCAGAGAAACATAGGTGACTTCGTTATCGTGAAAGGTCACATCTTTGAACTGGCGATAATCGGGAGCGGCTGCAGTGGATGGGACTTCAGAGGATTTCGGATGCTGCGCGAAATATCGCCCGCCCTCGGCGCACCCCACAGCCTGCAGAATCTGCGATCCCGTGGGTGAAGATTGCGTAACGATATTCAGGCGCTTGTAGCCCCAGTGCGAAGGCATTTGCCGTCCGCCGGAACTGGGGTCGTCAGCCGCACCCACGGCCTGCAGAAACATCTCCAGCGGCTTGACGCCCAGCGCCAGGCATAAAGTACGGTCGCGGTAATAAGGATAGAACCAATCGTAGGCCGGCTTGAGCGCCATGCCGGCCGCCACTCCGATGGCTTCATGGCCGGCGCCCGACATCTGGAAGAAAATCTTCTGTTGGCGCTTGAGCATGATCTCCCGGTCGTCGATGCGGCGGGAGGTGTACATCACGCGGTAGGCCTCGATCAACTGCTCGCGCGTAAGCCCCTCGTAGTTGCGCGACTTTTTTCCGTTCGCCAGCGGCAGTTTAGGGTCGGTCTTTGTGGTCGCCATCCGCTTCCTGAGGATTGCTTAATAAAGTTCGCCGCTTCGTTATCCGCTTCCTAAATATGGTGCGGCGCGCTACCGGGCAGGTTGCATTGTAAATGTTTCCGGCGCGTTGGAAAACTGGAAGTTGCGGCAGGAAATCAGGACCAGTGTCTTGGGCCCCACGACAGATGCGAACGATCTCCACAACCTGGTGTTGAATGGTAGACGACGATATAGGGCAACTTAGGAAGAATCAGTTCCGGCGATTTGTCCCCTGCGGCCGAGATACGGAAATTTGATCGGGTTTTCGCAGCCTGCGTAGAGAGTCGGTAGCCTTGTCAGGATTGTCTTGCTGGATGTGTTGAACAATATCGTAGAGATCGTTATCGTAGAGATCGTTATCGTAGAGATCGTTGGCGGCAGGGTCAGTCCAGCGCAACCGCATCGGCGCGGCAAGATCTGTTTCAGTTTCTTGCCGACCTCTTCCTGCTCGACGAACTCTCCGGGCGCCGCCGCTTCCAATCCAAGATTGACCGCGGCCACAAAATTCGTGCCTTCCTCCAGGCAGCGGCTTAGAACATGCTTGCACCAGGTCGTCGGGGTCAAGCCCCCTCTGCACGGCGATTTCGGCCAGTTGCGTCTCTTTCTCCGGTCGCAGGTGAACTTCCATAAATCCAATCTGGAAGCGGTGCCGTGTGCCCTCAAATGGAAACTCAAACCCCGCGCTGTTGCAAACTTTGATCTAAATCGTTTATGAGATCGTCGGTATCCTCCAGCCCAATATTCAGCCGTACGATGCGATGCCCATAGTCGGGGCGGCCCTTGGCTCCACGAAAGTCATAGGCTACCGCGAGGCTGGTCACGCCGCCCCAGCTGTAGCCGATCTCGAACAACTCCAATCCATCGACGAAGCGCAGGATCTTTTCCTGGCCGATCTCGGGCTTGAATACGATGGAAAAAACCCCCGCCGACCCCTGGAAGTCGCGCTTCCAGAATTCGTGCCCCGGCGCGCCTTCGAGCGCCGGATGCAGCACGCGCTCAATCTCCGGGCGAGCCGCCAGCCAGCGCGCGATCCGCAAGGCCGAAGCCTCGATGTGCTGCAAGCGCACCGCCATGCTGCGCAGGCCGCGCAAAGCCAGGCTGCAATCGTCGGGCGAGGCCGCGCAGCCCAGCAGTTGATGGGTCGCTCCCAACTGCCCATACAAGGGTTTTTCCTTCACCGTCACCGAGCCCAGCAGCAGGTCGCTGTGACCGCCTACATATTTCGTCAGCGCCTGCATGGTGATGTCGACGCCGTGCGCGAAAGCGTCGAAAAAAACTCCGGCGGACCAGGTGTTGTCCATCGCCAACAGCGCGCCGCGAGCATGCGCCGCCGCGGCGATGGCGGGCACATCCTGCACTTCCATGGTGATCGAGCCCGGACTCTCGCACCACACCAGCCGCGTATTCTCCTGCAGCAGCGCACTAATGCCGCCGCCGATCTCTGGCGGATAGAGGTTCACCTCCACGCCCAATCGCCGCAGCACGTGATAGGCGAGCTTGCGATTTGGAGTGTAGACGCTTTCCGGAATCAACAGGTGATCTCCGGCTTTCAGAAAGGCCAGGTTGATCAGCGAAATCGCGCCTTGCCCTCCGGGAGTAATGATGGTGCGAAAGCCTTTTTCCATCTCGCAGATTTTTCCCGCAAGCTCGAGCGTCGTCGGAGTGCCGTAGAGGCCGTAGGTATAGCCGACTTCGTGCTGATCCCAACTGTCGTCGACCGCGGCCGCGTCGGGAAACAAGCTGGTCGAGCCGCGATACACAGGACTGGCCAGTGAACGGTATCCCTCGGGAACCTGGACATCGGAATGAATGAGTCGCGTCTTCCAGTTCTTGCCCATGGCGGGATTATACGGGCGGCCTGGAGCGCTCAGCAGAAAGCAGTCGGCACTCAGAATCGATTATTCTGAAGGCGGATGATCCAAACTCTCCGCGCTTTCGATGCGCGCTCGATCAAGCTGGTGATCTTCGATCTCGACGGCACGTTGATCGATTCGCGGCTTGACCTGGTGCATTCCGTCAACGCCGCGCTGCGTCACATCGGACGCCCGGAGTTGCCCGATGATGTGATCGCGAGCTACGTGGGCGATGGCGCTCCCATCCTGATTCAGCGCGCTCTCGGGGGTGAAGCGGTTGATGAGGCGGTCGTGCGCCAGGGCTTGCAGTTCTTTCTGTCTTACTACCGCGAACACAAGCTCGATCACACCACTTTGTACGAAGGCATCCGGGAGGCTCTGCGCGGGGTGCAGCGCTCGAGCAACGGCTCGCCGCGCCAGTTGGCGGTGCTTTCGAACAAGCCGGTCGGCCCATCCCGCGCCATTGTCGAGGCCCTCGGCCTGGGACAATTCTTCATGCAGACCTACGGCGGCAACAGCTTTGCGACCAAGAAACCCGACCCGGAGGGCGCGCGCAAATTGCTCGAAGAATGTGGCGTGCGCCCGGAGCAGGCAGCCATTGTCGGCGACTCCCATGTCGATATTGAGACCGGCCGTAACGCGGGACTTTGGACTGTGGGCGTAACCTACGGCTTTGCGCCGCACACGCTGCAGGAGAGTCCACCGGATGTGCTGGTGGATCGGCCTCTTGAGCTTAGTGAAGTGTTCGCCTGGTGATGGCTAACTTTCGGGGGCTAAACCAGTGTGCGTGCGAACTGACGCGTCACTGCTTTGCGGGTGGCGCGGGCAGCAACCGTGGTCCCTCGCTGCGCTCGTGACGACAGGGGTGTGGTCCGAGCACCGCCCAAAGTCCACGCGCTCTCCTGTAAACTCATGCGACGATGAGCGATCCCCTCGACAGCTTCACCGCCGCCGAGCTGCGCAAACTTCGCAGCATGAAGAATCCCCACGGCATTCAGAAATTTCTGGACGACGCTCCCTACCACCTCGCCGATACGGCCTGGTCGCCGCGGCGGGTGCTGGCCGAGCGGACCGCGCACTGCCTCGAGGGCGCCATCTTCGCCGCAGCCGCGCTTCGCGCCAACGGATATCCGCCGCTGCTGCTTGACTTCGAGGCCGAGCACGATACCGACCACGTGCTCGCCATCTATCGCGAGAATGGCGGCTGGGGCGCGGTCGCGAAATCGAACTACACCGGATGCCGCTGGCGCGAGCCGGTCTACCGCACCCTGCGCGAGCTGGCGTTGAGCTACTTCAACGTGTATTTCAACTTGCGGCGCGAGCGCACGCTGCGCCGTTTTTCAGTCCCGGTCAATCTAAAGCGCTTCGATCGCCAGAACTGGATGACCACCGATCAGCCGCTTTGGTTCATCGTGTTTCATCTCTTCGACATCAAACATTATCCGCTGATCACGCCGGCCATGGCCAAGAGGCTGCATCGCGTGGATGAGCGGTTGTTCCAGGCGGAGTGCTTGGGCAAGGCGCTAAAGAGCAAGCCCCAGCGCAGATTGACCCCGTGATCCCCTGTGTCCCCTGTGGTAGTAAAAGATTCTGTGTCCGTAGAGCGAGACAGATCCAGCGGGACCACCCATGCCGCGAATGGTCCCACCAGAGTTCACCACGATCCACAATCTATTGCACGTCGATTCTGCCGAAGGTCCCGGCCAAATTGCCGTCCGGGCCGGCGGTAAAGAACAGTTGGTTGGTGTTGCCGTTCTTCGCCGTACCCCCGCCGAACGCAATCCCCCAAATCTGGCTGATTTGGATGGGCTTGCCGGTTATGTCTTTGATCGTGCCCACCCACTGTCCGGTCACGCTGTTAACGCGTTGATGGTACCGGTGTTGGTGTTGTTCGAAACCAGCAAGGTATTGCTGAGCGAACCAAAATTTCTAGGTGCGACCGCCAGACCCCAGGGCTGGTTGAGGGGGAAGCCCTGTGCCACCCGCTTCAGAAAAACTCCGCCCTCGCTGTAGATATCGATGTAGCCGCCGGTGCCGCCCGAAGCGCTGGCGAAGGTGACGTAGAGCAGCCCGCCGAAGTCCTGGATGCCGAAGGGCGCGAAGCCGGCGGGAAGCGTGGTGTCGGTAAACGAAGTCACCAATTTGAAGGTGTCGTCAAAGATGTCCACCTTGTTGTTGGCCACGTCGGCGGCGAAGAGAAAATTTCCGCTGGCGTTGCTGGTGATCGCGAGTCCGGTGTAGACCGCACCCGGCGTGGTGGCGGCTAGGATGGCCGAATTGAGGTTCGACTGCGGAGCCCAGCCGCTAAGCGTGCCGTCGAGCGTCGCAAACATGAAGATCGACGCCCACCCTTCTACCTGGAACTCGCTCGAATCCGGCGATCCGTTGAACACAATCCCCGTCGGGGAGCCGGGGCCATTGCCGCCGGCTGTGGGAATCGAAACCTCCAGCCCTTGCTTCGCACCAACGCCGGTGTAAAGCGTCGACCAGCCCGAGCCGTTATCGCTGATCCAAAAAGGGCCCGTCGGGCCGTAAGCCAGCCCCCAGGCGTTGACCAGCAGCGGATCGGTGTGTCCCGCTGCCGCGGCTTGATTCGAAACCAGGTTCGTGAGTTTGTATTGAGCCCCGGCCAGGCTGGGAAAAAGCGTCAGCATGAATCCGAGAAAAGACGCGAGCACCGTAGTGCGATTGAAACAGCGGGACATGGGATTCCTCCTTCGTGAGGCCGAGTGAAATTTGCGAAGCGCATTTTCACTCGCTCATTAGGAGGGATACTAGGAGGGTGGACATCCGCTCATGTCAACAGGATGTCATCAATTCGTCGATTTTTTGTGTGCACGCGTTGGCGCCCATACCAGCCGGGCCGCATAGCGTCGAGCCCTCACCAGGTGGAGCGCATGTCGCTGGATGTGCCTCCCGCCGCTGGGATATAGCACTTGGTCGTGTAATCCATGACCATGCGGTCGGCGTTGAAGCGCCAGCCCAGGGTACGGATAGTGCGCTTCATGCGCTGGATCCAGCCTCGCGGCAAGCCGTCGCGATCGCGCTGGTAAAACAAGGGGATCACTTGTTCGCGAAGCGTGCGCAGCAGATCCTCTCCATCGCGGGTGTCGTGAACTTTCATATCGGAGTGGGTTCGGCCCGTGCCGATGGAAAATCCATTCATGCCGTCGTAGGCCTCGGCCCACCAGCCATCGAGCACGGAAAGATTCAGCCCGCCATTTAACACGACTTTTTGCCCACTCGTGCCCGAAGCCTCCAGAGGCCGCCGCGGATTGTTCAGCCAGACATCGACGCCCTGCACGAAGTGCCGTCCGACATTGATGTCATAGTCTTCGACAAAAACGAACTTATCGGCGAAGCGCGAATTGCGCATCAACTGGGCGATCTGTTGCAGGACTCTCTTGCCATCTTCGTCGTGAGGATGGGCTTTGCCGGCAAAGACGAATTGCACCGGGCGTTTGGGATCGTTCACCATCGAGGCCAGGCTCTCGATATCGGCGAGAATCAGATTGGCCCGCTTGTAGGTCGCAAAGCGCCGGGCAAAGCCGATGGTCAAGGCATCGGGACCCAACACCCTGCCCAGCCTCTGCAAAACCTCGCGCGATTCGAAGCGGCGCTCGGCTTGCTCCACGGCGCGGCGGCGCACGAATTCGATCAACTGCGACTTCAAGCTGAGGTGAGTTTCCCAGAGCTCGCCGTCGTCCACGTTCTCGATACCTTCCCAGATTTTGGCTTCGCTGCTTTGCTGGTGCCAGTTCGTTCCCAAATGGCGGTCGTAGAGGCGAAACATCTGCGGCGCAAGCCAAGAGGGCACGTGCACACCGTTGGTGATGTGGCCGATGGGAACTTCATCTTCGTGTTTGCCCGGCGTAAGGCCGGTCCACATCGCCCGCGAAACTTCGCCGTGCAGCGCGGAGACGGCATTGGCGCGGCGCGAGAGCCGCAGGCCCAGCACCGTCATGCAAAACGCTTCGTTGTGGTTGCCGGGAGTCTCGCGTCCTAATCCCATCAAGGTTTCTGGAGAGAGGCCGAGGCGATCGCGTAACGGCCCCAGATGCTCCTCGACCATATCCGCATCGAAGCGATCGTGTCCGGCCGGTACGGGGGTATGGGTGGTGAACACCACTTCGCGCGATACGCGCGGCACCGCGGCTTCGAAGCCGATGCCTTCTTCCTGCATGCGCGAGCGCACCGCTTCCAACACCGCAAACCCGCTGTGGCCTTCGTTCAAATGAAGAACGCCGGGAGTGATGCCCATTTCTTTGAGAGCGCGGAAGCCGCCCACGCCCAACAGCAACTCCTGCCGGATGCGAGTGCGCTTGTCACCGCCATAGAGGCGCGAAGTAAGCGCGCGGTCATCCGGAGCATTTTCTTCGACGTCGGAATCGAGCAGGAATAAATCGCAGCGCCCCACCTTCACCCGCCAGACTCGAGCGTAAATCGGGCCACTTCGGGTATCGGTTTGCACCACGACTGGGCGGCCGTTCTTGCCAATCGCGATCTCGAGCGGCAGTTGGTTGATATCGGTTTCGAGATACTCTTCCTGCTGCCAGCCCTGATGATCTAAACGCTGGCGGAAATATCCCTGGCCGTAAAAAAGCCCGATGCCGACGAGCGGAATCGCCAGATCGGAGGCGCTCTTGATGTGATCTCCAGAGAGCACGCCCAGGCCGCCGGAATAAACCGGCAGCGATTCGTGGATTCCAAACTCTGCCGAAAAATAAGCCACGGGACAAGGCCGCAAAACCCCGGCGTGGCGCGCTCCCCAGGTGCGATCAGCCGCCAAGTATTCCTGCAAGCGGCGATAAGCGTAGTTGATGCGGCTGTGCAGCACGAGTTCCGCGGCGCGGCTCTCGAGTTTCGCCAGAGGAAACTCCGCCAGCAGCGAAACCGGATTCTGATTCAACTCCCGCCAGCGCACCGGATCGAGATCGCGGAACAAGCTGACGGCATCGTGATCCCAACTCCACCAGAGGTTGCGAGCCAGCGCCCACAGCCGCTCTTGCGCAGGCGCGATAAAGCGATCCAGCGCGCGCGCCTCGCTCACCACCGGCGCAACCTGAGCCGCAGCTTCGGCCAGCATTTTGATTTCGTCTTCCAAAAAGACGCGCGACTCTTCCGTCTGAACCACCAGCACTCCCTGCAGCACTCCGCGATCGATCAGCGGAACTCCGAGAAACGACTGGTAAGCATCCTCGCCGGCCTCGGGAAAATATTTGAAACGCGGGTGGCTGTGAGCCTGCTGCACCGCGACTGGGCGAACCTGCTCCGCGACTAATCCCGCCAGCCCTTCATGGATGGCCATGCGCAGGCTGCCGATACACTCGCGTCGCAGGCCGACGGTTGCGGCCAGCACAAGATTCGCTCGGTCGGGTTCGAGCAGGTAGGCGGAACAGACTTGAGTGTCAAAGCGCCGCGCGATCAGCGCGACCACGTTCATCAAGGTCTCGGCGGGCTGGCCCTCGGAGGCCGCTAGGTTGCCAATTTCCTCCAGGGTGAGGACGTGCGTGATCTCGCGCGCGTGGCCGGTCAGATTCGACTCCTGAACGTCGCTATGATTCGCTTCCAGTAGGCTCTCAGGTTCCATATGATTTTATCGGATCAAACCGGATTGAGTTTGTTTGTTTGTTTGTTTTCGTCGATCGCGGAGTCGCTTAAGCCGCGGAACGCGCATTTCAACATCCACCGCATCAAATCGCTTTCTCCATGGATAACACCTTGGCTTTACGCCTGTCTCCGTCTCTAAAGTAACTGTAGGTCGCCGCGCGCAACCGAGTCCAATTAAAATTACTAATCTGGCTCATGGATTTGATCCTGGGGATGATTTCTGCCTCACCAACTCATCGGGTTCGAAAGGCATCCCATACCTTCGCTCGCAGCTCGGTCTGTTCATTATGCGTCTCTTACCATTCCTCTTGTTACTGTGTAACGCACTCGGTGTCGCGGCTCAGATCTCTGCGACCGGGCCGCAAGCCACGTATGAAGGCCAAACTGTGAGCGCCATCGATCTGATTGCCAATCCCCATCGCGATGTCGAGAGCCTTCGCGCCTCCGTCTCTCAACCAGTGGGAGCGCCTTACTCCCAGGCGAAAGTGGAAGGCAGTATTTCCGAGCTGCAAACTCGGGGACACTTTGAAAAAGTCATAGTGAATGTGATTCCGGATATTTCCGGACTGCGGCTCAATTTCATGCTGGAACCTGCCTACCACCTCGGCATGGTCACTTTTCCCGGCGCCGACAAGTCCTTTTCCTACACCCGCCTTCTGCAAACCACGGACCTGCAAGAGGAGGATCCCTACGACCAGGCGCGCATCCCCCTCGCGAAAACCGATCTGCTGAACTTTCTCAAGCATAACGGATACTTTCTGGCCCAAGTCGACCCTGCAATACAGATCGACGATTCCAAACAGTTAGTGAATATTAATTTTCTGGTAACCCTGGGAAAGCAGGCCCGCATCGGCAGCCTTTCGGTGCGGGGCCCGAATGGGGCTGAACAAAGCTGGTTGCTGCGCAAAACTCGTTCCCTGCACGCCCGTTTTACCGGCGGCCTGCTTAAGCCGGGCAAGCCTTACAGCGCGGAACGCCTGCAAGCCGCCGCCAAATTGCTAAGGCGCTCGTTGACGCAACAGCATCGGCTGGAGAGCACAGTCCGCGAAGCTGCGCCGGCCTACCACGCCAATACCAACCGCGTGGATGTAGCCTTCGAGGTTAAGCTCGGTCCGCGGGTTTTCATTCGCGCCAGCGGCGCGCGCCTCTCGGCGATCCCCTTCGAGTCCAGCCGGGAGATGAAAAAACTAGTCCCGGCCTACTCCGAAGGCACCATCGACAATGAATTGGTGCAGGAAGGTCAGAATAATCTCATCGACTACTTTCAGAAAAAAGGTTTCTTTGACGTCAAGGTCTCCACCGATTTTCACCAGCAGCCCGATCAAATCTCGCTCACCTACAAAATCGATCGCGGGCAAAAGCACAAAGTCGATCGCATTTCGTTTCGCGGAAATAATCAGATCGCCGCCAAAATCCTGCTCCCGCAGATTCTTATCAAGCGCTCTCACCTCTGGACGCACGGCAGCATCAGCCAGAAACTCCTGAAAAAGAGCGTCGATAATCTGCGGGCTTGCTATCAGGATCGGGGATACGAAGAGGTGAGAGTGACCGATCAGGTGATCGACCACGAGCCCAAAATCGATGTTGCCTTCGAAATCGAAGAAGGCCGGCAGACGCTGGTGGATAAGATTCAGATCAGCGGGAACGCCAACATTCCGCAGAACCAACTCACCGCCGCCCACGGCTTCGAATTAAAAGCTGGCGCGGCTTTTTCTGCGCGCGAACTCTCGGACGACCGCAATCGCATCTCCGCCACCTACTTCGAGCGCGGATATCTCAACGCCGAAGTGCGGACCGAAGTAAGCCGCCATGCCGACGATGCGCACCGCGTCGACGTTTACTATCTCATCGCGGAACGCCAGATGGTCCGCATGAGCAACATCGTTTATCTGGGAGAAAAACATACGCGCCCCGCGCTGATCAAGAAAGCCGCGAACCTGGACTCCGAGGCGCCCATGAAAAGAAGCGACCTGCTCGCCGCCGAGAGCCGCCTCTACGACTTGAATGTTTTCGACTGGTCGAGCGTCGGGCCGAGAAAACCAATCACGGATCAGACCGAGGAAGACGCGCTGGTGAAAGTGCACGAAGCCAAGCGCAACGAAATCACCTACGGTTTTGGCTTTGAAGTTTCTCACCGCGGCGGAAACATCCCCACGGGAACGGTAGCGGTGCCGGGACTGCCGACCATCGGCCTGGGCAGCAACCAGGTCGCGCCCAGCCAGTCGACCTTCGCGAGCCCACTCGGCTCCGTCGAATTCACCCGCCGCAACATGCGCGGACTGGCCGAGACCGCCAGCGCTTCGCTGCTGCTCTCGCGCCTCGATCAGCGGGCGATCACTACCTACGCGCAGCCGCACTTCCTGGGCTCAAACTGGGGATCGCTGAGCAGCTTTTCTCTGGAGCGGACCACCGAGAATCCGTTGTTTGCGGCGAGCCTGGGGGACGTGTCATTCCAGGTTGAAAAGCTGGTCAACCGAAAAAGGAACACTCGACTTCAACTGCGCTACGACTTCAACAAAACCGTGCTCTCGCACTTGCTGGTTCAAGAACTGGTGCTGCCCCAGGATCGCAGCATTCACCTCTCGACTTTGTCCGGCACGCTGATTCGCGATACGCGAGACAAGCCTCTGGACGCCCATCGCGGCATCTTCGCCACCACAACCATCGGCCTCACCCCGGCCCAACTCGGCTCCAGCGCCAGCTTCGCCAAGCTCTTCACCCAATACGCCTTCTACAAATCGCTTCATTCTCTGGTATTCGCCAACAGCGTGCGCCTCGGGCTCGCGAAAGCCATCGACGGAAGTTTCGTTCCCACCAGCCAGCTTTATTTTTCCGGCGGAGGCACCTCGCTGCGCGGCTTTCCCATCGACGAAGCCGGACCGCAGCGCCTGGTGCCCTTTTGCAACGTTTTGAAAGATCAATCTGGATGCGTTGACGTGACCGTCCCGGTGGGCGGGCGGCAACTGGTTATCCTCAATTCAGAATTGCGTTTTCCGCTTCGTGTGATGAAAAACCTGGGCGGCGTTATCTTCTACGACGGAGGCAACGTCTACAGCGCGATCAATTGGAATAACTTCACCGGCAACTACACCAACACTGTGGGGATCGGCCTGCGCTACTCAACTCCCATCGGCCCCGTCCGCATCGATCTCGGACGCAACTTGAATCCCGTGCCGGGCATCGGTGCGACGCAATATTTCATCACTCTAGGGCAGGCGTTTTAACTATGCCGAAAGCACGGAACATTCTTGTCGAGACTCTGGCCGTGATTGCCGTATTGGCCCTCGCCGTCGCGGTTGGCGGATACTTTTTTCTTAACAGCGCCAGCTTTCAGCGCTTGGCGATCCGCACCCTGGTGCAAGACGTAACCGAAGCTACCGGCGCGCGCGCCGAGATTGGCAATATCGATCTGCATCTATCCGCACTTACGGCAAATCTCTATAACATCACGCTGCACGGAGGCGAACCGGCTTCGCAACCGCCTCTGCTCCACATAGCCAAGCTCACCGTCGGATTGAAGATTCGGTCCATCCTAGGCCGCAAGTTCACTTTGAGTGAACTCCTCATCGAACGTCCCGTGGCGAACCTTACAATCAATTCACGGGGTCAAAGCAACATTCCGCAAGCTCCTCCGTCGGCATCCAGCAGCTCTACCAGCGTTTTCGATCTAGCCGCCGGGCATGTGCTGCTGAGCAACGGCGAAATCAATTACAACGATAAGGCGATTCCTCTCGATGCCGACTTATACGGCCTTCGTACCGAAATAGCTTTTGATCCAGCGGCCACGCGCTACGCGGGTTCGATCGCCTATCAAAGCGGCAAGCTGCACTATGCCAACTACGCGCCCTTGGCCCACAGCATGGAAGCCAAGTTCCACGCCACTCCCACTACGTTTGCGCTTGAATCCGCCCAGCTACAAGTAGGATCGTCGTCCGTCTCTGTGCGCGCGGAGCTGACCCATTACTCGAGCCCAGCCGTGGACGGCTCTTACCAGATTCGTCTGCACACCCCGGACTTCGCCGCGTTGGCAAAACCAGTAACTCCAAGCGGCGATGCATCGCTGTCTGGACAAATCCATTACATCAACGCAGACCAGCGATCGCTTTGGCGCAGTCTCTCGGTCGTTGGTCAGATTGCCAGCGACAATTTGACGGCCCGCTCGCCGCAAGGGCAGGTCGAAATACGCAGGCTCGAAGGCCGCTATCAATTGGCAAATGGCCGCTTCCAGGCAAACGATGTCAGCCTCGAGACCCTGGGCGGCAGGGTCATATCGACCGTAGATATTCGACAGCTCGATTCGACTCCTACCGCCCGAATTCGCGCGGAACTTCACAGCATTTCTGTGCAGAGCGCGCGAGGGAGTGTTGGTGGAGTGCAAGTCCAGCGCGTGAACATTAACAGCCGTCTCGAGGGCAGCGCCGAAGCTTCGTGGAGCGGCAGCGTAAGCAACCTTCGCGCTAGCGCCGACCTGATTCTGAAATCATCGCGTGGAAATGAGCCGTCGTCGAACTCGACCATCGTCGCAGTCGACGGAGCCATTCAGGCATCGTATGACGCGCCGCGAAACATAATCGCCGTCCGGCAAGCTGCACTTCGCATTCCTTCCGCAACCCTCACTGCGCAAGGAGAGATCGGCAACCACTCCGACTTGCAGATGCAGGCCAGCAGCAACGACTTGCGTCAGCTGGCGGAGTTGGCGTCAGCGCTGGGGGGCACGCATCCCTCTGCGATCGAGGTATCGGGTTCGGCGAGCGCAAAAGCGTCGCTGCGAGGGTCGCTGCAAAGGCCGCACCTGGCGGCCCAGTTCAGCGCGCAACATCTGCAGGTGCAAGGCAGCCAGTGGAGCAGCGCGAGCTTCAGTATTCAGGCCGACCCTTCGCGATTGCTGGTGCAGAACGCCGCGCTGGTGAACGCGCATCAAGGCAAAGCTTCGCTCAGCGGCACCGTGGCCCTGCGCAACTGGAGCTACCTTCCCGCCAATCCGCTGAACGTCCGCCTATCGGCGCAACGCCTGTCCCTGGCCGATCTGCAGCGCCTTGCGAACCAGAACTATCCCTTCTCCGGCGACTTGTCGGCGGAGATTTCCCTCAGCGGCTCGCAACTCAATCCCGCCGGAAGCGGCACCGCGAAAATCGAAAACGCCCGCGCCTACGGCGAAAGCATTCAACATGTCGCCGCCACGTTCCACGCGGATCAGAACTCGATCAACTCGACTTTCGATGCTGCCGTGCCCGCGGGCGCAGCCAGCGGCGCAATCTCCTTCACCCCGGCAAACCAGGCATACACGGTGCGGCTGACCGCCCCGTCGATCGCCCTACAGAAGTTGCAAACCGTGCAGGCGAAAAATCTTGGCATCGCCGGCAACCTGACCATCTCCGCCAGTGGCCAGGGAACTTTCGATAACCCACAACTTACGGCGACCATCGAAGTACCGCAGCTTCAGCTTCGCAATAACTCGATCTCGCAAATGAAAGCGGACCTGCAAGTAACGAACCATACCGCAAAACTTTCGCTCGATTCGAACCTGGCGCAGGCGTCGGTCCATGCTCATGGAAGCGTTAATCTCTCCGGCGATTACTACACCGAGGCGGCCATCGACACCGGCCGCGTCGCGCTCGATCCGCTGCTCGAGATGTATGCGCCGAAATTACCCAAGGGCTTTCAGGGCGGAACCGAATTCCATGCCACGCTGAAGGGCTCGCTAAAAAACAAAGCCGACCTCGAAGCTCATCTCACCATCCCCACCCTGAAAGCCACCTATCAATCGCTCGAGATTGGCGCCGTTAGCCCGATTCGAGCCGATTACGTAAACTCCGTGGCCACCCTGCAACCTGCGGAAATCCGCGGCACCGATACGTCTCTGCGCCTGCGCGGCAGTTATCCTCTCGACGGGAGCGCTCCGCCAAACCTCACCGCCGAGGGCTCCGTCGACGTTCGAATTCTTCGTATCTTTAACCCCGACCTGCAAAGCTCGGGCACTCTGTCGCTCAACGTTCGCGCCTCGGGAACGGCCAGGAACCGCGCCATACAAGGGCGAATCAAATTGCAGGATGTCGCCCTCTCCACTCCCGCGGCTCCTCTCGGCGTTCAAAAATTGAATGGGACTCTCGAACTCGGCGACACCGCCGTGCACATCTCGAACCTCGCTGGCGAGGTCGGAGGCGGCGAAATGTCCATCGGAGGCTCCATCTCCTACCAGCCCGCGCTGCAGTTCGCGCTCACGCTGCAAAGCCATTCGGTGCGCCTGCTCTATCCCGAAGGGTTAAGAAATGTTCTCGATGCGAACCTGATTTTCAGCGGAACCAAAGACGCCTCCACGCTCAACGGCCGCGTTCTGCTCGACAGCCTTTCCTTCACCCCGGACTTTGACTTGACCAAATTCAGCGATCAGTTTGGCGGCAGCACCGTGCCCTCAGAACCAGGACTGGCCGACAACATCAAGCTTGCCATCAACGTGCAATCCAAGGGTCACGTCAGCGCCACCAGTTCTCAACTGAGCGTGGAAGGGCAAGTGAACGTGCAGGTGACGGGCACGGCGGCGAATCCGGTGGTCATCGGCCGCACCGACCTGACTTCGGGAGAACTTTTCTACCGCAACGTCCGCTATCAATTGCAGCGCGGACTCATCACTTTCGACAATCCCAACGAAACCAATCCCGTGCTGGATGTCTCGGCCACCACCACTGTCGAGCAATACAACTTGACTCTGAGGCTGCAGGGATCGCTCGACAAATTAAATACGGTCTACACTTCCGATCCTCCGCTGGCGACGGCGGATATTATCAATCTGATCGCCAACGGCCAGACCACGCAGGAGGCCGGCGCCAACAGCCAGAGCACGGATTCAATGATTGCCTCGCAGGTTGCCGGGCAGGTCGCGGGCAGCGTGCAGCATCTGGCCGGCATTTCCAGCCTGCAGATCGATCCGCTGCTCGGCGGCAACAATCAGAACACCTCGGCCCGCGTGGCCATTCAGCAGCGGGTCACCAGGAATTTCCTGTTCAGCTTTTCGACCGATCTCTCGCAGCCCGGAACGGAAGTGGTGCAGGGCGACTACCAGCTCAACAAACGCTGGTCCGTGAGCGTGACTCGCGACGAAACCGGCGGCATATCGGTCGACGGCAAGTATCATACGAAGTTTTGAAGGAAGCAGTCACGCGATCTTGAGTTGGAGACTTTATGCAGGCTGATCGGGTTTCGTTTTCGCGGAATTCCGTTTCCTTGGCCGCTCCGCTTCGCCGCGATTCGCTTTGGCTAACTCCGCATTGAGTTCGCCTCCCGCCAGAAAAATCAAGAATGCCCAGTAGAGCCAGGTCATCAAAGCAATCACCCCGGCCAGAGTTCCGTAGATCTTGTTGTAGTTGGCGAAATAACGGAAGTAGAGACCGAGCAGAAACGACAGCCCCATCCAGCCCAGCACGGCGAACACTGCGCCCGGAAGATTCGCCCGGAAGCGATGCCTCACGTTGGGCGCGAGAAAATAAACCATCTCCGCCGCAAAAACCGCAAGAGCAATGGCGATGCTCCGGTGCAGGACGGGCCACACAAGAAAGAAGGTCGCGGATAACGCCATCTTGCCGGCCAGCCATGCCCCCGCGCGAGGACCGACAACCAACACAGCGATTGCTCCCATCATAAACACGGCGGTAATCGCCGCGAGCCCCAGCGCCAGCAGCCGCGCCTCAAGAATGAGCGCGACTCCACGGCATCGTAAGCCGCATCCAGGGCTTCAATCATTTCGTCGAACACCGACGACACCACCCAAAGCGTGCCGAGCGTGCCCAGCGAAAGCCATGCCCCAAGATGCGCGTTGTCGCTCATCACCGAGTTGACCATGGGCATGATTCCCGGCGGCAACACCCTTCCCATTGCCACCAGCAAATCGGCGAAGAAATCAGGGAGCGGAATATTTGCCATCACGGCGGAGAGCAGAATCAAGGCCGGAAAAATCGAAAGAATCGAATAATAGGAGAGCGCGGCCGCGGCTTGCACCGTCTGATTCTTCACCACGTCACGAAAGGCGTGCCGTAGAGCAAGTTTAAGGCCGGCGGAGGTCACTCCCATGAGATGCAACTTTAACGCGACAGGAGTTCGCCGCTTCCGTCGCAATTGCAGCGGCCATTTATTCACGGGCGCGATCGGGTGCGGCGCCTTTCCGGCGGAGTCGAAGCGGCGACTTCCCTGTCCGATTCTTGGCCGCGATCGCTTTCACGATCTCCTCCGCCGCCCGCCGGCCGCTGGCGATCGCGCCATGGACGGTGCCGTTATTGCCGCTCTGGTCCGTGGCCTCGCCGGCAAAGAATAATACGTCCGTTATCGGAGCAGCCAGCGCTTCCTGCACACCAAGACTTCCCGCTTTTCCATAGCTATAAGCGCCACGCGAGAAGGGATCGCTTTGCCAGTCGTGCAAGTAAGCATGCTCCAGCAAGCCATCCAACTCGCGCTTGCTGACCCCTAACAAACGATGCAAGGCCTTGATGCCCTGCTCGACCACGAAGGCTTCGTCTTTGCCGGAAAGCCTCTCGGCCGAGTGAAACGGCGCCCATCCGGTTAGAAATGGAAGTTTTTCCGGAGCCCACGTCCACCAGGTAGGAAACCAATCGTCGTGCGAAAAAAGAAAACTCATGCCGCCCATCTTCTTGGAATTCTTGCCTTCGAATTTCGGGCAATCTTCCCAGAAGCGTTCGCGGAAGCGCAGCACTACGCGAATCACTTTGCCCATAGCTACATTGCGAATCGCTTCGCGCTTAGGCTCCGGTAGCTCCGGAATAAAACGGATTGCTCCTCTCTCATCGCTTCGGGTCTGCAGCACCCCCAGCGGCACGGTGATGAGCGCGCGCGGCGCGGACAGGCGTTTCGCCCCATTTGCTCCGCGCGCCAAAATCTCGACCCTGCCGGAATTCCACCGCAAGTCCTCCACCACCGTACTCGTTGCCACCACCACGCCGCCCTCGTCCAACTGCTTCCGGAAGATTTCGATTAAGCCGGCATAGCCATGCTCGGCGCGAAAGGCGCGATCGCCTTCGATTTTTTCTTCCGCTCGCATTTCCTGCACCAGCCAATGCACTCCCACCAGCGCCGGGTCGGCCGCGTTGAACCCGGTGACGTAGCCCGTCGCCCATTTCTTCGCTTCCCGCATTTTGGAATTCTTGTTTGAGTCAGGAAAACACTCGTGCAGAAAATCGAGGAAGGATCGATCCGGCTTGCGGTCATCCATCTTCGTTAGAATCTCATCGACATCGAAAAAAAAATCGCAGGGGCCAAGCCGCCCGTCCGCAACGCACCAGCTGTCCCCGCCCACTTCGCGGACCTTGACCTGATGAGATTTCAGCAACTTCCAGATTTCAGGCGGCCGTCCGTGAATAAACTCCGCCCCCAATTCCACCGGAGCCTGATGTTTGGCATCACGCAGAGTGAAGATGCGGCCGCCAATGCGCTCGCGTGCTTCCAGAATCGTGACGCTCAACCCGCGCCCCGCCAGCGCCACAGCCGCCGAGATTCCCGCAGCCCCTGCGCCAACCACAATCACATCCGCTTCAGTCGGCATCTCCCTGGTTTCCGCGTGGCGTTTCACTTCGACATCGGGGTCAACGACTTCAAGTAAGCCACCACGGCTTCGGCATCCGGCGCGCTCATGCGAAACTGCGGCATCGGAGCGCGCAAATACTTGCCCGTGTTCCAGATTCCCGTGGTCAACAGGGTCACCATCTCGGCGTCGGTTCCCGGAGGCGAACCCGCCAGCCGCGGAGCTTGCAGCGGCCAGTCCGCGCTCCCCTCCGCCGAGGTTAACCACAGCGAAGCGCCTTCCAGCCAGTGGCTGCGCTCGGGCACTCCGTGGCCATCGCGCGGCGTGTGGCACTGGCCGCACATGGCCACTCCATCCACAATGTATTGCCCGCGAGCCACTTGTTCCTTGCTCGCTCCAACACTCGCCTTCCCCGCCAGCCTGGCATTCTGCGAAAAAGCGAAAGCACTCCCAATCAGCACCGTTGCCGCAATGACCAGCGCACGTCGCACCACGATTTTCACCTCCGAAATGTTACTTGGGACTGCTTTGATTGTGGACCCAAAGATGGCAGGAAGGCTAGCCCTGTCCGCAAAAAACAGGGCCCTGTGGTGCAGAAACGAACCGACACTGAGGCGGACGGCTTCAACCAGTTCGGCTGGAGACAGATCGCGCTTTTATTTTTCCCGGGACGATAAAGGACCGAGCCAATCGCTCCGAACCCTGAGCAATCGCTCGATCCGATCTGCTCGCTCTTTTTTACCCCTCCGCTCGCGCCGTTAATCCCCCGTGCCCATGAGCGGGATGTTTTTGGTGCCGGCCTGGGTGTTGTCCATCACCGTCAAGTCGGCGGATCTTGCGCCTGTCGTCGTTGGGGTGAAGGTTACCTTGACGACGCAACTGCGGCCGGGTGCAATCCCCGCGCAGGCATTATCCTCGCCGAAGTCGCCCATATCCGTGCCCGTGATCGCTACGCTGGTGATCGTCAACTCCGTCGTGCCCGTGTTGGAGATGGTCACGCCGGTGGTTTGCGGTGATTCGCTGGATTTGGTCGAATTTGCGAATGGGCCATCGACGGCGCGGCAGGAGCAGTTTTCCTTGCGCTTCCGCGGCGACCGGAAGCAGGTTTTTTCCCGCAGCGGATTTAGGCCTTGAAACACGACTCCCTCGGCCTCTTCGATTTGTTTCTGGTTCCCATGGGCCGCGACGAAACGGGAAAGTTTTCCGAAGCGGTATTCAATCGCATGATCCCGGCTTCCGGCCACACGCAGGCTCGTTGGAACCAACTACGGCGGTGATGGCAAGAACACATTTCGGCCTGCCCAATCTGCAAGCCAGGCGCCCCTGGGCGCCGGCAATGGCAAATGGCTTGTCGCCTCGAACTGAGGGCGAATTGGGAGGAGAATATACCGTTCTCTTGGCCGAGAACACCATGGCCGAGCATAATCACAGGATAAACTGTGTAAGAAGGTCAGGGTCGTCGAATACCCCGACCGGCAACTTTTGGGCGAGCGCCCAAGGCGACCGGAACGCCCCGCATCTCTTCGTTCCTACTTCCACGCCTGCGAATATGAATGCGGCAGCCGTGGGAAATGCAGGAGGGGGCGTGCCCCATAACAATTTGCCGCCCTACCTGACCGTGTGCTTCGTCATCGGGTTGCAGGGGATCTACCCTGCACGAGGCTAGGTTTGGCAAGCAAAACTTTGGCCCCCGCCCTTACCGGCGGCCTTGGTTTTTGCCCAGGTCAATTTTATTTTTCGGTTGTGCTCTTTGCGTTTTGCCCAATCCCGGGCGCACCGGCGCAATATCGTAAGCTCGGGAACTGCGGTACGATCCCCGGCTACGGCAAGCGCCGCGCCGGTGGCTCCGGGCGGCACCGTGATACTCGCGGCAGGCTCCCATAAATCTCCCGTCTTATAGTCGATGCTCTAGGCCGCGGTTTTCCCTGCCTTCAGTGTCGCCCAGCGTGCCCGTTGAAACGCGGCTACCCTTTTACGCGCCGCCGCCGATAAGGTGCGTTTTGCCGGTGCGGAAGCAATCCTTCTCGTTGCTTCTTTCGCGGACTGCGTTCCGTTCCGAACCTTGGCCCATCTCGCCTTTTGGGCCTTCGCCATCTTCCGCCGTGAAGCCGCCGAAATGGCTCGGACTGGTCGCGTTGCTGGGTGAGACGTTTCACTCGACTTTCCAACGCTAGACGTTCCGCTGCCGTTCAATGACTCCATAAGCGAAATTGCTCGATCCAACTTCTCGACTTGTGCCTGCGCTTTCGAACGTTCGGCGCGAAGTTCTTGCAGCGCATTGGTTAGACCTGACATTGGTTGCCCCTGGTTGCAAAAACACAACACTCTGATTGTATCTCGCTTACCAGAGTCCCCGCCCGCTCCGGTTATTCAGAAGTTGTCCGGGTCAACAAGCGACGACGAATTTGAAGCCCAAGTACAATCCGCTCAGCGGGAACAAGATCGCTGCTCAGCGTATTTTGATGCGATGTGGTACGCGCATCTTATGAAGCAAGACGTCAGCGCACGGCATTATCACGAACGAATGTTGGAAATCGAAAATTTCCACCGCGGCTTGGCATTGTCATACGCGAGTAAGTTAAATTTGTGACACCATCCTGTGCGCTAACCGCTGGCTCCCTTCCACAGCGCCTGTTCCACCTCCCGAAAATCGGGACTTAGTTAGGCGTCCAGGAACATGCATGCGAGGCGGAACCCTCGACCCCTCGACCCGCTGGTCTCAAGCTACCCGTCAGAAAGCCGATTCTGTGGCGATATGGCTGTCCGGAGAGGTTCAGGTCGGGTCCTGCGTTTCACAAGTGCAGGCGGTGCTTTGGGGCCAAGCAGAAACTCCATCGGGGGGCATGGCCAACGCACATTGCAACTCAAATCAGTTATATACTCTGCCGCGAACCGCGAAGTGCTCTCGATGCACAAGTCTTGCTATCGATGCGGGACTCCTCTACTGAATGGGGAGCGGACCTGCTCTGCTTGCGGAACCTCCGTGGATCCCGACATTGGCGGCCGCTCGGCGCAAGCTATTTAGCAGCGGCGATACCTCCTGTCGTGGCACTGGCTGGCATGCCCTGTCTGTGGAGCAATTTTGCTCAGACTCCGGTATGCGATTCCACTATGCTGTGGTTGCGGATGAACAAGTCAATCCGTCTAAACAATGAAGTCCAGGGCAGTCACGTCGCATCGGAAACATTGCCACCATAGGTACAAGAGTTTGGCGGGCGGTTTTCGCTGTGCGTGCGAAGTGTGGCGCTGCGAGTCTACCGATGGAGACAAACTGTGCGACAGTGCCGCCGAGCACGGTCGCAAATATTGCCTAGCTCATCTGGCATCCAGCACGCAATAATTGCTGCCTGAATCGTCACCGTTGCCGCCGAAATCGTCCAAACCATTGACGCTGGAAATTCGGTCGCTGATTTCTCAACAGCCACGGCTTCTCCGGACTGTGGTTCGGTGCCAGAATAATCACTGAGGCGCATCGGCGCTCTGCTCAGAACAGGTACAGGTTTACCGACAGAATCTAACTGGTACCGAAAACTCTTCGAGTCGATTGTCGCTTGCAAACCAAACCTCGCCGCTACCAGTAGCGCATTTGTCGTCTTGAAATCTGAAATGCAATTCGTAGTCCTCTTTATCGTTTCCTCTCAGGCTAATTCGATCTGATCTGTCCATGGTATTGGATTTCAGGTGGAAGGAAATACTTTGAACAGGCCATTCCTCGCCCGCCATAAGGAGCCGGAGGGGTGTGATCTTCATAGGTAACTGAGTGCGATTCACGACGGTCACAAGACCCCACACGTACATGAACGGCCCTTGTGACGAATGCTGACTTCCGGTGACCAGTATCGGGGCTGGCGTTCCGTCGAAGTTTAAAAACAGCGGGGCCGCCTGTTCCTTTAGGCGTTGCCCCGCTTCCCTCTCGTCGTCTTTGCGTTTTTGTTCAGCCTTTTCCTCGGCACGTGCGAGTTGCTCGTCTTTGCGCCACTTGAGTTGAAGCAGGTTGAAGACAAGGCTAACAAGAAACGCCAGACCAGTGATGACTAGCCCAATCGTAGCCATGTCGCTCTCCTAACGCAGTACGGACGCGCAGCGTATGGAACATTCAGCTCTATGCTGCCTTCTTCGCCGACTTTAGCTTCGCCCACCGTTCTCGCTGTGCCGCGGCGATCTTCTTACGTGCCTCCGCTGACATCGTGTACTTCGGCTTTGCCGGAGCGACTTCCTCTGGCTTAACAGTGACGGGCTGCGCTCCGTTCTTAGCTTTTGCCCATCTCGCTCTTTGTGCCTTCGCCATCTTCCGCCGCGAAGCCAGCGAAATTACTCTGACTGGGTGCGTTCCTTTGTGAGGCGTTCCACTAGAAGCGCCAGCACGATTTAATGACACGAGCAGTGAAATTGTTTGATCCAACTTCTGTAGTTGTGACTGCGCTCTCGAACGTTCCGCACGAAGTTCCTGAAGCGCATTGGTTAGACCTGCCATTGGTTGCCCCCTTTGATATGTGACAGCGAATTTGATTGTATCGCGAGGACAAGGAGGCCGGTGAAAACTAAGGCATCGGGAGTGCGGGATTAGTACCATTTTGGCTTCTATCCGGTGGGCAAGAGGAGATGAAGGCCGAGATTGATCGCCGTCACCTAGTGAAGGCGGTGCAGCAGGCGAGCAGATAGCTCAAGTCGGGGCTTCAACTCTGCTGCGGCGTATTGTCTCTGCTTGCCAAAAGCTCTCAGGCAAAGAGATTCAAAAGCTCGCTCGGTCTATTGTCGCGGAGAATTCCGGAGGAATTCGCTACAGCGAACTCGTCGAGAGAATATCCCAGCAGACACCAGAGACTCCAAGAAATACCGTTTATGGGTCGGTATGGAACCTCGACACGATATTTCCCAACGAGATCGCCAAACCGAGCCGAGGTCTGTTCACGCCCGTCGCGAAGTCTGGGAACGGAACGGTTGATGTTGAGAGCACGGAACAGATTGCTCCTTCCGGGGTCAAGATCAAAGAATTGGAATTTTATCAGCCATTCGCCGACTGGTTGAAGGGTTGAAGAACGATCTGGATGAGGTCACGGTAGTTGTCTCGCTCGGTGGCGCTGGTCTGAAATCGAAATGGGGAACGCCGGATGTCGTGGGCGTCTACAAACCGTTGGCAAGCAACCTCATCAAGTTCGCCATCGAGATCGCTTCGGCAGAGATCAAGATTGATCCGCAAGCACCCGTGGTGGCATTCGGTCAGGCCGTAGCCTATCGGCCTTTTTCGACGAAGACTTACATTGCAATGCCAAGGACACTCACCGAGGAAGACCAAAGTCGATTGGAGTCACTGTGCATGCTCTTCGGAGTCGGGCTGGTGATATTCGATCTGAACAAGGACGCTCCGCAGTTCTCGATTCGTGTACGTGCCCAGCGTTTCTCCCCGGACATGTTCTACGTCAACGAATTTGCGGATCGTTTGAAGCACTATGACGCTGCACATTTGAAGAACTGTTCGGATGAACTTTCGTTGGCGGCGCAGAATCTCGCTCCGTGGAACTTACAATGACCGTAGACGAATTTCGCCAATCCCTCAACTCGACCGAGCCGCCAGCCGGACTCACGCACGCCCAAACTGGGCTGTGGTGGGATGCCAAGGGCGATTGGGAACGAGCGCACGAATCTGCTCAGCAGGACGAAGGCCCCGAAAGTAGTTGGGTGCATGCCTATCTGCATCGTAAGGAGGGCGATCAAGACAACGCGGCATTTTGGTATAACCGCGCGGGCAAGCCCGTGTGCCGGGAGGCCCTGGATGCGGAATTGGTCTCCCCGCAATTAACTAATGCTCAGTTTGTGAACGGATTGGGACCGAGGGAAGAAAATCTAAAGATCATGCACTGGCAGTACGGAGCGCCTGCTATCTGGAGAGGAGGACGTGCGGGGCAATCTTCGGCGCTACGCCGTTGTCACAGAGCCAATTCAGTACTTCGGTACTTGCCTGTCAGCTCGCTGGCGGCTCCTCACGTGCCTGATGATGATCCACCAAACGACGAAGGCGAATGGGCCGACTACGACCCGAAGCGCCTTCATCAAAGCAATTTCGTCGGGACTCACGAATGCGGAGCCAAGAAGCAGTCCCAAGAAGCAAGAGTAGCGACAGGATAAGAAATATTCCCCACAGGAGCATGCCCCAGACGAATCGGAACGGAGCTGCCAATCTATGTAGCCCGCCAGTTCTTTTCATTCCCAACGGATCACTCCTGCGTTCACCAAAACGGCTACCAATTCGTCTGGCGTGACTCGTAGCCAGCCTTCGTTTTTGATCGCCTGACGCTCAGCCGGATCGGACTTCTCTCACTCGGTTTCATAGCGATACTCCAGCAGATGTTTGGGAAGGCATCTCCCACAGGTCGGAGTCATCATCGAGGGGTGAACCGTCCAATGCCATCTACCCACACTGCGATGTGCCGCCTACCCGTGAGCAGGCCCAGCACTCTTTCCCGATTGATAAAAACCATGGGCACAATTACGCCGTTCAGTCGAAAACTGAATTCTGATGACATGGTGATCTCCGGAAAAGGAATGGCGAATCGCCCGCTTGAGCAATTACGCTGCGATCCTGCCGCAGGTGGTATTGGGTTTTCTTTGCGCCGGAATTGTCACAGAGCGCCTGCAACCGGATTCTATATTTGGTAGTCATCCCGCTGGCGGCTTCGATTGATTTCGACGCTCTCTTTAATTCTTTTTCAATTTCTTTTTCAATTTCATCCAGATCAACCAGCGTGCGCCGGATTTCTTCCCCTAAAGCTGCATTCCTCTGGAGAAAGTCCGGACCTTCAGTCCGCATGCATTCGAGCAATGGGCGAAGCACATCGAGATCACGACGGAACCAACTGCGGGTAGTTCGTAGCACCCACGGGATGATGAAGAGCGGAGCCGGAAGAAACGGATTCGCCGCATTCTGGGACTCCGTTCCAAACGGGAGTTACGCCTCACGCCCGGATTTCAGAGCCATGAGGGGCTGTGGGCGATCGCCAAGAAACTGCCCACTGACTTCGAACCGTATGGGAAGCGCAGGCGCTCCGATGGCACGATTCACCCCGATTGCTCTGGCAACTGTCGCAGGTTCCATGTTCTGGCGGGCATGCGGGGACAGGATTGGGGCGTCTGCGCCAACCCGACGAGCCCGAGGGCGGGTTTGCTGACCTTCGAGCATATGGGATGTCACCAATACGAATGGGACGGGCGGAAGATTATCGTGGAACCAAATCGGACAAGAAGGCGATGAAGCGTTTTGAGGAGGCTGAGGAGAAACTTCAGTCATGGACAAAAACGAAGCATAACCCGGTAAGGTAGCCAAACGAAAATGCGGAAGGAACTCGAGCAACAACTGGTCGAGCGACGGCCCACATGGTTCGATATTGGGGCGACATCAAGCACACCGCCATGCCTCGAGGCTTCGCGCATGGCGACCGCTGGTTCGATACTGTGGCGGCTCGTGGCGGCTAATGTAATCATGACCATGTGCCGATAGACTGATTCGAATGGGTAAGGGAGGTTCACCATGACTCTATCTACCTCCGGCACGGCATCTCTTCAATTATGTGCGCCTCCTTCTCCGGTTCCTGCGCCAATTCAACCGGCACAACTACGCCCCTCGGACACGGTAAGTACTCGCTCAATCGGCACTTGCCAACAAGCCAGAAGTGGGGGGGGAATGTGATTTCAATCACCTATGCAAGTTCCGCGACTGAGCCATTTTCGGATGAAGCCCTCAAGGCACTTCTGATCAAGGCACGGGATAACAACTCTAAACTGGGCATTACGGGACTTCTCTTGTACAAAGATGGCAATTTCATGCAATCGGTGGAGGGACCAGAGAGCGCAGTTTACGAGCTTTATAAGAAAATAATTGCCGACCCTCGACACAACAAAATTCTAAAGCTGCTTGAATATGAAATCACTGAGCGCAGCTTTTCTACGTGGGAGATGGGATTTCGTAATCTGAACGATATGGGCGGGGAAGAAATCCCAGGTTATTCTGAGTTTCTGTCCACACCGCTAACTTCCCCTTTCTTCCAGACCAATCCCACAAAGGCTCAAAAACTGTTGCTCATCTTTCGTCGGACAATGCGGTAGGGGATTTCAATCTCGCAATCCAGCGCCGTTCACGGAGCACTTAAACCCAATCATCTTGTTTACCAAGGCCGCCGTGGCCTGGAGTTGGTGTATGGGGAACTTGCCTCGGCACGCGAGCAGAACGCCCCCGTAGGCATCGCACCTCGAGCGATCCGCAGAACCCTTGTCGCTGACCGACTCTGCAATCTCGTTGGTTAAGGAGTAAGGAGGATTGCAAAGAGATGCCAACTTCCCGGTTGAGCGTGACTCTGGCACAATCGGCCAAGCTCTATAGTGGATCACGGAGGGCGCTATGAGTAAATCTGGCGGAGCACAAACCCAAGTGTTCGGCCATTGACCTTTCGTGAAAAACACGCGATCCGGGAAATGCTACGATCACGCCAGCCTAACCCAGTGGGCCGAATGAGGGGGATCTAATGGGCGCAGGTCATCGCCCGCTTGTGCTGTTAACCGGAGCCTCAGGCTACATCGGCGGGCGCCTGCTAAAAGAGTTGGAGAAAGCTGGCTGGCAGGTTCGTTGCTTAGCTCGACGCCCTGATTTTCTCAGATCAAGAGTTGCCGCTTTCACGGAAGTCGTTAGAGCAGATTGCCTGGATCGTAGTTCACTAGCGCCGGCGATGGAAGGAGTACACACGGCGTATTACCTCGTCCACTCCATGGGTTCTCCGGGTAAGTTCGAACAGGAAGA
>Ga0187887_10000857_pt1 | contig 28220 bp, 28 predicted proteins | sample June2016WEW_7_10_FD_132977 | JGI IMG/M metagenome (GOLD analysis project Ga0187887, IMG submission 132977) | Peatland microbial communities from SPRUCE experiment site at the Marcell Experimental Forest, Minnesota, USA - June2016WEW_7_10 | ecosystem: Environmental > Terrestrial > Soil >... | reverse complement strand
TGCAGATGTCACCCGAAAGAGCTGGAAGGGGAATCCCAAGCCCGAGTAGGTTCGTTTGCTGGCTTGTTGTCTTAATGATCGTTACCTGTCTTCGGTGTCCATCGTCGCTCGGGCAAACGCCGGCATCGATGAACGTGCAGGTGGGGCACGACTCCTGGACCTTCAAAGACGGAGCCCCGGCAGACGTCGTGTGTTTAGCACAGACCAAGGACGGGTTCTTATGGCTGGGCGGCCCCGAAGGATTATTTCGCTTTGATGGAATGCGATTCGAACCTTACAGCTCGCCGTTTGGCGACCGGCTCCTTTCGTCCAACCTGTACTCCTTGTTCGCACCGCCGTCTGGTGGCCTCTGGATTGGCTACACGTCATCAGGAGGTTTCAGTTTCGTCGATAAGGGGCGAGTGACCAATTATCCGATCGAGACGGGAACCGTTGTCCGTTTTGCCCAGGATCGGGATGGAATTGTATGGGCGGCCGTAACTGGGGGTTTATGGAGATTCGATCATTCGGGGTGGCAGCATATCGAGGTTGAGTGGAATGCTCCGACCGTTCACATTATGGATCTTGGATTTGATTCAGAGGGGATACTTTGGGTTTTGGTGGGCAATTTTGGAGCCCCGAAGGACCTCATCTACCTGCTACCGGGGACCAGACACTTCAAGACAGGCGGCAGCGATTTGTCAGTCGAAGCGTTCACGTGGGAGCCCGGTCGAACGGTCTTAACCGCGCCCGCAACCCCAGGTACGTCCGCCTCCGGCGAAGGTTCTGCTGAGAGACGCCCTGCTGCATATCCGATCACCTCAAAAAACCTTCAAATGGTTGATCGCAATAACAGTGTTTGGGTTTCACCCACGGGCAAAACCGTTGTGATGCGCGTTCCAAAAGAAGGCCTGCGAGATGACCCAAACACAGCGCCCCCGGTTGGCTCCGAGACCTATGACATAAACCCATTTCGGATGGCAGAGTTGGTGGACCGGGAAGGAAACATCTGGTTTGGAGACAGCAGGGGCATACATCGACTCTTCTACACTCCGTTGATCAGACAGGAACTCCTGAAAGAAACGCCGGGCAGTGATTTCGCCTTGGTTGCCGATGACAAGGGGGCGGTATGGATCAGTTTCAACAGTGGCAATACCCTCGAAGCGGACCTTTTTCATATTTTGGGCAGCAAAGTCGAGCATCGTCTCCCGCAGGTGACATCGTCATTCGCCTACCGCGCACCTGACAAGACGTTCTGGTTCTCCGGGAAGGGGTGTCTTTGGCATCTTGTCGGAAAAGATTTCATTCGCGTGGACCTTCCCCCGGAGATGGTGAACCAATCAGAACTCCTGCAGACGATCGCAGAGGATCAGCAAGGGGGAATGTGGGTCTCCTTCGGCCGCCGCAGTTTATACCGGTTGATCAATGGCAGTTGGACACCTTTCGGTGGCCGCAACGATCTCCCAAAGACGGGGCGAATAATGGTTGCGTTCACCGATAGTCTCGGCCGTGTGTGGTTCGGCAATGTGAACGGCCAGCTGGCGGTTTTGGAGGGCGATCGGATCCGCGTATACCGTCCGGGCGACGATCTTCAAGTGGGTAATATCACGGCGATTTATGGACGAGGGCCGGAGATTTGGATCGGGGGCGAATTTGGTCTGGAGCAGTTCGACTCGGGACGCTTCCACAAGATCGCCGCTTTGGATGACCAATGGCTGCGGGGAATCTCTGGAATCGTGGAAACACCCGAGGGAGATTTATGGCTCAACGCGATTTCAGGGATTTTCCATATCCGCAAGTCGGAAATCTCCGAAGCCCTGAAAGACTCTGCGTATCGGGTCAAAGGCGAGCACTTCGGCAGGCGCGAGGGGCTTTCAGGGATTCCCAGCCAGGTGCATCCGTTGCCAACCGCGATCGAGGGCAGCGATGGGCGGCTGTGGTTCACGTTGCGCAACGGAGTGGTGTGGCTCGACCCGGCAGCTTACTCAGAAAAACGGACAGTGCCGCCCGCGATCACCATCCAGTCGGTTTCTGCTGACGACAAAGGCTACGCGCCTGATTCTCCTCTCTCGTTACCAGCCCACACGTCGAGCGTGCAGATTAGCTACACCGCGGTTAGCCTCTCGGATCCCGAGGCCATCCGATTCCTCTACAAGCTGCAGGAAACAGATAAGGACTGGCACGAAGCGACGTCGGCCACTCCGGTTACCTATCGCAACCTTCCTCCCGGTTCCTACCATTTCAGCGTTGAGGCGTCAGATACGAACGGTGTCTGGTCCAGCGAGCCCGCAAACATGGCTTTTACGATCCTGCCGGCCTTCTACCAGACCCTGTGGTTCCGTTCGCTATGCGTGATCCTCTTTTTGGTAACGCTTGCAGGGCTGTATCAGCTTCGGCTGCGGCAGTTGGCACGACAATTCAGTCTGCGCCTGGAAGAGCGGGTGAGCGAGAGGACACGCATCGCGCGGGAGTTGCACGACACTCTGCTACAGAGCTTTCAAGGTCTACTGCTCCGCTTCCAAACAGCATACGCGCTATTAGATACGCGCCCGGCCGACGCCAAGGAGGTCCTTGGGGGCTCGATTGATCAGACGGCGCAGGCCATCACCGAGGGACGGGAGGCCGTGCAGGGGTTGCGGGCCTCGACGGTCGAGAGCAATGACCTGGCCCAGGCCATCACGGCTCTGGGAGAACAACTCGCGGCCGAAGCAGGCAGTGCTACTTCGGTCGGATTGCATGTGGAGGTGGAAGGCACGCCGCGGAACCTGCATCCGATCGTGCGTGACGAGATCTATCGGATCGCAAGCGAGGCGCTGCACAATGCATTCCGACATGCCAAGGCGTATCAGATCGAAGTGGAATTCCGCTATGATGAGCAACAGCTTCGCTTGCGGGTTCGAGACGATGGCAAGGGGATCGATGCCACGTTCTTGACGGCAGAGGGGCGTACGGGGCACTTCGGCCTCCATGGTATGCGCGAGCGCGCCAAGCTTATGGGCGGCAAGATGACCGTCTGGACTGCGGCGGAATCCGGAACGGAGATCGAGCTCATCATTCCGGCGGCCCACGCTTATGCCGTGCCACCACGTCGTTCATGGTTTACTGATAAATTCTCCAGCAAAAGCGCGCATAGTTAGTCATGAGCAGTGATCCCAGCCCGATTCGGATTCTATCGGTCGATGATCATCCCCTTTTCCGCCAAGGTATCGCGGGTCTCGTCGCAGCTCAAGCGGATATGAGTCTGATCGCGGAAGCCGCGAATGGGCGTGAAGCCATCCAGCAGTTTCATCGATATCGTCCGGATATTACGCTGATGGATTTACAGATGCCGGAGATGAACGGACTCGATGCGATCATCGCGATTCGCGGCAACTATGCCGAAGCTCGCATCATTGTGTTGACCACCTATGCCGGAGACGTTCAAGCGCTGCGGGCACTTAAGGCCGGTGCGCGGGCGTATCTGCTCAAGGACAGTTTGCACAAGGAACTCCTCGCCACTATACGAGCCGTGCAAGCTGGTAAAAAATCCATCTCCCCCGAGGTCTCCTTCCAACTCGCCGAGCATGCCACCGACGATGCGCTGACTCCGGCTGAGGTGCGTGTCTTGCGTCTCATTGCCGAGGGAAATGCCAACAAAGAGATCTCAGCGCAGCTCTCGACCAGCGAAGACACGGTGAAGGGCCAAGTCCGGAACATCCTCTCCAAACTGGGCGCCAAAGATCGGACCCACGCCGCCATGATCGGTCTCAAGCGCGGGATCATCGAGTTCTGATCGCTCGAAAGAGTCCTTGAAATCAGCCGATCGAGGGTTTCCACCGGGAGCGGTTAGCCCATAACCTCGTGGGGCTGTGCGTCGATTATTCTCCACCTTTGCCCACGGCCCGCCCGGCGTCGGACTCTTGCTTATGCGCCTGTCGGCCGGAATGGCGATGGTCGCTCAAGGGGTCTCGGCGCTGTTGGCCGAGCCGGCGCTGGGAGCAGTCCCATTTCAGGCGCTCTCGATTGGTCTGGGGCTACTCTTTCTCGCGGGACTATGGACGCCGGTGGCGGGAACGCTGGTGGCGGCCCTGGCGCTATGGAATATCTATTCGGACGGACAACATCCCTGGCGCTGGATCATGCTGGCAACCCTGGGCGCCGCCCTGGCACTGATCGGGCCGGGAGCGTGGTCCGTCGATGCACGCCTCTTTGGTTGGAGGCGACTCGAGATTCGCGATCGAAAGAGTCAGGACTCGCCTCCCCGATGACTGAGTTCTCACACCCTCAAGTGGGAATTCCTTTGGCCCAGACGAAGCTCATTCGCAGCTCAACAGAGGCCACCAGTCGTTCCGATATGACCGTAACACCACTCGAATTGGGGCTGCGCGCTGGTGGCAACTGGTTCCACGATGCATACCAGGACGACAGATACCTTCTTTCTCGAGGCACGCCGGATGAGGACACGAATGAAAACCTACGCTGAAGAGAGGCTAGCGGCATCGACGATCACCGCTATGTCAATTCGCGAACGTTTCAGGGTCCATGTGCTGGGACGCTTTCGCTTACTCACGGGGGACACCCCTGTCACCATCCCTCCACGCTTACGCAAACCGCAGGAGCTGCTGCAGGCTCTGATCGCGTTTGGTGGAACCGAAGTGAGCGCGGGCGTGCTGACCGATGCGCTGTGGCCGGCTTCTGAGGGCGATGCCGCGCACCACGCGCTCGAGATGGCACTTCATCGGCTTCGCCAGCTGCTCGCAACACGGGACGCGGTACTCATAAAGGGCGGCAAGCTCAGCCTGAACCGGGATCAGTTGTGGGTCGACATGTGGGAGTTCGAGGCGGAGCTGCAGCGCCCTCGTGATCCGGAAGGAAATGACATGGAAAGGATCGGGCGTCTCCGATTCCTCTATCAAGGGCATTTTCTCCAGCAAGAGACCGAAAAGCTCTGGGTCTTGAGGACGCGCCAGGAGTTGCGCGATCGATTGCTGTGCGCTATCCGCGACGCGGCGCGTAAGTGCGAGCACGCACGCCGTTGGGAGGATGCCGCGAGCTTGTATCGATCCGGCATCGAGCTCGATTCCCTCAACGAGGGTCTGTATCGGGGCTTGATGCTTTGCCACCAAGAGCTCGGTGATCACAGCGAGGCTCTGAAGGCCTACCGGCGCTGCCGGGAGTTGCTGACGCGCTTCCTCGGAGTACCGCCCAACGCAAAGACGCAAGCCCTCTATCACAGCGTGCGGGAGCGGGCGGTCTGCGCTTCAGTCGGGAGCGGGCTATGAGCGCGTGCGCATCAAGCCGTGACTCAGCGGTGAGTGCCGCCGCGTTAACGTGTGCCCCTAGCAGCATCGCCCCCTTCCGGTCGCGCGACCTATTTAGGGAGGTTCTCCTGGATCATTTCAAATACGTCGCCCGCTTGACCGTGCAGGATCGCTCGAACGGAGTACATGGCCATACCATAAGCCGCCTCCGGCGCGATGAACGGTGGCATCACGAGCTCCACCGGTGCCACTTTGACATTGAGTAACGCGGGACCGCTCACCGCCAACCATTCGTCAACCGCGGATTCGAGTTCGGCGGCGTCGGTGACCGTACGACCCCATAGGCCTATCGCCTGTGCGACCTTGCCGAAGTCCGGATTCTTCAGATCAGTGTAAGCCGGCAGCAGCCCCTCGCTCTTCTGCTCCAGTTCCACAAAGCCCAGTTTGCCGTTATCGTAGACCGCGATCTTGATCGGCAGCTTCTCCGAGACAATGGTAATCAGATCTCCGAGTAGCATCGTCAGTCCGCCATCCCCAGCGACGCACACGACCTGCCGACCCGGCTGACAGGTCTGTAATCCGATGGCCGTACCGATGCCGCTCGCCATGGTCCCATGCAGCAGACTGGCAAACATCCGCCGCTTCCCGTTCGCTGCGATGATGCGCAGCATCCAGACCCCGCACGTGCCGTCATCGCACGCAAACAGCGCATCCTCGGCCGCCTTGCGATTGATGATCGACGACAAATACTGGCCGTATATCAAGCCGTGCTTACCGGGCGTCGACCTCGCCGCCTGCGCCTTGAGCGCCTTCTCGTGTCGCTCGACATAGGCATCACGAAAACCCGAGTCCGTCCGCTGTGCCACCCGGGGCAGGAGGGCCTGTAGCGTGTCCTTGATGTCGCCGACCACACCAAGGTGCACCGGATGGCGCTGTCCGATATGCATCGGATCACTATCCACCTGAATGATCGTGGCGCGGCTCGGATAGAACTGTGACCAGGCGAAATTGGTCCCCAACAACAGCAGCGTGTCGCAATTGAGGACGGCGTGGTAGCCGGATTCCAGCCCGAGGACGCCCGTCATACCGACGTTGTTCGGGTTGTCGTACTCCAGCACGTCCTTCCCGCGCGATGTATGCGCTACGGGGGCCTGCAGGCGTTTGGCGAGCTGCACGACCTCATCGTGCGCACCGGCGCATCCGGCGCCCGCATAGATCGTGACGTTGGACCCCTTCGCCAACAGGCTGGCCATCTCGTCCAAATCGGTGTCGCTCGGACGAATGACGGGGACGTTGGTGTGAACACGATAGGGCAGCTCGTCCACCGCCGCGGAATCGGCCACATCGACCGGCAGGATCAATACCGCCACGCCGCGGCGCGTGATCGCCGCCTGACACGCCATCACCGTCAGGCGTAGAGCCTGCTCGGGAATCAGCACCATTTCGCAGAACACGCTACAGCCTTGGTAGACCGCCTTGAAATCCACCTCCTGGATGAAGTCAAAGCCAAGCTCCCGTCGGACCACCTGGCTTGCGATCAGTATCACGGGCGCGCGGTTTCGATTCGCTTCGTACAGGCCATTGATAAAGTGCAGGCTCCCCGGACCGCAACTACCTGCCACGGCCGTGAGCCGATTGAGCAGCAGCGCCTCACCCTGCGCAGCGAAGGCGCCGGCCTCCTCGTGTCGCATGTGAATGAACTTGATGCCGGCCGGCGCCAGGCCGGAGGCAAACGCGTTCAGCGTGTCCCCGACAATGCCGTAGCAGTGCTCGACGCCGGCGTCCTTCAGTGCCTCAATGATGACTTGCGCGACCTTCTTGCTCATTGGCGGGCTCCATTAGGTCCCTTGGGACGGCTACCCGCAGCCTCGGCGATGCGCCCGCTACAGAATATCCCCCCGATGGGGGGCGGTCATGAACTGATCACCTGCGACGCGCGTCCGTTGTCGCTCCTCGGTGTAGGCACGCTCACGATAACCCACGACCCCCATTGGGGGGATGGAGAAGGGCGACGGATTTCCACAGAATTCCCGGGCATGTCTAACCACGCGAGTGGATCCCGATGGAGTCCGTGATGCACGCCGCCTGCCCTGATCGGATGTCTCCGGAGATCCCTTGGACGCGAAGTTCGTCCGTAACGTGGCTGCGAGTAATCTCGATGACGAGCGCCGCAATGTCGATGGCGTCATGCAGCGAGGGCGTCCTCGACCCGCACGGTCCCGTGGGCAAAGCAGAGCGAGTCATCCTCTACGATTCCACGGCGATCATGCTCGCCGTCATCATTCCAGTGATCGTGCTCACGCTGGTATTCGCATGGTGGTTTCGAGCCGGTAACCGCCACGCGCACTACCGACCGGACTGGGAATATTCCGGTCGGATCGAGATGATCATCTGGTCCATTCCAGCCCTCGTAATCCTATTTCTTGGCGGTATCGCGTGGACGGGGTCGCACGATCTGGATCCCCCGGCACCGCTGGAAGAGTCTGTGGCACCGATCGATATCGAGGTCATCTCTCTCGACTGGCGCTGGCTTTTCATCTATCCGCATGAGGGGATCGCAACCCTGAATCGCGTGGTTGTCCCCGCCGGAGTGCCGCTTCGGTTTCGTCTGACCTCGACGACCGTCATGAACAGCTTCTTCGTGCCTCAGTTGGGCAGTCAGATTTATACGATGCCGAACATGGTCACTCAGCTCAATTTGCAGGCCGACCAACCCGGCACTTTCGAGGGTCTCTCGGCACAGTTCAGCGGCGATGGCTTCTCCGATATGCGCTTTGATCTGGTGTCAACTGACATGGAAGCCTTCAAGGCCTGGGTCAGCACGACGAAGACCCAAGGTGGCGTCCTTGACGAGAGGACATTCGAGGAGCTGGTCAAGCCCGCCAAGGCCGATGGTGTGCAGAGCTATGCGCAAGTGAGTGAGGGACTGTTCGATAACATCTCATCGGGTCCCAGGGCGGCGGTCGCGCCGCAGCGAGGGCAATAATATGCTGGGCAGACTCAGTTGGGCGGCCATTCCGTTCGATGTGCCGGTTGTGATGATCGCCGCCGGCAGCGTCGGCTTTGTCATCTTTTGCCTGTTGGCGCTGGTGACGGTCAAAGGCTGGTGGCCTTACTTGTGGCGCGAATGGATCACCAGCGTCGATCACAAGCGCATCGGCGTGATGTACATCATTCTGGCGCTGCTCATGCTGGTGCGCGGCTTCTCGGACGCCCTGTTGATGCGCAGCCAATTGGCCCTTGCCGCCGGGCACGCGCAGGGGTATCTGCCGCCTGAACATTACGACCAGATCTTCTCCGCACACGGGACCATCATGATCTTTTTCGTGGCCATGCCGTTCGTCGTCGGGCTCATGAACTTCGTCTTGCCGTTACAGCTTGGCGTGCGCGACGTCGCCTTTCCGGTGCTTAACTCCGTCAGCTTCTGGCTGACCGCGGCGGGGGTGCTGTTGGTCAATGTGTCGCTCGTGGTCGGCGAGTTCGCCCGCACCGGCTGGCTTGCCTATCCGCCGTTGAGTGAAGTCGCGTACTCCCCGGGCGTGGGCGTCGACTACTACCTTTGGTCCTTGCAGATCTCGGGTTTGGGAACCTTGTTATCAGGCATCAATCTCTTGACCACCATCTTGAAGTTGCGTGCGCCAGGCATGGGGTACCGCCAAATGCCGATCTTTTGTTGGACCGCGCTCGCATCGAATCTGTTGATCGTCGCGTCTTTTCCGATCTTGACCGCGACGTTTGCGATGCTGCTGCTCGATCGCTATTGCGGTTTTCATTTCTTTACCAACGATCTGGGCGGCAATCCGATGATGTACATCAACCTCATCTGGAGCTGGGGGCACCCGGAGGTTTACATTTTGATACTGCCGGCGTTTGGGGTGTTCTCCGAGGTGGTCGCGACTTTTTCGGGTAAACCGTTGTTCGGTCGCCGCTCGATGGTGATGGCGACGATGGCGATCTGCGTGCTCTCCTTCCTGGTTTGGCTGCATCATTTTTTCACCATGGGCGCCGGCGCCGACGTGAACGGCTTCTTTGGCATCATGACGATGCTCATTGCCGTGCCGACGGGTGTGAAAATCTTCAATTGGCTTTTCACTCTCTACGGTGGCCGCATTCGTTTCACGACGCCCGTTTATTGGGCCGTCGGATTCATGGTGACCTTCGTCATCGGGGGCATGACCGGCGTCCTCATGGCGATTCCACCGGCCGACTTTGTGCTACACAACAGTCTGTTTTTGATCGCGCACTTTCATAATGTGGTGATTGGGGGCGTCGTTTTCGGTGTCATGGCGGGCATCACTTATTGGTTTCCGAAGGCGTTTGGTTTCACGTTGAATGAGCGGCTTGGTAAAGCGGTGTTTTGGTGCTGGTTCTTCGGCTTCTACCTTGCCTTCACGCCGCTGTATGTGCTGGGACTCATGGGTGCTACGCGGCGCTTGCAGCACTATGCGAACCCGCATTGGCAGCCGTTCATGCTCGTCGCCTTCGCGGGCGCCCTGCTGATCCTCTTGGGTATCGCACTGACGGGCGTGCAGCTCGCCGTGAGCATTCGCCACCGCGATCGTAATCGCGATGTGACGGGTGACCCGTGGAACGGTCGTACGCTCGAATGGTCGACCCCATCGCCGCCGCCAGTGTGGAACTTCTCGCATCTGCCGCAAGTGGACCGGCCTGATGCATTCTGGGCCATGAAGCAGCAACGTGGGACTGCGCAGGATCGCAGCATCCAGCGAATCTATGAAACGATCCACGTCCCGCGGAATAATCCGACGGGCTTCTATCTCGCGTTCTTTGCCGTATTGCTGGGATTCTCCCTGATCTGGCGCATTTGGTGGGGAGCCGGATTAGGACTTCTGGGGGCGATTGTGGCGGGACTCCTGCAGGCGTGGCGCACCAATGGCGAGATCGAGGTGCCCGCGGATAAGGTCGCCGCCTTTGAGCGGCTGCACGGGCCGAAGGAGAGAGCAGTATGAGTGCCGCGGAGCAAGCGCTCGCGACCGACGATGCAGTGCCGGTCTCGCTTCGGGGGCCTGCGCCAACCCGCGTGGTCGCGGGATACGGCTTTTGGTTGTTCTTGCTGTCCGACATCGTGATATTTGCCGCGCTCTTTGCCGCCTACGCGGTGCTTTCAGGCGAAACCGCCGGCGGCCCAACGGCCACTGACCTCTTTGATAAGAAGCACGTGCTGATCGAGACTGCTTGCCTGCTGGCCTCGAGCGTCACCTGCGGTTTTGGCTCGCTCGCAGTGCAAAGCGGGGAAAGACCCTCGACCTATTTTTGGATGTCGATCACGTTTATTTTGGGGATCGCGTTTCTGAGCCTCGAACTGAGCGAGTTCAGTCACATGCTCGCGATCGGTGCAGCGCCCTCCCGCAGTGCCTTCCTCTCGGCCTTCTTTACCTTGGTGGGCACGCATGGACTGCATGTAACCATGGGCCTGTGCTGGCTGATCGTCATGCTATTGCAGGTGGCTACGCTCGGATTTCAGCCGATGGTGAGCCGCCGCTTCTTCTGCTTCGGCCTATTTTGGCATGCGCTCGACATCGTTTGGATCGGCGTATTCACCATCGTGTACTTGGGAGCTCACTTATGAGTACCGAAATCGAAGCTCAAGGCGTGGCTCCGGGTGCCAACGTTCGCACCCACAGCACCCACCGAAGTTACCTGATCGGCTTAGGGTACGCGGTCGTTTTGACGCTGGCGTCCTTTTGGGCTTCCTCAACTGACCTGATCTATCCGCATGGCGTCCCCATTCTGTTAGGTGTTCTCGCGATTGCTCAAATGGGTATTCACCTGGTGTTCTTCCTGCACATCTCTAGCGCGCCAGACCAGACCAACAATATTCTCGCGCTCGCCTTTGGCATTTTCGTTGTGGGTCTGCTCGTATTCGGATCGATGATCATCATGGCCCATTTGAATCACAACATGATGCCCATGGATCGACTGATGCAGATGCAACGCTAATGATCCTCTGATGAGCGTACTGGCAACGCCAGGGTGGCGCGATTTCGTGGAGCTCACGAAACCCAAGGTGACCTTGCTGATCGTGTTCACGGCGATTGTCGGGATGGTTCTGGCCTCCCCCGGCATGGTGCCGCTGCCCGCGCTGGTGTTCGGCACGCTAGGCATCGCCATGGCGTCAGGCTCTGCGGCGACACTTAATCACATCCTCGACCGGCGCATCGATAAGCAGATGGCTCGCACTAGACGGCGACCGCTGCCGGCCGGAAGCCTGCGGACCAGTCAGGCCATTGGCTTCGCGGGCCTCTTGGGCGTCGGCTCAATGCTTGTGCTATGGCGGTCAGTCGGAGGGCTCTGCGCTCTGCTGACATTCGGTTCACTCATCGGCTATGCAGTCATCTATACCATCTGGCTCAAACACGCAACGCCCCAAAACATCGTGATCGGCGGCGCTGCTGGCGCAGCGCCGCCGGTGCTCGGCTGGGTGGCCGTGACTCACTCCATCGAGGCGCAGGCATTGGTGTTGTTCCTGATCGTCTTTACATGGACACCACCTCATTTCTGGTCGCTCGCGATTGCGCGACGCGAGGAATACGCGAGGGTGGGGATACCCATGCTGCCGGTGACCCACGGCATTCCGTACACGCGCCTGCAGATTCTGCTGTACACGGTCTTGCTCGCTCTATGTACGCTGATTCCCGCGGTCATTGGCATGAGTGGCTTGATCTATCTGGCGGTCGCGCTCGTGCTCGATACGCGCTTTCTTTACCTCGCCTTGGCTCTTCACCGAGGCGTGCGGGCCGATCTTCCCATTCGAACCTTTCGTTTCTCCATCACTTACCTTATGGCTCTTTTCGGGGCATTCATCGCCGATCATTATTGCAGGCTGCCGGTGCCATGAACCCGATACTCATTTGTCGCGATTGCGACACGGTGTATCGCGCCATTGCCCTGCACCTAGGTGATGTGGCTGTCTGTCGACGCTGTGACGCGGTTCTGGCACGCTATCTTGTCGCCGATGTGGAGAGTGGATTGGCACTCGTCAGCGCCTCGGCCATCTTCTTCGCCATCGCCAATCTCACACCCGTTTTGAGCATCGAAGTGGCTGGGGTGGAGACAAGGGCCAACATCTGGTTTGCCGTGCGCTCGCTGCAGCAAGGCTGGATTTCCCTCGCTGCCATGGGTCTTGCGTTCACTACCTTCCTCATCCCGGCGCTGCAGATAGCGCTGCTCTTCTGGGTGCTGCTGTTCGCGCGCTTGGGGCGGAGGCCGCCCGGCTTTGGACCGGTCATGAGGCTGCTCCACCGGATGCGTCCCTGGAGCATGACCGAGGTTTTCTTGCTGGGCGCCTTGGTCGCCATCGTGAAACTCGCCAATTGGGTGCCCATTACGGCGGGCGCCGGCCTCTGGGCGATGGGGGCCCTGACGGCGGTGCTCGCGCTGCTCGGGCGCTGTGACCCGGCGTCTTGGTGGACGATTGCGCCTGCGGTCGAGACATGGCGCCCTTGAAGCGATCACTCGAGCTCGGCTTGATCCTTTGCCGAATCTGCGGTGACGCCGTGTACCGTTCGAATCTTGGGCCCAGCCGGCGCTGTCCGCGCTGCCACAGCCGTATCGAGCATCGCACACCGTTCAGTACCGAGATGACGCTCGCGTGGCTCCTGGCAGGCATGGTCCTTTACATTCCCGCGAACCTCTTGCCCGTGATGCACACCAGCGGATTGCTGGGCGAGGCGGACAGCACCATTCTCGGCGGGATTGTTGAGTTCTGGCGGGCGGGGGACTGGGATATCGCGCTCTTGATATTCATCGCGAGTGTCGCCGTGCCCTTTACCAAGTTCATCGCGATCGGCTTGCTGCTCTTCACGGTACGCGCGAATAGCCAATGGGAGCAACATCAACGGGCCACACTCTACCGGGTCGTAGAATTCATCGGTTACTGGTCGATGCTCGATGTCATCGTCGTCGCGTTAACGTCGGCGTTGATGCAATTTCAGGTATTGGGCACTGCCGAGCCGCGCGCGGGGATCGCCTTCTTTTGCGCCGTGGTGGTGGTGACCATGCTGTCGGCGCTGAGCTTTGACGCCAGGTTGATCTGGGATCGACACGCATGAGCGAGGCACCGACGCCAGAATCCTCGCGGGAGCTGCCAACGCCAGCGGTGCGCAATCGACGTTGGCTTCCCCGATTGGTGTGGGTGGTGCCGATCGCGGCGGCGGTCATCGGCATTTCACTGCTTGTCAGGAATTGGGAGAACACGGGTCCGCGTATCAGCATCAGCTTCTTGAACGGCGAGGGGGTACAAGTGGGCAAAACCCTGGTCAAGTACCGGGACGTCACGGTCGGGCACGTGTCGGGCGTCGTGCTGAGCGCGGATCACCAAACAGTCCTCGTGAGCGCCGATTTGTCGAAGGATGCGGCGAGCTTGCTGAAGGCGGATACCCAATTCTGGGTCGTGCGACCACGCATCGGCATGGGCTCTGTGTCGGGGCTCGAGACGTTGCTATCGGGGGTGTATATCGGCATGAAGACCGGCGCCTCCGGAGCGAGTGCGCGTAAGTTCGTCGGGTTGGAGAGTCCGCCACCTTTGTCGCACGGGCCGCGCGGTCGCGAGCTCCCGTTGCACGCTGCGCGCGCCGGTTCCCTCGCGATTGGTGCGCCTGTCTATTTTCGACAGTTCCAGGTGGGTCGCGTGATCGATGAGAACCTGCTGTCCGACGGTAGCACGCGAGTTACCGTGTTTGTTGAGGCGCCTTACGATGGGTTCGTGAAGCCCGTCACGCGCTTCTGGAGCGCGAGCGGGGTCAATATCCGTCTTGGTGCCGATGGCCTCATTGTGCAAACCGAATCGTTGGCGGCGGTGCTCGCTGGTGGCATTGCCTTCGACGATGGACCGGCCGAAGCGATCCCCACGGCGACCGGAATATCAGGTGAATTCACCCTGTACAAAAGCGAAGCCGAGGCGATGGCGCCGCCCGATGGCGACCCGCACTACGTCCGGATGCGCTTCGCGCAAGCGCTTCGGGGCCTCGAGGCGGGCGCACCCGTGGAATTCGTCGGGGTAAACATCGGGTCTGTCGTCGCCGTCGACTTGGGCTACCGGCATCGAGACAGATCCTTTCCGGTCATCGTGACAGCCAAACTCTATCCCCGCCGTATGGGTCAAGCCTATGAGGCACTCGCTGCGCAGGGGAAGACCGAGAGCGAGGAGACGCTCGCGGAGTTCGTGGGGACCTTGGTCAATCGGGGCCTGCGCGCGCAGCCGCGATCGGGGAGCCTGCTGACCGGGAAGCTCTATATCGCGCTCGATTTTCTGCCCGCGAGCCCTCCTGCCACCTTTGACGCGTCGGTTCGGCCGCTCGAGCTGCCGACCGTCAATGGGGCTTATCAAGAACTGGAAGCGAATATCGTCCGGATGGTGAAGAAGGTGAATGATCTGCCGCTCGAGCAAATTGCTACACATTTGGATACGGACCTCCGGGATCTTCATGGAACCCTGAACGCGCTACATAACCGCGTGCTGCCGAGCGCCGTGGATACTTTGTCGGCGCTACATACCACGCTCGATTCTGCCGACCGCACCTTGGATGTGGAATCGCCCCTGCAACGAAGTCTCACCGAGACCTTATCGGAGACCCGCAGCACCTTGCAGGCCGTGCGCGAATTGGCGGACTATCTCGATCGGCATCCGGACGCGCTGCTGCACGGGAGGCGACCGCAGAAGATGCCGAAGAGCCCTGCGGCGCCCTTGTCGGACGCCAAACCGTGAACGCCAACTGCATGCGGTTTGCTCTAGCCTTGCTCGTCAGCGTGGGCGCTGCCTGTACATCTGCGCCGATTCGCTACTACACTCTGATTCCGCCCCCAGATAAGCCCTTGATAACCGTGCAGGCAACGCTCGCGATCGACGTGCGAGTCGTGCATATCCCGCCACAACTCAACCGCTCCGAGCTGATGGTTCGCACCGGGCCATCCGAGACCACGCTCCTCGATAATGAGCGATGGGCGTCCCCCGTGAAGGAAGAAATCAAGGATGCGGTGCATCTCGAGCTGCAGCGCCGGTTGCACGGGATGACCGGATTGCCCTCCTCGTTGACCAAGCTGACGCTCGACATCGACGTCCAGCGTCTCGAGGCGCAGCTCGGGCGGTACGCACTGCTCGAGGCATCCTGGAGCGCGAGCTTATCGGGTGCGGGTCAGCCGCCCAATGGCGCGCGGGCTACAACCTGTACATTCCGGGCCGACGGAGAGATCCCCAGCGACTACGCGGGAATGGTCGAGGGGTATCAACGAGAGGTCGTGGCGCTCGCCGACGCCATCGCGCGCGCGTTGACGAGCTCCGCGAGTGGTATCGACACTCCGTGCCAAACAGCGCCCGGAATTTCTGGATCGGGCTCGAACGGCCGTTAGGGATTCACCAGCAAGGGGGCAAACATGTTTCGCCGAGCTCACCGCATCAAGTCGATTCTTCAGTTCCTGCGTGAGCGAGCGCCGCACTACGGTCCGCTCGCCCGGGATGATCTACACAGGTTCCGCGATGAGATCGTCAAGGCGTCGGTGGGCGCGAGCATCTCGGCAGCGGCAGGGCTCATCTTTGCATGTTTCTTGTCGATCGCCGTGATCGTCTCGGCATGGGATGGCCTGCATCGCACCGCGGTGGCGTGGGCAGTGTGCTGCGCGTGGGGGACACTCGCACTCGGCGGTTTATGGTATGCGCGAAAGGCCATCTCGGGTCCGCCCCCATTTCGGCTCATGGGGGCGGCGCTTGCGCGCGATTATGCGAGCCTCCTCGAGGTAGCAGACCGTCAGGAGCCGTGAGTCTTGCTGTCGCGTGAGATTATTTTCGCTCGAGCGAAGCGGCGGAGCTGCCGGGACTGAGTACACTCATTGCGAGGTCCTTGCGGCAAGCCTCGCCAAAATCGAGCAGAAAATTCATGCCCCCTTCGTGTGCCAGCGCTCGAAGTTCCCGAAGATCGCGATTGGGCGCAAGGTACGTGGCGGTAATCACATCCATGGCCCGCTCTGCCGCAGTGACGACCTCGCGTGAGGTCAACAGACGCAACTTCCCGATGATTGCATAAAGCTGCACCAAGCTAGTCACGTCGTCTTTTTCGTGGCTCAAGGCATCCCCGTAGAGCCGACTCGCTTCGCTGATAAAATCGGCATACAGTACCTCGCGTTTCGCTCTTTCCGCGTGACGGTAATTTTCGCGCCGCTCGGTACGTTGCGTGAGCCACGCCGTCGTGATGGACGTAAGACCGCCGATGGCGGCGCCCAACAACCCAAAAAAGGCTGAGAAATAAGCCGAGTTCACGATATTGGGCATATCTGTCATCGCACTTTAGCCATCCCGGCGCGCTGAGTATGTTCTTGCAGAGGTGCCCCGACGACGCGTTAACGCGCGACCCCGGCGCCAACGCTATCAATCGCTCCCATGGAAAGCGCTAACGCGGCCGCCGCCGTATGTGCATTGGCGCGCGCATCTTCGACCTGCGTGTCGCCTTGGACGACGGCGTTCTCTTCGGTGGCCAGATCCGTATAGGTCCCCACCCCTTGGCGGTAGGAGCGCAGGGCAGCATCGTAGGCTGTGTGAGCGGCCCGACTTAAGACAATGGCGGCGTCATATTCGGCCACGCTCGTGACCAGGCCGTTATAGGCGCGCACAACTTGTTGCGACGCGGAGTCCTGCGCGGCCGTCAGTTGCTCCTGCGCCTCGCGTAATTTGGCATCGGCCATGGAGATGCGATTTCGTCGCATACCGCCATCAAAGAGAGGAACGCTGAACGATAGGAGTATGCTCTGGCCGGGGCGGTCTACATTCGAATAGCGGCTTCCGTCGGAGCTCAAGGACCCGATGTTCTGAAAGGCCTGCCCTGCGAGCTCGATCACGGGATAATAAGACCGCCGTTCGCCCTTGAGGGCGGCTTCGGCCGCGTCCACTTTGCCGAGTGCCGCGATGACATCGGGCCGATGCGCAAGGGCTTGTTCGATTGCCTTGGACACGCTGTCGCCTGGCGCGGGCGGTAGCGGTAACTCTGCGCTATCCATCACATCGATTTCCGTCGCTGCGGGCACTCCGAGGGCTGAGATTAGATTTGCGCGTGCGGTCCTCTCGGCGCCTTCGGCTGCCGCCAGCGTATAGCGTGCTTGAGCCGTTTGCCGCTGCGCCTGCGCCACCGCAACCACTGTGGCAAGGCCGTTATTCTGCTTGGCGGTTGCGGCATCCTGAGTCGTAATTGCAGTGCTCAAGGCTTTCTGCGCGGCGTGGAGTCTTCCGCGCGCAGCGCCCAAATCAAAATACGCTTGCGACACCTCGAATATGAGTTTCTGATGGGCACCGGTGAACGCCACGTTAGCGACAAAAGAGTCTGCGCGCGCAGCTTGCAATTGGGCGTCGCGGCGGCCGAAATCGAAGAGCAGCCATTTCAGAGCCAGCGCGGGAATGACTTCTCGGGTATCGGAAACGAAATAGCCGGCCGGCACCAGGTTCTTGGGCGCGGGCAACGGTATGTGCTGAAACCCGCCGATCGCTTGCAGGGAAAGCTGCGGAAGGTACGCGCTTTCGGCGAGCCCGATACCCGCAGCCGCTTGCCGCGCGACTTCCCAAGCCGCCCTGGTATTAGGGTTTTCTCTCTCCGCCAGATCGACCAGCGCGGCGAGATCGTACTGCTTATGCGGAACCGCAAATCCGCGATCACCCAGAGCGGCGGCACGGCGGCTGGCCGATTCTGGAATGGTCCAGGGCTGCTCCGCGCCCGGCGGCGCCTGCGCTACTGCCGCAGGACCACTCAGCAGGCTGGCGATAAAAAGAGCCAGTCCAATCGTCGGGTGTTCAAAGCGTTGCCGAAGCAACATGCTGAACCTCCGACCCGAGTTGTTCGAGGGCGCGCTGTGCTCGGCGTGCGCCGGGTTCCATAGCCGCGGGTGTCGGCGAGGAAGCGGCAGGCACAGGGTTCGGGGGAGCCGGCCGATTTCGTGCGACGTTGTCTGCTGCGGACTCCGCCCATTGCGCCAATCGGGCAGTCGATTCTGGTTCGGCGTAGGGAGCAATCGAATCCGTCGTCACGACGAACGCCGCCCCCGCGAGCCGCTCGATACCCGAAAGGGCAGGTTCATTCCGGTTCTCCAGCGCATGGCTCGGCAGCATTCGCAATTCAAACAGGCTCAAGGTACGCAAGTGATCGGCCCGCACCAGGGCTTGAACCGTGCGCATGCGAGCCTCCGCCGCATCACCGGGTCGACGGATCACTTCCCCAATCGCGCGCAGCGCTTCCGCCAGCGCCGCACGAACACCGGACCTGGCGGATTGAGGCCAGAACGAGCTGAATACGATGGTTATTACGATATTCCCGAGCAGAATGCCGGCGACGCGATCTCGAAGCACCGTGAGATCCGTCGCGGGCGCATAGCCTTGTAGAATTCCCAAAAAGAAGGCGAATGCGATCTGCATTCCGGCATAGGAAAGCAGTTCACTGCTCGTCGCTACCCAAGCCGCGCCCACCGATACAGCAGCTATCAGCAGGGTCAGCTGTCCGATATCCGTGAGATGTGGGAGCACAAAGACAATGCTCAGTCCGGCGATGAGTCCGCCAATGACGGCTCCGGTGAGCCTGAGGACCAACTTGTGCACGGTCTCGCCCAGGCTCGAGAGCGCCACGAAAAAGCACGTCACGATCGCCGTGCGCAACCCCGGCCAGTTGAGAAGCGTATAGATCGCGTAGGAAATCATGACGGCCATCGTGGTCTTCAGCGCAAATTGCCAATGCGCCGGGTTGCTGAACGCGTCGGCGAAGAACAGTTGCCGAGGTGAGTGGTGCGCTTCCGTCGTGTCCAGCGGCAAGTCAGAGCGGCCTATCACACGGTAGAGCACGGATAGCGTGCTGAACAACGCAATGACTGCCGGGGGGTGCTCGACATTGGGGGCCGGCGATTGCGCGAGGGGCCCCATGGATTGATCCGCTTGCGGGGCGCCAACGTCGACGTTGATGGCCCGCCGGCAGTCGCGAATGCGGGCCGCCAACTCTGTGCGGACCGCCTCCGGCAGATCGTCGGGTGCTGCTTCCAGGATCACCAGCGCCTCGAGCATCGCACGGATCACAGGTACCGTGATTCGACCGACATGCGGCGCCTTTTTGGGGTTAGGTCGAGCGGTCTCGAGTAGTGGAACGAGCCGCGCGCGCCATGCGGGAAGGCATTTACGGTGGTCGCCGCGAGCGAGCGAGGCTTCCATCTCCTGCAAGACCCTCCGGACGGTGCGTTCCACGAACGTCACAGCGCCCTGGCCAAATAGTAAATTGACGATGACCGTCACGGCCACTGGTACGAATATCACCACCCAGGTCCACAAGGTCGCGCGCGTCAGGGCCTCCGGGCTTGGTACGTCATCGACCAGCGACTGCAGCAACACGACGACAAAGCCAGCCAGGAAGGAGATGGGACCCAGCGCAAACGTGCGCGCGGTAAACATGGCGGCGAAGGTAGCGACTGCCATGAGCGGCACCCGTAGCGCCGGTTCGGCGGTGTCGATGAGTTCCAGGCCCAAGGTCAGGATAATCGCCAGGGTGGCGGCAACCAGACCGCCGAGTGCCGACGTCACGGTGGCATTCTTTTCATCTTTACTGATCAGAAAGACGATATACGCCATGTAGGTCGGCTGGGGTATTCGAAAAACCATCGCGATGACCACTGTAATCGCGGACCCGATCGCGATGCGCGCGACAGCCGCCCATCGGCCCTCGCGCGACGCGAGCTCGACGGCGAGCACTTCAAGGAGCGGGCGGCTGGAGGGGTGCGACTCAGCGAGCGCCGTCATGGTGCACTTTTACGGATGCGGTTAATCCCACGTGCATGGCAAAGGCGGGCGGCCTGTCGAGCCGCACCCAGACGGGAAATCGCTGCGCGACAACCACCCAGTTGAGATCGCGGCCGACGACCGGAAGACCGGGACCGTCTTGATCAGTGGATTGCACGCCCGCACCCAAGCTTTCCACACGCCCTGAGAAGGCACTATTGCTCTCGGACATGGTCCACACCGTCGCTCGATCGCCGATGGCGATTCGCGGCAATTCGGTTTCTCGAAAGTCGGCGATGGCATACCACGCATCGGACTTGATAAGACTGAATAGCGGATGCCCGGCGACGGCAAAGGTGCCTTCGGCAATTTGCAATCCGACTACCTTTCCCGTAAACGGGGCACGCAGAGTCGTCAAATCGTAGTTGCGCGCAGCATTGGCCGCCGCCGCTTCCGCGCCTTCCAGTTGAGCTTCGAGGCTCAAGGTGTCGCCTACCGCCTGGCGGGCCTGGGTGGCGCTTCGGGTGAGCGCCTCCAAGGATGCCTCGGCAGCGGCTTCGTTGGTCCTCGCTTCATCCAACTGCTGTTGAGTCACGAAGCCTGGCACGACCAGAGGCTCGAGGCGCTTGCGCGTGTCTTGCGCGTACCTGAGCTGCTCGCGCGCCCTTTGTACTTGGCTTTCCGCCGCTTGGGCACCGGAACCCTGGGAGGTGACTTGACGTCCCGCGAGAGCGATCTGGGCCTTGAGAGCGGCTACCTGGGCGCGCGCCTGGCGCAGTTGCAATTCATAGGGCACCGGATCAATGACGAGGAGTGGCGCACCCTTGGCAACATCTTGATCATTGGTTACCAGGATCTGGACAATTCGTCCGCTGATCTCCGACGCCATTGCTGCGCTATAGGCGAAGATGCGCGCGTCGTGGGTGCGGGGCCGCCGATCGATCGCGAAGACGACGAGAATGCCCAGCACGACGGCCAATCCCATTGCCGTCGCGGCGATGACTTTTCCCCGCAGCGATTTGCCTTCACTCATAGTCGTTTTTCAAGACAGCCATATCAGCCACATCGCGAATGTGCCTGCACACGCAATCGACAACATGACGACGAAGGGGACCGGTAATTCCTCGAGCAGCCCCGAGGCCTTAAAAATCGCGCGAGCGACCAGTGACAGCGCAATGCCCACCAGGGCGCAAACCATCCATGACGGGAAATATGAGCCCAGGATGTTGCGGGAGGGCGCCCCGTCACAACCACCCACTAAAGCCAGCATCGGCGCCGCGTACCACAACCGAGCCGCCGCCGCAGGGCGGTAGAACGCGCCGTCTCGTTCCGGATGACTTATCACGATAGTCATGACAGGGCAGTGTCATCGGTTTATCCATCGCCAGCAGTCCCCCCTTTGGGGGAGAGCGCCTTCGTCACTGGTTAGGAGACCATGCTTCAGCGGTCATATGGCTTTCAGGAGTGCCCAGCATGCTGCACGGATTCGCTGCTCCTCTGACGCCGCAGGGCAACTCTGCATTGGCCTCACCGCCGCCCTGGCATTACTCGAGCGACTGCCTCGCCATCGAATACTGGGCGGATCCTGCCGCGATTGCAGCGCTGTTACCGCCCGGCGTGACGCCGGACGAGCAGTCTCGGGGCCGAGCATTCTTTTGGTTTCTCGACTGGCAGTTCACGGGTTCAAATGATGAGGTCACCGATCCCGCGCGCTACCAGTACCGTGAAGCCTTTGTGCTGGTCGAGGCCTTCTTCGAGCGGGCACCCATCAATTACTGTCCCTACATATTCGTCGACAATGACGCGGCCATTGCTCGAGGCTGGGCGCAAGGCTTTCCGAAGAAACTCGGCAGCATCTACCAAACGCGGACCTTCTCCGCACCCAGTGCGGCCGCCGCCCCCCTCGTGAAGGGAAGCCGCTTCGGCGCCAGTGTTGCGGCGCATGGCGAGCGATTGGCGACTGCGCGTCTGCAGCTCGAGGAGAAGGTCACCGATCCTGGGACGGTGTTCAATCGGCCGACCGTGATGCGTCGGTATTTCCCGCAGCTCGCGGCCGCCCGCCAGACGAAGCCGCCGGTCGATGAGCTCACGATGTCGCTGACCGACAATCTGACCATCATTGATGTGTGGGCAGGCTCGGCGGAGCTGACGATTCCAGAGGTGCGTGGTGAGGACATGCATTCGCTCGCACCATCGCGAGTGGGGCGAGGTTATCGGCTCGGCATGTCGTATTCGGTCACTGATCTTCGGATCTTGAAGAACTACGTCGCTTGAGGCATCGGCCGCGCACGCGGCCGATGGCGAGGTTCGGAGGCGTTTCGATGCCCTTGTATACGATCACGACGCAAGCCGGCGTCCTCGATGGTCCTGCCAAGACAGCTGGCGGACAAGCTCACGACATTTCACGCCGAGTACGCCGGAGTGCCCACACACTGGGTGCATATAGTCTTTCATGAGTACCTCAGGGGAAACGGGTTCACCGCAGGCAGGCCTTCCCCGACGGCGGCCCTCACACTGCTGATCCGGACCGGGCGTTCCGCGGACTATAAGCGGGAAATGCTTAGGCGCCTCTGGTCGTTGGTTCAAGCCGCGACCGGCGCGCCCGACGATGAGATTGTCTTGGGCATTCAGGAGTTCCATCCAGTCAGGCAATGGAAATGGGACAGATCATGCCCGACATCGCAAGCTCCTGAGCGACCCCTCTAATGACGCCGACCAATCTGGGAGCTGCTCACCCGATCGGGGGATACGATGTCTGCGATGTGCTGCGGCATGATCTTCATGGCCCGGCGGCGAATCGATAGTGTTTGCGGCGCCACTTTTCTGCGACGCACAATGGGAGGCTCGAGATGGCCAATGTTGCGGACCGGATAGTTGAGACGCTCGAAGCCGCCAACGTGCGCCGTATCTATGGACTGGTCGGCGATTCGCTCAATGGCATCACCGAGTCACTGCGCGTGCGCGACAAGATCCAGTGGATTCCCGTCAGGCACGAAGAAGTCGCCGCGTTTGCCGCCGGCGCACAGGCGCAGCTGACGGGCGAGCTCGCCGTATGCGCCGGAAGCTGTGGCCCCGGCAATCTGCACCTGATCAATGGGCTCTTTGATTGCCATCGCAACCGGGTACCGGTAGTGGCCATCGCGGCGCATATCCCTAGCACCGAGATTGGTTCCAGTTATTTCCAGGAAACCCATCCGCAATCGCTCTTCAAGGAATGCAGCCATTACGTCGAGCTGATCTCCGATCCGGTTCAGGTGCCCCGAATCGTCGAAACGGCGATTCGCGAGGCCGTGGCGAAGCAGGGCGTTGCCGTCATCGTGATTTCCGGTGATGTTGCCTTGAAGGAGGCTGGGCCCGCGGCCCCTTCGCCCAAGCCGGTGTCGCGATTGCCTCGCGTGTGTGCGGCCGAGGCGGATATCGAGGACTTGGTCGAATTTCTGGACAGGGGTGAAAGAACGACGATCCTCTGTGGCGCCGGTTGCGCCGGCGCTCACGATGCCGTGGTAGCCCTTGCGGCCAAACTCAAGGCACCCATCGTGCATGCCATGCGTGGCAAGGAGCACATCGAATGGGACAATCCCTACGATGTGGGGATGACGGGGCTCATCGGATTTTCCTCCGGATACCACGCCATGGAGGCTTGCGATAGCCTGCTCATGCTCGGCACCGATTTCCCTTATCGGCAATTCTATCCGACGAAGGCTCGAATAGCCCAGGTCGATATTCGCGGCGAGAACCTCGGTCGGCGTTGCCGGCTCGATCTCGGCGTGATTGGGGACGTGGGCGAAGTTCTGTCGCGACTGACCGAGCGCGTGTCAGCGAGGCTCGACGATTCGTACCTGACTGCTGCAGTCAACCACTATGCCAAAGCCCGGAAGGGTCTCGATGATCTTGCCAAGGATCATTCCAAGCACAAACCCATCCACCCGCAGCTGCTCGCGAAAGTAGTGAGCGACCTCGCCAGTGAGGATGCGATTTTCACATGCGACGTAGGTGAGCCGGTCGTGTGGGCGGCACGATATCTCAAGATGAACGGCAAGCGCCGACTGCTGGGCTCGTTTCTCCACGGATCGATGGCCAATGCGATGCCGCAAGCCATCGGCGCGCAGTTCGCGATGCCTGACCGGCAGGTCATTTCGATGTCGGGTGATGGGGGTTTCGGCATGCTCATGGGTGATTTGCTGACCGTGCGCCAGTCCAAACTGCCGATCAAAATTGTCATCTTCAATAACGGTCTCCTGGGCTTCGTCGACATCGAGATGAAAGCGGGCGGATTTTTGCCAACCGGCACGCGGCTCGACAATCCAAATTTTGCAAGCATGGCCGAATCCATGGGTATTTATGGCGTGCGCGTGGAGGACCCGGGCGAACTGAAATCAGCGATCTCGGCTGCCTTCGCACACGAGGGTCCGGCCGTCATCGACGTGTTGACTGATCGGCAGGAGCTCGTGATGCCACCCGAGATCAAGGTCGAGCACGCGAAGGGCTTCAGTGTATGGATGCTCAAGGCCGTGCTCAATGGGCAAGCGAACGAGATCGTGGATGTGGCGAAGACGGCGATCTTCCGCTGAGTCGATACGAAATGGTTGCTCCCACCGACATCAAGGACGCTTCTGCTTGAATGTAGCCACTGATCTGCCGCGATCCCAGAGCGAGGCGACGCACGCTTTCATCGTCGCCTGGGTTTTCTCTCTGACCTTCTACTTTCTCGAGTATGCGGTGCGCTCCTCCCCGGCGGTGATGATTCCCGAATTGGCCAAGACCTTCGGTGTCTCGACGCTTGGCGTCAGCGACATTCTCGGGACCTACTACTACACCTACTCGACCGCGAGCCTCGTGGCCGGAGTCCTGCTCGACCGATTGGGCGCCAAATACGTGGTTTCCACGGGGATGGCCATCCTGGGGATCGGGTGCCTCTTGTTCATGGCCCCGAAAGAAGGGGCCGGGTACCTCGGACGGCTGCTGCAAGGGGCGGGCTCCGCCTTTGCGTTCACCGGGGCGGTGTATCTGGCCTCCCACGGCTTGCCGGCGCGGCGTCTGGCAACCGCCATCGGCGTCACGCAGTGTGTGGGTATGCTCGGCGGAACGGCTGGTCAGCTCGTGGTCGGTCACTGGATCGCCGACGGGCTGTCGGTCCCGCAATACTGGGGCCGCGCGGGGGTCGTCGTGCTTCTCGTAGCGGCAGGTTTGTTGTGGATCACGCCAAAGGAAACGACTCGCATACCGACGGGGAAATCGAGTGGTGGAATCCTGTCCACGTACAAAATCGTATTCTCGAATCCGCAGTCCTATCTTTGCGGGCTTGCCGCCGGGTTGCTGTTTGTCCCGACCACGGTAGGGGACATGGTCTGGGGCGTGCGCTTTTTCCAGACCGATAAGTTGTTTTCCTTTGCAGATGCCGTCTTCGCCATTTCGATGGTGCCGCTCGGATGGGTGTTCGGGTGTCCGCTTCTCGGCTGGCTTGCAGACCGGCTCGGCCGCCGTAAGCCTGTCTATCTAGGGGGTGCGGCGATCATGCTGATCGGCTTCGCCCAACTGATTTACTCCCCGACGCTCCTTCCCACATGGCTCACGCTGTTCATCCTCGGTGTGGCTTCCGGGGCTGCCATGATCCCGTACACCATCATCAAGGAGGTGAATCCCGACGAGGTCAAGGGGAGTGCGACCGGTGCAATCAATTTCTTGACCTTCGGCGTCACCGCAGCGATCGGGCCGATTTTTGCTGAGCGCTTCGGCAAAACTCTGGGCGCACAAACCATCGACGCGGGCTCGCATTTCAGGCACGCCGGTCTTTTCTGGATCAGTGTTCTGATTGCGGCATTGGTGGTGGGATCGTTGCTCCGGGAGACCGGCCGGGTTCATCCTAGTCAAACGACTTAGGGGCACGGTCACGTCGTGCTAGGGGCAATGTAAGTGGCCTCCTGATGGTCCCGCGACCGCGATATTGGATTGTGTGCTTGTGCTTACGGATTCCTTGCCCGCGATGCGAAATCGCTGCAGAGGCCAGAGTAATCCGAGGCATCGCTGACCGAGCTCTCGTCATCGGATTTTGTGTCGCGATCGTCGATCGAATAACAATTAAACGCAAAACATCGTCCTTATGAGAGTGGCTTTGGCGATCGTAAGTGACTATTTTTACGAGAGTTTATGCCGAAAGACCTCGCATATGTTGCATTGAGTTGCGGGCCTGCCGCGATGCCGACCCGCAGTTCAAAGGCTGCGGGCGGGGACGCAGGAATCGGGCAGGCCGGTAGTGCATTTGCTATTCAAACAAATGGTCAGGGAGGGCAAAAGCCTTGAGTCCGATGCTGACGGGACATGGCCGCCCCTTTGCTTTTCGCTCAATCAGGGTGACCCTAGATTTCGAAGGGATCGTCAAAAAGAGCCGCAAAATTCGGCTCTTTCGCACCAGCGGCCCAAACAGATTTGCATGCTGTAGCCGACCTGATACGATTCCCGCCCCCTTGCGATCGCAGGGGGACCGGCACGGGGCATGGCGCAGTCTGGTAGCGCATCTGCTTTGGGAGCAGAGGGTCGGGGGTTCGAATCCCTCTGCCCCGACCAATTCCGGCGACATGGGTAACACATAATCCGGGCGCCGACGTATTGCTGCGCCGACATGTACTATCCTGGGCAGTTGGCTATAATGCGCGTCCCCGAACGCGGTGTGCACGATTTCCGGGCATGGACCTGATAATACGTTTGGCGCGTGGAACCATCGATCACGGCGCCCGTAGCTCAACCGGATAGAGCACCGGCCTTCTAAGCCGGCGGTTGCAGGTTCGATTCCTGCCGGGCGCGCCACCTGTCGGGCATAGACGATGGTGGACGTAGCTCAGTTGGTAGAGCCCCGGATTGTGATTCCGGCCGTCGCGGGTTCGAGTCCCGTCGTCCACCCCACCTCATGGTGGTGCGTCGAGGGAAGCGTTTGGTTTGATTGGTTGAAGTTTGCAAGGGCCGTTAGCTCAGCTGGTAGAGCAGTTGACTCTTAATCAATTGGTCGTAGGTTCGATCCCTACACGGCCCACCAATTTTTAAGCACTCAAATCAGACAACTTCACTGGATGTCTTTTTTCTAGGCCGACCGCCCTTACGGCCGTTGGCTCGCGAGCTCTTGCGCTTCGCGCGTGAGGTCGCCTGACCGCCGCGACTGGCAAAGACGGCGGCAACGGACTGCGAGGGCAGCATCGCCGGCAGGATCGCTGTCAGGAGCCCATGCACACTAATCTGAATGTCTCGGTCCTCGAGTTCAATCGCCGATCCGTCCGGCCACACTTCGAGTTTGCTCAACTCGTCGGTAGGAACGTCCTGCAGTGCCCCAATCCACTGTCGTGGAATCAAAAAGCCGGCATTGCGGCTCGTGACGATCTCAATGGCATCCCGCTCGGGGACATAGCGGACAGCTTGCGCCCGAATCTCGGTCTCGGCCTCTATTCGGCCGGCGGCAAGCGCCGCGGCGTACTCGGCGTCACTAATCCGTTGTACATTCGTGGTCATAATTTCACCTGCACTTTGGTGGCATCCCGAAAGACCACGTGAACGTGTTCTTTGGTGAGATCGTATTCGGCCTCGGCGATTTGTTTCGCACTCGGAGTGGGTTTCGGGAGAAGCTCGATCTTTCCCGCTTTGCTCACCACGGCCCACTGGTTCGCCAAGCAAGTCGCTCCTCGCGCCAACCACCAGCTACGTCGGCAATCCGGCAGTCGCGCTTGAACATCGCCCAAGAGACGGTTCACTACGCGTTGCAGAGGAATGTTCTTGGCCGGGGCGATGCTGATCAATTCCACCGTTCTGTCGAGGTAAGAAAATCTCACCCGCGCGATCCAACCTTCGCCGCGATGCCGGGCGTGGACATGTGCAGGGCAATGATCGTCGGAAAAGACGTAAATCCCAGCTCCTGTGCCCGCAGATATGAACACGCGACTCATCGGATAGATTATCCTATCGGCTTAGGTTATTCAATTAATTCCCTGTGCCATTGAATGCGCTCGAAAGTAATGGATTCAGAGCCTTATCTGCGGAACTCAGGAAATCGTGGCACAGTTTTCTAGTCATAACGCATTGTTTTTATTATCAAAATGACTCGATAGTATGTGCGTCTCTTAATCAATCGGTCGTAGGTTCGATCCCTACACGGCCCACCATTTACCAAAGACTGCACAAAATTCCTTAGAAATCAATTGCAGAGGGACAGATCGTGGCGAAGGCGCCAATCGAGCCTACGGCGCGTCCATTATTTGCCCGCTTAAGTC
>Ga0187887_10000854_pt1 | contig 28271 bp, 25 predicted proteins | sample June2016WEW_7_10_FD_132977 | JGI IMG/M metagenome (GOLD analysis project Ga0187887, IMG submission 132977) | Peatland microbial communities from SPRUCE experiment site at the Marcell Experimental Forest, Minnesota, USA - June2016WEW_7_10 | ecosystem: Environmental > Terrestrial > Soil >... | reverse complement strand
TCGCCCCCCGGGGGTGGCCACGGTCACCAGGCACGGGCCTACGGCGCGGGCTGCCATTCAGCAGACCGGGGCGTGATGCGCGGCGGGCCGGGCGGGCCGGGCGGCAGCCGGACCACGCCCAAGTCATCGGGACCGCCAGGGTCCGCGACTAGGGAGAAAGCAGCCGCGACGCACGATGTTTCACGCCGACCTGCATATTCACTCGCGCTTCTCCCGGGCGTGCAGCAAGAACTGTGACATTCCCGGGCTCGCCTGGTGGGCGCTGCGCAAGGGCGTCACGGTCGTCGGGACCGGGGACTTCACCCATCCCGGCTGGGCCGAAGAACTCCGCGACACCCTGGTTCCCGCCGAACCGGGCTTACTGCAACTCCGCCCGGACCTGGCGGATCAGCTGCGCCGGAACTCACCGCCGACTTGTGATCAGCCGGTGCGTTTCATGCTGTCTACGGAGATATCCACGATCTACCGGTCCGGTGAGCGCACGCGCAAGGTCCATCACCTGTTGTATGCGCCGACGCTAGAGGCAGCGGGGAAGATCACAGCCGCCCTTGCGAAGGTCGGCAACCTGGCTTCTGACGGTCGCCCCATTCTCGGGCTCGACTCGCGGCACCTGCTGGACATCACGCTGAACGCGGGCCCCGGCTGCTATCTCGTTCCGGCCCATATCTGGACCCCATGGTTCGCGGTACTGGGATCCAAATCCGGGTTCGACGTCGTCGCCGACTGTTACGGGGACCTCGCCGGTCAGGTGTTCGCGGTAGAGACCGGACTCTCCTCTGACCCGCCCATGAACTGGATGTGCTCTTCCCTTGACGGTTATCGGCTGGTCAGTAATTCGGACGCGCACTCTCCCCCGATGCTCGGCCGCGAGGCGACAACACTTGACGTTGAACTGGATTACTTTGCGATCGAGCGCGCCTTGCGCAGCGGGGCTGGCCTGCACAGCACCGTCAATTTCTTCCCCGAGGGTGGCCGTTACCACTTGGACGGGCACCGTAAGTGCGGGGTCCGGCTGGAGCCTGGGCAGTCGGCCGCCCACGGGGGGATGTGCCCCGGGTGCGGCAAGCCGCTGACCATTGGCGTGCTGAACCGGGTGACCGAACTCGCCGACCGGCCCGCGGGCTACCGGCCGGACGGGGCAGCCGAATCGGTCAACCTGGTCTCCCTGCCGGACGTGGTAGGCGAACTCCTCGGCGCCGGGCCCAAGAGCAAGAAGGTCGACGCCGAGGTGAGCCGGCTCGTCGCCGGGCTGGGCCCGGAACTGGCCATCCTGCTCGCCACCCCGCCCGGGGAGCTGAGCCGGGCCGGCGGAAGCCTGCTCGGAGAGGCCATCACGAGGCTGCGGGCCGGCGCCGTGCACAAGGAGGCGGGCTACGACGGCGAATACGGGGTGATCCGGCTCTTTGGGCCGGGCGAACTCGGCCGGGGCACGGCCGTGCTGTTCGACGTGGGCACGCCCGGATCCCTGGCCGGCGCCGTCCCCGCTCCCCGTGGGCCCGGCCGGCCGGGGCACGGCGTGGCCGAGCGGGCCGCACGGGCTGAGCCGGCCACGGCCCGGGCGGCCCGCGGGCACACCCCGGTTGAGTGGGCCGCGAAGGATCAGGCGGGCGGGGGCGGGAGAGCACGGAACATCGTTAGGGAAGAAAAGGGCTCTCGGGGAGAAGTCACGGGCGGCTCCTTGCTGGACCGGCTGGACCCAGAGCAACGGGCCGCCGCGGCCGCCGCCGCGCCACTGATGATCATCGCGGGGCCGGGAACCGGCAAGACACGCACGCTGACCCACCGCCTTGCGGCCGGCGTGGCGGAGGAAGGCGTGGCCGCCGAGGCCTGCCTGGCCGTCACGTTCACCCGCCGGGCCGCGGAGGAGATGCGCGAGCGCCTGGCGGCCCTGCTCGGACGGCGGGCCGCCCGGCTCACCGTGACCACGTTCCACGGGCTCGGGCTGATGATCCTGCGCGAGCATCACGAGCTCGCCGGGCTGGCGCCGGACTTCACGGTCGCCGACGAGAAGACGGTGCTGGAGGTGGCCACCGAGCTGGCCGGGTCACCGCGCGGCGGTCGGGCCCTGCTGTCCGGCGCGGCTGCCGACCCGCAGCGCCGGGAACTGCTCCGCAAGGGCCTGGCCGCCCGGGACCTGGTGGACTTCGATGGCCTGGTCGAGCTGGCAGTGGCCATCCTGGACGGCGCGCCGGCCGTAGCCGCCCGGCTCCGCGGGCGCTGGCCGCGGATCAGCGTGGACGAGTACCAGGACATCGACGCGACGCAGTACGCGCTGCTGCGGCTGCTCGCCGGGGACGGGACGGGCCTCACCGTGATCGGCGACCCGGACCAGGCCATCTACCGGTTCCGGGGTGCGGACGTGGGCTTCTTCCTGCGGTTCGGGGAGGACTATCCGGGAGCGTCCACGGTGGCGCTCACGGCGAACTACCGCTCCAGCCCCGCCATCGTGGCCGGGGCGCTGCAGGCCATCGCGCCCGCCACCCTGGTGCCGGGCCGGATGCTGCGGGCGGCCACGGGTACCGCTCCTGGCGCCCGGATCAGCTTCCACGAGGCCGCCGACCCGGCAGGCGAAGCGGCCTGGATCGCCGAGGCCATCGACCGGCTGCTCGGCGGGTCGTCGTTCCACTCGCTGGACAGCGGGCGGGCCGACGGCCACGGTCTCGGCGGCATCGGGCTGGCCGACATCGCCGTGCTGTACCGGACCGACGCTCAGGCCGCGTCGCTCGGCCAGGGCCTGACCCGGGCCGGGTTGCCGTTCCAGAAGCGCTCCCACGACCTGCTGGACCGGCGGCCGGGGGTGGCGGAGATCCTCCGGGAACTGCCGCTGGACCGCGACCCGGGATCCTTTCCGGCGGGAACGCTGGTCGCGTCCCAGCTGCGGAGCGCGGTGAGCAGGCTCGCCGTGGCCGCGGACGCGGCCCGGAAACCGGGGGGCGGGCGGGGCGGGCTGGCCGGCGCCGACCTGCGCACCGCGGGTGAGGTTCTCGCGCCCCTCGCCCGGCGCTGCGGCGACGACATGGAGCAGTTCCGGACGGCGATTGCGCTCGGCGCGGAAGTCGATGCCCTCGATCCCCGCGCGGACGCCATCGCGCTGCTGACCCTGCACGCGGCCAAGGGGCTGGAGTTCGAGGTGGTCTTCCTGGCCGGCTGCGAGCGGGATCTGCTGCCGCTCTGGCTGCCCGGCGCGGCGGCGGACGCCCGCCCGGATCCGGCCGAGGAACGGCGGCTGCTGTTCGTGGGGATGACCAGGGCCCGCACGCAGCTGCTGCTGAGCTGCGCGGCGCGGCGCAGCAGGCACGGCAGCAGCGCCGAGACGGGGGTCTCGCCGTTCCTGTCCGCGATCGACCCGGGCCTGCTGGACCGCTCGGCTCCGCCCCGGGCCCGGCGTCCCGCCGACCGCCAGCTCCGGCTGCTTTGAGCAGGAGCGGCCGGGCGTCGGCTGGGCGTCAGCAGCCGGAGGGCAGCGGCGAGGCGTCAGCGGCCAGGCCTCAGCGGCCGGGGGGCGCAGGGGCGTCGGACAGAGGCGTGCCGGGCGGGGGCGCGCCGGGCAGCGGCGCCTCAGGGAGCGGAGGCAGGTGGAGCAGCATCCGGCTGTTGCCGAGTGTGTTGGGCTTGACCCGGCCCAGGTCGAGGAACTCCGCCACGCCCTCGTCGTAGGAGCGCAGCAGTTCCGCGTACACCTCGTGCGAGACCGGCGTGCCCTCGATTTCCTCGAACCCGTGCCGGGCGAAGAAGCCGACCGAGAACGTCAGCACGAAGACCCGCGCGACGCCGACCTCCCGGGCGCTGTCCAGCAGTGCCTCGACCAGGTGGTGCCCGATGCCCAGGCCCTGGCAGCTCTCGTGCACCGCCACCGTGCGGATCTCGGCCAGGTCCTCCCACATCACGTGCAGCGCCCCGCAGCCGACTACCTGGTGGTCGCTGAGCCGCTCGGCGATCCAGAACTCCTGGACATCCTCGTACAGGGTGACGGTGGCCTTGCGCAGCACCCGGCCGGACGCGACGTTCTCGGCGACCAGGCCCGCGATGGCCCGGATGTCACGGGTGCGGGCCCGCCTGATGATGTGCTCCATCGCCCGCACACCTTAGCCGCTGGCCCGGGCCGGCCTGCCGCTGAAGCATGATCTACCGGCGCCCGGCTGGGCTCCCCGGGACACGGGAGGCACCTTTTCAAGGACCCTAGGTAATCGATCAATCACAGATTGCCTCTATAGTCACCACGAAGCAGCCGGGGCCCATCACGCCCTGATCTCAGCTCGTTCTCCTGACCGCACAGAAGTCCTCTGAACTGGGCAAACGCCCCCGGGCCTTAAGCGGGAAAACGCCGCTTCCCGGCGGTGAACACGGCCGGCCCGCAACGGCTCAAACGCGCCGAAGCAGCCGCAAGACAATCAGCGGGGCACGCCGCAACGACCAGGGAAGGATTCTGCGGTTCCGGCCACCGAGCGGCCGGTAATCCATTAATCTGCATCGCTGTCACCGTGCTGCACTCCAGCCCCCAGAGCGTGGCGCGGCCGCCGAGTTTCTGCGCCGAACGACGCGGCCAGGAAGCCGGGGACCCGTGTTCCCGGGGTGAATCCGCGAGCGGGTGCGACGCAGCGCCCAGCGGTAGGGCTCCTCTGGCCCGAACCCGTCAGCTAACCCGGCAGGCGGGATGAGAGAGGAGAGCTCGTGGAACGCTGGCTCACGGCGGGACTTGCGCCCAGGGCACGGCGGCGGCGCGCCGCCGGATTCAGGCACCGCGCCTGGCGCCAGATGGCCACGGCGGGCGGGGTGGCTGCGGTCGCCACCCTGATGCTGCCCGCCGCCGTCAGCAGCGCGGCCGTGAGCCGCCCGCAGTCCAGCCTGACCAGCCTGGTGGCGCAGGCCAAGAGCCTGGGGCACCAGATCGACGTGCTGAGCGAGCAGTACGACGGGCTGCGCATCCAGCTCACCGAGGCCGGGGCGGAAGCGAACACCGCCATGACCACCTTCCGGCAGGACGCCACCCGGATGGTGTCGGGCCAGTCCGCGATCGGCCAGCTTGCCGCCGAAAGTTACATGAACGGGGGCCTGGCCACCCCACTGCAGGTCCTCACCTCACCCGACACCGGCGCGCTGCTCAGCAAGGCCGCGATCATGCAGCAGCTGCAGACGGAGAACGGGGACCGGGTCAGCGCGCTCGCCACCGCCGAGGCGGCCGCCCGTCGAGCGCACGACACCGCGGTGCAGCAGGAGACCAAGGTGACCATCCTGGCCAAGGCGATGGCGGCCAAGAAGCAGGTCATCCAGGGCAAGGTGAACAAGCTCAACAGCGCGGCGTTCTCCCAGGCCATGAGCATCTACCAGCGCACGGGGAACTACCCGAACATCAATCTGCCCACCGCCAACACGGTCGGCGCGGAGGCGCTGCGGTACGCGATGACCCGCCGGGGCGACCCGTACGTGTGGGGCGCAGCCGGGCCGAGCGAGTTCGACTGCTCCGGCCTGGTGATGTGGGCGTACGCGCAGGTGGGCATCAGCCTGCCGCACTACACCGTCTCCCAGTGGAACATGGGCGAGCACATCTCACGGAGCCAGCTCGAGCCGGGCGACCTGGTGTTCTTCTACGCGGGCATCGATCACGTCGGCATCTACCTGGGTGACGGCCTGATGGTGGACGCCCCCTCCACCGGCCAGGTCGTCCAGGTCCAGCCGGTCATGTGGGACGTGTACGTCGGCGCGGTCCGCATCATCTGAGGTGCGCGAACGGGCACGGGCGATCGCCGGAGCCGGCCGGGGCCCTGCGCCATTACCTGAGCACCCACGGACCGGCGACGCCGGGCGGGTCAGCGGCCTGAACCGCGCCGAGGACGGCGCGCACCACGCCCGTTACTGCGGCCGGACCAGGGGGAACAGGGTGGTCTCGCGGATGTTCTCGCCGGTCAGCATGATGAGCACGCGGTCGAGGCCCACCCCCACACCGCCGGTGGGCGGCATCCCGTACTCCAGCGCCTGCAGAAAGTCCTCGTCCAGCTGCATAGCCTCCGGATCGCCACCCGCCGCGAGCAGCGACTGGGCGGTGAGCCGGCGGCGTTCCTCGACCGGGTCGACCAGTTCGGAGTACCCGGTACCGAGCTCGGTGCCGAACGCGACCAGGTCCCAGCGCTCGGCCAGCCTCGGGTCCTCCCGGTGGGCGCGGGTCAGCGGGGACACGGCGACCGGGAAGTCACGGTAGAAGGTGGGTTCGACGGTCCGCTCCTCCACCAGCCGCTCGTACATCTCCAGCACGATCTGGCCGTGGCCCCAGCCAGGCTCGGTGGGCACGCCCGCCTGAGCGCACAGCTTGCGCAGCCGGTCCTCGCTGGTGCCCGGGTCGATCTCGTCGCCGAGGGTCTCGGAGATCGCGCCGTACACAGTCTTGGCCGGCCACTCGCCGCTGATGTCATACTCCTGCCCGCCCCGGACCGCCACGGGAGCGCCGTACGCCGCCACGGCCGCGTTCTGGATCAGTTCCCGGGTCAGGACGGCCACGGTGTCGTAGTCGCCATAAGCCTCGTAGGCCTCCAGCATCGTGAACTCGGGATTGTGGGTGGAGTCGACACCCTCGTTGCGGAAGATGCGGCCGATCTCGTAGACCTTCTCGATGCCGCCGACGATGAGCCGCTTCAGGTGCAGTTCCAGCGCGATCCGCAGGAACAGCTCCATGTTGTAGGCGTTGATCCGGGTCACGAACGGGCGCGCGTTGGCGCCACCGTGCACGGCCTGCAGGACCGGCGTCTCCACCTCGAGGAAGCCCCGTTCGTGCAGGTCGCGCCGGAACGACTGGATGACGGCGGCCCGGATCCCGGCCATCCGCCTGGCCTCCGGGTTCACGATCAGGTCCACGTAACGGTGGCGCACCCGGGACTCCACGTCGCTGAGCCCGCGGTGCTTTTCCGGCAGCGGCCGCAGCCCCTTGGAGGTGATCGCGTAGCGGTCGGCGAGGATGGACAGCTCGCCGCGGCGGGAGGAGATGACCTCGCCTTCCACCCCGATGTGGTCACCGAGGTCCACGTCCCGCTTCCAAGCGGCGAGTGCGTCCGGCCCGACCCGGTCCAGGGAGATCATGACCTGGATGTCGCCGGTGCCGTCCCGGATGGTGGCGAAGCTCAGCTTCCCGCCGGACCGCGACAGCATCACCCGGCCGGTGACGCCGGCCCGGTCCCCGGTTCGGGTGTCCGGCTCCAGGTCCGGGTAGCGTTCCCGGACCTCGGCGATGGTCGCGGTGCGCGGGAAACCCACCGGATAGGGGTCCACACCCTCGTCCAGCAGCCGCTGCCGCTTGTCCAGCCGGACCCGCATCTGCTCCGGAACGCCCGCACCATCCGGACCGGCCGCCGTCACGCCATCCTGAATGCCATCCTGGTCCACCCGTCGAGCGTACTCACCGGCTGATGATCAGACGATCGGTGTTGCTGGGGCGACACCAAACCCATGATCACGACACCCAGTTGTGACTGCGCATGCCCAAAGTGACCTGCGGTACTGGCGTGACAAGCGACGTGGATGGCGGGAGGTAGGAGGACGTGGATGGCGTGACAAGCGACGTGGATGGCGGGAGGAAGGAGAGGGGACCGGCCGGAGGCGGCGGCACCCACCAGGCCGGGGCCGGGCCGCGCGGGGCGTAAATGGGGCGAAGCCGGGCGGACGGCAGCGCTACAGTCCTTGGCGTGCGCTTCACAGCCCGGCAAGGGCAGTACGAGCTGGACGACGATCCGGGCCGGGTGGACCGGGACACGCTCTGGCAGTTCCTGTCCACGGAGGCGTACTGGGGACGCTGGCGGACCCGGGGCCTGGTCGAGCAGCAACTCGACAGTGCCTGGCGGGTGGTCGGCGTCTACCGGAGCGGCACCGGCGCGATGATCGGCTTCGCCCGGGCCGTGTCGGACGGGGCCGGGTTCGCCTACCTGGCCGACGTCTACATCGACAAGGAGTTCCGCGGCCAGGGCCTGGGCGCGGAACTGGTGGCCACGATGATCGACCGGGGTCCCGGCGCGTCGTTCCGGTGGACGCTGCACACGTCCGACGCGCACGGCCTGTACGAGCGGTTCGGGTTCACCCAGCCAGACCGGACCTACCTGGAGCGTCCGGGGACGCCCCCGGCCACGCGCTGAGGTTGTTGCGCTCGAACACCAGGCGCAGTCCGATCAGGGTGAGCCACGGCTCGTACGCGTCGATGATGCTCACCTCGTCGATGACCAGGGCGGCCAGCCCGCCGGTCGCGATCACGGTCACCGATTCCGGATCCTCCGGCGCGAGCTCGGCGGCCATCCGCCGCGCGATCCCCTCGACCTGGCCGGCGAATCCGAAGATGACGCCGGACTGCAGGGCCTCCACCGTGTTCTTGCCGATCACGCGGTGCGGCCTGTTCAGCTCCACCTTGAGCAGCTGGGCGGCGCGCCGGGTCAGCGCGTCCACCGAGATCTGGATGCCGGGCGCGAGCGCCCCGCCGACGAACTCGCCCTTCTCGCTGGCCGCGTCGAAGTTGGTCGAGGTGCCGAAGTCCACCACGATGGCCGGGCCGCCGTACAGGTGCACCGCCGCCACCGTGTTCATGATGCGGTCGCTGCCCACTTCCTTAGGGTTGTCCATCCGGACGGACACCCCGGTCCGCACCCCCGGCTCGATGATCAGCGACGGGATATCCCCGTAGTACCGGCGGCACATTTCCCGCATCTCGTGCAGCACCGAGGGCACCGTGGAACACAGCGCGATCCCGCTGACGTCCGTCTCCTTGACCAGCGAACTGTGCTCGAGCAGCCCGCGCAGCAGCACGGCGATCTCGTCGGCGGTCCGGTCCGGGTCGGTGTTGATCCGCCAGTGCTCGACGATCTGGTCACCGTCGAAGACGCCGAGCACGGTGTTGGTGTTGCCCACGTCAATGGTCAGCAGCATGACACTCCAGGCTCAGCAGGGTGTTGTCGATCAGCCGGGTGGTGCCGACCCGCGCGGCCACCAGGAGCAGGGCCGGGCCCGCGTGCTCGTCGCCGACGTCCTCGAACATGTCCGGGTCCACAAGCGCCAGGTAGTCCAGCTGCAACGGCGGGTCCGCGGCCGTGGCGAGGACTTCGCCCGCGGCCTTGCGAACCGCGGCCGGCCCGGCGTGTGCCGCCTCCTGGCCGGCCCGCAGCGCCGCGGGCAGCAGCAGCGCCGTCCGCCGCCCGGCCGTGGACAGGAACCTGTTCCGGCTGGAGATCGCGAGGCCGTCGGCGTCGCGCACGGTGGGTACACCGGCGATCTCGGTGCCCAGGTCGAGGTCCTGCGCCATCCGGCTGACCAGCGCGAGCTGCTGCGCGTCCTTGTCCCCGAACACCGCCGCGTCCGGGCGGGTCAGCTGGAACAGCTTCGCGACCACGGTCAGCACGCCCGCGAAGTGCCCGGGCCGGGACTCCCCTTCCAGGATCCGGCCCAGCGGCCCGGGATCCACGGTGATGAGCTGTGGCCGCGGGTACATCTGGGCCGCGCTCGGCGCGAACACCAGGTCCGCCCCTTCCCCGGCGGCGATGACCACGTCGTCATCCAGCGTGCGCGGGTAGCGGCCCCAGTCCTCGCCCGCCCCGAACTGCAGCGGGTTCACGAACACCGACACCACGACAGAACCGTTAGGGGAAGCGATCTCCCGGGCCCGGCGGATCAGCGCGCGGTGACCGTCGTGCAGCGCGCCCATGGTCGGCACGAGGACCACCGGGGAGCCGAGGCCGCGCCGCGCGGCGGCCAGGCCGAGCCTGGTCCGGGCCACGATCGGCATCATCGCGGCGCCCCGGCCAGCACGTCGAGCAGGCGCTGCGCGTCCGCGGTGGTGAGGATGCCCGCAGCCAGCGCGCGGTCGGCCGTCAGCCGGGCCAGGGCCACGTAGGCGCGCAGCGCCTCGGGCGAGATGCTGGCCAGCGCCTGCACGTGCTCGGCCACGGTCTCCGCGTCGCCGCGGGAGACCGGGCCGGTCAGCCCAGCGTCTCCGAGTCGCAGCGCGTTGTCCAGGGCGGCGGACAGCAGCGGCCCGAGCATCCGGTCGGGCTCGTTCACCCCGGCCGCCCGGAGCAGGTCGGCCGACTGCGCCACCAGGGCCACGAGGTGGTTGGCCGCGCTGGCCAGCCCGGCGTGGTAGAGCGGGCGGGCCGCCTCGTCGATGAGCGCGGGCTCGCCGCCCATCTCGATGACCAGGGCCTCGGCCGCCGGCTGCAACGGCTCCGGAGCGGTCACCCCGAAGCTGATCCCCGCCAGCCGGTCCAGGTCGTCCGGGCGCCCGGTAAACGTCATGACCGGGTGCAGCGCCAGCGGGAGTGCGCCGCGTGCGGTGGCGGGCTCCAGCACCGCGGTGCCGTGCCGGCCGCTGGTGTGCACGATCAGCCGCCCGGCCAGCGGCGCGTCGGTCGCGGCCAGGCCGGCCACCAGCCCGGGCAGCGCGTCGTCGGGGACGGTCAGCAGCGCGAGGTCCACGGCGGCCAGCAACTCCGGCGGGCGCACGACGCGGGCCCCCGGGAGCATCCGCTCGGCCCGGTCCAAAGAACGGTCGGACACGGCCGAGACGGCGACCACCTGGTGACCGGCCCGCTCCAGGGCGGCGCCCAGGACGGTGCCGACCCGCCCGGCGCCGATCACGCCGACCTTCAGCCGGGCCGGGCGCTGCGCTGGGTCCCCCATCGCCTCGGCGTTCCTCTCGCTGGGTTCCTCTCGCCGGCCTTCGCCGCGGGTGCCAGAACGGCAACGATCAGCATATCCGCGGGCCGCACCGCCGCTCCCGCGAAGCCGGCCCGGCGCGAAGGCTGCCCGCTGGAAGACGGCCGCGGCGGGCCCGGCCCGGGCCGCTACTAAAGTCGGCCCGGTGTGGACGACATGGCGGGCCGCCACCCAGGACGCGCTGTACGGCCGGGACGGCTTCTACGCCCGCGGGGAGCGCCCGGCGGCGCACTTCCGGACCTCGGTGCATGCCTCCCCGCGCTACGCCGAGGCCATCCTCGCCCTGCTCAGCCACACGGACGCGGCGCTCGGCCACCCGGAGCGGCTCGACCTGGTGGACGTCGGCGCAGGCCAGGGCGAGTTGCTGAGCCAGATCCTGGAGCTCGCGCAGCACCTGCCGCCCGGCACCGTGTCCGCAGGCACCGTGTCCGCAGGCACCGCGCCCCCAGGCACCGCGCCCCCAGGCACGGGGCTTTCTTTTCCGCAACGGATCGTTGCGCGCGCGGTCGAGATCGCACCGCACTCGCCCGGGTCCGATGACCGCATCCGATGGTCGGCGGCGCCGCCGGCCCGGATCCGCGGCCTGGTCATCGCCAGCGAATGGCTGGACAACATTCCCGTCGACGTGGCCGAGCTGGCCCCGGACGGGCCGCGGATCGTGCTGGTGGATCCCGGCAGCGGCGAGGAGCGGACCGGGCCGGCCGCCGGGCCGGCCGAGCAGGAATGGCTGCGCCGGTGGTGGCCGCTGCGGCATCCCGGCACCCGCGCCGAGGTGGGTTATCCGCGGTGCGCGGCCTGGGCGGACGTGATCCGGCGGCTCGACGGCGGCCTCGCCCTGGCGGCGGATTACGCGCACTCCCGGGCCAGCAGGCCGCCGGCCGGGACCCTGGCGGGGTTCCGGGACGGCCGGGTGGTACGGCCGATCCCGGACGGGTCCCGGGACATCACCGCGCACGTCGCCCTCGACGCCTGCGCCGCGGCCGGGACCGCGGCCGGGGCCACGCAGACCCTGCTCACCACCCAGCGGGCGGCGTTGCGGGCGCTGGGGCTGACCGGCCGGCGGCCGCCACTCAGCCAGGCCGACCGCGACCCGGCCGGGTACCTGACCGCGCTGCGCCTGGCTGCGGAGGAGGCGGAGCTGACCGACCCGGCCGGGTTCGGCGGATTCGGCTGGCTGGTCCAATCGGCGGGCGTGCCGCTGCCCGGTCCTCTCGCGGGGCTGGCCACTATGCAGGCTGACACGGACCAGGCCTGACATGGGCGGATCTGGCATAGGCGAATCTGACACGATGGAACGCATGGCGCAGCGTCAGGCCGAGGCGGTCACCAGCAGCTGGGCGGCGGGACCCGGCGGCAGCCCAGACGGGAGCAGCACCGCCGACGGCGACCTGCTGATCAACCTGGGCGAGGGGCATCCGTCGGGGCACGGCATGCTCCGGCTGCGGCTGACGCTGGAGGGCGACCGGATCGTGACCGCCGACCCGGTCATCGGCTACGTGCACCGGGGGGCCGAGAAACTGTTCGAGGCCCGGGACTACCGGCAGATCATTGTCCTGGCCAACCGGCATGACTGGCTGGGCGCGTTCGCGAGCGAGCTCGGCGTGGTGCTGGCCGCCGAGCGGCTGGCCGGCATCGAGGTGCCCCCGCGGGGCGTGTGGGCCCGGACCCTGCTGGCCGAACTCAACCGGGTGCTGAGCCATCTGGCGTTCCTCGGCTCCTATCCGCCGGAGCTTGCGCGCGGCGCGGACGGGACGGCGGGAGCCGGGGCCGGGGCTGCGGGAGCGCCTGCCGCCGGCGCGACCGGGGCGGGATCCGCGGGTCTGGCGGCTGGGGCTGGGGCGGAGGAGATTGCCGGCCCGGCGGAGGCGGAGATTGCCGGCCCGGCGGAGGCGGCGGCCCGGGCCCGTGAACTGCTCCAGTCGATCATGGAGGAGATCTCCGGCGGCCGCATGCACTACATGTTCAACCGGGTCGGCGGCCTGAAGGAGGATCTGCCGGAGGGCTGGCTCGGCCGGGTCGGCGCGGCCGCCGCCGGAGTGCGCGCGGACCTGCCCCGGATCGGCGCGATCGTGCGGGGCAGCGAGCGGTTCCGTGGCCGGACCCGGGGCGTGGGCGTGCTCACCGGGGAGCAGGTGCGCCAGTTCGGGGTGAGCGGCCCGGCGGCGCGGGCGTCGGGTGTGGATTTCGACCTGCGCCGCGACGAGCCCTACCTGGCCTACGAAGAGCTGGCGGGACCGCTGCGGGTGATCACCCGCAGCGAGGGTGACTGCCTGGCCCGGTTCGAGTGCCTGCTGGACCAGGTCGCCGTGTCCCTGGACCTGGTGGACGCCTGCGCCAGCACGCTGGCGAGCCTGCCACCGGGCCCGCTCAGTGCCAGGATTCCCAAGGTGCTGAAGATCCCCGAGGGGCACACGTACGCCTGGACCGAGGGCCCGCTGGGCCTGAACGGGTACTACCTGGTGTCCCGAGGCGGGAAGACGCCGTGGCGGCTGAAGGTCCGCTCCGCCTCGTTCAGCAACGTCCAGGTGCTCGGCGAGCTGCTGCCTGGTCACCGGGTCGCGGACCTCAGCCCCATCCTCGGCTCGATGTTCTTCGTGGTGGGAGACATGGACCGCTAACTGCGGTGCCGGCACGTTATCTGTTCGGATTTGCCCCTTGTTTCTGGGGGAAATCCGAACAGATAACGAACAGGGCCGACGGGGGCTGGGTCAGCCCACGAGGCCTCAGCCGGGGGCGGCGTCCGTGCGGGGGGCGACAAACGTGCCGCGCCCCTGCCGGGTGATGATCAGTCCGCGATCCCGCAGCACCTTCATGGCGTGCCGGACCGTCTGGTAGGCGACCCCGTATTCCTCGGCCAGGCTCCGCTCGGACGGCAGCTTGTGGGTGATCTCCCCAGCCTCGATACGCACGGCGATATTGGTCGCGACCTGCATATACGCAAAGTCGGCGCCGAGCGGATCCACCGGTGACGCACCCACGTAACCAAAGTATGTACCACTGCGAGCTATCCAAACACCTGAGAGCACTCAATGCTCTAAGCGCTATCGAGTGCTCTAAGGTGCGTGGAACGATCGGCCGCCGCCGCGCTCAGCGGGGCGCGCGCTGCCGGTCGGGGTCGGGGTCCTGGTCGTCGTCCGAGGGAACCCGGCAGCTGTGCTCCAGGTAGAGCGCGGCCGCCACGAGCAGCACGGCGGCCAGCAACGTGCCGCCCGAGGTGATCGCGTCGCTGCGCGGCACGGACTTGCTGAGCGAGCTGGTCAGGTAGACCAGGGCTCCGGCGGCCAGGCCGCCGATGACCGCGGCCGCGTGCGAGCTCGCCTTGGCCAGGGCTGCCATCCGGACCGCGGCCAGCGGGGCGATGGGCTTCAGGCCGGGGCCGCCGCGGATCCGGGCCCGCAGGTTCCGGCCGCTGAGGGCCTCGGCGATGGCGAGCAGCAGCATGGCCACCGCGGCGGTCCAGGGGAGCGGCGGCAGCGACGCGTACACGCTGCGCAGCACCAGCCAGGACACCAGCAGGCTGATCGCGGCGGTGACGACCAGCACCGAGACCCGGGTCGGCGTCATGCCGGCGGCCGCAGCCGCACCTCAGCCAGCCGCCGCACACCGGACTGGCCGCCGTTCGCGGGGGCCACGGCGTCCAGCAGTGCGGCCACCCGGCCCTGCCCGGGGATCTCCGCGTCCGGGTCGGCGTCGAGCCAGGGCGCCAGCACGAAAGCGCGCTCCCGCGCTCTCGGGTGCGGGAGCGTCAGCTCCGGATCGTCGCTCACCACGTCACCGTAAACGATGACATCCACATCGAGGGTTCGCGGACCCCAGACCTCCTGGCGGACGCGTCCGAAGGACGCCTCGACCGCCTGGCACCGGCGCAGCAGGTCCGCGGCGGCAAGCGTAGTGCCCGCGATGAGTACGGCGTTGAGGTATTCGGGCTGCGGCGGCCCGCCTACCGGCACGGTCTCGTACACCGGCGACAGCGCGACCAGGGTCAGGCCGGGCGGGCCGAGCAGGGCGTCGACGCCGCCCTGCAGCGTGGCCAGCCGGTCTCCCAGGTTGCCGCCGAGAGCGAGGACCACCCGCCGTCCCGGCCCGGTGCCGGTCATGGCCGCGGGCGCCGGATCGTCACCGCGATGTCGTCGAACGCGTGGCCGATGGGCGCGTGCGGCTTGTGCACCGTGATCTCCACCTCGCGGACGAGAGGCTCGGCCACGGCCGCGTCGGCCAGGCGCTGGGCCAGCGTCTCGATGAGCCGCACCGGCGGGCCGGCCACGATGGCCGCGAGCCGGTCCGCCAGCGCCGCGTAATCCACGGTCCGGGAGAGGTCGTCGCTGGCCGCCGCGGGCGCGGTGTCCAGCCACAGCACGGCGTCGACATCGAACTCCTGGCCGTCGCGGCGCTCGCTGTCCAGCACCCCGTGGTAGCCGTACACGCGCAGCCCTCGCAGGGCGACCTGGTCCAGGCTCATCCCGCCTCCTCCCGGCGGGCGCCCGCCGGCCGGCGCCACGCCTCGGCGACCCGTACCGCGTCGGCGTTGCCCGGAACGCGGTGCACCCGGGCGCACCAGGCCCCGGCCGCGGCGGCCAGGGCGGTCACCGACACGGTGGCGTCATCCGACCCGGCGAACGGCCGGGGCGTCCCGTCCGGGGCGGCCAGCAGCCGGCCCAGGAACCGTTTCCGCGACGCGCCGATCAGCACCGGGAACGTCCGCGTCCGGCCGCCGAGCGAGCTGACCTCGTCCAGGTGGGTCAGCAGGGCCCAGTTGTGCTCGGGCCGCTTGGCGAAGCCGAGGCCGGGGTCCAGGACGATCATGGCGGGGTCCACTCCTGCCTGCGTCACCACCTCGACCCGGCGGCACAGTTCCTCGCTCACCTCGGCCACCACGTCGGAGTAGACGGCCCTGGAATCCATGCTGTGGCTGTGACCCCGCCAGTGCATCACCACATAGGGCACGCCAGCCGCCGCCACGAGCCGGGGCATCTGGGGGTCAGCCAGGCCCCCGCTCACGTCGTTGACCAGCCGGGCGCCGGCGTCGATCGCCCGCTCGGCCACCTCGGCCCGCATCGTGTCCACGCTGACCGGGGCGCCCGCCGCGACCAGGCCCCGGATGACCGGCCCCACCCGGCGTAGTTCCTCCTCGGCAGTGATGCGCTGCGCACCGGGCCGGGTGGATTCCCCGCCCACGTCCACGATGTCCGCGCCCTGGGCCAGGAGTTCCAGGCCGTGGCGGACCCCGGCCTCCGTGCCGAACCACTCACCCCCGTCCGAGAAGGAGTCGGGGGTGACGTTCACCACGCCCATGACCAGGCACCGTCCCGGGTCTGGGAGTCCCGGCGGGCTCGCTGCCCGGGCCGCGTCGATGATCACGGGGTAACCCTACGCGGCAACCCGCCTGCCCCGCGGCCGCCGCGGGCGGTGAGCGGGAACCCGGCAAATCGCCCCGGGTCGCGCACGTTCAAGGCGGGAAGAGTCGCCCGGACGGACCGTTATGGCCGGAAAGGGGCGGCCCGGCGCACACTTCACGCGGAACGTTCGCCGGAACCGGACAATTCACCCCTCATCGCGCACGTCGCGCGTGAAATGTCGCCGGAGGCTGGTGCTACCGATGACTGCGGGACAGGAAGGGCTCGAGTGATCGGGTGGCGCGGACGCCGGGTCAGCTGGGCGGGCGGGACGCGCTTAACGCAGCCAGCCGCCGCCGGACCGTGCCGAGCCCCAGCCGGCGAGCCAGACGGCGCAGCTCCAGCTTCGGCCAGACCAGGAAGGCCTCAGCCTCCAGGGCGGCGAGACCGACCCGGGGCGCGTCCGACGCGCCGGGGAAGACGAAGAACCGCGGTACCCAGACCGGGGCGAACTTGGCGTTGAACTTATACAGCGACTCGATCTGGAACCACCGGGAGGCGAAGAGCAGGATCCCGCGCCACAGTCGGAGCACCGGCCCGGCGCCGATCCGCTCGCCGCGCTCCAGGGCGGACCGGAACACCGCGAAGTTCAGTGAGATGCGCTTGATGCCCAGTGACTCGGCCGCCTTGATGGTCTCCACGATGAGGAAGTCGTTGACGCCCGGCTGGGCCGAGCGGTCACGGCGCATGAGATCCAGCGAGAGCCCGTCGGCGCCCCACGGCACGAAGTGCAGGATGCCGCGGAGGACCCCATTCTCGGTGGCGGTCGCGATCACGCAGTTCTCGTCGCCGGGAGCGCCCAGGCGGCCCAGGGCCATGGAGAAGCCGCGCTCGGTGGGGTTGCCGCGCCACGAGCCCGCCTGCCGGGCGAACCCCGCGATGTTGTCGCAGCCGACCTCGCCGGCCCGGCGTACGTCGGCCACGTAGCCGCTGCGCTCGACCCGGTTCACCATCTGCCGGACGTTGCGCATGGACCGGCCCTTGAGGCTGAAGTCGGCCACCTCCACGATGGCCTCGTCGCCGAGCTCGAGCGCGGTCAGCTCGCCTTCCCGGCACCAGACCTCGGCGGCGAGTTCGCCGCAGCCCATCACCGCGGGCACCCAGGCGTGCCGGGCGGCCTCATCCAGGAACGCGTGGATGGCGCCGGGCCAGGCCTCCGGGTCGCCGAGCGGGTCGCCAGCGGCCAGCATCACGCCGGACACGACCCGGTAGCCGATACAGGATTTCCCGGTCGGCGACCAGATGATGCTCTTGTCGCTGCGCAGCGTGAAGTACCCGAGGGAGTCCCGGGCGCCCTGTTTCTCGAGCAGGTCGCGGACCCGCTGCGCGTCCTGCTGGCCCAGCCGCCCGGCGGGCCGGGCCGGCCGGAAGAACAGGTACGCGGTGACGACCAGGGTGAAAAGGCCGAGCGCGCCGGTCAGCAGGGAGAACAGGTCGCTGCGCGCCTCGGGCACGAACCGGACCGGGCCGGACACCCCCACCAAGCCGTACACCACGTGCACCACCCGCTGCCACAGCGAGTAGTCCTGGGCCAGCCCCCGGGCCAGCAGGATGTAAGTGAGCCCGATGGCCACGTCGGCTACGACCAGCCCGAGGAAAACCCACAGGGCGCGCCACCGGGTCCGCGGGTCGCCCACCGCGTAGAACTCGCTCCGGAAGTAGAGCAGGGCCCCCACCAGCAGCGCGGAGATGATCGCGGTAACGAGCCGGTCCTGCCGGAACGGGATGAGGTGGACCAGGACGCTGACCGCGAGCAGCAGCGTCACCGCCTCCCAGGCCCGACGCTTCCGCCGCTTCAGGCCGTGCGACAGCATCAGCAGCAGCAGGCCGATGATGACCGAGACGGTGTGCGTGACATCGACCAGCGTGCCGGGCACGAACTGGTGGATCCGGGACAGCCGGTAGTGGTAGATCAGGCCGGGCCTGACGACCTCGATGATGTCGGCCAGGCCGATCAGCAGGCACAGCCAGCCCGCCGTAAACGGCACCCAGCGCCGCAGGTTCCTGCGGTCAGGAGACCGCAGGCCCTGGCCCCCGGGGCTAGCCGAATCGGCGCCCGAATGAGCGCCAGGCGCCGCGTTGCCCGCATCAGCCGGGCCCGCAGCAGGGGTGCGCCCAGCGGGCGGGTGGGCAACACTCAAAGTCTTGCCCCCGCCCGCAGGCTTTTCGTCAGTGTCTGACATCTGGGTCACGCCCTGAATCACAGGCCACAAGCGTAGTCATGCGCCACACAAACTCGCGGGCATTCCGCCCACAGGGAACGTTACCCGGTGCCGCGCCGCCCGAATAGCAGGCTCAACGCTTCCATTCGGGTGCTCTGACTCTCCCGGATGATCCCGCGGACCGCCGAGGTCACGGTCTTCGCGCCCGGCTTGCGCACTCCCCGCATCGACATGCACAGATGCTCCGCCTCGATCACGACCAGGACACCACGAGGCTCGAGGACATTCATCAGCCCGTCCGCGATCTGCGTGGTCATGCGTTCCTGTACCTGCGGCCGGCGGGCGTAAACGTCGACCAAACGGGCCAGCTTGGACAATCCGGTAATCTGGCCCTTTTCGTTTGGTATATAGCCGATATGCGCAGCGCCGAAGAACGGCACCAAATGATGCTCGCACGTGCTGTAAACCTCGATGTCCCTAACCAGCACCAATTCGTCGTAGTTGGCGTCGAACACCGTGGTGAGCACGTCCTCGGCCCGCTGGCCGAGCCCGGAGAACTGTTCCGCGAAGGCCCGGGCGACCCGGGCCGGGGTGTCCCGCAGCCCGTCCCGCTCCGGGTCCTCGCCGATTGCGAGCAAGATCTCCTGCACCGCGCGCTCGATACGCGCGGCATCGAAGCCGGTACTCAACGGTTCTCGCCGGAGGTGCCACCCTGGCCCTGGCCGCCGTGCGGCGGCTGGCCGGACGAGCCCTGGCCGCCCAGCAGGCCGGCCTGCCCGTTGCCCGCGGACGGGTGATCGTTGACCTCCGCCGCGGCCGTGAGGGCCAGTTCCTTGGGCGTGAGCACTGGCGGGCGGTCGGACGGGAGCCGCTTGCCGTAGCCGGTGTAGGAGCCGCGGGTCGGGCGGGTCTTGATCGGGGCGAAGATCCGCAGCACCTCGGTGCGGCTCAGCGTCTCCTTGTCCATCAGGTTCAGGACGAGGTCGTCGAGGACCTCCCGGTAGGTGACCAGGATCTCCCAGGCCTCGTCGTGCGCGGACTCGATGAGGCGGCGCACTTCCTCGTCGATGGTGGAGGCGATCTCCTCGGAGTAGTCCCGGGTGTGCGACATCTCGCGGCCCAGGAACGGCTCACCGTCCCCGGTGCCGAACTTGCGCGCCCCGAGCCGCTCACTCATCCCGTACTCGGTGACCATGCCCCGGGCGACGGAGCTGGCCTTCTCGATGTCGTTGGCCGCGCCGGTGGTGGGCTCGTGGAAGACCAGTTCCTCCGCGGTCCGGCCGCCGAGCAGCATGGCCAGCTGGTCCATCATCTCAGAGCGGGTGACCAGGAACTTGTCTTCCTGCGGTGCGGAGGCGGTGTAGCCGAGGGCCCGGCCACGCGGGATGATCGTGATCTTGTGCACCGGGTCGGCGTTCGGCAGGGCGTGGCCGACCAGCGCATGCCCGCCCTCGTGGTAGGCGATGATCTTGCGCTCTTTCTCGGACAGCAGCACGCTCTTGCGCTCGGGGCCGGCCATGACGCGGTCGATGGACTCCTCGAGCGCGGCCATGGTGATGAGCGTCCCGTTGTGCCGTGCGGTCAGCAGGGCGCCCTCGTTGATGACGTTAGCCAGGTCGGCGCCGGTGAAGCCGGCTGTCCGCCGGGCGATGATGTCGAGGTCCACGTCCGGAGCGAACGGCTTGCCGCGCGCGTGCACCTTGAGGATGCCGCGGCGCCCGGTCAGGTCGGGCTGGGCCACGACGATCTGCCGGTCGAACCGGCCCGGGCGCAGCAGCGCCGGGTCGAGGATGTCCGGCCGGTTGGTCGCCGCGATCACGATCACGCCGCCCTTGACGTCGAACCCATCCAGCTCAACGAGCAGCTGGTTCAGCGTCTGCTCCCGCTCGTCGTGCCCGCCACCGAAGCCCGCGCCGCGGTGCCGGCCCACGGCGTCGATCTCGTCCACGAAGACGATCGCGGGCGCGTTGGCCTTGGCCTGCTCGAACAGGTCGCGGACCCGGGAGGCACCGACACCGACGAACATCTCGACGAAGTCAGAGCCGGAGATGGAGTAGAAGGGAACCCCGGCTTCGCCGGCCACCGCGCGGGCGAGCAGCGTCTTGCCGGTACCGGGCGGGCCGTACAGCAGCACGCCCTTGGGGATCTTCGCCCCGATGGCCTGGAACTTGGCCGGGTTCTGCAGGAAGTCCTTGATTTCCTGGAGTTCCTCGATGGCCTCGTCCGCGCCGGCCACATCGGCAAAGGTGGTCTTCGGGGTGTCCTTGGTAATGAGTTTGGCCTTGGATTTGCCAAAGTTCATTACCCGGGAGCCGCCACCTTGCATCTGGTTCAGCATGAAGAAGAAGATGAGGATGACCAGGAGGAAGGGCAGCCAGCTGAAGATGAGGCCCCATACCGAGCTGCTCTTGGGCACGTTGACGTTCCAGCCCTGAGGCGGGGCCTTCTGCTGGAGCAGCTGTGCGAGCTGCTGGCCCTCGTTGCCCACCCACGAGGCCTCGTACTTCTGGCCTGACTTGGTGGTGATCTGGATCGTCTGCTCTTTATCGGTGAGCAGCGCCGACCTGACGTCGCCCTTCTCGATGAGCGTGACCACCCGGGAGGTATCTGTCTGGGTGTACGAGGTGCCTGAGCTGGCGTATTCGTAGACGACGAAGAAGACCAGCAGCATCACAAGGACCGCGACGAACGGCCCGCGGAAATAGCGCTTCAGATCCATCGATGACCGGCCCCGCCAGTGACGCGCGGGTTCCTCCTGACCAGCTTCATGTCCTGCCGATCCCGGCTGGACTGCCTTCCGCCTGAGTGAGCATGCCCGGCTTCCTTAGTCATAGCCACAGCCAGCAGCGCTTGTCATTCCCGGCCACGCTGCCGGAATACCCGACGGTACACCCCGGTCAGCACCGCCGGCACAGAGAAGCTGCCGCCAGGACTCAGCGAGCCTTCGCAGATCTCAACGCTCCTCGTCTCCGATCCTGTTCCCCGGCTACCCGCCGCGCCCCGGCGGCGGATCGGCGGAGGGCGCCGGCGCGGGTTCCCCGGCGGCCCTGGACGACTCGTCGCCTTTGTAGACATGCGGCGCGAGAGTGCCGATGAAGGGGAGATTCCGGTACTTCTCGGCGTAGTCGAGACCGTACCCGATCACGAACTCGTTCTCGATGTCGAAGCCGGTGTACGCGACGTCCACGTCCATCCGCGCGGCGGCGGGCTTGCGCAGCATGACGCATACCCGCACGGACGCCGGGCCGCGTGAGCGCAGGTTGCCGACCAGCCAGGACAGCGTGAGCCCGGAGTCCACGATGTCCTCCACCACCAGCACGTCCTTGCCGGTGATGTCGGTGTCGAGATCCTTGAGGATCCGCACCACCCCGGAGGACCGGGTGCCCGAGCCGTACGAGGACACGGCCATCCAGTCCATCTGGACCGGCAGGTGCATCGCCCGGGCCAGGTCGGCCATCACCATGACGGCTCCCTTGAGCACCCCGACGAGCAGAAGTTCGCGGCCGGCGTAATCGGCGTCGATCTGCGCGGCCAGCTCCGCGACCCGGGCCTGCAGCCGGTCCGCCGGGATCAGCACGTCCTTCAGGTCCGCACCTATGTCACTCGCGTCCACCGGCAGCCTCCGCCTCGGTCCATTCTGGCGGCCCCGCCCTGTCTGGCCCACCTCTGACTAGCCTGCCTCCCCTCTCCCGCAGGGGGGCCGGACTAACACTGAACAGCAGCTTCCCATACCGCCGCTGGGCGCGGATGGCCCCCGGCAGGTCTGCCCCGCGCTGGCCGTGCCACCCGGTCACCAGCGCGTCCAGCGCGGCGACGTGGGCGGCGGTCAGCGAGCCCCCCGGGCAGCCAGCCAGCAGGGCCGCCTGGCGCAGTACCCGGGTGCGGATCGCCGGTGCCAGCGCGGCCAGCCCGTCAGTATCCGCAACGGACAGGACCGTGGTCACCGCCCCGTCCCCGGCGTGAGCCGCCGGGCCGGACCCGTGCGGGGCAGCCGGCTGGATCCGCCACGCCTCGCCGCTGGCGATGGCGTCCAGGGCCTCGCAATCCGCCCTCAGCTGGGCGGCGCTGCGGGCCAGTGCCGCGGCGATCCCCGGGCCGAGTGCGTCTTCCAGGGCGGGCAGGGCCACGCGGCGGACCCGGACCCGGGCATAGGACGGGTCGCAGTTGTGCGGGTCGTCCCACGGGTCGAGCCGCTGCGCCAGGCACGCCTCGCGCAGCGTGGACCGGCTGAGGCTGAGCACCGGGCGGCGGAAGCGGCCGCGTCGGGCGGGCATGCCGGCCAGCGCCCTCCCCCCGGAGCCGCGGGCCAGCCCGAGCAGCACGGTCTCGGCCTGGTCGTCCCGGGAATGGCCGAGCAGCACGGCCGCGGCGCCGGTCTGGTGCGCCACCTGCTCCAGCGCGGTGTACCGGGCGCGGCGCGCGGCGGCTTCCGGGCCGCCGGCCCCGGGCAGCCCGTCCACGGTGACCCTGACCTGCCGGACCGGGTCGAGCCCCAGGGCACCCAGCGCCGCCGCGACGCGGGCCGCCTGGGCCGCCGAGCCTTCCTGCAGGCCGTGGTCGACGGTCACGCCGCCGCCACGCAGCCCCAGCCGGGGTGCCTCATGGGCCAGCGCGGCGGCCAGGGCCAGCGAATCGGCGCCGCCTGAGCAGGCGGCCAGGACCAGGTCCCCGGGCTCCAGGTCGCCAAGGCAGCCACGGACGCAGGCCCGCGCCTGGGCTACCGCCGGGTGCGGGCCCACGGCCGGTCAGCCGCCCGCGGCCAGCGCGCCTCCGCGGCCCACCCGGTCGAGCCACAGCTCGGGCCGGTCGAATTCTTCCTTGGTGGGGAGGGTCTGCGGCGACGTCCACACCTTGTTGAAGGTGGCCATCCCTGCTTCCTCCACGACCGCCTTGACGAATCGCGAGCCCTGCGCGTACTGCTTCATCTTCAGGTCGATGCCGAGGATCCGGCGCAGGGTGCGCTCCATCCGGCCGGCCGTGCCCCGGCGCTCGTTGAACCGCTGCCTGATCTGCTCGACGGAGGGCACCACCTGCGGGCCGACGGCGTCCATCACATAATCGCCGTGTCCCTCGACCAGGGTCATCACGCTGGTCAGGCGGTCCAGGATCTCGCGCTGGCGGGGAGTCTGGATGGCCTCGAGGACACTCTCCCCGCCGCCGTCGCGCACCGCCCCGGCCACGGCGTCCGCCGCGGAGCGGAGGCGACCCAGGATCGTCGCCGGGTCCAGGTCGGAGGCGAGCAGGAACTCCGTCATCTGCTCCTGGACGTACGCGCGCAGCCAGGGCACCGAGGTGAACTGCGTCCGGTGTGTCTCCTCGTGCAGGCACACCCAGCGACGGAAGTCGTGCGGGTTGACGCCGAGTTCACGCTCGACCATGACGATGTTCGGGGCGACGAGGGTCAGCCGCCCGGCCGGCGCGACACCGTTGGGCGCGCTCGGGTCGGGCGGCAGGAAAAGCTCGTACTGGCCGAGTACCCGGCTGGCCAGGTAGGCCAGGATCAGCCCGGCCTGGACCCCGGTGACCCGCGACCCCACCGCCGTGACCACCGACCCGCCCGGCGCGTTACCGCGCTCACGCAGGTGCTCAGCGAGCGGGTCGAGCACGACCCGGAAACCGTCCACGTTGGCCCGGATCCACCCCGGACGGTCCACAACGGCGACCCAGCCGCCGTCGTCGCCCGGCGGGCCGGACATGCCGGTCACCGCCCGGACCGGCTCGGCCACGGCGTCGGCGAGGGCGCGGAGCTCCGCGACCACCGCCCGCGCATCACCCAGGCTGACCTGGGGTCCGGGCCGGGCCCACCTGACCCCGGTCGAGATGGCCACGTCCCAATCAATCATCTGCCCGCTGCTCACCCCTCCACCGTACGTGCTCGGCGGAGCCGGGGGGGCCTGCCGGGCCATGGTTCACCGGCTCCGGCAGCCGCAGCCGGCCAGCGCGGAGGCCATCCGGTCCAGAGCGCCCGCGGCACTACCGAGGTCCACGGGCCGCACCTGGTCGGTCATGAACGCGAAGGCAAGCAGCCGTCCGCTGGCGTCGTAGACCAGGCCCGCCAGCGTGGCCACGCTGCTCAGGTTTCCGGTCTTGGCCCGGACCAGGCCGCGGGACCGGGCGCTGAAATTGGTGAAGACGCTCCCCCCCGGGGCGAGCGTGCCTGAGAAACCGGCCACCGGCATGCCGGTGATGGCGGCCCGCAGGCGGCCCTGGGTGCCCGCCGAGGCCAGGCTGACCAGGCGGGCTAGCGCGGCCGGGGCGATCCGGTCCTGCGGTGACAGGCCGGAGCCGTCCACCAGGCGGATCCCCCCGGGCACGCCGAGCCGGCGCGCCGTGGCGGTGACCGCCGCGGCCGCGCCGCTGAACGAGGCCGGGTGCCCCTCACGCAGCGCCACCTGGCGGGCCAGGTTCTCGGCGATCACGTTGTTGCTCTCGCGCAGCATCCAGCCCACGATGGCCGACAGTGGCGGCGAGAAGACCGTGGCCAGGATGGCCGCGTGTGCCGCCGCCTTCTGGGGGCTGGCCTGGCCGGTGACGCGGATTCCGTCGGCGCCGAGGAAAGCCGCGAAGGCACCGGCCGCCTGCGCGGCCGGGTCGGTGGACCGGGGCCGGTAGTTGCCTGGGTCGTCCGCGTCCTCCGGAGCGCCGGACAGGGTCAGCCGGCCCTGGTCAACCTCGAGCGGGGTGATCGCGGTGACGTTGCCGGTGGTGATGTAGGACGTCGGCCAGCCCGGCGCCAGGGCCGGCCCACTGTACAGCGAGGTGTCGTAGCTCATCCGGGCGGAGCGTCGGCCCTGGGCGCGCAGCGCCCGGGCGGTGGCGGCGGCCAGCGCCTTGAGCGTGGCTGGCTGTGGGTAATTCGAGGCCGGCACCGGGCCCGCGGCCAGGGTCGGGTCGCCCCCGCCGACCAGCACGATCGATCCCGGCGACCCGCCGGCGACCACGCGGGTGGTGAACCGGGCCGCCGGGCCGAGCACGTCCAGCGCCGCGACCGCGGTGACCAGCTTGGTTGTGGAGGCTGGCTGGAGCAGAGCCGAGGCTCCCCGGTCGAACAGCACCCGACCGGTCGCGGGGTCGATGACCTCCGCCCCGGCCTGCTTGCCGAGCACCCCGGAGCCGAGCACCCCGGACAGCGCGGCGGACACGCCCTGGCTGGTGGGCGCCGGGGCCGAGGCCCGGGCGCCCACCAGCACCTGGCTGGGCGCGGCGGCCGGGCGGCTGGCCACCCGCGCGACGTTCCAGTGCGCCAGCTGGGCGGGCATCAGGGCGGCGACGGCCGCGCTGGCGCCGAGGGTGAAGACGCTGATCATGGCGAGCGCGATCACCATGGTGGCCCTGAGCCGGTTCGGCACTGGCCGGTCCACCACGGGCCGGTTCGCCACGGGCCGGTCCACCACGGGCCGGTCCACCACGGGCCGGTCCACCACTGGCCGGTTCGCCAACACCCATCCCCTCGCGAGATGCTTAGATTCCGGAAGCGGGGACCCAGCTGACACCAGTCCCTGTGAGCCAGGAAGGCGGCCTGGGATACGCCCAGGCCCCGGAGTCAACCACCTTCGCGGCCAGGGAGCGACACCGTGGAATTCGATGTACTAGTCGAGATCCCCAAAGGGCAACGCAACAAGTATGAGATGGACCACGAGAGCGGCCGCATCCGGCTGGACCGGATGCTGTTCACCTCGACCCGGTACCCCTCTGACTACGGATTTATCGAGGACACGCTGGCCGACGACGGGGACCCGCTCGACGCGCTGGTACTGCTGGAAGAGCCCACCTTCCCGGGCTGCCTGATCCGCTGCCGCGCCATCGGCATGTTCCGGATGCGGGACGAGAAGGGCCTGGACGACAAGGTCCTCTGCGTGGCGTCGACCGACCCCCGGATGTCGGGCCTGGCCGATATCGACGACGTGAACGAGTTCGACCGGCTGGAGATCCAGCACTTTTTCGAGGTCTACAAGGCCCTGGAGCCGGGCAAGCAGGTCGAGATCGGCGGCTGGGTCGGCCGGGCGCAGGCGGAGAAGGAAATCGAGAACTGCCGCCAGCGGCTGGCGGAATCCGCGGAGTAGCCAGGTCAGGCGGTCCCGCGCCCGGGAAGGCCCCGGTCCTCGCCTCAGAGGGCACGAACTGTCCCGGCCCGCTCGCATGCAGCCCCTGTGATGCGCGACACTATGCATATAACGTGCACAAGGAGGCACCCGTGGAACACGCTGAGGACGTGCTCAGCCGGGCGCCGCTGTTTGAGGCGCTCGATGATGAGGGCGCCAAAGCGCTGCGGTCCCTGGTGACAGACGTCGATCTTGTCCGGGCAGAACGGCTCTTCGACGAAGGCGATGGCGGCGACCGGCTGTACGTCGTGCTCGAGGGCAAGATCAAACTGACCCGCGCAGCCCCGGACGGCCGGGAGAACCTGCTGAGCGTGCTCGGCCCGGGCGAGATGTTCGGCGAGCTCTCCCTGTTCGATCCCCGGCCGCGGACCTCGAGCGCGGTCGCGGTCACCGACACGCGGCTTGCCGCGCTGGCCCATGACGAGCTGCGGGACTGGCTGACCGGCCGCCCCGAGGTGTCCATGCATCTGCTGCGGGCCCTGTCCCAGCGGCTGCGCCGGGCCAATGACGTCATGGCCGACCTGGTTTTCACCGACGTACCGGGCCGGGTGGCCAAGGCCCTGCTCGACCTGGCGGACCGTTTCGGCGAGCAGACCCCGGATGGGCTCCAGGTCCACCATGACCTCACGCAGGAGGAACTGGCCCAGCTCGTCGGGGCGTCCCGGGAGACGGTGAACAAGGCGCTGGCAGACTTCGCCGCCCGGGGCTGGCTGACCCTGTCCGCCAAGTCCGTGATGATCATCGACGCGGAACGGCTGGCCAAGCGCGCCCACTGAGATCAGCAGGCACTGACCATCAGCAGCACTGACCATCAGCAGGCACTGCAGGGTCAGGCGCGGACCCCCGGGGGCAGTTCTCCCAGGCTGCCCAGGTAGTCGAGCTGTGCCCGCACAGACCACCGGGCGAAGGGCCAGAGGCTCGGGTCCACGTCGGCGTACACACGGGCGACGATGTCCTCCCCGGTCCGGTCCCCGGCCGCGAGCGCGGCGCGGATCTCGGTGAGCCGTTCCCGGCGGTGCGCGATGTAGAAGTCGAGCACCCCCGCCGGGTCGGCGAGCAGGGGCCCGTGGCCAGGCAGTAGCGTGCGCAGCTGCTGCTCGTCGGCGAGCGCCCGCAGCCGGTCCAGTGTGGCCAGGTAGTCGGCCAGGCTGCCGTCGCCGGCGATCACGGTGGTGCCCCGTCCCAGCACTGTGTCCCCGGTGAGCAGGGCGCCGTCGGCCGGCAGCAGCAGGCAGACCGAGTCGGCCGTGTGCCCGGGTGAGGCCACCACACGCAGCTCGCACCCCGCCTCCGTGAGCACGCCTCCCGGCCCCAGGCCGCCGTCCCCCGCGCTGCTCTCCCCCGGGCCGCCTTCACCGGGGCCGCGCCGCAGTGCCGGATCCGCGGCCAGCACCGGCGCCCCGGTCAGCTCGGCCAGCCGGGCCGCGCCCGCCGAGTGGTCCAGGTGCCCGTGGGTGAGCAGGATGCGGCTGATCCGCTGCCCCGCCGCGGCGGCCAATTCCCGGACCCGGCTCAGGTGCGCCTCATCGTCGGGCCCGGGGTCCACGACCACCGCCACCGCAGACCCCGGCTCAGCGATCAGCCAGGTGTTGGTTCCGTTAAGGGTCATGGGCCCGGGGTTCGGGGCGAGGACACAGCGGGCCCGGGCGGTGCCCCAGCCGTCGGCGGGCGAGGGGGCGCCAGCCGGGGGGGTGCGGCCCGGCGGGGGGGTGCCTGCCTCGCTCACAGTGCTTCCCGAGATGCTCGCGCCGCCCGGCCAAAAGAGCCCCACCGGCCACTCGGCCGGGCCTGACGGCCCGCCCTCCCGAGCCGGTACCGGACGGCGCTCACAGGGGGTACTCCAGGCCAGGCGGGGCGGTCAGCCACAGGGTGTCACCGGCCTCGACGACCCTCGGGCTCACCGGCCTCAGGTCACGGTCGGCCCGCAGCGCCGAGTC
>Ga0187887_10000848_pt1 | contig 28361 bp, 24 predicted proteins | sample June2016WEW_7_10_FD_132977 | JGI IMG/M metagenome (GOLD analysis project Ga0187887, IMG submission 132977) | Peatland microbial communities from SPRUCE experiment site at the Marcell Experimental Forest, Minnesota, USA - June2016WEW_7_10 | ecosystem: Environmental > Terrestrial > Soil >... | reverse complement strand
TACAGCGTCACGTAGGCCGTGCTGCCATTTGCCGGCAGACTGTACACCGTCGTGGTCAGCACGTTGCCCAGGTTCCCCGATTGATGGTACTGGTTGCCGCCCGCAACATTTCCGATGTCCAGCCAGTACGCGGTCGCACTCGGGTCCGAGCTCCACGTAAAGATTGCTGTGTTCCCGGTCAGCGTTGCCCCCGGGGCCGGCGTCTGCATGACGGCCAAGGCGCCGGTCGCATTGAACGCCGCGTAAGTGTATGCGCTGCTGAGCCACTGCCCAGTCACCAGCGAGTACAGAGTCACATAAACCGTGCTGCCGTTGGTGGGCAGTCCGTTGACCGTCGTGCTTAGCACGTTGCCCAGGTTCCCCGATTGCTCGTACTGGTTGCCGCCGGCTACGTTGCCTACGTCCAGCCAGTAGGCGGTCGCACCCGTCCCCGCACTCCACTGGAAAGTTACGCTGCTGCCACTCAGACTCGAGCCCGAAACTGGCGTCGTGATCACGCCTTTGCCGCCGGCGCTGTTGTAGGCAGTGTAAGTGTACGCATTGTTCACCCAAGAACCGCTGATCAGCGAGTACATGGTCACGTAGACCGTGCTGCCGTTGGTGGGCAAGTCGTTTACCGTGGCCGATAGCGTGCTCGTGCTGAGGCTCCCCGACTGGTAATACTGGTTCCCACCCGCCACCGACCCCACATCGATCCAGTAGGCCGTGGCTACGTCACTGGCCGTCCACTGGAATGTTGCTGAAGCGCCGGTCAAAATGGAATTCGGAACCGGGCTGGTCACCGTCGCCAGAGATTGCGCGAAGGCTGCATTCAAACAAACGATCAAGAGACCGACGAAAATGCTGATAGAGCGGGTACGCATACCTTCTTTTTGGCTTCAGGAACGGCAGAATTCTACACCGGCTTCGCCTGCTCACGACGATTTGTTCCTGCTATTTTAAGGAGTAGTCCACCAACTGTGTCGCGAGCTCCCATATTAAGGGAGGAGCGCAAGCGGGAGATCCTAAAATCTCTAGTTGCGATTGGTACAGAAATGTGGGGCGGGTCAATCAACTGAGAACTTACATTGGGATCGGTACAGTAAACTGGGGCACTTCACACGCAGGGGCAAGAGGACCGATGCGGGGCACAACGACGGAGTAGTCCGTAGTACGGATCAAGGTTCTGTAAATGGGCTGGGCCGAGGGGGCTGCGGTAACCCGGCAAGGACAAGTGGTCAACCCCGACGGGAGGATCCACGCCCGGCCAATGGCATGGACGATGAGACTTTTAGGGTTGCATTTAAGTAATTGCTCCTCACTGCCGATTCAGGAACCTTGAGAATCTCGTAGGTTCGTCGTGTAGAGACTCGCCTCTCATGGGCACCATTACTCTGAGACTTATTTATCCAACAAATCGTACAACAGGTGGAAATGGAATTGAACGGACAGGATGCTACTCTGGAATTCGAGGACGACAAGATGGAAACGAACATGGGAAGTTCAGACACATCCGCGGCCAGCCTCTTTTCCAAGTGGCGGATGATCGTTCTATGGCTCGCTGCCGGACTGCTGTGTTGGCCGACCCAAATGCAGTCTCAAATGCCGGAGACGCGCACGCGGAGTACCGCGAATTTCCCCGGCCCTTCCATTGTCGAACGGATCGAGACTGCGATTCGTGACTGCGGGCCGAGCCCTTGCGAGGTGTACATTCCGGCGGGAACCTATAACTCTAGCCCGATTTCGAGTTGGAAAAATCGAGACGTGACCGGAGCCAGTATGGGCGTGGCGATTCCGTCGAACGTGGAGATCCGAGGCGCGGGCCGGGGCCTCACGATCATTCGCGTGACGCGCTCGGCGACCGATCCCCCAGCCACGCTGTTTGCCAACGCGAGCCAGTCGAACCGGAACATTCGCCTCACGGACATGAGCATACTCTGGACAGATTCAGACCAGAAGTATGATTGGGTCTCGATTTTCATTTGCCATGGGTGTGATCAACTCGAACTCGACCACCTCAGCCTGGAAGGCAATCCCAACAAGCTGGTCAACCTGCTGGATAGCACGAAGTCGAGCGTGCACGACAACATGTTTCTGCTGCACTCGACCGGCTACGGTCATGGCGACAACGCTCTAGGAGTGAGTCGCTTCGACCCGGCTGCGTCGGTCGACGGTGCAGCCGGAGTGGTGCGCGACAATCATTTCATTCAGACCGGGGATTATCGCACATTTTCCATGTTGATTGTGGCGCAATCAGGATTGTACGTTCATTCCAATGTCTTTGAGGCGCATCTTCCTCCGCCAGGCAACGCTACCGGCATTGAATCCGGGCAGGACAATCTGGCGCGCCTGCCGGAAAACGTAAAGATCAGTGGCAACGTGTTTCACGGTGCCAGTATTGCCTATGGAGGCCTCAACAACTCTGAGATCAGTGGCAATTTTCTGGATCACGGAGACATTTACGTCGCGCTGCAATCCGGAACGACCGCTTCCCTGTCCGGACTGACCATCTCCGGCAACGAATTGCACTTCGGAAGCATCGGCATCGCGGGGCTGGAACACGTTTCCACCGGCCGATGTGTGATCACGCGCAATCGCGTGTTTGATGGCAACATCGGCACCGGAGGATCTTCGATTGTCCAGGACATTGAAGTGAGCTACAACTTAGTACGAGATTCCGCGAACAAGAGCGGCATCGACTGCAATGCGTGTTCTTTGATCAGAGGCAACGTCGTCCGCGAGGTCGGCCAGAATGCGCCGAGCGACCTTCACGCTGGGTATTTGATCGGAGGCACGGTCCAGGACGTCAGCGACAACGTTTATATCGACGAACAACACGAGTACGATGCCGGGACGATCTGCAGCGTGGCGAATCCGTCTTCGATGGTGTGCTTGTCGTCCGGGAACAGCCGCTGGGTCTGGTTGCGCGGGGGCGAGTGGGGCTTTGGCTGGACGAACCGCACCCTATTTACCGACCGGGGCCATTTCCTGATCCACGCATTCGTCAGCAGTTCTCTTCTGGAGTTGGAGGAGGACGCGCCTGTCTTGGGGACAGGAACCCACTATCATCTGTTTCGCACCACCTTCAATGCCTTTGAGTTGAACAGTGCGGTGATCGAAAGGTTTGCCAACAATCTGGCGATTGCCACGGGCGGGTTTCGTCACGCGGCGCTACAGGAGAATGGGACGGTTCGCATCCACAGTCTTTCCGGAAATGTGTTCCGCCCTTACAGTTGTTTTGGAAAATGCACGGTCGATTACCGATCGACCGTGAATATGCCCGAGTAACCCGCCTGTGAAAACAAGGCGCCGCTGGCGATGCCCGTGGACCTGTACCGCTCACGCTCATTCTGCGGGACTGGCAACCACTTCCTCCGCCTCCAAATCCCGATGCTTCGCAGGAGCGACCGCGAAGCAAGGTTCGTGCAAGATCTCCCGGTAAACCTGAAGCATGGCTTCCGCCATCTTTGTCGAAGTGAAATGCTGCGCGACGCGCATGCGGCCAGCCTCGCCCATCTCTTCCCGAAGTTGAGAATTGCTGATTAAGTGCTGAATGCTCCGCGCTAACACCTCGGCATTCCCAGGGGGAACTACATACCCAGTCTTCCCGTGCTGGTTTACCCACGACACCCCCGTCGGCAGGTTGGTCGAGATCACCGGCTTGCGGCACGCCATGGCCTCGAGTTGCACCACTCCGAACATCTCAGCGTTCGTGATGGATGGAAGCACGAACACATCGCAAGCGTGGTAATAAGCAATCAAGTCCTGATTGGACACATGTCCCAGAAACTCGACCCGGTCAGCGATCCCTTTCTCTCGAGCCAGGTTCTTCAGCGAACCTTCGAGAGGACCCGTACCGATAATCCGAAGACGCGCCTTAATGTTCTCAAGTGCGCGTATCAAGAACTCCACTCCCTTGTAGGTGACCAGCCGCCCAACGCAAAGCACGGATGGCAATCCATCCCGAAGTTCATCAGCCTTGTTGCGGCCGGTCTCATCCAGTTCAAAGCGGGATATCGGAACGCCAAAAGGTACGACGCGACACTTTTCCCGGTATTTGGAAACGAACCTGGAAATCTCGATGTGTCTGGGCGTGGGCACGACGATGCAATTCGCACGCCGGTAAAAGGCGTCAAGGAATGGCCCGTAGAACTTGAGCAAGTTGCGCTGCCGCACCACATCGCTGTGGAACTGCGCAACCACAGGAATGTCCCGGTCCGCCATCAGTGCGGACAATTCAGCGAGCGGATTGGGTAGATGAACGTGGATCAGATCGGGATCGAACCTTCGCGCCCAAAACGGAAAAGACGGCGCCAACGAACAGGAAAACAATTTCCCCAAGCTCGCAACACGTGTGACTGGAACCTTTCTGTTCTCATGCTCAGTGCGACAGCGAGTGTTCGCAACAATTACCTGGAACTCTACTTGGTCAACGAGGCTCTCGCAGATCTCTTTAAGAACAGTCTCCATTCCGCCAACGAACGGATCATAGAACTTCCCGAGCTGAAGAACTCTCATGCTGCGGCCCCCTGTTGTTGGGAAGCGATAGCGCGCGCAAGGATCCGATCAAATTTTCCCGCCAACTCCTTCCCGACAAGGTTCCGCCGAATCCAATCGTGCCCGCGTTTTCCCATAGTCTTCCGCAATGATACGTTCCTTCCTAACATGAGCATATGAGCAGTTAGTTGCCCCGTGTCCAGCGGCGGGAAAAGCAGACCGGTTTCCCCGTCCTGAATCAACTCGGCAGGTCCCCACTTGTTCACAGCGATAGCCGGTACGCTGCATGCCATCGCTTCCAGCACTGAGCGCCCCAAGCCCTCGGGACCGCGGTTGGGTTGCACCAGCACATCCAATTGGGAACAAACGCTAGGCATATCGCTCCGAAAACCCACGAATTTCACTCGGTCCCGGAGTGCCGAACTCGCAACCCTGCGCCGCAGGCGCTCTTCATACTCCAGCCCCGCTTCCGTGGCATAGGGATTACTTCCCACGATCACGAACATCGCTTTCGGCAATTGCGGAACCACTCTTTCGGCGGCATCGAGAAACACGTCATGCCCTTTTAGGGGTGTAATGGCACCGACTATACCGTACCAGATCTCATCCGGTTGTTTACGCAGATCCGCAGGCGGCAAGACATCAGGATGAAAGCGTTTCAAATCCACGATGTTGTAGACAACCGTCGTCGGCAATGAGGCCGAGACATATTTCCGAAACTGCGAGGCCACGTATTGAGAAATGCAAACGGCCAGATCGCAACGCCGCGACAGCAGTGCCAGCAATTTGCGCGAAAATACACGGTCTTCCATTCCATCCCGCATGTACCAGATCAACGGAACATTCTTCCGCCTACGCGTGAGCGAACCGACGATATGGGCCTTGACAGCGTTGGTGACGTAAGCCGATGGGCCGATTTCCTCCAGTAATTCGGACAGCCGGATTGTGAAACTCGGCAGGTATCCCGCGGAACTCACCATTTGCGCCAAACCGGGACACTGGGCCGTCTCGCCAGTCCTGACGATGGCTTCCGGCCAGGGCATGACCCACACCTTTGCGCCGGCCGATTCGGCGCTCTCTTTGAGCGGCCCTTCGCCAGGCACAATCAAATGAAATTCGTAAGAGTCGCGCAGGTGCGTCACTAGTTCCAGCAGGCTGAACTCCGCTCCGCCCAGCCCGGAAATCGCGCACAGCACGCCAACTCTAGGCAACGGCATATTCTACGCCAGTCCGGCAATGCCAATTCAGCAATACGAAAAGTGACCACACCTCGGACCACGACTGCAGCCGGTCGCCGCGCTCCAAGCCATCCAGCAACCGACCTCCGTAGGCGGGTTCGAGCCCCAGCGGCTCATAGATCTGCTTGTCTCGCAAAGTGCACGCGATCGTTTCTTTCAATTCGCGGCCCAGCCACTGCCGCCATGGGAAGGTGAATCCCATCTTACGCCGTTGTGGAATTTGCTCGCCCACCAACTCACAGAGAATCCGCCAGGTGATTCGCTTTCCCTTTCCACCTTTGAAATGATAACCCGGTGAAATCGCAAGCGCCGCTTCTACCAGTCGTGTATCTAGGAAGGGAACGCGCAACTCCACAGAGTTTGCCATGCTGAAAACGTCAGCATCTCGCAGCAGTTGGTTGCGCGCATAAAATTGAAGCTCCAGCGCAGCCAACTTCTGAAAATTGTTCGCCAGAGACTCGACATTGTCCCGAACACGACGCGATCGGGCCTCCGAGTTCTCCTGCCGCCAGCGGATGCTGCGTTGCAGCAGATAAGCCTCGGCCAGGTTGCGCAGCGGACCGGCGTCGGCAACTTTCTGCCACTGAATCGAGTTTTTCGTCCTCAACTTTGCCAACACATGCGCCGCCGGACGCAGCCCTGCTCCGTACCTCAGCAGCCGCGGAACCTTGATGAACGTCGTGTACCCTCCGAACAATTCGTCGCCACCAATGCCAGTCAGCAGCACCTTCAAGCCAAGGGAAGCACCCACTCGTGAAATCACGAACGTATTGATCCCGTCCACAGTCGGCTGGTCCATCGCGCCCAGCGCGAAGGGAAGCAACTCGCGGAGTTGTTCCGGGGTGAGCGTCACCACCTCGTGGTGATGCGGGAGGCCGCAAGCAATCTGCCGCGCGTACGGCAACTCGGAAAACTCCTGCTCCGGAAATGCAACCGTCAGCAGCGTGATGGGGCTTTTCGCATATCGCGACGCCAGCAGCGCCAACAAACTCGAGTCCACGCCGCCAGAGAGAAACACTCCCACCGGAACATCGCTCACCAGGTGGGAATTGACCGCCGATTCGAGGCGCTCTCTGATGTGTGAAACAGCATGCTCAAAATCTCGAATCTCAGCCGGTTCGCTCGCCGCAAGGCAACCGCTGAGCGACCAGTATTCGGATTCGGTAACTTCGCCTCGCGCGCTGACCCGCAGCAGGTGCCCCGGCTCCAGTTCCCGGGTTTCCTTGAAAATCGTATTCGGCCCAATCACCGCGCCGTACGCCAGGAACGAGTCCACCGCATCGTGGTCGACAGTAAGAGAACAAATCTGCGCTCGTTCGAGCACTTTGACTTCAGAGGCAAAGGCAAATCCCCGGGTCCCCGAGTGATAATAGAGCGGCTTCATACCCATGCCGTCGCGGGCCACGAGAAGATTCCTGCTCAGGCCATCCCAGAAGGCAAACGCAAACATGCCTTCTAGTTTTCCGAGCGCTTGTTCTCCCCACTGCACCAGCGCTTTGAGCAAAACCTCCGAGTCGCCGGAGGTCGCAAACTTTATTCCCCGAGTTTCAAGTTTCGCGCGCAACTGGCGGAAGTTGTAGATTTCGCCGTTGAACACCAGCCATGAGCCGGATTCGGCATCCTGTATCGGCTGCCGCGAGCCGTCGCTAAGGTCGACGATGGAAAGCCGCGTGTGCCCCAGCACCAAACTGCCCGTCGCCAGAGGAATCTCGACGTTCCCGCGGGCATCGGGACCGCGGTGTTGGGATGCGGCCATCATGTCGCGCACCGCCGCCCGCGTCTCTTCGGGCCTGCCGTCGCTCAAGATTCCCATGATTCCGCACATCGCCGCTACACCGCCTCCTTACCGCCGGAGAAAACTGGAGGAAAGAACTTCTTCATCGCCTGCTCAAACTCATCCGCCGCACGGGTCCAATTCATTTCGGTTTCTACCCACTTCCGGCCGTTACCGCCCATGGCGTTCGCCAGGCCAGGTTCTTGCAGAACTTTGATGATCGCCGCTGCAACCGCCTCGCTGTCGACTGGGTTCACCAGTAGCCCACTAAGACCATCCTGCACGGCATCAGGCGCGCCACCGGATCGCCCAGCGATCACAGGCTTCCCGCAGGCGGACGCCTCAAGCAGAGCCAGCCCGAACCCCTCGGCTAGGATGCCGCGCCGGCTGCGGTCTTCGCGGCTGCACATGATGAATGCATCGCAGGCGTTGTAGAGCAGTGGGAGTTCTTCATCAGAAACGCGCCCCGCAAAAACTACGTTCTCCCGGACTCCACACTCGCGTGCCAGGCGATCGAGATAGTCCAAGTCATCGCCCTCACCCGCGATTACGTAGGCGACGTCAGGCACCGCGCGTTTAACTGTTGCCAAGGCCCGCAGTACGACATCGTGACCCTTGTATCGGTTGGCTTTCACGATGCGCGAAACCGTAAGCAAGGTCGTCCTACCGAACACTCCTAGACGCCGCGCCAATTCGCGGCAGTCAAGTCCGGGTCGAAAATGCGTGGGATTGGCTCCTGGTCGGATTTTTACAATCCGGGACTGCGGCACCCCGGCCGACGCAACGAATGCGCGCGTGAATTCACTGTTGGTAATGACTAAATCCGCGTTTAGCAGTGCCGGGAAAATGCTGGCAGCGCGCAGCCATTCGTCCATGATTTCAAGAGCGTGAGTCCACAAGAGATAGGGCGTACCGTAGCGGCGCTTCAATTTGCGGGCAGCGACGGCTGCGTTCACGTGACCACAATGCAGCACAAGATTCCAGTTCTGCTTGACCAGCTTTTCTGCTTCGCCATACATCCGCCAGACCTGCCACGCTCCGCGGATGCCAGGAACATCGAATGCTGGCCGGAACCGCTCCACGGAATAATCCTGGGCGGAATCGAATCGTTCCGCATCGGGATGCTGCGGCGCAATCAGCATCATCTGCCGCAGATCGAACTGCCGATATACGTTGAAGAGGTAGTTGCCAATGCCTCCCAGTACGGGCGGAAAATCGGTGGTGAGCAGAGCCCCGCTCCCCAACCGGCGCACACTTTTCCTGTGGTCATCCGGGGCCTGTGACGTTGATTGTGCAACTTGGAAGGTAACCATTAGGGCCCTAGGAGCGCTCCATGGTGTGATCGAAGCCCAGCGCAAAATCAGCGTTGTGGCGGCGCCCCAAGGCGATCAGCGCGGCGGACAGAACGAAAACCAGCAGCGTCTGAATAAACGTAGCTACGAAATTATCGAAGTCGCGTTCGACCGACATGGCGCACTGGGTCGCGACCAGCGCCGTGATGGCTACTCCGCAGAATCCCGGCAAATGCGCCTTCCATCCATCCACGAATCCGAGCAGGCTGCCAAAGATCAACGCCCCCAGCACGATGTAGAGTACACCGCCCGCGTCGTAGAGATCGCCAGGCATCGAGGGCGCAATCGGGGTTCCGGAATTTTCGCGAGTCGCCGGATCGTCAAACGCCCATATCCGAGACCCGAAATTCATTCCCGCATCTGCGGCACCCTTGCCGCTGTAGATGAAGCGTGGAACAAATCCGCGCACGAGGGGCGCGATCAGCACATTCCGCCCCGAGTGAGGCTCCAGGGCCGGAACGAGCGCCACCGTCAGCAGCATGGAGTCAAAGCCGTGGAAGCGGTGCATGGGCTCGTCCCAGGTTCCACTCACCCAATCAAGAAAGCTCGCTTGGCTGAACTCGCGCGCCACTTCCTCGGGACGAACGTTTTCCCACTTTATCCGCCGATAGGAGCTGACCACCCAGCTAAGCACGAATAAACAAATCAGCCCCACCGGAACTACTTTTCTCAGCGCCAGCCGCTTACCCGCAAACATGGCCGCAATCAAGGGAATCAACAGCATAGGCGCCAGATTCTCGCGATATGGACTGCAATACCCGCGCACAAGCGCCGGCACCAACACGATACAATGGACACCCCCAATCCGCCATTTGGGACCGGGCTGGCGGAAGTGATCCCACCATACGATCGCAGCCGGCACCATATACAGGCCTGCCAGCAGCGACAACGGCGTAATCAACGTCAGCGGCAGGTGTTGCCCTTCAGTCAAATAGAAAATCGCGGAAGCCAGTAACGCAACCGGGATGGCTGCCGCATATGCAAAATCGAGCGTGAACATCCGGGCCATGCCCAGCGGCCCTGCTCCCTTGCGTCGCACCGCGAACGCATAAGTTAGCGTCACCAGCACCCAGAACAGTCCGCAGTAAGCCAGAGTCGTGTTCACTGTATCCACTGTCTGCGCGATCAGGCGCGGAGTGCCGTTTCCCCACCCCACCGCGTTGTACGACAACATCAGGAAGCGCAGCACGATATCCAAACCGAAATCGAGCCACACAAACCCATACACCGACTTCAAAAGCGACGGCCATCCTTCGCACTCCCACCCCGGGACGAGCCGAGCCGAAATCATCCAGCCGAAGGCCATGCCGGCGAGGATGAGCCAGGTGAGAAGGTTGGTTTGTAAACCGGCAAACCCTGGCATAGCGTTCTCTCCTGTGGCAGACACATCCCGCAGCCCCAAACAAAAGAGGGCACACATTGTGTGAAGATCAAGACTTGACCCACGCGGGTCAGAGTCGATCCTACAGCTACTGTTCCGCGTTCGGATAAGTTTACTGGCGGGGTTTCGGCTGGTCAATCAGATACGCAAAGTGTGGACGATAAATTCTGGTTTTCAGTTCGATAAGCCATCGTCATGTGGGGAAACAGTTGCACTTTGCACATGGTAGCAAAGGCTTGCTGCTGGCTTGGCTCTGACACGCTATAGACCCGGATTCTAGCAAAGGTGTGCCAATGGCCATGTTTGGCAGGGCTTTAGCCCGCTATAATTCCCGCTCCGATGGAAGTCGTCCAGACATGCGACGCTTGCGGCGCTGCCCTCGGCGGGCGTCGAGTTGAAGGGATGGCCGAGGTCAGTCTGGAGCAATGCGACTGCGGCTTGGCGATCACTTCGCCGCGCCCGCTGATGACCGAGATCGGAGCGTACTACCCGCCGACCTACTACTCGTACACTCCGATGGCCCCGGGCGTCACCCGTCAGGTTGTGGATAAGGTGAAAGAGTACAAAGGCGGCTACCCGACCGATGACGGATTCTTTGCCCGAGCGTTTTGGCGATCCAGCGCGGCCATACTCCAACACCTGTTTCTGTTTCACCTTCCCTATCAGGGCAAGAACCAGAAGTTGCTCGAGATCGGCTGCGGCGCGGGACTGAATCTCCGGTGGGCCAGGGAGCATGGGTGGGACGTTTACGGCTTGGAAATCGGTGAGCGAACCGTCGCGGAGGCCCATCGCCAAGGCTTCGCAAATGTGCAATGCGCCAATATCGAAGACTCCAAATTTCCTGCCGAGTTTTTCGATGCAGTTCTAGTGCACCACACACTGGAGCACCTGTACTCGCCCTCCGCCGCAATCAGGCGATCCTACGAAATCCTCAGGCCTGGGGGAACACTGCTGGTTACGGTCCCAAAGTTCGACAGTTGGCCGCGCTACGTCTCCGGCAGGTTCTGGGCCCATCTCGATCTGCCACGTCATCTGCATCACTTCACACAGCCGGTGCTTCTGAAGCTGATCCAGGACGCTGGGTTCGGCGTCCGCGAAGTCAGGCTCAGCTCCAGGCCGATCACCCTCTACTTCACACTTCGCACCCTGAAAAGAGCCGGCCAATTGAAACGCATCTTCACACGCCCAAGGGGGACACTCAGCGATGTGATGCTGGTGGTAGCGGAGAAGCCCTAGCCGCCCCTAGTCCCCCTGCGGGCTCGCTTTTCCTGGCAATTCCCACCAGATTCAAGCCGACTCCGGTCACTTGCATCAAGGCATTCGCCGCGGCAACCGCCAAATGCCGGGCGACGCGACGCGCTGTGAAGCCGGGGCCGGTGATCCCTTCCTGAAAACTCTGCGCTGGGCGGACCAGGACCGGTTCGAGTCCGCCTTTTCGGAATGCCAGAAACAAAGTCTTGGGAGTGAATTGATTCAGATGCCCAATCTCTGCCACGTGGCCATTCCCGTGCCCCAGCATTTTTTTCACGTGCTCCTTGCGAAGTTGCATAGGCCCGTTGGGTGATTTGACCACCAGCAAACCGCCGGGCTTCAGCAGACGCGCACACTGCCTAACCGACACAACTGGATCGTACGTGTGCTCTAGAACGTCGAGCATCGCCACGACGTCAAAGCCGGCGTCCGGAAACGGAGGATCAGAAATCAGCCCAACTTTCACATCCTCGATTCCGAGTTCCTTGCGGCAAAATCCTGGAAACTCTGCATTGATCTCCAGTCCGCTCATCGCCCATCCGGCGTCGCGGGCGTCCGCGAGAAATGTGCCGATTCCACAGCCGGCCTCAAGCATTTTTCTCGAGTTCGCAGGGCCGAGCAGCGACAGAATGTGGCGATTGGAATGCTTCGTTGCTTCGTGCCACCAGAAAAAGTTTTCCTTAGTAAGGCCGTACCCCCCGCCAGCCCGCTCTTGGTAGAAACCGTTCACGTAGCTCTCGGGGAAATCGCGTTCCACGTACATGAAGGAACAGTCGGAACAGATCACCACGCTGATCTGCTTCTGCGTATAGGCAGCAGGACGGGTCGGATCAGAACTGGCAGGCTCCTTCTGCACCAGCGAAAATTGCGAGCTACCACATAGCGGACATGTCATGGCGCCGGATTCTACCATTGAGGATTTCGTCGCGGGGTCATGACTCCAAAGAGCCGATGGGAAGGGGTGGTATACCTGCTGCAAGAATCTCCCGCAGACGCGCCTGGTTCGCCGGAAAGTCTCCGGTCTCGGCGGCCGCGAAACGCGAGGGTAGAAGCCGGGCATCGGCTGTGTCGTTGGCCAGTCCCTGCAACATGACGCCGACCAACTCGCGCAGACGCACCGTGTCAAACATTGCCACTCCCGAGCCGGGGTACAGACGCGTATTGAGAGGGCTGTTGTCGCTGAAAATTCCGGGACGCCCCAACGCCGCCGCTAGAAACGTAATCCGCCCCAGAATGCTGCCTGCCGTCAGATTGATGACGCCGTCGCACTCTCCCAAGAAACGCACAAAGGAACGGTAGCCGCGCTTTTTTTCCAGCAAAAACGGCAATCCTTTGGCAAATTCGGACGACTTGTATTTCTCGACATCGGTAGAGCTGTAGATGAAAGTGTGAAACGTAATCTTCTCTCGCAGCGCGCTGGGCAGTTCCTGCCAAACGTCACGCAGAACACTCTTCAGCACAAAAGGATGGTTCTGCACGATGTCATGGAAGCTCATTGGAGCCTGCACCAGAATCTTGTACCGCCCAGAGTCGCGGCCCGAGCTACGATCGAAGCCGCGCCCCAACTTCTGCGTCGTCGTCAGATCGTAGGGCCACGGAATGACCGTGGCCCGGTCGTGGCCGATCAGTCCATCGCAAAACCTCTTGGGCTCCGGAGAATACGCCCATACGTGGCGCGCTCCGCACAAAATGCGCTGCACGCGCCGCAGCTTCGCATCCGTCAGATCGCGGGAAAGAATCGCCGGAGGGCCCGGAATCACGGCCACCGGCGGCTCTCCGGCATCGACCAGCGATTCGAGGTAGCGCAGCTGACTGTCTGAGCTCTGCAGCTCGGCAAGGATGAGGTCGTACTTCCCTGCCGGAACTTTATCGTCTTCCAGCAGAAAATCGAACTTGTCGGAGAGCATCAGCGCCAGGCAGTAAACGTCCGGGTAAATGACGCCTTCAAGGCGCATCCTGAGATACTTCGCCACCAGCCGCTGCTTGCGCCACCACTGGCTCTGGCCACTGACAAACGCAATGCGTAGTGGGCCACTCAAGTCGTCAAGCTCCTGGGGTTATGAGAATTTGGGTTAGCGGCGGCAAAGACAGTCAAGCCGCATTCGCGCAACACTCGCGCCGCGCGCACGTCGTATGTCTGCTCCGCCGCCAGACTCAACGCATTACGCCGGATCCGCGCGCGCAACTCGGGATCGCGCAGCACCCAATCGATTTTGTCGTCGATCTCCGCCGGCGTGCGATAGTAAACCGCCGCTTCATTCTCCGGAAAGAATTCATGCTGCGCCGCCGAATAACGGGCCAGCATCACGCCTCCGCTGCCCGGAACTTCAAATGTGCGCATGTTGGGTCCGCCCAGATTTTCCGCGTTGAGGACGTTCAGCGACACCGCGGCCCGCGCGTAAATGTCGCCGACAGCGCTGCCCCACACTGGCGGGTGCGCGCGATGCTGCGCCGAAAGCGTTCTCCATTTTCGCGGCCAGTTGTTACCCCAGATCGCGATCGTGTGCTTCCGTATTGCCACTACTTCCTCGCAGCGGAAGCGCGAATAAGTGGCGACAAAAGCGACATCGTGGGTGAGATGGCACGCATCGCAGTGTAATCCTTCAGCGCCGAACTGTGGGCGGCTTATTTCCGGATCGACCGCGAACGGAAGATACTTCGCCTCGACGCCGTCGCGCCGCAACCGCTCCACTAGGCTGCGCTCCCACATCCAAACGATGCTGTATTCCTTGAGCACTTCAATCAGATCGCGGCGTAACGCGGAAGCTTCCCGCGGGTCCCAGCGAATGCCGAGGTAGGGATGGTCCGGATAATGGTTCACGAAAGGCACGCCTACGGATTTCCGAATCTGGCGAATCGTTCCGGGATCAAAGAACGAACACTTCACCGCAAAGATAAGCGCCGGACGAACCCGCTCGGCGACTTCCACCGCCTCGCGATTGACCGCGTTCCACAGGGACGATCGCAACACACGCCGCAGAATGCGGTTGCCGGTAAAGCGGCTCGCCTGCATAAGCGCCCGCTCGGAATCAAACCGGGCCACTTCCATGCCCAGCCGTTCAAAAGCCCGCACATAGCTTTCCGCCAGAGCACCCTGGTTCAATGGTCCAATCACGAGCACTTTGCGGTTCGCCATAGACAGAAAACAACGAGCTGTGGCGGTGACGCTGCAGGAAAAGCGAGGGTGCACTGCTCCGCCGTAGACGCTATTCTTTTCCCATCATCTTATTCAGAACGGGGGCGAACAGGTTTTCGTAATTCCACTCCGATACGATACGCTGGCGTGCCAATTCACCCATCTCGCGGGTCCGTTCTCTGTGTTCGTAAAACCACCGGAGTGCAACAGCAATAGATGCAGCATCCGCTGGATTACATGATCGCCCATATCCCGGTTGAACATACATGTCACGCCACTCCGGAATGTCCGAAACAAGAAGCGCGAGACCACAAGCCATGTAATCGAATGCCTTGATAGAGGCGCCTGCCATGCTCTTAAAATTCGGGTCCGTTGCCCCGATTGGCATGCACGCTATTCCAACATCAGCTTCACGGCAAAGGCACATTAGGTCGCGACGCGCGAAGGGGCCAAAGATCTCGAATTGGCCCTCGATGCCAAGTTCCATTGCCTTTTGCCTCAACAAATCACAATAGCCGATACTACCGATCGTCTCGTAGCCCACAACTCTGAGACGTACATGTGGCCTGAGAACCGCTACGGCCTCAAGAAAAGTTGTCGGCAATCGGCTCGAGTTAAGCGTGCCATGATAATAGAGAATCATTGATTCATTGGGCACCCGACGCACTGAGATCTCATTTCGTCTCGGACAGTTCCAAACGCAAATTCCCTGACGGCCAGTTTCCTCTTCAAAAGCAACTGCCCTTGAAGCGCTAGGCAAGATGACCATCTCCGCACGTGCGCTCAAAAACTTCCGAGCGCGCATGAAAAGTCGTGGAACCGGGCCCAGGTTGAATCCTGGATGATCGTACTCATGATAAATAATTTTCAAACCCGGCACGCAGCTCAGAACTAATGCAATCGGACAGGAAAACAAATCTGTGGCGTACACCCAATCCGGCCGCCATTCAAGCACCTCCTTAAGAACCGATAGGGCGAACGACAAATATTGAATCTTCTGTTTGACGCCCGGCGGGTTGTACGGGAGAAGACTTACGCTAACACCGCTCTGTGGGTCGATCTGCATCGCTTCGGAGTTGAGCGTGGCGCATCCAATCATTTTCACACTACAACCCGCCTCCACGAGCAAGCCTGCGCTGTGAATCAACGGAGGAAACGCGGCTGGGTTGACGTACTGAACGTACAGCACTTTAGGCATTGCTGCGCTGCGGATCGTGGGTTTCACGGAATCTTGTTCGGTGACAGGCATTGAGTTATTTCTTGAGGTCGCGGCGGCGCGCCAACAGGATTCCGCAGCCTTGCATCTTCGATGGACGAACGGTAATTTTGTGCGTGAGACTGAGAACGCGGCGCAGGAGTTCGAGCGTCCCAGGCACGATTTGATCGTCATACTCCATCGCCACGCGCTTGAGGCGGCCGAGCAGGTCATAGGCAATCAACAACGAAGGCCTGCGACGAAGTGTGGTGAAAAGACAGACAAGCAAGAATATAGCGAATTCGACTGGAGCCACCAGTCCGCTACGCGGCTTGCTGATGCGACGAACTGAAACGTACTCCCCGTAATCTTCGATGTTGGCTGGTCGGTCGGCACGGCAGCAGATCACAATCTTGTATCTTTCGCCCGCCAACATTCGTGCCAGGTTGCAGGTGGTGGGATAGAAGTCGGGGTTCGAGTACTGAGCGAACAGTATCGTGGGTCGCTTGCCGAATTGTTCTGCACCGCTTTTCACAGCTGCTGTGCTCGCGTTATGCTGGTTCGAAGTAACACACTAGCTTAGTTCCCACAATTCTCCGCAGGAGAGCCGCCCGTGGCGATTCGCGCAACGCTCTCGCCACTCCAGGCCAGGACGGGATGAAGTCGTCCCAGATGATGCAGCCACCCTTTGCAACCAGTTCGAATCCTATAGCTGAATCCGACTTGACGGCTTTGTATTCGTGGCTGCCATCCACGTACACGAGATCAACTTTGTGTTTCCACTGCGAGTAGTCAAACGTGCGGGAATCTCCGGTCCAGGATGTGATCTTCAATCCTTCTGTTTTGCCCCGAAACACGCAACCGGTCACATCGTTCTTTGAAATATCGAGGGTATGGATCTGAGCGTCGGGACTTGTATTCAAAGCCAGGTGGAGAGTAGTCCTCCCATGCCCGGTGCCGATCTCGAAACAGATGGCGGGATTGATGAGTTTGGTCAAAGAAACGATGGCGGTCAGATCCCAGAACGATCCCGCGCCTCGATCTTTGTCCCAGTCGGCGAACCTAAGATCCAACTTGTTGCAGCGGGACAGTAACGACTCCAGTTGCTCCGATTGCAAGCCACAAAAAGCGTTGAACATCCCAGCTTGGATATGCCGGTACAGTTGTCGTGTCAGCATGACAGCGCCACCCCGCGCTTTCGTGCCGCACGAATAATGCCACAACCTTGCACCGTTGACGGGTAAACCGCAGTGTCGTGGCTGGAAGCGAGTACGCCCTGCAGCATCTGCAGGGTTCCGGGCATGATTTGATCGTGGTACTCCACTGCGATCCGTTTGAAACGCGTCAACACTTCGGGGCCCACAGCACGGAACGCGGCGTTCTCGGAACCTTCAATATCAACTTTCAAAAAATCGATCTCCTCCGAACCCACCAGTTCGAATAAATCCGGCAACGTAATGATTGGCGTGCCCGAATCCTCTGCGCCGCCCGCGCGTAGAACGTGGTCCAGTGATCTCTCGCCCACGGTTTGCATATGCCCACGGCCAATAGCCCCTCCCAAAGCGATTTCGCGGCAAGTGACATTTCCGGGGCATGCACTTGCCACATTCGCCTGCAGGCAGCGGAAGTTCTCTTCACAAGGCTCGAGCGCTAGAACATTACAGTTTGCATTCTGGCGTGCCATTAGGATCGAGAACAATCCGACATTCGCGCCTGCATCCACGATTACGTCTCCGTCAGCAGGGCGGTAGAACCCGCCGGTGTACTCCCGCTTCAGCCACAGATCAACCAGTGCTTCCAGCATCCCACCGCGAGCTGGCGGATGCACAAGGCGGGTCCCGTCCCAGAGCACGATTTCATCACAGGGCCGTCCGGCCCGCATCGCCCGTACGAGGCCCCAGCCATTGCGAAAATGCAGCATCAGCGCAACCATCTGGAAAACGCCTTTCAGGTACATATTTCAGATACGAGTTTCAACTTAAAGAGGGGCGTGGGGATGAGCCTGGGGCGGCGATCATCTACTGCGCCATCATCTGCTGATAAACATACATCATTTCATCAAGCACAGGGCGCGGCGAGTAGTGCTGCTCGATCAAGGTTCGCGCTGCATCGCGCATGTGCTGCCGTTCCGCGGAGTTTGTCAGTAAACGGCAGACTTTGCCGGCCAGCTCTTCATTGGTTTCGGCAACCCAACATTCGCGTCCATTCTCGTAGTCGATGCCTTCGACGCCTTCCCAGGTAGTCACCACGGGCACGCCGTAGGCCATCGATTCCATCACTTTGACTTTCATTCCGCTGCCCCGGGAAGGCGCATAGACCATGACCGCGGCTTTGGAGAAAAAATCGGAGGGATGGGCAAGGTTTTCCGCCAGCGTGAGATCTTGCCGCGACGAATATTTCTGCAAATACCTGGCGGCGTTCCAGCCCGCGATAAAAAGCTTCGCCTGGGGGAAACTCTCTTTTACCAGAGGCCAAATACGGGTGATCAGCCGTTCGGCCGCGGAGCGAGAAGGCTCCCAGTGCATGGAGCCGATCAAGCCGACAACCGGTTCCGGCGCGGGCGGCTGCATGTCATAGAGCGCGGTGTCCAGGGCGAGAGGCACGACCCAATAGCGGCCCTTGGGATTGATCGACTCCGCCATCTCCTTCAGTCGCGGAGTGAGCAGACGAGTGTTCGGAATGCCGTGGAGCAGATAGCGCGTGGCGCGCCGCGCCTGCCACAGTGCCTTGTGCTCGCCGAAGCCCATATTTTCTTTTGCGGCCCAATCGATGACGTCGAAGAAGTGCACGTTGAGCAGCGCGCGTGGCACACCCATGCCGAGCCAGCCGGTAGACATCTGTTCGAGGTGCAGTACGTCATAGCCTTTTGCCAATTCCCGATGCAGCAGACCAGTCAAAGCCGAGTCCTGAAGAAGTTCGCTGCGCGGACGCACCAGGTTCTGCCACTTGCGCCGCAGCGCGACAGAATCCACTCGGAGGCGATGGCAGTTCAGCGTCAGTTGCCCGCCGTGCTTCGACAGCCCTGGTTTCGACAACCATTGTTTCGCTTGGGAAACGCGTTCGTCCGGCTCCTCGGTCGCGGCCAGCGCCACGACTTCATGGCCGCGCGCCAGCAACTCGGTTATCAAAACGTAGAACCAGCGCGCGCCGGTGTCACCGAATGGATGAGGCACGGCGGGAGTGACGACGATGATCCTCACCAGTGTTGCTCCGAGATTGTGGCTGCAATGTGGTCGCGGTTCTGCACAATGTCATCGCTCCGGCCGAGCAATTCCAGGTACACCCGCAGAGTCTGCTCGGCGGCCTTGTGCCACGAGAAAAAGCTGGCACGCTGGCGGCTTTTCTCGGCAAGGGCACTGCGCAAAGCGGGATCGCCAGCAATTCGCGCCATCTGCTCTGCGATCGAATCTGGATCTTCCGGACCGAAGAGCAAACCGCTGCCATCGAGTACTTCCGGGAGACTGGTGGTCTCAGAGGCAAGGACAGGAACTCCGGAAGCCATCGCTTCGACAAGTTGCAATCCAAAACCTTCATAGCGCGAGGGATAAACAAGCGCAAGTGCACCCTGATACATCGCGGGCAGGTCTTCGTCGGCAATCCGGCCGGGACAGAACACTCGTTGCGACAGATCCAGGGCGGCAATTCTCCCGGCGACATCCGCAAAGTCCCATTTGTGCTCACCCGCCAGGACCAGCGGGGGACAGCCATGCGGTAGTCGTGCAAAAGCTTCCACCAACGCACCGACATTTTTTTTCTTATCGAAGCCACCCAGAAAGAGAAAATATTCCGTAGGCAACGCATACTTCTTTCGGATGCGGTCAATCTGTTCCTTGAGCAATGTCTCGCAAAAGCGGCGGTTGGCGGCGTTGTAGATCACCACGACCCGGTTGGGGGACAGACGATGAAACCGGCAAATGTCCCGCTTCGAGAAGTCAGAAACGGTGATGTACTTGCCGGCACTGTGCCGGGAGACAAAATCCGCGTACTTCTTCCGCCAAAGACCGCGCCAGGGCTCGCGCCCGCAATACTCAGGCAGGCGATCGATGATGTCATGGCAGGTGAGGACGCACTTGCAAGCACACCGGTACGGAAGCCCGCGGTTCGCAGTCGCGTGGAAAACATCGATACTCATCTGCCGCAAGCGCTTCGGGAGTTCGACCTGCTCCCACAGAATCTCTCTCCGCGCCTGGAAAACCACAGGCTTGATTTTCAACTCGCCGAGAAATTCTGGAGCAATCGGACCCGGCGAAAACGAATACAAATCAATGTTGCCGCCCGCAATCTCCTTCATCGCACGAAAAAGTTCCACGGTATAGCGCGCAAAGCCGCGCATCTCGTAGTACATTAAGGTGCGGCCGTCGACACCAATGCGAATCATGGGCGCTTCCTAGTGTGGCAAGAGTTTATCTTAAGCTGAATGCAGGGCGGCGTGGCATACCGCGCACAGCGTGATCAAGTTCTGCTCTGAATCGGCTCCCGAATGGCTGCGGAACTCCCTGTGATTCCTCCCGCACCTGATTTCTCGCCCAGTAATGGCGATACCACTTGTCCACATCCGACACGGTTTGAGCTCCCCCTCGGTGGCGAGGCGCTGTCATGAATGAGCCGCTACGTTCCCTGTTCTGACCTCGACATGGGGCTGGATTCTATCATTGAGCATCTCGTCGTGGGGTAACGATCCTAGGGGACTGAGGCAACGCGTGTCACGCCGGCCGGGCTTGCGATCTGTTTTCGCGCAAGAAGGAGGTTGAGCACATCGTGCTCATTGACCGCCAGGATTTCATCGACCGAGACAGGAGTCGCCTGTCCCCGATCAAGCCGGTGCAGGATGAAGCCGAGCTGGATTAGCTCATGAAGCAGGGCCGGAGGGCTCGCCCCGGCTTCCAGCAAACCGTGAGGCCAGAATTCCATCAAACACAAGACATCATGATTTTCCCGTAGCACACCCTTCATCCCTTGCAACGCAAAATATTCAGCGCCCTGAATGTCCATTTTCACAAAGTTGACCCGGCTTCCAGCCGGAAAGTAGCCATCCAGCGTTATTCCTTCGACCTGCACGTGGGACCGCTGCAAACTGTGGTTATACATGGCATCGTCGCGGGAAGCGTAAACTCGATGGTCGCCGAAGTTGATGTTGGACAGATAGAGAGTGAGGGACTTATAGGCGTCCGTAATCGCTTTTTCCTCGACCCACACGTTCTCGCATCGATTGGCCTTGACGTTCTTCCGTAATAGGCGAAAGTTCCTGGGATCTGGCTCAAATGCAAAAACCTTGCCGGTATCGCCGACCGCGTCTGACGCCAGCAGGGTGAAGTATCCAATATTGGCCCCGATGTCCACGAAGACATCCCCTTCGTGCAAAAGACCGACTATGACGTTCGTCTCTTCGGGTTCCCAAACTCGGTTGACGAAAAGGTTCATGGCAACGGCGCTGTCCCACAGGTCTACATACATCCATTTTCCAAATACCTGAATTCGCTGCTCATTGCCGCCCGCATTCAACAGAAAACTCGACAGTCGAAAGCTGGGCCACACCTTCCGGAGCAGTCTTCCGACAAACTCTCGGGTCCTGTTTCCGCGCAGCGACATTTCCATCGAGATGAGCTTTCCAAACATCTTATCCTCCGGACTTGCGGAAACATCTCCGGGGAAATGCTTTTTCCACCGGCGAAATCGGCCGCAACAACGGGTAAATCAGCGACTGTAGGAAGTTACGACGCGCCACAGGAATAGTCATAGTGCGGGGCGGGCCTCGGGCGCTGCGAGCGTTCTCTTCTTTCCAATTACGACGATGCCGTGCGCGTAGTCAACGCTCAATAAGTAGCAAAGGATGCGCATAGCCAGAAACCTCAGCCAAGCGAGGCCCTTGGGCCACGCGCCATAGCGCACGCGAAATGCTTCGACGCTGTAACCTCGCACGACGAAATCCGCCGCCAAATCGGCTAATGGATATTGCTGCACATGCCCGGGGTCGCCCGCCCACATGGGGACGACGCAGAGGGGATTTGGTGTGCCGATTATCAAGGTACCACCCGATTCCAGCAGCTTCCCGAATTCGTCCATCAAAGCAACGTAGTCATTAAGAGACATGTGTTCAATTACCTCAAGGCACAGAATCGCGTCGAATTGGCCTGTAACTTGGGAGATCGATGAATATTCGTGCTTATCCTCGGCAGACATGTCGAGAGTTTCATAGCGTCCTTTAAAGCCAGCGGACAAAAATTTTTCCTTGAGCCGCTTGTCACCAGCACCAAAGTCCAATAGTCGTCTTACATGCTGAGTGCGATCGAAAATGGCTTGCTCCATTTCGTTGAGCTGTGCGCAATCCTCGCAGGAAAGGCACTGTGCCCTGAGGGTTCTATACATGACGTCGCGCGCCTGATGTCTCGCCCAGTAATTGCGGTACCACTTGTCCACATCTGACACGATGTTCTCCAGAAATCCTGCTCAGGGGCAATTGTCATTAAAAGCTCGGCGATGTCCCCACGTTCGGCTCAAGAAATAACGCGGTGGCTCATAGTGGTTCTCGGCGCTAAACGGTGCCAAGAACCTATTCACGGCCAGGTCGTTACGAACAAAAAAGGCGTTGGTGCCTGACAATTCGCACCCGACCAGGACATAACCCAATTTCTCTCCGATTTTCTGCAGAGTCCGCAGCCCGACGCCAAAGCAGAGCGTCCCCTCCCATTTCGCATCCGCACTATACGCGATCTCCCATTCGTCCTGCGGCGGTATGGAGGCGTTATATTCGATGACAACGACTCGTGGGCGGAACTCGCCTAGCTTTCGCCAGATCCATGATGTATTCCGGTCGATGTCCAACGAAAGCAGATCGAATTCTCTCGGAACTTGATGTTTACTCAGAATTTCCGGGGCTCGCTCCGCGGTGAGGAATTCTCTTGCCACTACCAGACGATTTTTCCTCACGGCCTGCTCGAATGATTCGCGGATTGCCTGAACGTTGGATTCGTCGCCTTCGAACCAAAATCCGCTCCAGCCCTGGAAAAGGAGATATGTCGTGTTATTTTCCATTCCATCGCCAGCCCCGAACTCCACAAAGACGCGATCGACGACTCCGATTCGGGCAAAAATCTCTGCGATCGCACCATCCTCGCCATTCTGTGAGAACACCTGAGCTTCATGGCGGTTCAGACGTTTCGGGTCCTGATACTTCGGCTGAGCAAGGAGGGTTGCGGTCAGCAGTTCTTTATCCAATCGCAGTTGCAATTCGGCAATTGCACGCAGTTCTCTTAAATCGTCGCGGGCGTGTAGGAGTTGCCGCAGCAGGGGTATCCTCTTAAGCAGTGGTCGCGTCATAGCAGACATGTCTCCGGGATCACGCTATATCACCTCCAGGCTCGTAGACACAGTTTGCGGATCGCTCACCGCACTCCAACTCAGAAGCATGCGTGCCAGGAACAGCCCGCATAGCAATCCTTCAACCGCGAGCACAACAGCTAGCCGGCGCCAGGAAGACAGGTCCACTGAACGGACGAGCAGGAGATTCGTTCCGACAAGTAGGAGCGCCAGGAAGGCAGGTTCACGAAGCGGCGCAAAAATCCGCAAACCCCTAGGCCGGCGGGCATGCATGAAGGCCAAGAGCCACGTAACCTGAAGTGCAGCTTGAAATACTGCGAAGCCGTACAGTCCATAGCGAAAAGTCGCATAAGTGCCCAGTGTCCACGTCGACAGTGTCCATAGTCCGCAGAAGCCAACGTTGAACAACGCATCATCTTGGGCAAAAAACAGCTCCATAAGCGGCAGTCCGACCGCGGTGAGTGCCGCACTAACAGAATACGCATACAGCAAAGGCTGCGCGGGAAACCACTTAGCGGTAAAGATGTTCGCGATAATCGGCGTGCTCAGGCTCGCCAGCACTGCGCAAGCCGGCCAGGCGAGACTGGCGTTAATGCGCAGTGATTTCTCAACCCTGGTTTTCAGGAGCGCCGGGTCGGCTGCCGCACTGCTGAACGCCGGCAGATAAATCCGAGCCATCGCATTGCAAATCACCAGCGGATACAGGGACAGTGTCGATGCCCACGAAACATATCCTACGGAATTCTTGCCCAGTAAGCGCGCAATCATGATGGGAGGAAATGCCAATGTCAACATATTCAACAACGACCCACCTTGATACAGAAGGCTGAAGCCCACGTGCGGGCGGATCGAAACCCAGGAAAATCGCCGAAAGGGCGGACGGGCAATCAAGTTGAAAGCCAGACTGCCGAACAAGTCGCGGCATCCCATGGCGACGACGTAACACCAAATGCCCTTGTGAAGAAATGCAAGTGTGGCGAGCACCACGGTGTAGATGAGGCTCTCCGCTGCTTCCACCGCGCTCACGACTTTGAATTGCATGGCACGTTCGAGCAGTGCGAGGGGCACCATGCGCTGGTTGCGCACAACCAATAGCATGAGGAAAACGGCAGCGGGAAGGTAATTCTCCGGCCCCAGTTTCACCAGCCGCAGCGCCACCGGCAAAAGGCCGCCAATTACAACCGCGAAAGTGATCGAAATCCCAAGAATCACCTTCTGGGCGGTCGCCAGTTCGGTTGGCTCCAGATCGCCGGGCTTGCGAATCAGAGCGGCTTTCAGTCCCAAGTCGCCAAAATATCCGAGAATTCCCTGGGTTACGAAGATCAGAATGGCGAAACGGCCGACGATCTCAGGACCAAGCCAGCGTGACACAGCCACGCTGCTGCCGACGCTGAGTCCCATGACCACGACCTGGCGGATGACCAGCGCGATGGCGGCGGCGCTCATCTTCCCGCGAAACAGCGTCTGCAACATGGCGCGGTAGCCGGACGACGACGGAACAGAAGCGCAGGCATCGGCGATGTCGCCGGCTTCGCGTGGCAAGTCCTCCTCGAGAAGCAGCGGACGTTCCGTCATCACTTGCCAGTTGTGAGTTGCATGTTTTGTTGCATGGTGCGCTGCGTTTCAGCGTGCGGAGAAAGCGCGGTAGGGGCCGCTGAAATCTCGCCGCCTGCGTTGAGTGAGTAAAGGTCGGAATAAACCATTTCGCGCACCAGTTCGCTGAACGTGTCCCGCGCCGACCAACTCAGGCGCTCGCGCGCCTTACTCGCAACTATCCCAGTAATGAGCGCATTTTTTTGACTAGCCACGGTTGATCTCCATGATTTGGAGTGGGAGGAAGAGCCCACCCCCCTCCAATTGAGGACACTAAAACGAACGCCTTCCTCGAAAACCAGCTCGTACGACCCTGGCCATTCGTTCGCAATAGGGTATCGCGAGTATCCAAGGCGCTGCGGCAAAACTCAAGCAGTGTAGCATAGCACGACGACTCCTTAGCGCCTCCAGCGCTGTTGCTGACAAACCGGTAAAGGCCAAAGGCTTTGGCCATTGGTTTTTGGAAATCCCTCCCACACTCTGGCCGGCGTCCCGCCATGGCCTCAAAGATATCGTTAAAGGAAATACCGACAAAAGCACTGATAAAAGATTCTCCTGGCCGCTCCGAACGTTGTACAATCATTCCACTTTTTGATCGCGTGGCGCCCGGATGAGCTTCTGGGGTTTAGTGTGCCTCCTCGCGCGAAACCAGTCCGTGTGCATGGAGTAGCGAATGGAGCCTGAAAAGACATTTCGGACGTTGATGCCTCGCAGAGACGAACTGCAGGCTTTGCGTCCGACCGAGGGCGGCGCTTTGCCTGCAGCGTACAACCTAACCGTCGGCCATGTTTTCAGTCTCTGGGATTATTGGCCGATCGTGCTCAGGCACAAGTGGACGATCTTGTCTGCCATGCTGGTGGCGTTGCTAGTGGGCACGGTGGTTTCCCTTTCAACCACGCCCGTTTACGAGGCGGTCGGGCGGGTCGTGATCAATCGCGAGGGAGCCGACACCGCAGGTCTGAAGAGCTCCGATGCCAGCGGTAACGATTCCTATGACGACTACATGGTCGCCATGGATACCCAGACCCACGTTCTGCAAAGCGATGCCATCGCCAAGCTTGTAATCCGGAGGTTGAACCTCGATTCCGATCCGGCATTCGCGGGCAAAGGAGCGGTGCCGGTGAACTCTACGCCGGCTGCCGCCCAGGCTGAGTCCCGGGAGATCGAGCCTCATCGGGAAGCGGCGCTGGTCGCGAAGTTCCACGGAGCACTACAGATCAGCTCGATTCCCCGGACACGACTGCTTGAAATTCGGTTCTCCAACACTGATCCCAGTCTGGCCGCCAAAGCGGTCAACACTCTGATCGACACTTACATCGAGCAGAATTACAAAACCCGTTTGGACGCCACCACGCGCACATCCAACTGGCTTTCTCAACAATTGTCCGAGCTGCAGATGAAGGTTGAGGAATCTCAGGAAAAACTGGTTCGCTATCAAAAGGAGAACGGCATCCTCGGCATCGACGAGAAGGAGAACATAATCACCTCCAAGCTCGACGAACTAAACAAGGAGCTGACAGCTGCGGAAGGCGACCGCATGCAGAAGGAATCCGTCTACCGATTGGCCAGCTCGGGTGAGCCCGATCTGTTGTCCAATCTCGATCCGTCCAGCCCCCTAGTGAAGCTGAGAAGCCAGGAAGAGGATTTGCATCGTCAACTGGCGCAGGCAAGTGTTCATTTCCAGCCGACCTATCCAAAGGTAGAGGAACTGAACCAGCAACTTGGCGCAGTTCAGGCGGACATCAAAGCCGAAATCACGCGCCTGGCTACCAAGTACGAGAAAGACTACCTGGCGGCACTGGGCCGTGAAAAGCTGCTGCGAGCCTCCCTGGAGAATCAAAAATCCGAAGAGAACCGGCTCAATGAAAGCGGCATCGAATACAGCCTTCTGAAGCGAGACTTGGAGAGCAATCGGCAACTCTATGAAGGTCTCCTGCAAAAGCTGAAGGAGGCGGGAGTCTTGACTGGGTTGCGGTCGAGCAACGTGCGGATCGTGGATCCGGCATCTGCTCCCACCGCGCCCTCGACGCCCAACCTCCCCCGGAACCTTCTGATGTCACTTGTGGTGGGTTTGGCTGGCGGACTGGCGCTCGCGTTTGTTCTTGAGTCGCGTGACAACGCCGTGCATTCTCTGGAACAGGTACGGATGATCACCGCTTTACCATCCCTCGCGGTCATCCCCTTCTCATCTCATCCCCGCAGCCGTTCGCTATCGATGCCGCAGGCCAAGCGCCTGCCGCAGACAACGACCGCGTTGGCCTCAGCTACGCGTCCGAAATCGGAGATCGCGGAAGCCTACCGTGCGTTGCGGACTTCCATTCTGCTTTCCAAGACCGGCAGATCGGCCAAGATCTTGATGGTAACAAGCGCGTTACCGCAGGAAGGCAAAACCACGACCAGTGTGAATCTGTCCATTGTCCTCGCGCAGCAGGGCGCGCGTGTGCTCCTGATCGAAGCTGACATGCGGCGTGCCAGTATCTCAAAGATATTTCACCTTAGATCAGATATTGGCCTTAGCACGATATTGGGGCCAAAGACCATCCCGAAACCGGAGGAAGCGATCCATTCAGTCGCGGACGTTGCGAATCTCAGAGTGCTGCCCGGGGGGCCGGTTGCACTTCACCCGTCCGAAATGCTGGCCTCGCCCCGTATGAGAGACCTGATCCAGTATTTGGAACCGGACTTCGATCACATCATCATCGACACCCCTCCGGTGCTCAGCGTCACGGACGCTGCGCTGTTGTCCGCATTGGCCGACTCCACACTCCTGGTGATACGTGCTGGCATGACGAGCAGAGCTGCGCTACGTCGCGCCCACGACGTGCTGGCGCACGTCGATGCCCGCATCATGGGTGTAATTCTCAATGCGGCGGACTTCACGGAACCCGATTTGTATTACTACGGCAGCAGGTATGGCAGTTACTATCACGATTCCGCGCCGGATAAGACCGCTCAGCGGGGGTAGCCCGTGAGACTGCAACTGCGCCCTCCTGTCAGGATTGCTCTGTTGGTCCTGATATGCCTCGGGACACTCTCGATCTATATTGACAGGATGGTACGAGTCTATCTCGCGCGACGATCCGCGGACTCTTCTCAACTCGAGGGTCTTAAGCGTGCCATCCGTTTGGCGCCCGACAATGCCGAATTCCCCCACCTGCTCGGCCTCTGGCTTTCCTCCTCAGACCAGGATGACGACGAGGCCATAGCAAGCCTCCGTAAAGCCGTCACAGTGAACCCGAACAGTGGCCGATATTGGCTTGATTTGGCCTCGGTGTACCAAGTCACGGGGAACGTTGAGAAGCAAAATGAGGCTGTGCAGTCTGCTCTCGACGCCGAACCGGGCAATCCGGAAGTCTCTACGGAGGCAGCACAATTTTTCTTGGTCGCCGGCGACGTGCGCCGTGCTTTGCCGCTGTTCCGGCAAGCTCTCGTGCAGAACCCGCAAGCTGCAAAGGCCATTCTCCCGGTGTGCTGGCGCGAGACGCGAGACCCGAATCTGCTTCTTGCTGAGGTGATTCCAGGTAGTCCGGAACTTCAGCTAACGTTCTTGCGCATGCTGACCGAGCAGAAGGAAACGACTGCTGCGAACCAGGTTTGGCAGCAACTTGTCGCCTCCCACAGGTCCTTCCAGCCACAGCTCAGCTTCTT
>Ga0187887_10000843_pt1 | contig 28545 bp, 28 predicted proteins | sample June2016WEW_7_10_FD_132977 | JGI IMG/M metagenome (GOLD analysis project Ga0187887, IMG submission 132977) | Peatland microbial communities from SPRUCE experiment site at the Marcell Experimental Forest, Minnesota, USA - June2016WEW_7_10 | ecosystem: Environmental > Terrestrial > Soil >... | reverse complement strand
TACTGCGCCTCGGGGGTGTGTCGGCTATCCGGTCCAGAGGATGTTGAAGATGATCAGGATTTCGGCGCTCTCGTCAACGCGGAATGACAGGAGCCCGTGCTCGGCAAACTGGGTCTCGCGGAATTCCGGCTCGTCCCCGTCTGGGTATACCGGCCAGGCGTCCCATGGCGCATCGGCCAGCTGAATGATCCGTTCCATGAGCGCGTCATAGATGGCCTTGTCGCCCATGAGGTCACTGAACTGCGCGGGGGCCCGCCCGATCAGGGCCGGCCGGTAGCTCACTGCCGATCCGCCCAGCCGGGAACCGGGGTCAGGTCCTCGGGGCGGGCATCGCGGGCGGCCTGCGCCGAGGCTTCGAACTGCGGGTCGGCGTAGGCGGTGGCGCGCAGGCGCCAGCGGTAGAGCAGGTCGCTGAGCTGCTGCCAGCGCCGCACCTCGCGTGCGGCATCCAGCGCGGCCCGGTATTCGGTGAGGAACTGCGCGTGCCAGCGCAGTGGCAGCCGCCGCAGGATCTCGGCGGGGTCGTCGGGGGCGGGCTCGTGGACCGGCTGGGCGGTCACGCTGCGGCCTCCTAACCTGATCAAGCTCGACCACCTCGCCGACGCCGATCCCAGCAGATCGCCGACGTCATCCACCCCGCGTGCGCTCACTGACCAAAGCGGGTCCGGCGACGGCTGGCCGTGGCTCTCGCCCGTAAACGCCCCCGCTGGCCGCAGCGCCCCGCACCTGCGCGGTGTCCTTATCCCAGCGGCTAGGGCCCGGGATTGGCGCCGGCCGGGCCCCGCGGATCCATGGCCTGCCAGTCGGCGTCCCAGGCGGCCAGGCGGCGGGCATCGAGCAGGCGGCGGCTGCCCACGCCCGCGCCGACCAGGACTATCCCCCAGCACGGCACGGCCATCGCCGCTGTGACGGTGGCCTGGAGCGCCGCCTGGAACGGTGACGTAAGCGCGCGGGTCAGCCGGCCCGAGCGCCCGGCCCAGACGGTCACCGTGGTCCCGGCCCGGGTGCCCGGGGCTACCGGGATCCGCCCGCTGCGCTCGGCCCCGCCGGGGGCCCGCCACCGGGCAGGCACGGCGACGGCGTAGCCGTACGACTGGGGCGCGACGGCGAGCAGCCGGGCCGGGACCGGGTGCCAGCCCGCGTGCTCCGCGTCCGCGGTGGTGAACGCGGTGGTGAAGGCCTGCTGCCAGACCGCGATGGCGATCAGGGGGGCGCCGAGCAGGAAAGCCACGGCCAGCGCCGCGACGATCCCGGCCTCGGCCCGGTCCGAGGAACGCCGGAGCGGATTGTGGTCAGGCCACAACCCGCGCACGACCGCGGCGACTCGCGTCATCCTTCGACGGTGGCTGGGACCCGGCCCCGCTCGCATCCCCTGATCGGGGTGGTTTCAGCCCGGTCCCGCGGCAGCCCGGGGCCGCGCGAGTCACATCCGGCCACGCGCGGTGCGGGGACCGACCAGTGTCTTGACACCGACGCAGATAACCGCTATCTATCTATCAGATAACCGTTATCCATGAAGGCCGGGTCGGGAAAGGATATACACCGTGCAGCAGGAAGTGGTGCTGGCGCTGCTGGCGAAGGAACCGTCGCACGGCTACGAGCTGCGGACCCGGCTGCGCGAGGCGCTCGGCCCGGTGGGCGACGCGATGAACGCCGGGCAGATCTACGTCACCCTCACCCGGCTGGAAAAAGCGGGGCTGGTGGTCTCCGAACAGTCGGCCGGCCTGGCCGACCGGCCAGACCGGAAGGTGTACGCGCTGACCCCGGCCGGGCAGCAGCGGGTGGCCGACTGGCTCACCGAAGTCAGCTGGCCCCGGCCTGACCTGGCCGAGTTCCATCTCAAGCTGGTCGCCGCCGCAGCGGCTGGACTGGCGGACCCGATTGCCATCGTGGACACCCAGCGTCGCGAGCTTCTCCGCCGGCTGCGCGACGCGCAGCGGGCGGCGATGGCCGAGCCTCACCGCTCCGCGGCCGGGCTGCTGCTGGAAGGAATCGTGCTCCGGCTCCAGGCGGACCTGCGCTGGCTGGAGGCGTGCGAGCGGACCTGGACCACCCGGAGGGAATCATGAACGAGACCGGTGGCGCCCCCATTCTGGGAGCCCGCGCCCTGCGCAAGGAGTACGGCCGGGAAGCCGGGCTGGTCCGCGCGGTCGACGGAGTCGACCTGGATGTGGCAGGCCTTCCACCTGATGGACGAGCTCACCGCGGCCGAGAACGTCGACATCGCGGTCACCATGACCGGGATCGTGGCGGTGCTCACCTTCCGCGCCACTGCCGGCCAGAAAGCCTTCGGCGGGTCTGATGGGCTGGGCAATCCGGTGCACAGCCGGGATGAGCAGATGCTGGCCGTACTCACGGTCGTGCTGGTCGCCCTGGCCGTCCTCAACGCGATCGTCACCGCCTGGGCCACGGTCCTGGACGCCAGGCACTCCTCCGCGCTGGCCCGGGCCCTCGGCGCGACCCCGCAGCAGGTCAGTGCCGGGTGTCCGCGGCGCAGGTGCTGCCTGCGCTGCCCGGCGCCCTCCTCGGCATCCCGCTGGGCATCGCGCTGTTCGCGGCCGCGAACGGCGCGGGGACACGGGTGCTGACCATCCCGCCGGTGTGGTGGCTGGCCACCGCGATGCTCGGCACCCTGGTCGCCGTGGCCGGGCTGACGGCGATCCCGGCCCGCATCGGGGCCCGCCGGCCCGCCGCCGCCATCCTCCAGTCCGGGCTGGCCTGACCCGGCCCGCAACGGGGGCGTGATCATGGGCCAAGCTCACTGGCCGAGGGGACCCGGGGCCCCGGTCCGGCCCGGTCAGCCTGGCCGGAATCGTCTACAGTCGGCCGCATGCGATTCGCCACGATCCGGACCTCTGACGGGACCACGGCCGCGCGGCTGGACGGGGATGTACTGATACCGCTGGCCGCTTCCGACGTCGGCGCGCTGCTGGCCGGTGGCGAGGGCCCCACGGCCGCGGAGCGGGCCGGCGCCGTGCCGGTGCCGGCCAGCGAGGCCAGCTTCGCGCCCCTCATCCCGCGCCCGTCCAAGGTGCTGTGCGTGGGGCTGAACTACCGGGCGCACATCCTGGAGACCGGGCGGGACCTGCCGCAGTACCCGACGCTGTTCGCCAAGTTCGCCCAGACCCTGCTGGGCAGCCACGACGAGCTGCTGCTGCCCGCGGTCAGCGGCCGGGTCGACTGGGAGGTCGAGCTGGGTGTGGTCATCGGCCGGCCAATCTACCGGGCCAGCCGGGACGAGGCGGCGGCGGCCATCGCCGGCTACACCGTGACCAACGACGTGAGCATGCGCGACTGGCAGCGCCGCACCCTGCAGTGGCTGCAGGGCAAGATGTTCGAGCGCAGCACCCCGGTCGGGCCGTACCTGGTCACGGGGGACGAGGTCGGCGACGCCGCAGACCTGGAGGTCCGCTGCGAGGTGGACGAGACCGTGATGCAGCAGTCCCGCACCTCCGACCTGCTCTTCGGCCCGGCCGAGATCGCGGCCTACGCCAGCCAGGCCATCACCCTGCTGCCGGGTGACCTGCTGCTCACCGGCACGCCGGGTGGCGTGGGTGACGCCCGCAAGCCGCCGGTCTACCTGCAGCCGGGCCAGACGCTGCGCACCGTGATCGAGGGCATCGGCGAGTGCGTCAACCTGTGCGTGCCGGACAACCCCTGACCAGGCCGCGGGCGAAGGGCCAGCCTGCCACTCCCGCGGCCGCCCCGGGTGTGTCAGGGTTCCCGGGTGTGTCAGGGTTTACTGCATGCGCAAGTACGTGATCATGGGCGTGCCCGGCAGCGGCAAGAGCTCGCAGGCGTCGTGGCTCGCCAGGGACCTGGATCTGGTGCACATCAGCGTGGGTGACATCTTCCGCTGGAACGTGCAGCAGCACACCAAGATGGGGGCCCAGGTACGGCGGACCGTGGCCGCCGGTGAGCTGGTCGGGGACGATCTGGCCGAGATGGTGACCGCGCAGCGGCTGGCCGAGCACGACTGGAACTACGGGTTCATCATCGACGGGTTCCCGCGCGACGCCCGGCAGGCGGAGTTCTTCCTGGAGAGTTACGACATCGACGCGGTGATCCACCTCGATCTGCCCGACGCCGAGGTCCGCCGCCGGGTCCTGGCCCGGCGCCTGTGCTCGGGCTGCGGCATGGACTACAACCTGATCGAGGGCCGGCCCCGGGTCGAGGGCAAGTGCGACGTGTGCGGCGGCACGCTGGTGACCCGGGAGGACGATACCGAGGAAGCCCTCGTGGTCCGGCTGCGTGACTATCACGAGAAGACCGACCCGGTGCTCGCCATCTTCGCGCGCAAGGAATACGTCGTGCACATCGACGCCACCCAGGACAAGGACGAGGTCCAGCAGGCGATCCGGGAGGCGCTCGGGCTGCCCGCCTTCAAGCCGGAGCCCGCCGCCCGGCAGGGAGCTTCAGAGCTCCGGTGAACCGGGCGCCGGCACGCCGGGGATCCGCCGGGGAGGCCCCGTGCGGGTCGTGATCGCCCCCGACTCCTTCAAGGGCAGCATCGGCGCGGCCGGCGCAGCGGCCGCGCTGGCCGACGGGTGGCGGTCCGTCCGGCCCGGGGACGACGTGGTCTGCGTGCCGCTGGCGGACGGCGGCGAGGGCACCCTGGACGTGCTCGCCGCGGCGGTGAGCGGCGCCCGCTGGCACGCCACCCGGGTCACCGGCCCGGCGGGCCAGCCGGTGGACTGCGCGTGGCTGGAGCTGCCCGGCGGCGTCGCGGCCGTGGAACTCGCCCGGGCCAGCGGGCTGCCGCTGCTGGCGAGGCCCGACCCTCTGGGCGCGCACACGACCGGGCTGGGCGAGGTCATCGGCCGCGCGCTGGACGCCGGGGCCCGCCAGGTGATCATCGCGCTGGGTGGCTCGGCGTCCACCGACGGCGGCACCGGCGCGCTGGCGGCGCTCGGCGCCCGGTTCCTCGACGCCGCCGCCACCCCGCTGCCGCCCGGCGGCGGGGCCCTGGGCGGCCTGGCCGCGGTGGACCTGGCCGGGCTGCGGCCGCCCCCCGAGGTCGGGGTCAGCTGCCTGTCCGACGTGCGCGCCCCGCTGCTCGGCCCGGCCGGGGCAGCGGCCGTATTCGGCCCGCAGAAGGGAGCCAGCCCGGCACAGGTGGCTCTGCTCGAGAACGGCCTGACCCAGCTGGCCGCCTGCCTCGGCGGTGACCCGGGCGCGCCCGGCGCCGGGGCGGCCGGCGGCACTGGCTACGGGTTCGCCGCCGCCTGGGGCGCACAGATCGGCCCGGGGGCGGTGCAGCTCAGCCGGCTGGCCGGCCTGGACCAGGCGCTGGCGGGGGCCGGGCTGGTCATCACCGGGGAAGGGCGCTACGACGAGACCTCGGGAACCGGGAAAGTGGCCGGGACGGTGTTCGCCGCCGCCGCCACGGCCGGGGTACCCGCCGCGCTGGTGGCCGGCCAGGTCGCGCTGGCCCCGCCGCCCGCCGTGGCGTGGGCCGTGGGCCTGGCCGGCCTGGCGGGCGGCCCGGGCCCGGCGCTGGCCGATCCCGGCCGGTGGCTCCGGCAGGCCGGGCGGGAACTGGCCGCCCAGGTCACCGGCTGACGGGTCGGCGGGCCAGCCGGGTGGCCTGCCAACTACCCTGGTCCGCGTGCGGGACATCGCGGTGTTCAGCGGCAGCGCCCACCCCGAGCTGGCGGCCGAGATCTGCGCGGACCTGGGCGAGCAACTGCGCCCGGTCCGGCTGCGCCGGTTCGCCAATGACTGCATGGAGGTACAGCTCCAGTCCAACTGCCGGGAACGTGACGTGTTCCTCATCCAGCCGCTCTGCCCCCCGGTCCAGGAGAACCTGGTCGAGCTGCTGCTCATGCTGGACGCCGCCCGGGGCGCCTCCGCGGCCCGCGTCACCGCGGTCATCCCGCACTACGCATACGCCCGGTCGGACAAGAAGGACATGCCCCGGGTGTCGATCGGCGCGCGCATGGTCGCGGACCTGCTGGTCACGGCGGGCGCCAACCGGGTACTGACCATGACCCTGCATTCGCCGCAGGTGCACGGCTTCTTCTCGGTCCCGGTCGATCATCTGCACGCCCACCGTGAACTGGCCGGCCACTTCCGCGGCCAGGACCTCTCGAACACGGTCGTGGTCTCACCTGACCTGGGCAACGCCAAGCAGGCCGCGTCCTTCGCCCGCCGCCTCGGCCTTCCGGTCGCGGCCGGCGCGAAGCAGCGGTTCAGCGACCAGGAGGTCACGATCACGTCCATCATCGGTGACGTGACCGGCCGGGACGTGATCGTGCTGGACGACGAGATCGCGCGCGGCACCACGGTCCTCGAACTGCTCGACCGGCTGCGGGAGCGCGACGTCCGGTCGGTCCGGGTCGCCTGCACGCACGGCCTGTTCGCCGGGGACGCGCTGAAGCGGATCGAGTCGGCACCCGAGGTCACCGAGGTGGTCACCACCAACACGGTCCCCATCCCCACCCACCTGCTCGGCGGGAAGCTCCAGGTCATCTCCCTGGCCCCCGCGCTGGCCGAGGCCATCCGCCGGATCCACGAGGGTGAGTCGGTCAGCGTCCTGTTCGGCCCGGACTGATCCCCGCGCACACGGTGCTGATCACAGCTGGACCTCGACGTCGGAAACCGGGAACGCGGTGCAGGCGTGGGTGTGGCCGGTCCATTCGTCGGATCGCCGGATGCGGGCCTCGGGTCCGCTGACGACGGCGCCGGAGAGGATCTTCACCCGGCAGAGGCTGCAGTGCCCGGACCGGCAGCCGGCTTCGAGCTGGTAGCCGGCCCGTTCAAGGCTGTTGAGGAGGGGCTCACCGCACGCTGCCTCGAACTTGCCCCGGCCGTCGACGTTCACCACGACGGTGGTCGCCGGGTCGAGCTGGCCGGGCCAGCCGCGCAGCCGCCCGGGTTCTGCTGGTGGCCCGTTCGCCTCGTACCGGACCCGGCGCCGGGCGATGTCGAGTCGCTGCAGCGCGTCGAGGCAGAAGTCGTACATCGCCGGCGGACCGCACAGGTAGTAGGTGGTCCGATGGAGGTGGGGACCGGCGAGCTCGGCGATGAGATCGCCGGTGATGAAGCCGGTTCGCCCATCCCAGCCGGGATCGGGTTCGGAGATGACGTGGGCGATCTCGATGGTGTCATGTGCCCGGGCCAGTTCGTCCAGTTCCTCGCGGAAGATGATGTCGCTGCGGTCCCTCGAGCCGTAGACAAGATGGAGGCGGCTGGTTCCGCCGCGAGCGGTGATGTCCCGGATCATGCTCCGCGCAGGTGCCACGCCTGAGCCGCCCGCGAGGAACATGAGCCGGTCGCCGTGGAACAGCGGGTTGCGGAAGAACTCGCCCATCGGCCCGGTGCTGTGGAACCTGTCGCCCGTCTGACGCGACGGACCAGGTGCGGGGACACGAATCCGCGGGTGACCTCCCGCACGGTCAGGTCGTAGTGGTCGCGCTCAGCGGGAGCGGACGAGATGGCGTAGGGGCGGCTGGTCCGGGTGCCGTCAAGCTCGACGAACAGGTTGACGTACTGGCCGGCCAGGAAGGGCGGCAGGTCCGGGCCGGTCGAGGCCATGCGCAGGGTCGTGGTGGTCGGGGTCTCCGAGATGACCTCGGTGACCTCGAGTGAGAGCCGGTGGGGATGGAGACGCTCGATGACAGTGGCTGGCTCGCTGGCCCGGAGCTCGCATGCCTCGGACGGCTGCGCCCCGGCGATCGATGCGGCGATGCTGGTGTAGCGGTCGATCGCGTCGTAGGCGGTCCGCTCGCTCATCGTGGCGCCCCTGGTGGGCTCAGGTGATTCCGCCCGATCGCGGCGAGCACCGCGTCCGCGGCGGCTGCCCCGGCCGTGAGGGTCGGCTGGAAGCCTCCGGTCCCCGTCCACGCTCCGGCGAGGTAGAGACCCGGCACGACGACGCCGCCGCTGCGCAGCAGCGCCGAGTCTGACGGTGTCTGGTCGAACCCGTAAATGGCACCCCCAGGGTGGCGCAGATAGCGCTTCACGGTGATGGGAGTGGCGACGTCTGCCTCGGCGATCGTGTCGCGCAGCCCGGGGAAGGTCCGCTCGGCGAAGTCGATGAGCTTGTTGCCGTAGGCGAACTTCACGTCCAGGTACTCCGATGGCGACAGCCGGGTCCAGGGCTCGCTGTACTGCAGGTCCATGATGACGAGATGGGTCGTGCCGGGAGGGGAGAATGACGGGTCCGCCAGCGAGTAGCAGGTGACCGCGATGGCCCGGGGATCCCCGATCTCGTCGCGTCTTGGTCCCAGCAGGTCATGGTCGAAGCCGGCAAAGGAGAAGCTGGTGCTTGTGGTCATGCCCAGCTCGTGCGGGGTCGCATCGAGGCCTAGGTAGACCATGCAGCCCGACACGCCGATCGGGCGGGAAGCCAGATCCTGAGCCACCGCCGCGGGCGTCCCGGTATCCAGCAGCCGTCCGTAGGTCACCGGCGTGCTCACGTTGGACACGACCGCCCGGCACGAGATGGTGTCACCTCCGACGGTGCGGACCGCCTTGACATGGCCGTCCTCGGTGAGGATGGCGCCCGCTCCGCAGCTGAAGCGCACCTCGCCGCCGAGCCGCTGGAACTGGTCCAGCAGGGCATTCGACATGGCCTGCGAGCCGCCCTTGATGTGCGCCGGCTTGTACTCGAGGTACACCTCGAAGACCACCGCGTAGTCGACGAAAGCGAGGTTGGCAGGGGTCTGGCCGAGATAGTCCCAGTAGGCGGCGAGGACGGTCTTGAGGGTCTGGCTCACGAACAGCTCGTCGAGGACCTCTCGCAATGTCCGCAACGCGTAGTGCGTGAACAGCGGGTATTTCTTCTTCGCCTCATCAGGCCCGAGCTGCGAACCACCCAGGTAGGTGAAGGCAATCCACTCCTCGAAGACGTCGTGGACCAGATCCAGGAATCGCTCGACGGCGCGGCGTTCCGCGGGGTGCAAAGCAGCGAGCACGCCGACGACACCCGTCCTATCGGCGGGCAGGGTCACATCCACGAGGTCTGCAATGGTCACCCGGTACAGGTCCGGCTCGTAGACGAACTCCAGACGGTCCAGCACGCCGAGCTCACCGAGCAGCTGGCGAATCTGGAACGGGTGGTTCTCAGTGCCCAGCCCGCTCAGCTGATGCAGCGCGACCTCGAACTCGAACCGGCCCCGGCGGAACGACGTGGCGCATCCGCCGGGGATGTTGTGCTGCTCGAGCAGCAGCGTCGCGGCGCCGGACTGGGCGAGGCGCACCGCCGCGGTGAGCCCGGCGTTGCCCGCTCCGATGACAACGACATCGACGCCAGACGTGGATGTGGACGCGCTCATCGTGTCTCAATCCCCTGGTGAGCATCAGCTCAGCAGTGAAGGTGGTGATGCGTGGCCCGGGATTTTCTGGCCACCGGCGGCCCCAGGCTGCAATCAGGATGTGCGCCGGGGTCTGGGGCGGATTCGATGAACGCGACCTGGAAATCCGCCCGGAAAGGCAGGAAAATCGCAGGTACTTGCCGCAACTGTACCTGCTGGAGTCCGGGCGCCCTGAAGAATGATCCGGGGCGGCTGGGAGAAACGGCGGGGACGGCGCGGTCTGGCTGGTCAGCTCTGCTCGATCGCCCGGGTGACCTGCTCGGTGGTCAGCGGCAGGTCCCGGACCCGGACACCGACCGCGTCCGCCACGGCGTTGCCGATCGCGCCCGCGACCGGGCCCTGGGCCAGCTCCCCGGCGCCGGTCTCCGGCTCGCCGGGGGCGGCTACGATCCGCACAGCCACCTCGGGCACCTCGGTGAAGCGCAGGATCGGGTAACTCTCCCAGGTCACCGACGTGATCCGGGTCCGGTCGAAGCGGACCCGCTCGCGCAGCGCCCAGCTCGCGCTCTGGATCGCCCCGCCCTCGACCTGGTTCATCACGCCGTCCGGGTTGATCACCCGGCCCACGTCCACGGCCAGCCACAGCCGACGCAGGCTGATGCTGGTGTCCGCGGCCACCTCCGCCACCGCCGCGCAGTATCCGGAGGTGCCCTTGTAGCGGGCGAAGGCCAGCCCGAACCCGGTCCCCCCGGCGCGGTCTCCTTCACGCGGCCGGGCCGCCCAGCCGGACATGGCTGCGGCCTCTTCGATGACCCGCCGGGCCCGCGGGTCGCTCAGGTGCGCGAGCCGGAACCCGACCGGGTCGGCGCCCGCGGCCAGGGCCAGCTCGTCCATGAACGACTCGATCGCGAACACGTTGAGGAACGCGCCCAGGGACCGCAGCGACGAGGTGCGCAGCGGCATGGTGAGCAGCCGGTGCCGGGTTACCTCCAGATCGGGGATGTCGTACGCGGGGACCGCGTTCCGGGTGGCCCCCATCGCCCCGCTGGGCACCCCGTCCGGGGCCGCGCTGATCGGCGTGCCCCCCGCGATGTGGGACAGCGCGAGCAGCCGCGGCTCGCCGCCGATGCCGGGACGCCCCACGAACCCGTTGCTCCACACGTCCTGCCGCCAGGTCTGGATCCGGCCGCCGGTGCCCAGGCCCGCCGACAGGCGGGCGAGCATGGCGGGCCCGAGTGGGCCCCAGCTGAGCTCGTCCGGGCGGGACCACATCACCCGCACCGGCCGCCCGGGAACCTCCCGGGCCAGCAGCACCGCGTCGGCCGCCGCATCGTCGGAGGCGTTATGCCCGTAAACCCCGGCCCCTTCCACGTGACGCACGGTTACCTGGGCAGGGTCCAGGCCCAGCCCGTGGGCCAGCGCGCCGCGCAGCGGGAACACGCCCTGGCTGTGCGTCCACACGCTGACCTGATCACCGTCCCAGCGGGCGATCGCACAGCTGGGCGCCATCGAGCCGTGCGCGATGAACGGCCGGGTGTACTCGGCGGCGCAGGTGCGCTCGACCCGCGCCGCCGCCTCCGTGTCCGGGCGCTGCACCACCGGCTGGTCCTCGGTGGGCTGGGACAGCAGGAAACCCTTCAGGTCGTCCTCGTCCGGCAGCGACTCCCGCACGGTCCACCGGGCGGCCCGCGCCAGCCGCTCCGCCGCGGTCACCGCGTCCCGGTCGGACTCGGCGATCACGCCGAGGAACGAGCCGTCGCGTACCTGCACCACCACCCCGGCGGGCAGGTCCGCCTCGCCCACGCCGTCCAGCGTGGCCGCCGGGGCGGGCGGCCGGATCACCCGGCCGAACAGCATGCCCGGCAGCACCAGGTCGTGCAGGAAACGTGGCCGCCCGGTCGCCTTGTCCGGCAGGTCGATCCGGGGCGCGCTGCGGCCGGCCACCGACCACTGCGCCGGGGACTTGGCCGCCGCGGTGAGCTGCGCGGCCCGGTCCAGCAGGGCCGCCTCGTCCAGCGACCAGTAGGTCAGCCCGGCCTGGCCGCCCGGAGTGCGGACCGCCCCGCGCTCAACCCCCAGCCCGGCCGCATCCACCCCGAGCTTCTCCGCCGTCTCGGCCAGGAACGCCGCGCGGACCTGCGCGCACACCTGGCGCAGCGCCCCGCCGCAGTCCTCGATGGACCGGCTCCCCGACGTGACCCCCTCGTCAGGGCTGCTGCTGGTGCTCACCCCGGCCACCAGGACCTGGTCCAGCCCCACATCGAGTTCCTCGGCCGCGATCTGGGCCAGCGCCGTCCACACGCCCTGGCCGTACTCGACCTTCCCGGGCCGGATCGTGACGACGGCATCCACACTGAAATCCAGCCATTCGCTTAGCCGCGGGTTGGCAGCCAGGCTCGGCGAGGGTGGGGGGGAACCGCTCAACGGGCCTCCTCCTGCCGCACGCCCGTGTCCTGAACGTCTGTGCCCTGCGCCGCCGCGCGGAGGACGGCCCGGACGATCCGCTGGTGCGAGCCGCACCGGCACAGGTTGCCGTCCAGTGCGGAGCGCACCTCGGCCGCGGTCGGCGCGGGGTTGGCGCGCAGCAGGGCCACCGCGCTCATGATCATTCCTGAGGTGCAGTAGCCGCACTGGGCCGCCTGCTCGTCCACCACCGCCTGCTGGACCGGGTGCATGGTGCCCTCGTACAGCAGGCCTTCCACCGTGGTGATGTCCTGGCCCCCGGCCGCCCAGGCCGGGAAGTCGCAGGAGGACCGCGCCCGGCCGCCGATGAGCACGAAGCACGCCCCGCACAGCCCGACGCCGCAGCCGAACCTCGGCCCGGACAGCCCGAGGTCCTGCCGGAGCACATCGAGGAGGGGGGCGTCAGGCTCGCACTCGATGACCCGCTCCGCGCCGTTCACCGTGGCCCGGATATTGACTGTCGCCATGGGCACAGAGTATGCATTCGTTTGCAGAAGAGGCGAGGGTGCGGGAGGTAATCTATGGATGAACGGGTCGCAATGGCGATTTCGCACTGGTCGCCGCGGTTCACCACCAACGGTGTGACCGCCGGTGACTTCGAGCGGATCACCAGCGGGCTGGAGCGCTGGGCGGACTGGTGCGCCGCCTGGAGCGAGGTGGCCGCCGAGCACGAGCAGCTCGGCCGGGACGCGCTGGACGCGGGCCGGGAGCTGTCCGCCGGTGTGCACCTGTCCCAGGCGGCGGTCTACTACCACTTCGCCAAGTTCCTGTTCACCGGCGACCTGGACCAGATGCGCACCGCGCACCTGGCCGGCGTGCGCTGCCTCACCGACGCGCTGCCCTTCCTCAACCCGCCGGGACGGCGGATCGAGATCCCGTTCGACGGCGCGCAGCTGGTGGGAGTCCTCCGGCAGCCCGCCGGGGACGGCCCGCATCCCGTGGTGATCATGATCCCCGGGCTCGACTCGGCCAAGGAAGAGTTCCGCAGCACCGAGGAGCTGTTCCTGGCCCGCGGCCTCGCCACGTTCAGCGTGGACGGGCCCGGGCAGGGCGAGGCCGAGTACGACCTGGCCATCCGGGGTGACCGGGAGGTCCCCGGCGCGGCCATCATCGACCGGCTGAGCGCCGAGCCGACCCTGGATGGGAACCGGATCGCGGCCTGGGGCGTGAGCCTCGGCGGGTACTACGCGCCCCGGGTGGCCAGCGGGGATGACCGGGTGCGCGCCTGCGTTGCCCTGGCCGGGCCCTACAACTTCGCAGACCAGTGGGACAGCCGGCCCATCCTCACCCGGGAGGCGTTCCGGATCAGGTCCAAGTCGCCGGACATGGACAGCGCCCGGGCCGTGGCCGGCCAGCTCAGCCTCGAGGGCCGGGCGGGGCTGATCCGCTGCCCGCTGCTGGTGGTGATGGGCAAGCTGGACCGGCTGATCCCGTGGACCCAGGCGGCCCGGCTGGCGGAGGAGGCTGGCGGGCCCGCCGAGCTGCTGCTGCTGGAGAAGGGCAACCACGGCTGCGCCAACCTGTCGCCGTTCCACCGCTACCTGACCGCCGACTGGGTCGCCGGACGGCTCGGCGTGCCGGCCAGCCGGCCCGCCACGGCCCGCGCGTGATCGGCCGGGCAGCAGCGCGCTGCCCACCGGCCATCCCTTCACCGCCGTCCGGCCGCCGGCCGCCACGGTCAGGGCGATCACGGCCGGCGCAAAAAACCCAGGGACCTTCGGCCCTAGACGGCCGGGGCATATCCGTGCATCGTGACTTGGTGCCCGGAGGTGGACGTGCCCAGCCAGACCGGCCCGCTGAGCGTGCGCTGCGCGCTGTCGGCGGGCCATCGCTGGCGCGTCCCGGCCTCGATGTGCCCCTCGAATCCAAGCTGCACGCACCCAGCATGCGGAAGGAATGGGTCCAGCGGCCCAGGCTGCTGGAGGAGCTGGCCCGCGCGGTCTCGGCCAAGCTGGTCCTGGTCGACGCGCCGGCAGGCTTCGGCAAGACCACCCTCGTGGCCCAGTGGCGGGCCAGCGCGATCGAGCGCAGGAGATTCGCGTGGGTCTCGCTCGACAGCGGTGACGACGATCCCGGCCGCCTGTGGTGGCATGTCGTGTCCGCGCTCGAGCGGGCCTGCCCCGAGCTGGACGCCGAGGATCTGCTGCGGGCGCTGCGGACCCAGGCCCCGCAGATCGGCGACGACGTGATCCCGGGCCTGGCCAGCCGGCTGGCCAGGCTCCGGGCCCCGGTCGTCCTGGTACTGGACGACTATCACGTCATCAAGGAACGCAGCTGCCATGACCAGATGGCATCCCTGCTGTTGCATTTGCCGCCTGCCGTCCAGCTGGTGCTCATCACCCGGGCCGACCCGCGGCTGCCGCTCGCGCGGCTGCGGACCACGGGCGAGATGGTCGAGATCAGGATGCCCGAGCTGCGCTTCGGGCCGCTGCAGGCGGCCGCGCTGGTCCACGCCGTCTCCGGTGCCGGGCTCAGCGCGGCTGACCTCGCCGACCTCGTCGAGCGGACCGAGGGATGGCCGGCCGGCCTGTACCTGGCGGCGCTGTCGCTGCGCGGGCACCCCGCACCGGGTGCGTTCGTCCGCCAGTTCACCGGCAACAACCGGTTCGTCGTCGATTTCCTGGCCGAGGAGGTGCTCACCCGCCAGCCAGCCGAGATCCGGCAGTTCCTCGCGCGGACCTCGATCCTCGGCCGGTTCTGCGCGCCGCTGTGCGACGCCGTCGCCGGCTCCGGCAACGGGGCGGACGTCCTCGACGTGCTGGAGCGGGAGAATCTCTTCGTCGTCCCGCTGGACGAGACCCGGGGATGGTACCGCTACCACCACCTTTTCGCGCAGGTGCTCCGCAGCGACCTCGCGAGAGCCGAGCCGGGCACGGTGCCCGCGCTGCACCAGCGGGCGAGCGCCTGGTACCTGGCGTCCGGCTGGGTGGAAGAGGCGATCAGCCATGCCCTCGCCGCCGGTGACATCCCGGGCTCGGTGGACCTCATCGCGCGGAACTGGCACGCCTACGTGAGCGTGGGCCGGGCGGGCACGGTCCGGGCCTGGATGCGCCTGTTCACCGACGACCAGATCGCCGCTCACCCGCTCGCCGCGCACTGCGCGGCCTGGGCGGCGGCCCTGTCCGGCGAGCCGGAACCCCTGCGCCGGTGGCTCCCGGTCATCGAGGCCTCGCATCTCCCGGGGCAGCTGCCTGACGGGCTGGTGTCGCTGGAGGCCTCTGCCGCCCTCCTCCGCGGCGTATACGGGTTCGAGGGCCTCCGGGTGATGCGCGAGTCAGCCCGGCAGGCCGCAGGGCTGGAGACCGACCCCGGATCCCCCTGGTACGCCCTGGCCCGGGCGGCCTATGGCTTCAGCCTCTACCTGTCCGGAGACCTTGAGGCGGCGCAGGCAGAGCTGGAGGATGCGGCGCGCAGCGAGTGGTGCGCCACGCTGATCGGCATCCTGGCCCTGTCCACCCTGTCCCTGATCGCCGTCGAGCGGGGCGACATCCCCCGGGCGGAAGGCCTGGCGGACACGGCCCGCGGCCTGGCCAGCCGGGACGATCTGAGTGAGGCGCCGCAGGGGGCGCTCGCTTATACCGCGACGGGTACAGTGCGGGCCGCCCAGGGCCGGTTCCACGAGGCCCGGGCCGAATTCGAGCATGCGGTCTGGTCGCGACGGCGGAAGCCGGGGATGAGCCCCTGGGCCACGCTGGAAGGCATGCTGAGGCTGGCGCAGGTCCTCCTCGACCTGGGGCAGCGCGCGGAGGCCAGGGAGCTCACCGGGGAAGCCCAGGACGTGCTGGCCGAGTTCCCGGAGGGCGTCGAGGTTCTCCAGGCCCGGCTGGAGGGGCTCCGGCGGCAGCTCGCGGCCCCTCTCCGGGTGGCAGGCCGGGGGAGCGAGCTCACCGAGCGTGAGGTGGCGGTCCTGCGCCTGCTCCGGGGCACGTTGTCCCTGCGGGAGATTAGCGTGGAACTCTACGTGTCACCGAACACGGTCAAGACCCACGCCCAGGCGATCTACCGCAAGCTGGGCGTGTCCACCCGGCATGACGCGGTGGCGCGCGGGCGCGAGGCCGGGGTGCTCTTAGACCTAGACCATAGGGAGACCTAGACCAGGTGGAGCTGCCGGGCGCGCCGGACAGCCTCTCTCCGGTGGGCCGCCGCCAGCTTGCGGTAAATGCTCTTGAGATGTGTCTTGACGGTGTTCACCGAGATGTACATCTCGGCTGCGATCTCCGCCGTGCTCATCATGTCGGACATGTACCGGATCACCTCACGCTCACGCTGGCTGAGCTGCTCCACGATCAGCGGTGCCGCATCGTCCGGCGCCGGCGCCGCGACCAGGCGGGAACTGATCACATCCGGTTCCAGCAGGGGCCGGTAGGCGCGGGCCAGGCCCGGATCGCGCCGGAGCGCCGGCCGGATCCAGGCGCGCTCCATGATGAAGGGCAGCCGCAGCTGCTCGGCGGTGGCCAGCCGCAGCGCCTGCTCCAGAGACAGGTGGCCCCGCGCGCCATCCTCGGCCCGGTAGCTCAGCCTGGCTTCGACGAGCCGGGCTTCCACCTGCGCGTAATCGGAGGCCGCAGCCGCGGCAGCGCGCGGCCACGCCAGGGCACGCCTGGCCGCCTGGGGATTGCCCGCGGCCAGCCAGGCCTGGGCCAGCGCCACCGCCGCGTCGAGATGCGACTGCGGAGCGGCGCTTTGCGCCGCGTCCACCGCGGCCTGGGTTGCCCCGTCCGCCGCGCAGGCGCTCGACTCGAGGAGGGCCATCCAGTGGCCGAGCCAGGAGGGAAGCGGGAGGCCGGCACGGGCCCGGCCAAGCATTCCCCGGGCCGGCCCGGCATGACCTTCGGCCAGCGCGTGGCGCACGGTCACCGCACGGGCCAGGGCATCCATCAACGGGTCCGGCCGGAGCCGCAGGGCCTCGTCCGCCAGCTTGAGCTGGGTACGAGCCTCCTTCAGCTCACCGCGGTCCAGATGGACGCACGCCAGGGCGACCGCGGCCGCCGGGTCTTCCGGCTGGCCGGCCAGTGCCTGCTCAGCCAGCCCGCCCGCGCGGGTCAGGTGCCCGCTCAAAGCCTCCGCGAGGGCGAGATTCCCGAGGCAGCCGTGCCGCTCATGGGTACCCTCCGGGACCGTGTCCGCGCGAGCCGTCCCGAGGATCTCGGCGGCCCGGCCGAAGTCGCCGGCCCAGAGTTCCGCTGTGCCGCGTGCGGACAGCACCTCAACCCGCAGCCCTGGATGGCGGGCGAGCTCAGCCTCGGGGATGTCCGCCAGCAGCTGTTCCGCCCTGGCCGCGGCGCCCGCCGCGGCAGCGTAATCCCCGGTGCGGCGGGACAGGGCGACGCGGACCAGCGCGGCGGCCAGCCGGGCCGGGATGTCCTCGCCCGCGGGGCGGCGCTCCAGTATGGCTTCCGCCGCGCTGAGCGCGGTGTCCTCGGGATGAGCATCGGCGCTGGCCGGTTCCATCGCGGCCGCGACGATCAAGAGCTCTGGCTCTGCTCCGGGCAGCGCGGCCGGCAGGCGGCGGAACTCGTCCGTCAGCGGCTGCACCCCCCGGGGGTCGATGAGCTGGCCGATGGCCAGTTCCTCGACGACTATCCGGGCCGCGAGCTGCCAGTCACCCGAGTCAGCGGCGTGGCGGATCGCTTCGCCGAGTGATCCGTGGTGCCAGTACCACAGGGCCGCCCGCCGGTGCAGGACCGGGACCTGGCCCGGGCACTCGCGGCGGAGCTTCAGGCGCAAGACCGAGCCGAACAGGGCGTGGTAGCGGTAGCAGCCCTGCCCGAGAGGCTGGACGAAGGAGTTCGTCCGGGCCAGTTCCGGCAGCACGCTCGCGGCGTCCCCGCCGTCCATCAGCTCGTCGGCGACATCCGCGCTGACCCGGGACAGGACGCTGGTGCGCAGCAGCAGGTCCCGGACCGCTGCGGGCTGGGCATCGAGAACCTCTTCCACCAGGTAGCCGGTGATGGAACTGTCCTCAGCCGCGAACTCCCTGACGAACCGCGCAGGATCAGGATGCCCCTCCAGCGAGATCGCGGCCAGCCGCAGGCCGGCCGCCCAGCCCTCAGCCCGCCGGGTCAGCGATTCAACGACCGAATCCGGCAGGTCCAGACCATGCTGGGCCAGCAGCAGCGTGGTTTCGGCCACGCTGAAGGCCAGGTCCCCGGCCCGGATCTCCGCGAGTTCCCCGGCCGCCCGGTAGCGGTGCAGGGGGAGGAGCGGGTCCATCCGTGACGCGGCGATCAGGCGAAGGCCCGGCGCGGCATTCCTCAGGACATACGCCAGGCCCTCCAGGGCGGCCGGCGCGGTCAGCAGGTGAAGATCATCCAGGACCAGGGCCACGGGCGGGTCCTGCCCGGCCAGCTCGGACGCGAGCCGGACCAGGAAACTGTGGTCGGCCTCGTTCCCGCTGGCGTCGTTCCCGCTGGCTTCGTTCCGGCTGGCCAGGGCGGGGGAGAGCGGGGTAACCGGGACACCGGCGGCCTGCAGGGCGGCCGTCACGTAGGACCAGAACACCCGGGGCCGGTTGTCGTAATCGTCCACCGTCATCCAGGCGCACGGGCCGGGGCTACTCCGGGTGGCCGCCCACAGCGCGAGGGACATCGTCTTGCCCGCCCCGGGCGGGCCCGTGACGGTGGTCAGCGGGACGCTGCCGCTCCCGGCCATGATGGCCGCGATCCTCGGGCGGGGCACGGCCCAGCCGGGCAGGCACGGTGTGGTGATCTTGGATATGAGGACGGGATCGCCCGCGCTGGCCGGGGGGCCACCGGGACGGGTTCCGGTGTTTGCGGGGGGACTGGTGACCATCGGTACCACCCTCTTAGTGACGGGCGTCGGTTGGCCGCTGGCCGCACCCCACGGACACCCGGCAGCGTCGAGCCAGGCCTGGGCGACGGTCCGGCTCATCTAGTCATCACACTCCCGCTATCGGGGGTGATTTGTAACCACCCCCGCCCCAATCTCACCAGGGTGACTCACCCGATTGGAGTGGGGTGCAGTCGCGCCTGGGGGCGGCACTGTGGTTACTGGAATGGGTCACGAACACGGGGAGCAGCCTTGACACCCTCGTACTACGAGATCCGGGTCGTGGGTGTCCTCCCGCCCGAAGCCCTGCTGGACTTCGACCGGATGACCGCGTCCGTGGAACCGGTGGAGACCGTGGTCCACGGCGCACTGCCCGACGCGGCGGCCCTGCACGGCCTTCTCGCCCGGCTGGAGACCTTCGGCGCGCAGATCGTGGAGATACGCCGTTTGCACGACCGGGAGCCGGACGACGGGGAAGGCGCGGCATCCGCGGGCAGCTGAACGGCGGGCCGCGCCCGGTCACGGCAGACCCGTCACGATAGCCCGGTCACGAGGGCAGTGCACCGCCCTCGGCAGCCTCGGTTTCTGCCTTGTCGGGCAGCCCGCGGACCAGGATGATGATCACCACGGCGATGGCCGCGCCGATGATGTCCCCGCCGACGTACACCCACCAGCCGGTGAAGTTGGCGCCCACGATGTCAGGACCCAGCGTGCGGGCCGGGTTCATTGACGCGCCGCTGATCGGGCTGGCGAACAGGCCGAGCAGCGCCACCGTCGAGCCCACCGCGATCGCGGCGTTGTGGCCGATGCTGCGGGCCCCCGTCGCCGTGTGCAGGATCACGCTCACGAGGATGGTCGTCAGGACGATTTCCATCACGAACGCCCGCCAGTCCCCGCCCGGCTTGGAGATCGGGTAGTTTCCGCCGGCCGTGACATCGCCGAACATCGCCTGCAGGAACAGCGCCGCTGCGACCGCGCCGGCGAACTGGGCCACCCAGTAAGGCAGGACCCAGCGGGGCGGGAACACCCTGCGGGCCGTGAAGGCGAAGGTGACGGCGGGATTGATGTGCAACCCCGACAGCGGGCCCCAGGCGTAGATCAGGGCCATCACCAGGGCGCCCGGCGCGATCACCGCGGCGGTCCGGCTGATCGGGCCGCCCCCGGCGTAATGATTGATCACGCCGGCCCCCGCGGCCACGGTCACCAGCAGGAACGTGCCGAGAAACTCGATTATCACCCGGATCCACAGGGGCCGCTCCTTGAGCGTGTCCCGTTCCCACTGCAGCAGGTAGCGCCGGCCGGCGAGATCGGCGTGCTGCGCCTCCTGGCCGTCGACGGCACTCGCCATATCCGCACCTGCCTTCCAGGTCAGCGGGGCGCTCCAGGCGTGACCCCCCAGCCTTCGCCACCGGCGGGATAGCCGGATCACCCGGCGCGAGGGAGGGACCCGGCTGCGGGGGGGCTGGCCGCCGTGCGCCCCGGGGGTCCGCACCACCCGTCCGCACCATCCCTTACGGGTGAGCCCGTGAGCCACGGAAGGTGCAACCCTTGACGCCGTCGACCCCCGGAAGATCCGCTCCCGGAGGGTACCGAAGGGACTCTGGTCATGAGCATGCCCAGCAAGGCGGCCGTGGACGACGCCACCAGCGCGGCGCTGGCCAGCCTGGCTCTCGGCGATCCCGAACTCCTGGGCGAGAGCCTGCAGTTGCGCCAGGAACTCCAGGAGAGAAGCGGCCTGGACCCTCGCACCTTCGCCCTGGTCAAGATCGCCGCCCTGATAGCCCTGGACGCACCGCCGGCCTCGTACCTGTGGCAGGTAGGGAACGCGATCGATGCCGGCGCCACGCCGGAAGAACTCGTCGGCGTCCTGCGGGCCGTCGCGCCGCAGGTCGGCTTGCCCAGGATCGTGGAGGCGGCCCCCGAGCTCATGGTGGCCCTGGGGCTGGCGCTGCCCGAGGGCCCTCCCGGGATGGTCTAGCGCACCCGGCCCCAGGACAACCGGATCGGGAACTCAGGCAAAGGGAGTGCACAAGTGAGCGAGCCGTTCAAGGGAACCATCAACATTGATATCCGTGACTCCGTCCCGGATTGGTCCCCGTTCGAGCCGCCCAAAGCCCCGGATGGGGCGCCGAACGTGGTCTACATCGTGCTGGACGACGTCGGCTTCTCGGCCATGTCCTGTTACGGCGGGCCGATCGAGACGCCGAACATCGAGCGGATCGCGGCGGACGGGATCCGCTATACCCAGTGGCACACGACCGCGCTGTGCTCGCCGACCCGGTCGTGCCTGCTGACCGGCCGCAACCACACCCGCAACTCGATGGCCTGCATCACCGAGGCCGCGGTCGGGTTCCCGAACGCCAGCGGGACCATCCCGCCCGAGAACGGCATGCTGCCGGAGATCCTCGGTGAGCGCGGCTGGAACACGTACATGGTCGGCAAGTGGCACCTGTGCCCGACCGTGGAGATGAACGTCGCGTCGACGCGGCGGAACTGGCCCTCCGGGCGCGGGTTCGAGCGCTGGTACGGGTTCCTGGGTGCCGAGACCAACCAGTGGTACCCGGACCTCGTCTACGACAACCACCCGGTCGACCAGCCCAAGCTGCCCGATGAGGGCTACCACCTCACCGACGACCTCACCGACAAGGCGATGGAGTTCATCCAGGACGCCAAGACGGTTGCGCCGGACAAGCCGTTCTTCCTGTACTACGCCCCGGGCGCCTGCCACGCGCCGCACCATGTCTCGAAAGAATGGGCCGACAAGTTCAAGGGCCACTTCGACATGGGGTACGAGGCGATCCGCGAGCAGACGCTGGCCCGGCAGAAGGAGATGGGCATCGTCCCGGCCGACACCGAACTGCCGCCGGTCAACCCGATCGGCACACCCGAGACCCGCCACGGGCCCGGCGGCGAGCCGTTCCCGCCGCTCGACGTCACCAGGCCGTGGGATTCCCTGTCGGCCGAGGAGAAGCGGCTCTTCGCCCGGATGGCCGAGGTGTACGCGGGGTTCCTGGCCCACGCCGACCACCACATCGGCCGGCTGCTCGACTACCTGGACGAGTCCGGGCAGCGGGAGAACACGATGATCGTCCTGGTGTCGGACAACGGCGCCTCGGGAGAAGGCGGCCCCGACGGGTCGGTCAACGAGATGCTGTTCGCCAACGGCATCCCGGATAACATCCAGGCCAACCTCGCGATGATCGATGAGCTGGGCGGGACGAAGACCTACAACCACTACCCGAACGGGTGGGCGATGGCCTTCAACACGCCGTTCAAGATGTGGAAGCGGTATGAGTTCAACGGCGGCACCGCCGACCCGTGCATCATCTCGTGGCCCTCGACCACGACGGGGAAGGGCGAGCTGCGCCACCAGTACCACCACGCGGTCGACATCGTGCCCAGCATCCTGGACGCGCTGGGCGTCGAACCGCCCGAGACGATCAAGGGCCACGTGCAGAACCGGTTCGACGGCGTGAGCATGCGCTACAGCCTGGATGACGCGTCGGCGCCGTCGGCGCGCAAGACCCAGTTCTACTCCATGCTCGGCTCCCGGGGGATCTGGCATGACGGCTGGAAGGCCGTCACCACTCATCCGACGATCAGCGGGTGGAGCAACTTCAACGACGACACCTGGGAGCTGTACCACACCGACACCGACCGGGCTGAGGTGCATGACCTGGCGGCCGAGCATCCGGACAAGCTGCGCGAGCTGGTCAACCTGTGGTTCGCCGAGGCCGGCGCGAACGGGGCCTTCCCGCTGGATGACCGGTCCGCGCTGGAGATCATGATCACCCCGCGGCCGCAGCTGGCCTCCCCCCGGAACCGGTACGCCTACTTCCCCGGCACCGCGGAGGTGCCCGAGGCGCAGGCGGTGAACGTCCGCAATCGGTCCTTCTCGATCGGCGCGCTGGTCGACATCCCCGCGCCTGGCGCGCAGGGTGTGCTGTTCGCGCACGGGTCGCGGTTCGGCGGGCACGCTCTCTACGTCAAGGACAACCGGCTGCACTACGTCAACAACTTCGTCGGCATGGCGGAACAGGCGATCGTGGGCACCCAGGACGTCCCGACCGGGGAGAACCTGATCCTGTCCGCGTCGTTCGACAAGGATGGCGAGGACCCGCCGCACGTGTCCACCGGGATCCTGTCCCTGTATCACGGGGACAGGAAGGTCGGTGAGGGCCGGATCAAGACCCAGCCCGGGATGTTCATGATCGCGGGTGAGGGCCTGTGCGTCGGCCGGGACAGCGGCGAGCCGGTCACCGGCGACTACCCGGGCGAGCACCCGTACGCATTCACTGGCGGCACGATCAAGCGGGTCGCGGTGGACGTCAGCGGCGATCCCTACGTCGATCTTGAGCGCGAGGCGCAGGCCATGCTGATGCGGGAATAGGGGAGGACGCGATCACCAACCAGGCCGCCCGGACCCAGGCTGGCGCCAGCCAGACTGGCACGGAGCGCCCGCACGTGATGACCGTGCCGGGCGCTCCGCTGGCCTTCCATGTGATGTCCAAGCCCACCGGGGCGGTGTGCAACCTGGATTGTGAGTACTGCTTCTTCCTGTCCAAGGAGATGCTGTACCCGGGCAGCCGGTTCCGGATGGCCGCTGATCTGCAGGAGACCTATATCCGGCAGCTGCTGGAGGCGCACGCCCGGGCCCCGGAGGTGGTCGTCGCCTGGCAGGGCGGTGAGCCGACGATGATGGGCCTGGACTTCTTCCGCCGCGCCATCGAGCTGGAACGCCAGTACGCACGGCCCGGCCAGCGGATCCTCAACACCATCCAGACGAACGGCACCCTGCTCGACGACGAGTGGGGCCAGTTCCTCAAGGCCAACGGGTTCCTGGCCGGGATCTCGATCGACGGGCCGCGGGCGATGCACGACGCGTACCGGGTCGACAAGGGCGGCAAGCCCACCTTCGACCGGGTCATCCGCGGCCTGGACGTGCTCAAGCGCCATGGGGTGGACTGGAACGTGCTGACCACCATCCACGCGGTCAACGGCGACCACGGCCGCCAGGTGTACACGTTCCTGCGCGACGACCTCGGGGCAACCTTCATCCAGTTCATCCCGATCATCGAGCGGGCGACCGAGGCGACCCTGCCGGCCGCCGACGCCGGCTGGGGAGGCGGGGTCAAGGGACGCCCGCTCTACACCCAGGAGGGCAACCTGGTCACCCACCGCTCGGTCGGGCCCGGCCAGTACGGCCGGTTCCTCATCGACGTGTTCGAGGAATGGGTCCGCCGCGACATCGGCACGGTGTACGTGCAGATGTTCGACACCGCGCTGGCCAACTCCTACGGCGAGCCGGGCGGGATGTGCGTGCACGCCGAGACCTGCGGCAGCCAGCTCGCCCTGGAGCACACCGGCGACCTGTACTCCTGCGACCACTACGTCGAGCCCGGGTACCTGCTCGGCAACATCGGCGACCGGCCCATGCTGGAGCTGGTGGCCTCGCCCCAGCAGCGCAAGTTCGGGCAGGACAAGCGCGACACGCTGACCAGGTACTGCCTGGACTGTGATGTCCGTTCCGCCTGCCACGGAGGCTGCCCCAAGGACCGGTTCGCCACCTCGCCCTACGGCGAGCCCGGCCAGCACTACCTGTGCCCCGGCTACAAGGACTTCTTCCACCACGTCGGCGAGCCCATGCGGCAGATGGTGACGTTGCTGCGCGCGGACCGGGCCCCGGCCGAGCTGATGGGCCGGTACGCCGCGCAGGACGCGCGGCGCGGCCGCAACGAGCCCTGTCCCTGTGGCGGCGGGCGCAAGTGGAAACGCTGCCACGGGGCCGTGCCGGCACCAGTTCCCTAGGCCAGGCGTTCAGCCTTCCGGCCGGCGACGAGGACGTCGATGCTCAGGGCCAGGATCCAGGCCGGGAACAGCAGCTCGACCCAGGCTGAGATACCGACGCCGACCAGCAGCAGCACCGCGGTGACCAGACCGGCCACGGTGAGCCACCGGGACACGATCGCGGTGCGCCGCGCGATGGTCACGGCGGTCAGCGTGAACACGGCCGCCATCCGCATCGCGTAGACGTTCAGCAGCAGCGACGTGACGTTGCGGCCCAAAGCCAGGGTGCCCGCGCCCGGCGGTCCAGACGTTGCGGCCGCGATGATCCCCCCGCCGACCGCCGCGGCCACGAACATCATGCCGACGAACAGCAGGCCGCTGCCCAGGAACACGGTCGCGAAGAAGCGGTCCTCGCGGTCGCCGATCCGGTCCCTGAGCACCCCCACGAACCACAGGAACGCGATCCCGGCGAACGGGACGAGGTTCAGCGCGATCGCCACCGCGGTTCGCCGCCGCGAGTCAGTGAGCCAGGTGCCGGGGGCCCCGGGATGAGCCGGCACCGAGAGCTCGAGCAGGGTGAGCGCCGTGATCAGGAGCACGGAGAAGAGGATCCCGGCGAGCGCGGCCGACCGCGGAGTCCTCAGCGGGCTCCCGGCCCGCAGCACATCCTGGCCCGCTGCTTCCGCCACGGCTGAACACTAAGCGAGGCCGTGCCTGCCGCCACCACCCGGCGAGGGTGAGCCGGTGACGGCCGCCAGCGCGGATGATCTGGGGCATCCCGTGGCAAATCTCCCCCTGATCGGGGCCACGGTGCGGCGGGAGGACCACACGGTGGGGCACCACATTCGCTCGTCCCTGGCCGCCGCCGGCCGGTGGGTACGCACCATAGGCCCGGAGCGGGCGCACCTGCGCGCGGACATCGTGGCCGGGCTGCCGCGTGCCATCAGCAGCGTGCCGGACGGGATGGCCGCGGCGGTCCTCGCGGGGGTCAACCCCGTGCAGGGACTGTACGCGGGCTTCGCGGGGCCGATCGCCGGCGGGCTCAGTTCGCACACCCGGCTCATGGTCATCACCACGACGTCGGCGGCCGCGCTGGCCGCGGGCTCGGCCCTGCAGGGCGTGGCTCCGGACCAGCGGCCCGGCGCCGTCGCGCTGCTGGTGATCCTCGTCGGCGTCGCGCTGGTCGCCGCGGGCATCGTCCGCCTGGGCCGGTACACCCGGTTCGTCTCGTACTCGGTGATGATCGGCTTCCTGACCGGGATCTCGGTCAACATCGTGTGCGGCCAGATCGCCGACCTGACCGGCGCCCCGGCGAAGGGGGACTTCCCGTTAGCCAAAGCGGTCGATGTGCTCACCCATCCCGCCCGGATCAACCTGCCCTCGCTGCTCGCCGGGCTGGGCGCGCTGGCGATCCTGGCGATCCTGGCCCGCACCCGCCTGGCCGTGATGAGCTCACTGTTCGCCCTGGTGATCCCGACCGTCGTGATCGTTCTCGCGGGCGCGGACAGCGTCGCCCGGGTCGGGGACGTGGGCGATATCCCGCGCGGCATCCCGCTCCCGCATCTGCCCGACTTCCGGCTCTTCTCGTTCAGCCTGGTGACCGGCGCCCTAGCAGTCGCGGCCATCGTCCTCGTCCAGGGGGCCGGCGTCGCCGAGGCCGCGCCGAACCCCGGCGACGCCCGGCCTGACCCGGACCAGGACATCATCGCCCAGGGGGCAGGCAACCTGGCCTCAGGGCTGTTCCGCGGCATCCCGGTGGGCGGGTCGGTCGGCCAGACCGCGCTCAACGTGTCGGTCGGCGCCCGCACCCGGTGGGCGGCGATCTGGTCCGGCATCTGGCTGCTGGTGATCCTGGCCCTGTTTTCCGGGCTGGTGGCCAAGATCGCGGTGCCCACGCTGGGGGCGATACTCATCTTCGCGGCCATCGGCTCGCTGCAGCTGGGAGAAGTCCGCAGCATCATGCGCACCGGGCGCGGCTCGCAGGTCGCGGTCATCACCACGTTCGGCGCCACGCTGTTCCTGCCCGTCGCCGCCGCGGTCGGCATCGGGGTGGCCTTGTCACTGCTACTGCAGCTGAACCAGGAAGCGATGGACCTGGCCGTGGTCGAGCTCATCCCCCGCGACGACGGGCGGTTCGAAGAGCGGCCGGCGCCACCCGCACTGACCAGTCATCACGTGACGATCCTCGACGTGTACGGCAGCCTGATGTACGCCGGCGCGCGCACCCTGCAGGCGCACCTGCCTGATCCGGGCCGATCCCAGTCTGCGGCGGTGGTACTGCGGCTGCGCCGGCGCACCTCGCTGGGAGCGACCTTCGTCAAGGTGGTGGCCGACTACGCCGACCGCCTGGCGGAGGTCGACGGCCGCCTGTACCTCAGTGGCCTCGAGCCGAGCCTCACCGACCGGCTGCGCCGGACCGGGCACCTCGACGGGCCGGTACGCACGTTCGAGGCCACCCCGGTCGTGGGTGAATCGACCAGGGCGGCCTCTCTCGACGCCGAAGCGTGGCTCGTCACGCGGCCCGAGGGTGGCGGATGAGCCTGCGCCCGGCAGCCCTCCTAACGCCTGCTTACGCGCCGGGCGGTACGCCGGCCCGTACGCCGGGCTACTCTGCGGGCACCGATCATCTCTGCCTCCAGGTTGTCGTAACGGGTGGGAAACTACGCTCAGCCTGCCGCGGCTGAGGTCTCCATCGCGTGCAGTTCCGCCGCTTCCTCCGCCGAGACCAGCCCGATCTCCACCAGGTCGAGCGGGCTGATGAAGCCGTCGCTGATACGGAAACCCCCAGCGCGGGCGATCGCATCGCGCAGCGGCACCGCCCAGTGATGCTCCAGCAGGATGAGCGCGGCGGCGGAGCCGTTCGGGATGTCCTCCAGGACGTCCCAGCCCTCTTCCTCGGTGAACACGTGCACGCCACCGTCGGCCTCGACCTGCTCGGCTCCGGCGATCGCGCCCGCCTCCATGCCTTCCTCGCCCTCGATGCCGAGGCCGATCAGGGCGCCGATCTTGGTTCCGAGCTCGATCGCCTCATCTTCAGACAGGTTGCTGAGGTGCTCGACTTCGAGTTCGCCCGCCTCGTCCTTGTAGACGGCCAGCGAGTCGATGACCCGGACCAAGTCGCTCTCACGGAGCCGTTCGAGTTCGGCGATGATCTCGCCGTGGAAGTTGGGCTCGCTGAATCCCAACACGATGAGCTGTACCGGCCCGATGGCCATTGCGACGCCTCTTTCCGCTGATCAGCTAGCTTATAGGGCAGCCCCGATGGTGATCGCCACCCTCCATAGGGGGAGCATCCAGCCGATGAGCACGGGACACATCACCCAGGGCGGGGGATACAGCGCGGCCGCCTGGGGGCCGCTGCGCGGCGCCTGCTGGCAGGAGCGCGACCGCCCCGTCACTTCGCCCGAGCGGGCGCAGGCCCCGCTCGCGAGCGGGGCCTGCGCCGGGAGACGTGCCGCCGGACCTGCCTCGGGAAGCGGCCGGCTGCTCGGGTGAGGGTTATGAGGCGGTCTGGCCGTGCAGGGCGTCCTGGAGCTGCTGCTCGCCCTCCTTGGACAGAGAGGTCTTCAGCACGGTGCCGCCGTACTTGCTCATGGCCTCGACGGCCTTGTCCGGGGTGACCTTCTCCACCATCAGGAACAGTGCCGAGGTGCCGGGCTTGAGCATGCCGCGGACCTGGTCCTGGAACTGCTTGTCGATGCCGGACTTGGCGACCTTCCCCATCAGCGCGCCGAGCCCGGCACCGATGGCGATCCCGAAGACCGGGACGAAGAACAGCAGGCCGAACAGCAGTCCCCAGAACATGCCCCAGCTCGCCCCGGCACCAACCGGGTGATGGCTGGTGTGCACGTGGTACTTGCCCTCGTCATCACGCACGATCACCGCGATCGCGTCAGGCTCGATGATGAGGTCCTTGGCCAGCCGCCGGGCCTCGTCGGCGGCTGCCTCAGCGGTCGCCTGGTCGGGGTATCCGATCGCAATCAGGTCAGACATGGCTTTTCATATCTCCTTTTCCGTGACTGCGGCCAGTCCACCAGCCCGGCTGCGGCTGCGCCCCACCCGCTACGGGTGACCCCGGACCGGCGCTGCCGCCCGCCGGGACTGCGGCGGGTGATGACGCCCCGGTCGCAATAGGAGATAAAGGCCTGAGCGGCGGGCTGACAACGGCCCGTCACCGGAGGCGCACCATGACCACGCCGAACCGCACCGGCTTCCTTTACCGGATCGTGCTCCGTGGCGAGTGCCGGAC
>Ga0187887_10000842_pt1 | contig 28572 bp, 22 predicted proteins | sample June2016WEW_7_10_FD_132977 | JGI IMG/M metagenome (GOLD analysis project Ga0187887, IMG submission 132977) | Peatland microbial communities from SPRUCE experiment site at the Marcell Experimental Forest, Minnesota, USA - June2016WEW_7_10 | ecosystem: Environmental > Terrestrial > Soil >... | reverse complement strand
TGGCCGAATCTGTCTTCGGGGCGTCAGCCTTGGGCGCCGGAGGAGCAGGAGGCGGCATCTTGAAGATCGCATCGTCTACGGGCACGTTCAGTTCGATCTTCGTAATGGTGTACTTCACTTTCTCGGTGCTTCCTTTGGCGGAACTTTCGATGGCGAAGGGAAACATGATGCCGTTCACTTCCTTGTAGTCGCCAATCGCAGATTCGAACATCTGTTCTGTTCCCCGCACGGTACGCGTGGTTTCTCCCTTGATTTCCAGGAAGGAATCGGAATCGATATAAGTGGTCATCACGTCGCCGTTTTTGAGGCTGATCTTCAGCTTGTAAGCGTCGGTGCCCTCGATCTTTTCCTTGCCCAGCAATTCAACCTGATGCCCCTTGCTCTTGTAGTCCACCAATGGCCCATCGATATCGGACATCTCTTCCATTTCCTTGGCTTCGTCGCCGGACATTAACTCGGGATCCTTCTTGCCCATGAATGGCATGACCTGCCAGGCATCCTTTCCGTCGTAAGCCTGGATTCCAGTCAGGCCCTGAATGGTGAACTCCAGACGCGCGCCGCTTTTTCGTTTCTGGATCAGAGTCGCGGGCGCTTCCATTCCCGGGCCCATGGCCATGGTTACAGTGGACTTGACGGACTGCACGCCCTTCAGTTTGTCGGCTCCGCCACGGGCTTGAACATTCTTAGCGATGATTTCGTCCACAGTTTGGGCGCACAGGCTGGGAACCAGCACAGCCACGGCGATGAGCGCGAGACAGACTTTTCTAAGCATGAGTGATCTCCTAAGTTTGACCGGGAATTTCCATTCTTGCGAAGCATGTCATTGTACCGCTACTGACTCCAACCCGCATGCTTGAGGACTTACGACGCTAACGCCGCGATACCTCACAAGAGGTGTTGATGGCACGTTTAGCCAGTGACGATGCTCACAGACGAGTGAAATGGCCACCTCTATTCTTACGTAGTTCAAGAAAGGTTTGTTCCATGACGATCAGTCTTCAGCCCACAACCACGAACCGCGTTTTGAACTCCGACCTGACCCACAAAATCATGAGCGCTGACGAGGCAGCAGCCCAGATTCACTCCGGCGACCAGGTCGGCATGAGTGGTTTTACGGGCTCGGGATACCCGAAAGCGGTTCCGATGGAACTGGCTCGCCGGATCGCCGAAGCGAACTTCCGGGGCAAAAAATTTCGCGTCAGCGTGTTCACTGGCGCGTCCACCGGCCCCGAACTTGATGGTGCGCTGGCCATGGCGGGAGGCATCAATTTGCGCCTGCCGTATCAATCCGATCCCGAGACGCGCAAACGGATTAATGCCGGCGAAATGGAGTACATGGACATTCACCTCAGCCATGTTGCCCAGTTCGTGGAGTATGGATTTCTCGGCAAGCTCGACGTTGCCCTGATTGAAGTCACGGCGATCCTGGAAGATGGGCGTGTGGTACCGAGCTCTTCAATCGGCAACAACAAGACTTGGGTCGATCAGGCGGAACGCATCATTCTGGAAGTCAATTCCTGGCAGCCGACCGCGCTGGAGGGCATGCACGACATTTATTACGGGCTGGAGCCGCCGCCGCATCGCGGGCCGATTCCACTGGTCAGAACGGGCCAGCGCATCGGTTCGCCATATTTGCGAGTTCCGCCCGAGAAGGTCGTAGCGGTCGTGGTCACGGATGCTCCCGACCGCAATAGTCCGTTCAAAGCGCCCGATAAAGCTTCGAAACAGATCGCCGGACACATCCTGGAATTTCTCAGTTGGGAAGTGCAGAAAGGCCGGATGCCTGCGAACCTGCTGCCGCTCCAATCCGGTGTGGGCAACATCGCGAATGCGGTGCTGTTCGGGCTCGAGGAGGGACCCTTTGAGGGACTCACGTCTTATACGGAAGTGATCCAGGACGGCATGGTACGCCTTCTGAAGTCGGGCAAGCTGACGTCGGCCTCGGCTACGGCTTTCTCGCTCAGCCCGGAAATGATGGATGAAGTGAATGCGAACATGGGTCTCTACCGGGAGCGAATTGTCCTGCGCCCGCAGGAGATTTCGAATCACCCCGAAATCATTCGCCGACTCGGCGTCGTGGCCATGAATGCCATGATCGAAGCCGACATTTACGGCAACGTCAATTCAACCCACGTCATGGGATCGCGCATCCAGAACGGGATTGGCGGTTCCGGCGATTTTGCGCGTAACGGATATCTTTCGATCTTCATGGCTCCCTCGCTTGCGCAAAAGGGAACGATCTCTACGATCGTGCCGATGGTCTCGCACGTGGACCACACCGAGCATGACGTACAGGTCGTAGTCACCGAACAGGGATTGGCTGATCTGCGTGGACTTTCACCCCGCCAGCGCGCCCATTTGATTATCGAAAAGTGTTCGAGTCCGGAATATAGACCGCAATTGCTCGATTACCTGAATCGGGCGGAGCGCTTGTCATACGGCAAACACACGCCCCACCTGCTGACAGAATCGCTGGGCTGGCACAGCCGGTACCTGCGCACGGGCAGCATGAGGATCCGGGAAGAAATGTAAGGGCATGGAGACGAGGCGTGCGGCGTCTCTGCTCATGCTTCTGGTTCTGTTCTGTTAACGACGGAGCGGCGGTCGTGCGCAAGGCCGCGCGAACTCAGGCTTTCAGCCCACGCTCCAAACCACGGTAACTCAAAGCGCTCGCCCTGCCATGCCTTGATTGAGAGCACAATCCAAAGGAACAGCATGGCCAACGATGCCAGGATGCCGAATAGCAGAAACACCATGGCCGCGGCCACGTTCGACAGCAAGAGCGCGATTACCGTCAGGACGAAAAATACTCCCCAGATGAGAATGCTTTGCCAGGCATGAAAGCGGACGAAGCGGTGTCCGCGAAATGCCGGCAGGAACAATAGCACCGCTGCCGGAATCAAAGTGAAATAAGCGAGGGCCGCAGCCGCGCGATCGCCGGACGGAAGCAGTCTCATCGACCATCCGCACGCAGGGCAGAACGCCGCATTCGCGGGCATCACAGTCCCGCAATGCGGACAAGTAAGCGAAGATTCGGCGGGATTCTGTAAGCTAGGCACTTCGCCGCCCATTACTTTTCTTTCGGCAATCTTCGCAAATTCCATAAATCTGAAAACTGTGGCGGGTTGTCAGGTAATGGTGCTTGCGCCCGATTTCGCGCTCGATCTCTCCGACCTCAGGTGAGAAAAATTCCACCGACGCGCCGCACTCAGTGCACACCATGTGGTGATGGCTGCGTCGGTTGTACTGATGCTCATAGCGGGCAATACCGTCGTGAAAAGCAACCTCGCTGGCAAGTCCGCAACCGGATAGAAGCTTCAAGGTACGGTAGACCGTGGTAAATCCGATGCGATCGTCTTTCTTCTTGACCAGCCGGTGCAGTTCGTCGGTGGAAAGATGTTCGCGAGTTTCCAGGAACGTGCGCAGGATCGTATTGCGCTGACCGGTCTGCTTCAAACCCACGCGGCGCAAATGCTGCAGAAAGATAGCCTCGGCCTCGCGAATGCTCTCGCGCGAGATGGTGGGCTGATCGTCGATACGCTTTTGTAGCATGTGGGCAAGCGGACAGTCACGACGATGGTTTCTGGCGCCGCGATGGAAACATGATACTGGGGGAACCGCGGTTACGCCAATTGGGGTGGCATGCATTCCCTACGCTAAAGAAGAAAGCACCCAGCATTTTGTTCCGGCAGGGGAGTCTGCGGGTTGTCACCAATCGAACACGCCCCTACAATCGAAAACTATGTCGGTTGCTACTTCGGTGCCTGAGGTCCATTCCAGGAGTTGGATGGGCCGGATCGTATTGCTGGTGCTTCTTCTGCTGCTGCTCGCGATCGTGGCCGCGGCGGCTTGGGCGTGGTGGATCGCGCGCTCGGCTCTCCCGCAGTTGGACGGGAGCGTGGTGACTCCGGGACTCTCCGCAAAGGTGCGGGTCGTGCGCGACGGACATGGCGTTCCGACCATTGAAGCGGCTACCCTCGAAGATCTTTTCTTCGCGCAAGGTTACGTCACCGCGCAGGATCGTCTGTGGCAGATGGACGTCATGCGGCGCGCCGCCGCGGGCGAGCTTTCCGAAGTGATCGGCGAAGCCACCATCAAAATGGACCGCGAGCAGCGCATTCTCGGACTGCGCGTGGTGGCCGAGAACGCGGAAAAGAACATCTCGGCGCGCGATCGCGCCTATTTCGACGCGTACACCAGAGGCGTTAACACGTTTATCGAATCGCATCGCAACCGCTTGCCCATCGAATTCCGACTGATGAAATACCAGCCACGGCCCTGGACGGTGACCGATTCCCTGCTGGTGGGAGCGCGGCTGGTGGAATTTCTGAATCATTACAGCTATGCGAAAGCGCTGACGCGGGAAAAGGTGCTGGCGAAGATCGGCCCGGAACTGACCGCGGATCTATATGTGAATTCGTCGTGGCGTGATCGTCCGCCGACTGAGGCGCGGCGGGGAATCGAGCAGCAACCCGCAACTGAAGGAGATGATGACGACGATGAAGATGTCGAACCGGATGGTGCCGCCACAACGATCACCTCGATCACCCCGCCAGCATCACTGTCGGCGTTTGCAATCGGCGCGAATGTGAAAAATGGGGATGACCAGGAAATGGATACGCTCCGTCCTGGATCGAATAACTGGGTGGTTTCCGGCCAGCATACGGTCACAGGGAAGCCGCTGCTTTCGAATGACATGCACCTTGACCATCAGATGCCCAATTTGTGGTTTGAAGCGCACTTGAAGAGTGGGGCTTTCGATGTGGCGGGGGTTACGTTGCCGGGCGTTCCCTTCGTGATCGTCGGCCACAATCAGCGCATCGGATGGGGATTCACCAACGTCGGCCCGACGGTCGAGGACGATTTCATCGAAGAATTCAACGCGCAGGGTCAATACAAAACTCCGGCGGGCTGGAAAGATGCGCAGCACCGGCAGGAGGTCATTCACGTCAAAAGCAAGCCGGATGTGACGCTCGATGTCGTGACGACGCGGCACGGACCCATCATCACAGACATCATTCCGGGTGAGACGCGCAAGATCGCTCTGCGCTGGACGCTTTACGACGGCATGGCTCTGGCGCTTTTCGATGTGGACTCGGCCGAAAACTGGGACGCCTTCCGCAAAGCGTTCTCGATGTTTTCTGCGCCCGGACAAAACGTTATGTACGCCGATGTGGATGGAAACATCGGATATCAGGCGACTGGGCGCGTACCGATTCGCGCCGCCGGCGATGGCAGCTTGCCGGTCAGTGGGAGCGACGATGCCCACGAGTGGACTGGTTATATTTCATTTGACGACATACCGCATGTGTACGATCCGCCAAGCGGAATTCTGGCAACGGCCAACGGCCGCATCACACCTGACGGTTATAAATATTCGATCAGCACCGAGTGGGACGCGCCCTGGCGCACGGATCGCATCTACCGCATACTGGAATCCGGCCGGAAATTTTCGCCTGCCGACATGCTGGCACTACAAACGGACGTGTCGTCTTCTTTTGACCGTTTCTGCGCCGATAAGTTCGTCTATGCGCTGGATCACACGGCAAACATTTCTGAGAAGGCAAAGCGGGCAGCAGACATCTTGCGAGATTGGGATGGCCGGGTATCGGCGGATTCCCCCGCTCCTACGATTGAGACCAAGGCACGCATCGAGTTGGTGCGGATGCTGCTCGAGCCGAAGCTGGGCCCAGCGCAGGATGATGCGACAAAATCGAAATCACAGGGTTCATCGCCCGCACCAGCGGCGGAAACAGGCACCTTAAGCTGGAAGAGCTACCGGTGGGGCATGTCGTCGGTATGGCTCGAAAATGTACTCAGCAAGCAACCCGCACGCTGGCTGCCGGTGGGCTATTCCGATTACGGCGCATTGCTGGCGGCTGCGATGGAGAACACATTGAAGCAACCGGGCGCCGACTTGATGCGGACGAAGTGGGGCGATAACTCTCCGCTGGAGATCGTGCACCCCGTGCTCGGCCAGTTGCCGCTGATTGGCCGCTTTACAGCCCCTGGCCGTCATCCACAGAGCGGAGACCACTACACAGTGAAGCAGGTGGGAAGGGATTTTGGTCCGTCCGAACGGGCGACCTGGAACTTCGCCAACTTCGATGAAAGCACCCTCAACGTCGTGACGGGAGAAAGTGGCGTCTTTCTCAGCCCGTACTACATGGACCAGTGGTTAGCATGGTACCGGGGCTCGACGTTTGCATTTCCGTTTACGGCAGCCGGGGTTGAGCGGCATCGGGCGCATGAGATGACGATGGAGCCAAAATAGCTTTGGCTCAGCTCTGATCCCCTCTAGTGTTTGCCAAGATGGCTGGAGTAAACCATCAGGGCACTCACATCCATGTAGAGGTGGGCCATGATGACCGGTAAAATTCGGCGCGTGCGCACGTAGTAGATCGAGAACACGAGAAACGTTGACCCGTGCAAAATGGCAGCAAATAGACCCTGGTAGAGGTGGTAACTCGACTGCAACACCACGCTCACAATGACGGCCAAAATGGTGCTGCGATAAAGCTGGCCCATTTCGGTGATGAGAAAAGCGCGGACGAGTAATTCCTCGTGGAACGGATTCACCAGCACAAGTAAGACAGCGAGCAGAGTAATATGGCTTCCGAAAAGAGCAGCCGAATTGAACTTCTGCGGAAGCCCATGCCCCATTCCCAGCGCGACGCGCACCGCCAGCATAGCGAAACCGACGACCAGACCAACAAACATTGCTCCGAAAAACAACGCGAATGAGTCGCCCCACTCCGCGATTCGCATCGGGAACACAAACCCTATGTCTTTGAATCGTCGCCTCTGGTGTCTGAGGGCCAGGGCGAGAAACAACAGGCCAAATACCTGATAAAGAACGTGGAGGAGAAGGCCACGCGGTGTCGCTGATCGAAGTCCCCGTCTGCCAAGAAAGACCATGACAGAACCTAAGACCGGCAGGAGAAAGCCCACTGCCAGCACGAGGTACAACTGAATCTGCCGCGACGTTTCTTTGTTCGTGAACAAAGCGAAACTTAGAGAGCGCGAATCGTGAAACGACCCCAGACCTGTTTCTTAGAAATCGACCGTCTTCACGTCGAAGAAATTGCCGACCAGCCCGAAAATCTGACCGGGATGATTCGGATTATTGGGGTTGTACTCCAAGGAATCGACCGTCGTGTCGTAGATACTGAGCGATCCGCCCTGCACCACGTACACCACGATGCGGGTGGCGACCGACTGGAGGCCCGTAACGTCCCCATTGGCCGGAGGAATAACGACGCCCGAAGCCGGAACGGACCCAACCGCCGTACTCAGGGTGTTGTAAATCGAGAGACAGCCTCTCGTTTCCGCACCCTGCGGCGGGGGCTGTGGCGGAATGATCTCCGTGCAGGTGCGGGAACCGATGAAGAGTTGCCCATTCGCACCCATCGCGATGCGGTTGTGGTAGCCGTCGGTGACGACGATCGGCGAGCTGGTCACCGTCATCGTGCCCAGATCGAGGATCGTAAGCAAGCCGCAAGTGGTCGCCGCCGTTACTTCGCCGGTGCACGGCTGAGAAGGAACGCCATTCGCGTATGGCGTGCCGGCCAGATACATCGTTGAGCCAACCACGAGCGCTTCGGTCGCGGCGGGAACGTTTGCAGTCCCGATACAAGGAGGCGCACCGCCAGGTCCACAGACCACCGTTGACGGTCCCGGCGTAGGCGGACTTGTGGTCATGTCCAGCGTCTGCACACTCGCCTGGTTACCTCCACACTCAACTCCGCAATTCACCACGTACGCCGTCGAATCGTCGCTGCTGAAGTAGGCTTGCAAGGGTTGGTCAAAGCCCGGGATCGGAATGGCTGGACAATTCTCAATGCCGACTTCGCTCGGCGTGACTACAAACAGAGAGGCGGGCGTGGAATCGCACCCCCCGCCGAGAGAAGCCGGAACGTCGGTGAAGGCCAGCAGCCGGTTGCCGCCGTTGCTCAAGGAAAGATAGTGAACCGAGGGTATCTCGACCACATTGACCAGCGAGCCCGCGACCACGGAAATGATCTCAATCGCGCCTTGGGATTGGTTAACTTCCGGAGCATTGGGCACGGCCACATAGGCCGTGGAGCTGTCCAGAGAAATCACGAAGCTTTCGGTGTATCCCGGCAACGCTACGTGCGCAGCATTACTCTCCGTCGCGTTGTTAATCATGCTGAACTGATTGTCGGCTCCCTGCGTGTTGCTGCCACTGAAGACCACGGTCTGCGCCCGGTTTGGCGTGACCGCCATCATTCCGGGAGTGTTACCCGCAGAAATGGGCGTCCCGATGTAACGCACGTCAGTTTGTGCATTCACAATGTAGATGCCCGCGCTCGCTGTTCCGGCACTCACGTTGTTAGAAAGGAAAGCCCGGTAGGGGATGCCGGAGGTGTGGGTGCTGGGGGATGAAGAACTGCCGCAGCTCAAACAAAGCAAGCTGGCAGGCAGCACAAAAAATAGGAGTATCGGGAGTTTTCTCAAGCCTGGGACTCCAACCTCGTGTCGAATAATGTCTTAGATGCGAGAACAGGGATTATAACAAAGGCAGAAAATGCGCGTTTGAAGAGTCTCCCGGCAATCTCGCCCTGGTTGCGCCTTTAGCTCGGGCAACCAGATGTCAGACACCGCCGCCTTCCTGTATTCTCAAGAGAATGCCGCAAAACTTCCGTGAACGGTTGCAGCGCTCGCCCGTGCTCTGTGATGGAGCCATGGGGACACTTCTTTATGCCAAGGGCATTTTCATCAATCGCTGTTATGACGAACTGAACATCTCCCAGCCGGACCTGATTCGCGGTGTGCACCACGAATATTTGCAGGCCGGGGCCGAGATCATCGAAACCAACACTTTCGGAGCGAACAGCTTTCGTCTGGCACGCCACACCCTCGCCGACCGGGTGCGCGACATCAATCTGGCCGGGGCTCACGTGGCTCGGGAGGCGGCCAAGAGCTTTGACGTCTGGGTTGCGGGCTCGATCGGACCGCTCGGAATCCGCATTGAACCACTCGGCAAAACCTCTTTTGAAGAAGCCCGCGCCTCGTTCCGCGAGCAAATCGCGGCCTTGGTCGAAGGCGGCGTCGATCTTCTGATGCTGGAAACCTTCGGCTACCTGGAAGAGATGCATCAAGCGGTGCTGGCCTGCCGCGACGTCGATGCAAAGATACCCATCATTGCCCAGGTAACGATCGACGAAGACGGGAACTGCCTGGACGGCGCCGATCCCGAGGCATTCGGCGTCCGCCTGACGGAATGGAACGTGGACGTACTGGGCATCAATTGCAGCGTAGGTCCAGTTGCCATGCTGGACGCGATCGAACGAGTTCGAGCAGTAACTTCCCTGCCGCTCGCCGCCCAGCCCAATGCCGGCATGCCCCGCTCGGTGGAAGGACGCAACATTTATTTGTGTTCTCCCGAATACATGGCCAGCTACGCGCGCAAGTTCGTGGCGGCAGGCGTCCAGCTGGTCGGCGGATGTTGCGGAACCACTCCCGAGCACATCCGCGCCATGAAGTCATCTTTGAGGGTGCAGGGAGCGCGCGGCAACTCTGCCATTTCCGAGGTTGTTCATTCCGCTTCCGCACCGTCCGTGGCCGCCAGCATTCCTCTGGCAAACCGTTCCCGGCTGGGAGCCAAGATCGCGGCGGGTGAGTTTGTGACCATGGTCGAAATCGTGCCGCCCAAGGGAATCGACATCCGAAAGGAAATCGAGGGCGCAAAATTCGTCAAATCGGTCGGCGTGGACGCGGTGAACATTCCGGACAGCCCCCGGGCATCGGCACGCATGAGTAACCAGGCTCTCTCGCTGCTCATGCAGCAGTCGGTCGGCATTGAGGCGATTCTTCACTACACCTGCCGCGACCGGAACGTTCTGGGCATTCAGTCGGACTTGCTCGGCGCAGCCGCTACCGGCATCAACAATTTGCTCTGCATTACCGGGGATCCGCCCAAGATGGGGAATTATCCCGATGCTACGGCCGTGTTCGATGTGGATTCGATCGGCCTGGTAAACATCGTCCATAACCTCAATCGGGGGCTCGACTTGGGCGGTAACCCGATTGGCGTCGGAACCAGCTTTGTCATAGGAGTGGGCGCAAATCCCGGCCTTCCCAACCTCGACGAAGAGATCAAGCGGTTTGAATATAAGGTACAAGCTGGGGCCGAATATGTCATTACGCAGCCTGTATTTGACTTGCGACTGTTAGAGAACTTCTTGAAGCATATTGAGCATTGCCGTATTCCGGTGATTGCCGGGATTTGGCCCCTGGTGAGCGCACGCAACGCCGAATTCATGAAAAACGAGCTGCGGGTTTCTGTGCCGGATGAGATTCTCAATCGGATGACGAAGGCAACCACTCCCGAGGCCGCGCGTGAGGAAGGTGTGGCGATTGCGCGTGAGATGTTACGCGCTGTCCGGGATCGCGTTCAGGGCGCACAGATCAGCGCGCCGTTGAGCCGATATACGTCCGCGGTCGACGTTTTGGAGGTTCTCGGTTCGAATCGTGAGGTATCAGGTTAGCCTCGTCTTACGCCTGGATCCGATTAGTTTTACAACAAAACACACGGCAGTCTATTTTGGGACTGTCAGTGTCCAACAAATTACAAATTTATATCAATTTCACTGGACATTTCTTCTGGGAAACGGCATTACAATAGGGACAGGAGCAAATGGATTGGTGAAGTTTGAGGATTGCCTCGAGCGGCTAGAGAAGATCGTGCTGGAACTGGAAAAAGGGGAGGTTCCGCTGGAAAAGTCTCTGACGCTTTTTGAGGAGGGCATGCAGCTTTCCGCTACTTGCCGCAAGCAATTAGAGGAAGCGGAAGGAAAAGTAGAGATTCTGTTAAAACAGAACGGAAAGCTCCAAACTGAACCATTCGAGCCCCCGACCGACAAGGCGTTGCGAAAGTAACCAAACAGCAACGCTGCTCGCGCTCGGATTCGATCACGCCTGTGGTAGCAGTTTGCTGTCGCAGCCAAAGGCACACCGTAACCGCGGTGACTCAAGGGGGATCTATGGAACCACTCAACCTGGTTATCTATCACAATGACCCCGGAACTGCTCAAGCTTTGGCGGTCAGTCTTTCCAAGTATTTTCGATCTGTAAACGTAGCGAAAAGACACGAAGAAGTGCGCGTGACCGTAAAACGGCATGGTGCCGATGTGTTGGTACTGGATGTTGAAACTTCGCGCTCGGATGAGATTGGGTGCCTGCATCACGAGTTCCCGTCTCTCAGTATTGTAGTCACGCACCGCCTGGCGGATGACCACCTGTGGACCGAAGCCATGAATCAGGGCGCTTCCGACGTCTGCGAACCACGCGATGATGAAGTCGTACGTTCGGTGCTGCGCGACCGCATGCATCACGCCGCAGCAGCTTGAAACGATCGTCTTTTCAAAAGGACGCCCGCGGGCGTCCTTTTTTATTTCACCAAGTTGTTATACTGCCATGCGATGCTGAAACAGATTCTGGAACAGGGACGCGCCGCCGCTGATGCCGCGCTGGAAGAGCTTCTACCCAAAGCCACACAATTTCCAACTTCGATCCATCAGGCGATGCGTCATAGCGTATTCGCCGGAGGCAAGCGCCTGCGCCCGATTCTCTGCATGGAAGCGGGACGACTGATTGGGACGGGGACGTCATCTTCTGCTTCGGCGGGCACACTACCAGAGGGAATTGAGAATCTGGGCGCGGCACTGGAGATGCTCCACACCTATTCGCTGATTCACGACGACCTGCCTGCGCTCGACAACGACGATCTGCGCCGCGGACGGCCAACCTGCCACAAAGCGTTCGGAGAAGCGACCGCTATTCTTGCCGGCGATGCCTTGCAGACGCAGGCCTACGAGGTGCTCGCGCAAATCAACTGTCCAGCGGAGGCGCGTGTTGCCATCATTCGCGAGATCGCACACGCAACGGGCACGATCGACGGCATGATCGGCGGACAAGTTGTCGACCTTGAAGCCGAGCACAAGAAACCTGGCCTGCCCACTCTCGAATACATTCACCGCTCAAAGACCGCAGCCCTCATCACGGCCAGCGTCGTCAGCGGAGGCATGTATGCCGGCGCGAATGCCGCCGATATCGACCGCCTGCGAATCTATGGACAATCCATCGGCCTAGCCTTTCAGATCGTCGACGACGTATTGGATGTAACGCAGACTTCCGAACAACTCGGCAAGACCGCGGGTAAAGATACTGCGGCTGAGAAAGCGACTTATCCGGCGCTGTTTGGCATTGAAGAATCGACTCGGAAAGCCGACGCTCTGATTGAACAGGCATGCGCGCAGCTCGATCATTTTGGCGAACGCGCGAGCACGTTAAAAGAGCTGGCCCGCTTCTTAGTGGCAAGAAAAAACTAGCAACGCCACCACGCTTGCAAAGCGGTCAATGAGCGATAAGGGGATTTTAGCCTCGATCGACCCCTATTCTACCTGCGCCCGGTTGCAGCCAGCATCTGGGCATCCCTGACCCGGTTTCGCCACCTTAGCGACGCGCGGATACTGGACGCAACATGTATAGGGCAGGTCGAGGTCCGCTTTCAGCGCGGGTTGGCTCTTGCTGCCCTGGGGAAGGAATATTGTTGGCGCGGCGTCGAAGCGCTGGCATGTATAAGTTATTCGATCATGGATTGTGGATAGGTTCCTCCGCCTCCGAGCGGGAGCCTGCATTTGCAATAGCAAGTGAAAATCCCTACGGGGATGGTGGCTTGCTCGCCCTTATTGTTATTGCAACCGTTCATCGTGATTTTCTGAAAGGTTGGAGGACCAACGTCGGTCGGAGTCGCGGTTGCAAGGCAGGAATTGTTGGGGTTATTGCAAGTGCCTGTACATTGGGGGCTGTTTGCTCCAACACAATAGTCGTCGCCAATCTGCGCCAGACCGTTGGCGACGGCTTGGTCTTTGTTGCAGCCAACGCCGACGGTCGGGGAAGTGGTCGTGACTGTGGGTTGATTTTGAGCGGTCGACTTGCAGCTATCGCATTGTTGTCCCGCCCAGGCTGTTGAGGCGAGGCTGGCGAGAAGAATTGCAGCGTAACGGGGGAATCGTTTCATTCAAGCTCCTTTCGAATTTGGACTGCCTAGGTTCTTCGGGGATCAACTTTCAGCAAAGCCGGACCCCTTCCGACACTCAGAGATCCAGCAATAAGATCTGGCTGAAGTTCGTTTTGAAGTTTCCTTCGCAAATTAACCATGATTCGAGAACGCCGAAGCATTCTCTAATCATGGCGCACGGCGAGGGTAAAGTCAGGGACCCGAGGTACTAGGGAGCGCTGAAGAAAGGACGGTTGACGAAAGTAACCAAAGAAATTGTCGAGATGAAGGGCTGTTTTTGCGGTGCGTCAGACGATTGTCGAAAACGGGCTCAAAACCTTATCCATCTAGACCGGCGCCAAAGGTAGTTCCTCGCTTTTCCCTGACCCTGGTTGCCATTTCCCCTGCGGCCGCCGGTATAATCAACGGCGCTTCACCTTTGCCATGAACCCCGACAACGAAAAGTATCTAGGTATGAACCGTTCCATCACTCGCCGCGACTTCCTCAATGGCGTCGCGCTGACGATTGGAAGTACTGTCATTCCCTCTTCCGCGCTTGCCTTCGACGGGAGATCCTACGATCCGGAAAAAGCCCCCGGCTACTATCCCCCGGCTCTCACTGGAATGCGTGGCAACCATGATGGCAGCTTCACTTACGCGCACCAACTGCGTGACGGCGAATCCTGGAACGCCTCTGGCAAGCCCGCGTCCACCCGCGAAACTTACGACCTCGTCATCGTCGGAGCGGGCATCAGCGGTCTCGCCGCAGCGCATTTCTACCGCAAGGCTGTCGGCCCGAAGGCGCGCATCCTTATTCTGGATAACCATGATGACTTCGGAGGCCACGCCAAGCGCAATGAGTTTCGTGTCGGCGATCGCACACTGCTCGCGCATGGCGGAACGATGTCGATCGAGCATCCCTCGCAATACAGCAAAGTTGCCATGGGCGTGCTCACCGACCTTGGCGTTGACGTGCAGCGTTTCTACAAAGATTTCGACCGGAAGCTTTACAGCAACCTCGGCACAGCCATGTTTTATGACCGCGCCACCTTTGGCGATGACTTGCTCGTCCCTGGGATGGGCAAAACGCCGTGGAAGGAGTTCCTGGCTAAGTCACCGCTGGCCGAGCCCGTGCGCCGCGACATCGTCCGCGTCTATACTGAGAAAAAAGACTATCTCGCCGGTCTCAACCGACAGCAGAAAATCGAACGGCTTCGTAAGACCAGCTACGCCGATTTCCTTACAAAGCTCTGCAAAGTCACCCCCGACGCGCTTCCCTTTTTCCAGACCTACACCAACGACTTGTTTGCCTTGCGCATTGACGCCGTTTCCGCGCTCGATTGCTACATGACTGGGGACGACTACGGAGCCATCACCTACGCTGGTTTCAATGGGCTGAATCTTGAAGGTCAGTCTGGAAAATCCGTAAAAAACGCCCGACAGAGTGAGCCCTACATCTTTCATTTTCCCGACGGCAACGCCTCAATCGCCCGCTTGCTGGTGCGCCAGCTCGTGCCCGGCTCCATACCCGGCCACACCATGGAGGACGTCGTCGCGGCCCGAGCCGATTACAGCCGGCTCGACCAGTCAGGATCGCCTACGCGTATTCGTCTCAACAGTACTGTCGTTCACGTCAACAATGATGGGCCGGCTCCGACTGCCAAGGAAGTTGAGATCGCTTACGAGCGCGGCGGCAAACTGCAATCCGTGCGCGCGAAAAACTGCGTGCTCGCCTGCTACAACGTGATGATCCCGTACATCTGCCCAGATCTTCCCGCCAAGCAGAAAGAGGCTCTGTCGTACCTTGTGAAAGCTCCTCTTGTTTACTCGCACGTCGCGATTTCCAACTGGACCAGTTTTCACAAACTCGGGATTCATCAGATCGTCTCGCCCGGCAGCTACCATTCCTTCACCGCGCTGGATTTCCCCGTCAGCATCGGCGATTACCACTTCCCCAGCAAGCCCGAAGAACCGATGGTGCTGTTCATGCTTCGCACGCCCTGCCAGCCCGGGTTGCCGGCTCGTGAACAGAACCGTGCGGGACGCATGGAGCTGATGGAGACTTCGTTCGCCACCTTCGAGCTTAATATTCGTGCGCAGCTCGGAGCCATGCTCGGATCAGCCGGGTTCGATCCCGCCCGAGATATTCACAGCATCACCGTCAACCGCTGGGCACACGGCTACTCGTTCAGTCGCAACTCGCTCTTTGATCCGGAGTGGAAAAAGGGTGAAGAGCCCTGGGTGATTGGGCGCCAACCTTTTGGCCGCATCACGATCGCGAATTCCGATTCCGCCGCAGAAGCCGAAACCGATGCGGCCATCGACGAGGCCCACCGCGCCGTAAGCGAACTTCTGCAACAATCCCGGAGGCAATTTGCTAAACCTAGCGCTTAAATTAGCCATCACTGCATTGCTATCGCTTTCTGCGTTTGCGCAAGGGACTGTCTCGCAGCAGCAATCTGTCACGCCAAAGTTCAATTTGCAGGAAGTTATGATTCCTGTCCACGATGGGGTTCGCCTGCAGACCGTGATTCTCAGCCCCGTCGACCAGCGTGGCCCACTTCCTGTTCTTTTGCGCCGCACTCCTTATGGCGTACCTGACAAAATGCCCGAACCGTTTCCAGAATCGCTTAAGGAACTGGCTCAGGACGGCTACATCTTCGTGATCCAGAATCTCCGCGGTCGCTTCAAATCTGAAGGTGTGTTCAACCTCTCTTCGTGGGTTGACTTGAATGACCCCAAGGCCACCAACGAAACCACGGATGCCTACGATTCGATTGAGTGGCTGGTGAGGAATGTCCCGAACAACAACGGGAAAGTTGGAATCATGGGCGTTTCATATTCCGGCCTGACAGCTGCCCTCACGCTTCTTCACCCGCACCCGGCGCTTAAAGCAATCAGCGAACAGGCTTCGCCGGCCGATCAATGGATGAACGACGACGATCATCGTTATGGCGCGCTTCGCGAAAGTTACGACTTCGAATATGCGGTGATGGAGCAGGCCGACAAAAACAAGAACACTCATTTCGACTTCGAGACTTACGACACCTACGAATGGTATCTCGAGCTCGGCCCTCTCTCGAACATCAATGCGAAATATCTACACGGCTCGATTCCCTATTGGAACGAGTCCGTGAATCATCCCGACTATGACGAGTTTGGGAAGAAAGAAGCCTGGGTCAACCAGCTCCACTCCTCGAGCGTGCCCAATTTGAACGTTGCGGGGTTTTGGGATCAGGAGGATCCGTGGGGACCATGGCAGATTTTTCGCCATGCCGAGGAGAACAATCCGGACCACACAAATTTCATCGTCGCTGGTCCCTGGAATCACGGCCAGTGGCAAACCGCAAAGGCTGACAGCATCGGAATCATTCCCTTTGGGGGCCACGAAACCGCGCGCGAATTTCGCGAGAACATCGAAGCTCCGTTCTTTCGCTATTACCTGCACGGTGAAGGTGAGAAACCGAAGTGGCAGGCGAGCACTTTTCAGAGTGGATCGAATACCTGGCGCACATACCTCTCATGGCCGCCAAGGGAGGCCAAGCCCACGAATCTATACCTGCGCGCTGATGGCACTCTTTCTTTTAGCGGGCCCGACTCTGCCAAATCCGAGAACCGCGCTGCGAGTGATTACCGCGAATATGTCTCCGATCCCGCTAATCCCGTGCCCTACCGTCAGCGGCCCGTCTCGCCGACCTATCCCGAAGGCGATTGGCGAAACTGGGAGGTCGCCGATCAACGTTTCGTGGATCACCGTCCGGATGTTCTTTCGTTCGTCAGTGACCCGCTTGACCACGATCTCACCGTGACCGGCCCGGTCGCTGCGAAGCTCTTCGCTTCCACCTCCGGAACCGACAGCGATTTTGTCGTGAAGTTGATCGACGTATTTCCGCAGGCTGCACAGCAGAATGGCTGGAAACCAGAAGACGGGCCAAAGCCGGGTCAGTATGCCCAATCGCTCAACGGCTATGAACTGCCGATCGCTATGGAGGTCCGCCGGGGCCGCTACCTCAAAAGCTATGAGAAGCCTCAACCTCTAACTCCCAACCAACCCGCCGAATGGAATATCCCGTTACGTGACCATGACCATGTTTTTCTGAAAGGCCATCGCATCATGGTCCAAATCCAATCAACATGGTTCCCCGTGATCGACCGCAATCCACAAAAGTTCGTTCCAAGCATCTACGGAGCCGTGACATCGGATTTTGTGCCCGCTACCCAGCGGGTCTACTGCTCTCCCATAATGCCCTCCCACCTCGTCTTGCCGATCATGCCCTAACGCCTGGTGTCTCGCGGAAACTTTGACATTCAAAATTGCCCTTCTGACCGTTGCATCCCGCTCCGCGGAGCGCTAGAGTATTTGGCAGCTCTGGCGGTCTCCCACCTCGTTGTAATTCTTTTCTCACACCTAATTTACGCGCAATTGCTGCAATGTCAGTGCAACTAAAGGCGGTGTGGTGATGGCTACCCCCATATATGGTGTTTTAATACTTGACCCATGCCACCTTTCGCCGTTAAAGTTGGTCAAACGCTGGGGTGGAATCTCGGTTTGCGGAGAGACCACCCGGGCATGCGATCAGCGAGGAACCTCGGCAGTTACCCCCGCGGATTCCCCCACGGATTTGCAGAGCATCCAGCCAACGCGTATACACGGACGGAATTTTCCGCCCGCGCACGCATGAGGACAGAAGTGCCGGCGCCAGCTTTGACCGAGCGCCGTTCATTTCGTCGTCACACATTTTGGTGTCTCGCATTAAGGAGTGACCTTTGCTCAAACTCAAGAAGCTGCAAATCCTGGGATTCAAATCGTTCTGCGATCGCACCGAACTGAAATTCCACGGCGAAGGAATTGCGGCCATCATCGGCCCAAACGGCTGCGGCAAATCGAATATCGCCGACGCGATTTCCTGGGTGCTCGGTGAGCAATCGGCCAAGACGCTGCGCGGCTCGCGCATGGAAGACGTTATCTTCGCCGGAACGCGAGACCGGAATCCTACCGGCATGGCGGAAGTCTCGCTCACATTAATCGATCCGGAGATTTACCACGGCGCCGATACGAACGCGCCCACAGAGATCGAGATCCAGGACGATCTCGCAGAAGAAAATTGGGACGAAGCCGAACTCCGCGCGCACGCTGCCGCTGAAACCGAGCAAGCCGTCGAAGAAGCTCAGCCTGGAAAAACAGAAGGAGTTGAAGCATCAGGGACTGCCCCAACTACAGTCGCGGAGGGCGTTTCCACCGAAGCGCAGACGTCCGAACTGACTCCCGAATCCGCTCCCGAAGGCACTGCAGTTGTGGCTGGCATTCAGATCGTCCAGCCGCAAGTGGTTCTGAAAATCCGCCGCCGTAAGTTCAACCAGCAGCCGGCCCATCAGGGTGAAATCGCCGTAACGCGCCGCTTGTTCCGCAGCGGAGACAGCGAGTACCTGCTGAATGGAAAGCTCTGCCGCCTGCGCGATATTCAGGAGTTGTTTATGGGCACAGGCCTTGGCCCCGAATCCTACGCACTCATCGAGCAGGGACGCATCGGCCAGATTCTCAGCAGCCGCCCCACCGACCGCCGCAACATCATCGAAGAAGCTGCCGGCATCACCAAGTTCAAAACCAAAAAGCGTCTTGCCGAAGCGCGCCTGGAAGAAGCGAAACAGAATCTGAACCGCGTGAACGACATCTTCGAGGAAGTTACGCGCCAGATGAATTCCCTGAAGCGCCAGGCCAGCAAGGCCGAGCGTTATGGCCGCTTGCGCGACGAGATGCGGGCCAAACTACGCGTCGTGCTGGCCAGCAAATTTACGGTTATGGGCGAGGAAAGCGTCTCGCTCGACTCGCAGATTCAGCAACTCGGCGGCGAGATTCATGCCCTGACCGAAGGCGTTCAGCAATCGGAAATCGAACACTCCGAGCGCACTCAGCGCGGCTATGCCATTGAAACCGAAACCCGCCAAAACCGCGACCGCCTGAGCCAGATCGCGATTGAAGGGGATCGGGGCAAAGCGCGCATTCGCACGAATGAAGAACGCTCGGCGGAGTTGTTTGTCCGCATGACCTCGGCCGAAGCGGAACTGGCACAGGCAAGCAATCGGCTAGCGGCACTGGAAGAAGAGCGCAACGAACACCAACGCCTGCTCGATTCAGCGGCCGCCGACCTTTCAGTAGCCCAACAAGAGCTCGCGCTCAGCCAGCAGGAAGCCGCCAGCGCCGCTGCCGAGTTGTCAGCCCTCGAACACGAACAGGAAACCTGTCGCGCCTCGATCCTTCAGGCCGTCGGCCAAGCCTCCAACATCCGCAACCAGCTCACTCAGTCGCAGGAACGCCTCGCGGGCCTGGATCGCGAAGAGCAGCGCTTGCGCGCAGAGAATACCACCGCGACCACTCAGGCTGAGGCATTCGGCGGACAGCGCGGCCAACTCGCACTGGAATTCGAGACCGTGTCGCAACGAGCCACGGCATTGGCGGAAGAGCTTGCCAATTTGCGCGCGACCATCGAGAACAAACGCGCGCAGGAGGCGGAAACCAAGAGACATCTCGATTCCATTCGCTCGGAATACGCCACCGCGCTCGGCAAGAAGGGGTCGCTCGAGGCGGTCATCTCCGAACACGGTTACTCCACTGAGTCGGTGCGGCGTCTGTTCCAGTCCGGCGCCCTGCAAGGTGGACACACCCCGGCCGGCGTGCTCGCCGATTTCCTTGAAGTTGATCCGCGTTACGAGAATGTCGTCGAAGACTTCCTGCGCGATGAACTGAACTACATCGTCGTCAAGAGTTGGGACGCCGCCGACGAAGGCTTGCGCCTGCTGCGCTCCGACGTTGACGGACGCGCCACGTTCCTCGTTCATCCAGAAGACTCGCAAGCGAAGTTTTCGTTCGTCGCGGACGAGCATGCTCATTACGCACCCGTCAGCGACACCGTCCTTCCGCTCAAGAATTCGATTCGCGTTCTCAATGGGTTCGGCAAGTCACTCGAAGTGATTCTGCCGAAACTCGGCAATGGCTACATCGTTCCCGATGCGGGCGTGGGTCGCGACCTGGCGCTCTCCAGTCCCGACGCGTTTTTCCTTTCGCAGTCCGGCGAGTGCTTTCACAACGTTACCGTCACGGGCGGCAAGCAGCGTAGTGAAGGACCGCTGTCGATGAAACGCGAACTGCGGGACGTTTTGCGGCTGCTGGAAGAGCTTGAGCGAGCGCTCCGTGAGAAAGAGATCCTGACGCTCACTCTGGGACGCGAAATTCGGGAGCACACTTCCCTGCTTGATCGTCTGGAAGAAGACAAGCGTGAAGCGGAAAAGCAGGCGATGACGTCCGGACACCTGCTGCAGCAATTGGATGGCGAAATGTCACGCGTGCGCGAGCGCATCGACGTCATCGGACGCGAACTGCAGCGGCTGGCCGCAGAACGGCAGGAGCAGGATACATTCATCGCCGAGCGCCAGGCCGAACTGGCAACGGTCGAAGATGCCCGGGCGCGCTTCGACGCGCAGCTCGCTGCCGGTCACGACCAGCTCGCCGCATTGCGCAGCCGCCGCGATCTCGGCGCCGAGTCAGCTTCGCAACGTGCTGCCCGCGTTGCTACGCTGGAAGAGCGTCACCGTTCCGCCACCGCGCTGCTCCAGCGCATTGAAACAGTCATCTTCGAGATGCGCGAGCGGGCGACGGCCTTGCAATCACAAATGACATCGGCAACCGAAGAGATTGAGCGGCGGAAGAATGAGAACCTGCAACTGGCAGAGCAACTCGTCGAGTTTGAGGCCGAGCGTAACGCCGGCGAAGCCCGCGACGGTCTGCTGCAATTCGAGTCCGAACAACTCCGCTTGCGCCTGGCCGAAATCGAAGAAGCACTACGGACGGCGCGCCAGCAGCTTGATTCCGCACGCGATCGCCGCGGTGAACTTTCGGCAAAGGCGGCCAAGCTCGAATCCGACCTGCAACATCTCGGGGACACTTGCCTCAACGAACTCGGAATCGAACGCCCCGTTTTGCTTGCTGATACAACGATTGTCCCGCTTGCGGGCGAGGCGCTAGCCGCCGAAGATCAGGCGCAGCGAGATATGCGCGCACGTCTCGACGCGATGGGCCCAGTCAACATGATGGCGCTCGAAGAGTACAAGGAGACGGCGGAACGCCATGAGTTTCTTTCCACCCAGCGTAAAGACCTGATCGACGCGATTGAAAACACAACCGCGACCATCAAAGAGATCGATCAGGTTTCACGCCAGAAATTCGAGGAAGCCTTCCACAAGATCAACTCCAACTTCCAGGCGACATTCCGCAAACTGTTCGGCGGAGGAGACGCATTCATGCGGTTGACCGACATCGAGAACAGTGCGGAGAGCGGCATCGACGTGGTGGCCTCGCCGCCCGGCAAGAAATTGCAGAATGTGCTCCTGCTCTCTGGCGGAGAAAAGGCGCTGACAGCGCTCTCGCTGCTGGTCGGAATTTTCCAGTACACACCGAGCCCGTTCTGCATTCTTGACGAAGTCGATGCGCCTCTCGATGAAGCCAACATCGGCCGCTTCACCGATCTCGTCCGTGAGATGAGCCTGCAAACGCAATTTATTCTCATCACTCACAGCAAGAAAACGATGAGCATCGCTCCGGTTCTCTACGGCGTGACCATGCAGGAACCCGGCATCTCGAAGCTTGTGTCGGTGAGGTTTGGCGCGGCCTAGAAGCGATCCAGTCAGGGACTTGGGTGGCAAAGCGGTTTGAGGGCGCGGACATCCGCATAACTCGTACACAACCGATGTATAATGTATACATCATGGCTGAATCTTCCGTTCTCACCCTTCGCTTGGACGCCAAACTCAAGAATCAACTTGATCGTCTGTCGAAGGCTATGAGTCGCAGCCGTTCGTTCGTGGCCGCACAAGCGATCCAGGAATTTGTGACTCTGAATGAGTGGCAAATCGGCGAAATCAAAAAGGCCATTGCCGAAGCCGACGGGGGCGACTTCGCCAGCGACACACAAGTCCAGCAATCGCTAAAACGTTGGACCCGCCGTGCGCGTTAAATGGTTGACCATCGCACTAGCCAACCTGAACGCCGAGGCTGAATACATTTCTCAAGATAGCTCCGCCGCTGCCGCTCGTACCGTAGCAGCGATCATGCGGGCCGTCGAGCAACTTAAGCGGTTTCCCGCGTCAGGTCGACCCGGACGCGTGACTGGCACTCGGGAGTTGCTGGTTTCAGGAACAACATACATCGTTCCTTACCGTGTGCGAGGTGGCGCGGTCGAGGTGCTCCGTGTTTTCCACGCCGCCCGCAGGTGGCCTAGCTCACTTTGAAACCTAGCGGCATCCCGCACCGACAATTGGTAACTGGTCACGAAAACTGCTGTATGGCCCTTGACGGATCGCTCCATTTTTGCTTTTTCGATTCGCGAAACCTCCGCCCTTTTTTCCTCTGCCATCCTCAGCTTTTCCACACGACCACTCTGCGAAAACCAGCCACGGACACCCCTTCTGGCTTATTCTGGAACTGTCAACTCTTTTCCTTCCGACGGCGGTCGAGGCAACCACACGCCAGTGATTGAAGGCGTTGACAAATTCCTATCCGCGACTAGAATACGCGACAGTTTTCGCCCGGTTAGATTGCACATGAGCCCAGACATTCTCGATCACGTTCTTCTGCAAACCGACTATTCCGATTTGGAGCTATTCGCCAGCGGCAAGGTTCGCGACGTCTATAACCTCGACGCGAACCACCTGCTTTTCGTCGCCACGGACCGCATCTCGGCATTCGATTACGTGCTGGCAACCGGAATTCCGCACAAGGGCCGAGTCCTCACGCAGATCTCGCTTTTCTGGTTCGATTTCCTCAAGGACATCGTCCCCAACCACTTCGTCACGGCGGACGTGAACCGTTATCCCGAGGCAGTCCGCAAACATGCGGACGAGCTCCGCGGCCGTTCGATGATGGTCATGCGCGCCGAAATGTTCCCCGTCGAATGCGTAGCGCGCGGCTACCTCTCCGGTTCCGGTTGGAAAGAGTACAAAGCGACAGGCTCGGTCTGCGGGGTGAAACTTCCAGCGGGGCTGAAGGAATCCGACCAACTACCGGAGCCGCTGTTCACGCCGGCGACGAAGGCGACCACCGGACACGACATCAACATTTCTTTCGAAGAGATGTGCAAACTGATCGATCCCGAAGTGAGCCGCCAACTTCGCGACATCACGTTGCGTATCTACAAGAAGGCCGCGGATTACGCGCGGCAGCGCGGCATCCTGATCGCCGACACCAAGTTCGAATTTGGCATGACCGCTCAGGGCATTACCCTGGCGGATGAAGTTCTCACACCGGATTCGTCGCGCTTCTGGCCGGCCGACACCTATCAACCGGGCAAAGCGCAAAACTCGTACGACAAGCAGTATGTAAGGGATTACCTCGAAAAAATTCGCTGGAACAAACAACCGCCCGCGCCGGCCCTCCCCCAAGAGGTTGCGCTACGGACAAGCGAAAAGTACCTCGGGGCGTATCGTCAGTTGACGGGACGCGAGTTGGAGATCTAGCCGCGCTCGTTTCACGGCATAGAACCCTCTGTCAGTGAACATTGTTAGTGAAGTATGAGCGTTGCGGATTGGATCATTCTTGCGTTTCTGGTGTTTTCCGTCGTCGGGGCTGCCATCAGGGGCTTCTTCCATGAAGCTTTCAAGTTGGCGGGCCTGATCGTCGGATACCTGCTGGCTGCGTGGCAGTATCACAGGCTGGCAGAATGGTTTGCGCCCTATGTAAAGTCGCCGTGGGTTGGCGAAATTGCTGGTTTTCTCATCATCTTTTTCGCCGTTCTGATCCTGGCCGGCTTTGCCGGAAGGCTCGCGAGCTGGTTGATGAAGAAAGCCGGTTTGCGTACGGTTGATCGTATTTTGGGAGCGCTGTTGGGTCTGTTGCGAGGCGTTCTGGTAGTGGCGATTGTGCTCACTGCGATGGCCGCCTTTCCAACGCCCGCCGGAAAATGGCTGGCTGAGTCCCAATTAGCTCCGTATTTCCTGGTAGGCGGAAGGGCTGCGATCTGGCTCGCACCGTCAGAATTGCGCCAACGCTTCTACCAGGGGCTGGATTATTTGCGGCGCGCACCGTCGGCGATGGAAAGTGTTCATCCGAAGCCGGCCGAGCCGTCGAAGTAGCCAGCCGGGTTCCAAATTCTTAAGTTCGTAAAGGTGCGGAAACGAGGCGGCGTGAAAGACCAACTGGAAGCACTCATCTTTCAGATGTACAAAAGCAACATCCTTTACTCGGAGGCGGTCCGGGAATTCAAGAAGCGTTTCATCATCACCGTGCTGGAGGAGAACCGCGGCAACCAGTGTAAGGCAGCGCGCGAGCTTGGCATGCACAGGAATACGCTGAGCCGGACCATGCAGGAGCTCAAGATCGATGTTCGCCCCATGCGGGGCGGAGCCAAGCGGCCGCGCAGCGCACGTCCCATCACGCTCGAGAGAAAGCAAATCCGTTAGGTAGCGGATTAAAACGCAACGCAGTGCTCGCAATGAGAAAAAGGGCGGTCCTTGTCGGGACCGCCCTGATTTTTTGCTCCTGCCGAGAGCGCGCTGCTACTGCGCCGCCGGTTTCTTGCGAGCAGGAGCCGTTTTCTTCGGTGCCGCTTTCACGATCAATGCGCCCTCGTTCATCGTCATGACGAAGGGCTTAGGCACAAAGGATACCGGCGTCCCCTCGAAGTCCAAGTCCGCGCCTTCTTTGGGCATCTGCAGTTTCGGAATCGCGGCCGTCATGGTCAGGGCAATGTCGGCGCGCTTGGCATCAATGTCATCGGAACTGCCGGCAAGCTTCAGCTCCTTGGCAGAATCGATGCTCATGACCTGCGCCACCATCCGCAGCGGCTTCCCTTTCAGCGTCGTCCAGACCTTGTCCGAATCAGCAGCGTTGCCTTCGGAGAGGCACAACTGCCACTCCGCGAAAGCCATTTCCTCGACCTTCTTGGTCTTGACCAAATCGGCGCACTGGTCGGCAGGCGTCGGAGGGACATATTGCGTAACCGTGATACCCGCCGGAGTATTTGCCGTCGCAGCCTTCGCCAACAGATCGTTCCAGCCATCGGCGCTGCCATGAAACTTCGTGTACTTGCTCTCGCCGAACTTGGCAATCTGCGCTTTCCCTGGACCCTGCGCGAGATCGGCAGCCCGGGCAATGTAGAACAGGCCGTCGGTTTCTTTGTCGGGAGCCGCGCAGTTTGCCGGGGCCGGAGTTTGCGCAGCGTCGCCACCCGCAGGAGCTGCCGGAGGACAAACTGGCGGCGTCAGGTACGCAAGCGCCAGGGGATAGACATCGCGCAGACTGCTGGCATCCGGTGGCTCGGCCTGTACCGCCGCCTGCAAATATTGCTGTGCTTTCGGATAGTCCTTGGCTGACAGGGCGGCCATGCCGGCTGCGGCATTGAAGATCGGTGCCGTCTGCGTCTTCAAGTTCTGAAAGTCGGAGTCCTTCACATCGCTGGGCTTCACGACTGTTTGCAGACACTGCACGCCTTTTTCGCCGGCCTGTCCAGCATCCGCCAGATTTTGCTGCGCATTTTGTCCGGCTTCCGCCAGTCCGCGTTTTGTGAATGCAATCACGGCCAGCCCGCGAAGACTGCAAGCATTAACCTGCAGCAGCTTCTGAGCCGTCTCCAACATCTTGGCCTGATTGCCCGTCTTCTGGTAGGCAAGCATCAGCGCTTCCAGGGCGTCTTCCTTATACGAGCTGTTGGGATATTGGGTGACGAATGCCTCGAAACCGCTGATCTGGCCTGCGGGGTCCGTTTGTCCTGCCGCGCCCATGTAGGCGTTGTACTCGGCGGGGTCTTTCATTTCCTTCTTCTGTGGCGGGGCGGTGGGTGCGGCTTGGGCTGGGGCTCCGCTGGCTGCCGGTTGGGCTGGCGCCGGAGCGGTTTGAGCGACGGCGGTAACTGCGGCTACCAGCAACATCGCAACAAGGATATTCTTCATTCCTGTGGCTCCTTAACTCTTCGGGGAAGCTGAATTCACGTACTGCCCGGCCACTGATTTTCGAAGCCGGACTTCACCAGGGATCAGTTCGTCCGTGGGAATACTCCCGTAAATCTTGGCCGCCATTTAAGATCACCGCGGCTTAAGAATTATTCCGGTGAGCGGATTATAAGGATGTAATCCCGCTTAGGCAAGCAAGTTTGCTTTCCGGTAGCCGTTCCGATCAGGTTGGATGCCGAAAAGTTAGCCAACGGATGGATTCTGCGCAGACGACATAAGGCACAATAAGAATTGGGCTACGATGAACCACAGGCCCCTAGGAAGCGGGTCTGTCAAGGAGCCCCGATTTGAGCCAAAACACCTCGCAATCACCGCTGGCAGGACAAATTGCGGTCATCACCGGTGCTGGACGAGGCATCGGAGCCGCCATCGCCTCGAAGCTCGCTGAAATGGGTGCGCAGTCGATCCTCTGCGGGCGACAACGCTCTGCGCTCGAGGATACCGCCGATGCCATTCGCAACAACGGCCATCAGAGCGCCGTCATCGAGTGCGATGTCACGGTCCTGCAGTCTGTCGCGTCGCTCGCCGAGCGCATCGACCGCACTTTTGGCCGGCTGGATATCCTGGTCAATAATGCCGGCATTATGGGGCCGGCAACACCACTGCACCAGCTCTCGCCGAACGACTGGGACCGCATCTTCAACACCAATCTGCGCGGAGTTTACTACACAGTCCACCGCCTCGTCCCGCTGATGATCCGCGCCCGCACCGGCCATATCATCAACATCTCATCTCTCGCGGGCAAGAACGCACTGCCGAACGGAGCAGCCTATTCGGCATCGAAATGGGGGCTGAATGGCCTGAGCTATTCGCTGGCCGAGGAATTGCGCACTCACAACGTTCGCGTTTCTGTCATCTGCCCCGGATCAGTGCACACGGATTTCAGCCCGCACGAGGGAAAGAACGCGCAAAGAATGCTGCAGGCCAGCGACGTGGCGCACGCCGTGGAGATGCTCGTTACGCAGGCGCCGCAATCCTTCGTAAGCGAAATTCTGCTGCGCCCCACGCAAAAACCATGACGGCGCTGAGTTGAATGGCCTGCTCTTCGCGCAAGAGTCAGGGCTTGCGACTCGCGGCCAAACTATTTCTTGAACAGGTTCTCAAACGCCTGCCGCGCGTCGTTGGGGCGCTGCGCGGGCTTGCTCGACGTTTCCTTCTCGATCATCATGCGGATGGAGTAGAACGAGCAGTTGTTGCGCTTGTCCTTGGGCGAGATTCGTTCCGGAATCGGCTGATTGCATTCGAAGCGGCTGGAAGGGTCGAAGTGCTCGCATTGTTTGCACGCGTGCAGATCGAATCCGCATTTCGGGCACGGCCCAAGAGGCTCGCTCAGGTTTTGCAGCAAAGTTCCGCATTCGGCACAGCGGGAAACCGTTCGCGTCCCCGGCATATTGATCGGCCGCGGGCCAAATGTGTTGTCTTTCTTGGCGGGCGCCGATTTCTCGAACTTCTTCTCCGCTTCCTTGCCGGAGTCCTGGTATCCGCGCTGACGGTATTTGCGGTCGGACAAAAAATTGCCTCCCTGAAAACGCTCATTGTCCGCTTTTGCCGGGTTCCGCACAAGGGCTTGTTTAGCATAGACAACGGCAACCTCTCCTCCGGACGGCACATCTATCCCTCGGCGCGAGGGTGAATTGTCTTTCACATATCGCGGTGCTACCATCCGAAGAGGGTTGGAATTTGTATCGGAATCGTAATCCGAGGAGGAATTATGGCGGATCGTGACGGCAGCAGCTTCTTATGGTTTCTCGCTGGGCTTGGCGTGGGAGCCGTAGTGGGCGTGCTCTATGCCCCAAAATCAGGGAATGAAACGCGGGATGTGATCCGTTCGAAGGCGCAGGAAGGCGCTGACATGGCGCGCCAGCAGGCCCGCCGCGCTCGCGAACAGGCCAATGACTGGGTAGACCGGGGACGCGATGTATTCAATCAGCAGAAGGAACAGTTCCGCAACGCGTACGAAGCCGGACGGCAGGCGTACAACGAAACGACTGCACCCTCGGAAGAACCAGCAAAAAATGTCTAACGTCAGTGTTTCGAGGTGCGCGCATGGATGACAGTCTCCTGAGAGTTTTTATCGCCGTAACCGCGGGTGCAGTCCTACTTCAGGCGCTAATCCTGGCGGCGCTCTATTATTCGGTGCGCAAGAGCACTGCAAAAATGGAGGCGCTTGCAACCGAGGTGAAAGAGAAGGCGCTTCCCACCATGGAGACCATCCAAAGTTTCATGGTTGAAGTCCGGCCGAAACTCGATACCATCATCGCGAACGTTTCAGAGTCGAGCGAACTGGTAAAAAATCAACTCGCGCGTATCGACGCGACCCTCACCGACGCTCTCGACCGCACGCGTTTGCAGGTCATCCGTGCCGATGAGCTCCTGAATCGCACCATGGATAAAGTCGAAGAAACCAGCGAGATCGTTCACAAGACCGTGGTGTCTCCGCTGCGCCAAGTTAATGGATTCATGTCGGCCATCTCGACGGGCGTGGAAGTTTTTCTGGGGCAGAAACGCCGTCATTCCAAGAATGGCATGGGCGTCCCGCAAGATGAAATGTT
>Ga0187887_10000841_pt1 | contig 28576 bp, 25 predicted proteins | sample June2016WEW_7_10_FD_132977 | JGI IMG/M metagenome (GOLD analysis project Ga0187887, IMG submission 132977) | Peatland microbial communities from SPRUCE experiment site at the Marcell Experimental Forest, Minnesota, USA - June2016WEW_7_10 | ecosystem: Environmental > Terrestrial > Soil >... | reverse complement strand
CTTGAGTTCCCCCAGCCGGTCCATGAAACCCCTGTCCAGAAAGCCTTCGAAGTAGTTGATGTGGACCACTCCGCCGTTCTGGGCCAGCGCGCGCAGCATGTCGTCGGTCATATTGCGCGGCACATCGTCCAGCGCCCGGCACGACGAATGCGACGCGATCACCGGCGCGGCCGACGTCTCCACCGCATCGTAGAACGTCTTATCCGACACGTGCGAAATATCCACCATCATGCCCAGGCGGTTCATCTCGCGCACTACCTCGCGTCCGAAATCCGTAAGACCGTTGTGCGCGGCCGGATGGCTCGAAGTATCCGCCCATGACGTGTGCTCGGTATGAGTCAGGGTGAGGTACCGTGCGCCTAAGTCGAAGTAAGTGCGCAGCACGGCCAGATCGGAATCGATCATATGCCCGCCTTCCACCCCCATCAGGATGGCAATCTGTCCGCGCTTTTTGGCCGCGATCACCTGATCGGCCGTAGTCGCCAGCGCCAAGTCCGCAGGGTGCCGCGCCACTTCGCGCCGCACGGCGTCGATCTGCTCCAGTGCCCGCCGGATGGCCTCGGGCGGCGTGTAGCGCACCGCGTCCGTCCAGATCGAGAGAAACACGCCCGTAGCGTGGCCCTCCCGCATGCGGGGCACATCCACCTGCCCGTAGTCGTGCCGCTGGGTCAGGTCGTAGCCTTCATCTACCATCGTTTGGGTGGTATCGTCGTGCAGGTCCAGCGCCACCGCGCGCTTCAGCAGACGCTCCACGCGCGCCGGATCGACTTTCGTCTGCCCACTACTTTGGGCAACGCCGCCGCACGCCACCAGCAGGAACGGAACCAGCCGCGCGACGCCCCTCACGCTTCCTTCTTCCGCAGCATCGCACCCACCAGGTCCTTGCCCCGCTCATACGCCACCTGGTAAGCGTCGCGTCTCTGTACCCGCGTATAGCCGTAGCCCACTCCGTGGAAATGTTCCAGCCCTTTTCCCAATACGTACGTGGCCGCAAACGCGATCGCCCCTTTGGGAATCAGCCCGCCTCCCAAGGGGATAAATCCCACCAGTTCGCGCGCCAGCGCCCGCCAGCCGAACGCACCCGCCGCAATCGATAGCAGCTCCGCCAAGTGCTTGTCGTATCCCACCTGCTTGTCGCTGGCCGCCGCCACCAGAAACGCCATGCGCACCTGGTTCATGGTGATGAAGGCCGTGTCCGAAGCGAATTCCCCGATCGCCCACGGCAGTTCCAACACGCTCGGCACCACGTTCGGCAGCGCGCTGGCCACCGCGAAAATGGCGTTCTCGCGGGCCACGGATGTTATGATGCGGTCCACCACCGGCCTGCGGAACGGATAGAAACTCCGTGCCAATGCCAGCCCCAGATCCTCGCGCGCCTTCACGATCTCCTCTACCGTGCGCGCCGGATCCTCGCGGAAAAACGTGAACGCCGTCGTGGGGCAAGGCAGCCCCTGCTCGTACAACACCAGGTCGTACTTCTCGGGAATGCCCGCATCGCAGGCCCGATGCACGGACTGCATCACCTGCATGCGCCGGTCGTGCGAAACCGCCCCCGGCATTAGAAAGTCTTCCATATCGGCGTAAGCCGCACTGCCCTCCGCCACCAGGCCCACCACTAGCGGACGGTCGGCGCGCTGCCGCACTTCATCCGGATTGAGCATCGAAAGCGCGGATTTGGCTTGCTTGATATATCGGAGCATCATCGGCGTTCCACACCACTCCCTGCTCGCTACCGAGCCGCGACCGTCAGGGAGCGGTCTTTTCTAGGGCCGTTCCGCTCCGCTTAGGCGGAACATCACTTGCAACCCCTTACGCCATTCTACTCCGACGCCCACGCGAAGCACATCGATGGCCGGCGAGAAGAAGCTCAGAACCGTCTCCGTGGCGGGATGAAATTCGAGCGCCGGCGATACCAGAAACAGCCGCGGCGGCTCCGGCCGCAATCGTATGCCCGGAAAGTACCCGTTGGGCGTGAACTCGTCGCGATCCAAGTGCCACTTCACGCGCAGCCAGTAGTCCAGCGCCTGCAGGGGAAGCTGTAGATCTGCCGAAGCCTTCAACTCCAGCACCGCCAGCCGCCCCGACCGCTCCACCGCCAGCAAATCTAAAACGCCGCGGTCGCCGCCCGCAAACGCCGGCACCTGGTCGTAGACCGGCGCCGCCGCGAGCGGCGCGTACACCCGCTCGATCTGCGCGCGCACCTGCGATTCGAGCCACGCCTCCGGATTCCGCCGGTACAGCGGATGCTCGCGGTCTTCCGACTCCGCCGAGCGCCGCTCCGCCAAATCGTGCGCCAGCCGCGAAATCTCCGGCAAATGGTGCGCCTGCGCGACCGCCCGCTGCGCCAGGCCAAAGCGCATCCCGCTCTCCGACACCCGCGCGAACTCCACGCCGCGCACACGCAGGCTGACCGTGCCATCGTGACGCGCCACGCGCTCCACCGCGGGCGATTCCAGCAGGCTCTCGAACGCCCCCAGCGGCGTGGGTTGCCGGCACACCTCCACGCGCGTATCCACGTTGCCGAAGTCGCACGGATCCACGCGCGCCGCGAAATCGTGCTCGTCGTACGCGAACAACTCGTAGCGCGCGGCTGCTTCGTTCAGCCACGCCAGGCGCAGGCTGGTCTGGCCCTCCTGCCCGCGCGGCACGTAAAGCGCGAGTCCCTCCATGGCCAGCCGTTTCTCCCGGCGGCGTAAATGGTCCAGCCAGATCAGCCCAAAGGTGAGCAGACCCGCGGAATCGCTTTCCGGTGGCGCCCCAATGGCCGCCCAGCCGGTTTGCCCGCGCCGCAGAAACGCACGCGGATAGCTGGGCGAAAGGCTGGCCTCCAGGTTCGGCTCGGCGCTCACCTCGTGCAGCGTCCAATCCGCGAACTGCCGCGTCAGGAACTGCCGGAATCGCTCGCGGAAAACCAGCCGCTCGCTGCGTCGCTCGAAATCCTGGCTGGAGGGACGCGCCAAGTCCACCAGGAACAGGCGGCCCTCCCTGCGCGCGAACTGCTCCACCACTAACTCCAGCCGCCCGCGCGCCTCGTGCGCCACGCCCGTCACGCGCCGCACCAGGTTGCGCGTCTGGTCCCAGGCCTGCAGAGTCAGCCGCGAGCTGCGCAGTTGCACCGTGTAGTTATCCGCCGCTAGCGCCAGCAGCGGCTCGCCGGGTTCCAGCAGCGCGGGCCGGCGCGACGATTTCAGAAACCGCTCGATCGCCGCTTGCGCGTCTGTGGGGATTGCCGCCAGGGCCACAAGGAGTGGTGCGTTCGCCGCCCCGAATTTCTCCACAATTGGCAGGACAGGCTTCGGCCGGTTGGCCTTTTGGCGAGGCAGGCGTTTTTCCAATGAGACTCGATTCTGCATAAATTTGGCGGGCGGGCAATTGTGCCCGCAGCCGGCTCTTAGCCGGCTCTAGCCGCCTCAAAAGGCGGCTGCGGCCAGGATTGGCCGCCCTCCAATCGAGCCCAGAGTACCAGGATTAGGAAATTAAGTGACATTGGGCGGTAGCGCTTGCCGCGGAGCTTTCGGCCCCGCTCTCTGGATTGGCCATTTGAGTCGGATAGCCCGCATGGCGCACGCTCTCAGCGTGCCGTGTCGGCACCCCTGCCGACACAGGCCGGCGAAGCTCGCCCACTGAGCTGCGGTTTAGTGTACCGCGCGGTCGTATCAAGTTCGCGGGACGCGCAACGTCCGGCTTTCCGCGCTACAAGCCGTGAAACTAACGCGACCTTTGGCATTCACACGTCGAGAAATTACCTTGCGATTTCCCCAAGGCCAGCGTTGAGTATAACTTAGCGCCCAGGGCGGGTGTTTGGGCGGGCTTGCGCGCGAGGCGCAGCGGTTAAACTGGAGGCGTTAGGCGTGGTTGCGTTGGTTTTTCATGTGGGTCCTTTCCCCCGGGCTCGTTCTGAGCCCGGGGTTTTTTGTTTATGAGGTCAAAATGTCTGCTCGGAAGCTTATAACGGCCGCGCTGGCCGTGTCGATGGCGGTCCCCCTGCCGGCCGGTCCGATTCTGACCACCATCCAGGACGTCATCTATAACGCCAACGGCACTCCATACAACGGGTTTGCCGTGATTACGTGGACGCCCTTCGTGGCTGGGGACACGAGTCAGATAGCCACCCAGTCGGTAACGGTGAATATCACAAGCGGCAATCTGTTCGTGCAGCTTGTGCCCACTACCAACGCCACGCCCGCGGGATACTATTCGGTCACCTTCACCAGCGCCGGCAACGACCAGTTCACCGAGACTTGGTCGGTTCCGCCGAGCGTCGTGCCCCTGCGCGTGCAAGCCGTGTTGATGTCGCCGGGCACGGGGCCCTCGCCGCTGACCAGCGGAAGCACTCCTATACCGGAGTCAAGCGTGATCGGGTTGCTGGCGGATCTCGCCGTGCGGCCCATGCAAGGCGCGGCATACGGCATAGGGGCCGTGGCCATGATCGACTCGACTGGCGCGCTGGAGTCCGTCACCGGCAACGTCTCGGATTGCGTACACGTGGATGGTTCGTCCGGACCTTGCGGCACGGCCGGCGCTGGCGCGTCCGGACCGAACTTCACAGATTCGGAAGTGCCCGCCGGCCTGGTGAATGGCGCAAACGTCTCTTTTACCCTGAGTGCCGTTCCGGTACCCACATCCAGCGTGGCGCTTTACCGCAACGGCGTGCTGCAGCAGGCGGGTTTGGATTACAATCTCGCGGGCAATAGCATTCAGTTTTTGACGGCTTCGACTCCGCAAACGGGCGATACGCTGCTGGCCTCTTACCGGGTGACTCCGACCGGCACGCCACAGGGTCCGCCGGCGCCGCAAATTCTGTGCGCGGGCATGGGCGCGGCGACCTCATCGACAACGCTTTCGAGCCTTGCCACCTGTTCGATCCCGGCCGGCACGGTGCAGCCGGGCGACCGCGTCAAGATCGATTTCGATTATTCGCATGAAGGCTCGCTTACCGGTTTCACGTTCGCCGTCAATTGGGGCCTTACACTGTTGGTCGAGCGGAATGGGGCCGTGAGCGACGCGTTCGTTTCCGGGCGGGCCGAAGCGGGGGCGAACACGTCCGCTTGCCAGATGTCGGTGCAGAGTTGGGGTACGGTGTTGGGCTTCGGCGTGGGGGTGTTGAATGCCTACGACTCGCTGTCGTTTCCCATCGTTCTCGTATTCCAGGGCCAGATGGCGGCCACCACCACCGATACCGTGACGTTACGCAATTTCAGCGTGGTACGGTACCCGGCCACGCAGTAGCCAATCAAAACCACCAGCCACTGACCACCAGCCACCAACCACCAGTCACCAGCCACCAGCCACCAGCCACCAGCCACCAGCCACCAATATGTACTATCATGCCTCTTGATCGAAAGAGTCATGAAACACGCCATCCCGATGCTGCTGGCCGCGGCATCTATAACCTACGCCCAAGCGCCCGGCCCCATCGCGCTGCGTGGCGCCCGCGTCGTCACCGTTAGCGGTCCGGTGCTTGAAAAGGGCACTGTACTGCTGCGCAACGGCCTCATCGAGGCCGTCGGCGACAACATCGATCTACCGAAAGACGCCTGGGTCGTGGACGCCCAGGGCATCACTGTTTATCCCGGCCTGATCGATGCCCTCAGCACCGTCGGCTTGCCCGAGCCCCCCGCGCAGCCAACTACTCCCCGCAGTGAAGCGAGCGCTACACCCGCTGGGCCGAGAGGCGGCCAGGATCTGCCCGTGCCGCTGGAGCAAGGGCCGGAGTTTCGCCCCTTCACCACCACCTGGGTGCGCGCGGCCGATCTCCTGAATCCGGCCGACAAGCGCATCGAGGAGGCCCGCAGCGCCGGCTTCACTTCCGTAGTTACATTTCCCTCCACCGGGATCTTCGCAGGCGAAGGCGCGTTCCTCAATCTCTCCGGCGAAAAGCAGGGCCGCATGGTGGTGGCTTCGCCGACTGGGCAATACGTCACCCTGAGCACGCACGGCTTCGGCGCCTATCCCGGCTCGCTGATGGGTGTGCTCGCCTACATCCGCCAAGTCTCCTTCGATGCCGATCGTTACAAGCTCGAAATGCAGGCCTACTTGGGGCACCCGGTCGGGCAGAGGCGTCCGAATTACGATCGCGCCGTGGAAGGCTTGCTCGAATCGCCCCGCCTGCTGCTGCCCGCCGAGGATGCCAAGCAACTCGACCGCATGATCCGCTTCGCCGCGGAACTGAAGCGCCCCGCGGTATTGTATGGCGGTCACGAAGCGTATAAGATCGCCGATCGCGTGGCGAAGTCCGGCGTGCCGCTGCTCATCAACCTGAAATGGCCCGAGAAGTCCAAAGACGCCGATCCGGACCAGGAAGAAAGCTTCCGTACGCTGGAATTGCGCGACCGCGCGCCCTCATCCCCGGCCGCTCTGGAAAAGGCGGGCGCGCGCTTCGCATTCTACACCGGCGGCACGGCGGCCAAAGATGTGCGGAAAGCCCTGAGACGCGCGGTGGACGCGGGCCTGACCGAAGCCGCCGCTGTGCGCGCACTGACCCTCAGCGCCGCTGAAATCTACGGCGTCGCGGATCGGGTGGGATCCATCGAGCCGGGTAAGATCGCCAACCTGCTGGTTGTGAAAGGCAGCTTGTTCGACGAGAAGGCCAAGATCCAATATGAGTTCATCGACGGCGTGAAGTACGAGCCCGTGCCGGAGACGCCTCCGCCGGGGGATCGGGAAGGGCGCGGCACGCCGGGAGGTGTGGAATGAACCGCTGCGCGTTTTTGCTGCTGACGGCGCCGCTAATCGCCGGAGAGACCGCCGTGATCCGCAATGCCACGGTCCTCACTGTCACCAAGGGTACCTTCCAAGGATCCATCCTGATTCGCGATGGCAAGATCGTGGAAGCCGGCGAAAAGGTGCTGGTACCGGATGGCGCACGGGTGATCGACGCGGGCGGCCAATACGTGATGCCCGGCATCATCGACTGCCACTCGCACATCGCGGCCGATAGCATCAACGAAGGCGCCGTCGCCGTGTCGTCCATGGTGGGCATCGAGGATGTTATCAACCCGGACGACCCCGATATCTATCGCGCCTTGGCCGGCGGCGTAACTACCGCCAACATACTCCACGGCAGCGCCAATCCCATCGGCGGTAAGTGCCAGGTGATGAAGATGCGTTGGGGCAAAGACGCCCAAGGGCTGATTTTCGAAGGCGCTATGCCCGGCATCAAGTTTGCCTTGGGCGAAAACGTAAAGCGCTCGGGATCGCCCGGCGGCGGCTTCGGAGCCACTCCGGGCCTGCGCTATCCCGCCAGCCGCATGGGCGTAGAGGATGTCATTCGCGAGGCATTCACCGAAGCACGCGCCTACCAGAAGGAATGGCGCGATTACCAAGCCAAGCTCGACCGTCGCGAGCAGGCTATCCCGCCGCGCCGCGATCTGAAACTGGAGCCGCTGGTGGAGGTGCTGGAAGGCAAGCGATATGTGCATGCGCATTGCTACCGCGCCGATGAAATCCTGATGCTGCTGCGTGTGGCCGACGACTTCGGATTCAAGATACGCACACTGCAACACGTCCTGGAAGGCTATAAAGTGGCCAAGGAGATCGCGGATCATGGGGCGGGAGCTTCCACTTTCAGCGATTGGTGGGCTTACAAGGCCGAGGCTTTCGATGCCATCCCGTATAACGCCGCTATCATGGTGCGCAAGGGCGTGCTGGTTTCGTTAAACTCGGATTCCGCCGAGCTGATGCGGCATCTCAACACGGAAGCCGCCAAGGCTATGAAGTACGGCGGCCTCAATGAAACGGAAGCTCTATCGCTGGTGACCATCAATCCCGCGAAGCAACTGGGCATTGAAAAACGCGTGGGATCCATCGAGCCGGGCAAAGACGCCGACTTGACGATTTTCGATAAGCACCCGCTTTCCAATTACGCCAAAGTCACGAAAGTATTCATCGACGGCCAGCTTTATTTCGACCGTGAAAAAGATCTGGAGGAACGTCCCGGCAAGGAAGCTCGCAAAAAGGCGTTGGTCGATAAGCTGAAGTCGCAGGAAAAGAAGGAGCGCAAAAAACCGGAATCCCCGGAAGATAAGAAGAGCGAAGATCCCGGAGGTGTGCAATGAAAGCCCGTGGGGCGGCGCCATGCGCCGCCTGCCTGACTATCTTTCTTGCCTTTGTCCCACTGCGCGCTGCCGGGCCCGAGGCCATCCTGCTGCGCGGAGCGACGGTGCACCCGGTTTCCGGCCCGGACATCCCCGATGGCTCCGTGCTGATGCGCGACGGTAAGATCGCCGAGGTCGGCGCGCGCATCGCCCCACCCAAGGGCGCGCGCGTGATCGATCTGAAGGGCCTGCACATCTACCCTGGCATGATTGACTCGGCCACCGAGATCGGCCTCACCGAGATTGAAGCGGTGCGGGAGATGAGCGATATATCCGACATCGGCCTGTTCAAGCCGCAGTTGCGCGCCGCCACCGCGGTAAATCCGGCCAGCGAGCATATCCCGGTCACTCGCGCCAACGGCATCACCAGCGTTATTACCAGCCCCGGCGGCGGGATCGTCGCCGGCCAGAGCGTCCTGATGCACCTTAACGGCTGGACCATGGAGGACATGGCCATACGAGCCCCGGCCGCTATGCGCATGGAGTTTCCGCGCATCCGGATGCCTAGCCGCTTTTTCGCTTCCGAGGCGCCCGAGACGCCCGGCCGAGCCTCGGCTTACACCGAAGCCAAGAAAAGATACGAGCAGCAGTTACGTCAGTTGAACGACTTCATGGACTCCGCGCGGCGCTACCGGCAAGCCAAGGCGGCCGCCGGCCCGGATTTCGAGACCGATTTGAAGCTGGAAGCTATGATTGCGGTTCTGGACGGCAAGGTCCCCATGTTAATCCGTGCGGAGAAAGAAAAGACTATCAAGGAAGCCATTGCGTTCGCGGACACGCAGAAGGTACACATGATCCTGGAGCGTGGCACGGAAGCCTGGAAAGTAGCCGCCGATCTGAAGGCGCATAACATCCCCGTCATCCTGCCGCCTACATTGCGTTTGCCCGACGAAGAAGACGACCCGTACGACAAGCCATTCAGCATTCCGGGCGAGTTATGGAAGGCGGGCGTCAAATTCGCGTTCGCGACCTTCGGGCCGGGAGACGAGGATAATCCTCGCAACCTGCCTTATGAAGCTGCGGCTGCAGTGGGTTTCGGCTTGCCTTACGACGTGGCGCTGAAGGCCGTCACGCTGTACGCCGCCGAGATCTGGGGTGTTGACGGCGAGCTCGGCTCGATCGAAAAAGGCAAGTGGGCCGACCTGATCGTTACCGATGGCGACCCGCTGGAGACGCGCACCCAGATCAAGCGGATGTATATCGAGGGCGCGCCCGTGGACCTTGAAAACAAGCACCACCGCCTCTACGAAAAGTATCTGGCTAGGTAACAACCTCCCTTACGGCCGCGGCTCTGTAACTGAGCCGCGCGCGTCGGCAAGCCGTCACACCGGCGAATCGCAGACGATAGTCACCGGACCATCGTTTACCAGATGCACCTGCATCGATGCCTGAAACACGCCCGTCTCCACGGGAACGGCCCCCTTGCGGGCCCTATTTACGAAATACTCATATAGGCGGGCGGCTTCCTGAGGGCCGGCAGCTAAGTCAAAACTTGGCCGGCGTCCTTTCCGGCAATCGCCGTATAAAGTGAACTGCGACACCACCAGCAGGCTGCCGCCCGCCTCCGCGACGTTCCGGTTCATTTTGCCGTAGGCATCGGGAAAGATCCTGATTCCCAGGGTCTTTTCGACAAGGTACTCCGCATCCTTCTCGGAGTCTGTTTTCGCGATTCCCAGCAGCACCAGCAAACCCGGTCCGATAGCTCCGGTTACTTGTCCGTCCACCTCGACGCGCGCTTGGTTGACCCGTTGAATGACCATCCGCATGACTAAACCTACCAAAGTCGGCTTACCCCACGGCATTTGTGCGGGAACGACCGAATATTATAGCTTTAGGATAATTGCTTTCTTGACAACCTATGATATAGTGTCCGAGGGAGAAACCAATGCCAAGAGGCAAAGCAGCACCAAAACCGGACCAGACCACCCTGCAAATGGCGCTCGTAGGGTATGAGCTCGAAAAAGAACGTATCGCGGGAAAGATACGCGGCATTCAAGCGCAGCTAGGCGGGAGCGTGTCATCGGGCAGCGCGAAGGCCGCTAAGACCGAAGCCGCACCTAAGAAACGAGTGCTGAGCGCCGCGGCGCGCAAACGCATCGCCGCGGCACAAAAGAAGCGCTGGGCCGAACATCGCAAGAGAGTTGCCGCGGGCAAAGCCTAGCCGCCCGGTCCGGCGCGTGACAGGTATTCCGGCGGGCCAGGATACCTGTCACAATGTAGAGATGATTGTAGGTACGGGTGTGGACCTGGCCGAGGTCCCGCGAATTCGGGCGGCCATCGAGCGCCATGGCCGGCGCTTCATCGAGCGGATTTACACGCCGGCCGAGATCGCCTACGTCGAGCGAAAGGCCAACCGCTACGAACGTTTTGCGGCTCGATTCGCGGCCAAGGAGGCGGGCATGAAGGCCATCGGCACAGGCTGGCGGCGGGGTGTCCGCTGGCAGGATTTCGAAGTGGCCAACCTGCCGTCCGGCAAGCCCACGCTCCGGTTCCATGGACAGGCAGCCCGTTTTGCAGAGGCATTGGGCGTCAAGTCCATCGCCCTGTCGCTCACGCATACCGCGGAACTGGGGATGGCTTACGTAATTCTGGAGAGCTAGGTGGACAAGCCTCCTGGCCTGTCCACCTAAAGTCACACCTTTGAAGACCTGGGCACGGCCCGCAATTGCGCATCTTCCAGCCGCTTGGTCTCCTGCCAGGTGTAGATCATACGGTGCGCCACAGTCAGGTTCGAAAGCACCGCGATCACCCACAAAACCGGCGCCATCCTATCGAACAGTGCCCCGAGAATCAGCAACACCACGCGCTCCGGCCGTTCCAGGAATCCCACCTTGCATTTCGGAATGGTGTTCTCCGAACGCGCGCGGGTGTAACTCACCATCACCGATCCGGTCATCACGATGGCCGTCAGCACCACATAGAAGAAGCGATTGATGGAAGCATAGTAGACCAGCAGGCCCATCAGCAGCGCCAGATCGGAATAGCGGTCCAGCACCGAGTCGAAGAAGCCCCCGAAGCGCGTCACGCGATTCGTCTCGCGGGCCACGCGCCCGTCCACCATATCGAACAGTCCGGCGCCGATCACCACCGCGCCCGCCCAGCGGAAACTACCCGCCGCGAACAGGTAGGCCGCTACGATATTGATGACCAGCCCCAAAAACGTGAGGACGTTGGGGTGAATGCGCGACAGCGCCAGCCAACGTACAATGCGGTCGATGGCGGCTCCAAAGACAACGCCGATCGCGCGTGTGTAAGTCATGGTTCAGTCCGCCGCCTCGTGAATAGTGGTCAGCTTCAGAATCTCCAGTTCCTTGAATCCGCCCGGCAATTGGACGCGTACCGCATCTCCAGGTTCCTTGCCCAACAGCGCGCGGCCGATCGGGGAACTGGTGGAGATCTTGCCGTTGGGCGCGTCGGCCTCTTCCGTGGTTACCAGGAAGTAAGTAATCTCTTCTTCCTTCGAGGTATCCAGCACTACGACCGTGGATCCCAGCCCGACTTTGCCGTGCGGAATCTTGGTGAAATCCACCATGGACATCTCGGCCAGCCGATGCTTCAACTGGTTCAGGCGCGCGTTGACAAACCCCTGGCGGTCCTTGGCGGCGTGATACTCGGCGTTCTCGCTCAGGTCGCCGTGCAAGCGGGCCTTCAGGATCTCCCGCGGCAGTTCATTGCGCAGTTCGTATTCGAGCAGGGTGATCTCATCCTGCAGCTTCTTTTTTACTTCGTTCGCTCCCACAGGACAATTATAGGCCAATCGGCGGGCGGGGCAAGCCCGTGGGACAGACCTCAGGTCTCGGCGGGTCCTCCAGGACCGCTCGCCGATGAACGCGGACGAACGCGGAGAGCACCACGCGCCGCCGACGCCGTGGCGCAGCACTGTCGCTCATGGCTTTGGGGGAACAGGCTCTTCGACGTTGAATCCCAGCTCATTCGCGACCAGACCATCCAATTCCAACACGATTCTAACCTTGGAGGACGCAGTCCCCTTAATGCGGACTTTGCGACACGCCGGCGTGAATGCACTGGCGGAAACGAACAGGTCGTAGAAGCCCGGAGGCACCTCGGCCGCGAAGCCGCCCTGGCTGTCGGTTTTCAAAACCGGGTCCTTCTTGATTCCGACGTTATGGTACCCGGCTGGGTCCCAATGGAGCAGCACCATGGCGTCTGAAATAGCGCCGCGGGAGACGTCCGTCACAGTGCCCTTGAGCGGCGTCTCGCCGAAGGCGAACGTCGCTGAACCGAGAACCAAGATCATGCATGCGGCGATTTTCATTGGATCTGCCGTTCTTGAATTGTACAGCGCCCTTGCGGTGGACACAGTTCAGATAGCCTGCCGGCCGGCACCACCCGGCGCAGCACGCCAGCGTCGAACGCGGCCAAGCTGTTTCGCAGGAAACCTGCAATGTATAGGTCGCCGTTGACGAACCTCCGCCGCCGCAGCCAATCCGAGTACACCGGCAGCAGGATGCGCAGTGCCCGGTCGTCGGGCCACGCCATCAGCGAAGGAACCACGTCCCGCAGAAGATCTTGCACCCGCGCGGATTTGGCCTTCCGAGCCATCTGCCGGAGCCATGCGTCGTGTGCCTGCCGGGGACGCCGCTTTATTTCAATCTCCGTCCAGGCAGATTGCACGACTGTATCCATACCGTGCGATCCCGTGAGCCGGATTGAATAAACGCCCGGTGCACCGATCTTGTAAGCCAGATGCAGCGGCAATCGGAAAGGGGGCGTGGTTTCGAATCCGAATCCGCTCATACATCCGCCGTGGAGCTCCCATCCGGCGAGCGGGATCTTCGGCTGCGGCGCCTCCGCCAGCGGCGCCCCGTTCCGCCGCACTTCCAACTTGTAATCGTCGGTACTGAAAAGGCTGTCGGTTCTTCGGCCATGAAAATCCCAAGGATTGGTGCGGCAAGGATAACCGGCTCTGTATGGCGGGGGAAGGTCAACTTCGATCCAGAGCGGCATGTGCACGTAAGCAGGCTCCTGCAATTGAACCACGATGGCGCGGCTGCTGAATTCCGCCATGGCTGGTGCGCTGCACAGATCGCCAACGCAAATCTGAATCGGCGCCGCGGCATCCGCCAGTTTCCCCGGCAGCCACAGACGGATCTGACGCGCGCTCACGTACTGTAATGCAGCGGGAATGCCGGCGACCGTTACCCGGACGCCACAGGCATGGAACGAATACGGGCCCCAAGGGCCGGGCTGGCCGCAAGCGGGCTCCGGGCCAAGGTGGGTCCCGTAAATTGTCAAAACGCCACTGGGCCTGAAGGGTCCCCGCGGTAATTTGAAGTGCGGAGCGGTCGCCGGCTGACCCGCAAGCCCCACTGCAGCCAGAAGGCCGGCGACAAGGCGCCATCGGACCGGCGGCCTCAAGCAACCGTGTATGCGCACGATGGTTTCGACACCGCGCGACCGAGCCATGTTTCCGCCCCAGCAACAGGCGTGCCCTGGAGCCATCGGCGTTCACATTGCCTGACGTATTCCGGTTAGCACATTTCGCCCGGGGGTGGTCTCGGCGGGGTCCCAGGCTCTGCTAAGATGTCTCAGAGGTGCCGGATGCGACGTGTTTTCGCCCTCTTTCTGCTCGGCGCAGCGGCCGCGGCCGCCTCGCTCGGCCAAACCTTCGCCACCTTCACCACCATGGCCAGCTTCAACGGCTCCAACGGCTCGGACCCCCTCGCCAGCCTGGTACAGGGCCTCGACGGAAACTTCTACGGGAGCACCTACGTTGGCGGGTCCAACAACGGTGGGACGGTTTTCAAGATCACCCCGACCGGCGAACCGACATCGCTCTACAGCTTCGCCGTTCCGTACGGCAGCGGCCCGGACGATCCCCTGGTCCAAGCCCCAAATGGAAACTTCTACGGTACAACCCAGGGCGGGGGCGTTGGTTGCTACGGTTTCGGCTGCGGCACGGTCTTCACCATCACTCCGGAGGGTGGGCTGACCACGCTCGCGCGCTTCTCCGACACCAATGGCCGCTATCCTTACGGATTAGTCCGAGCCACGAATGGAGACTACTACGGAGTGACCGCCGACGGGGGCTTGTTCTCCTCCTCTTGCAGGGCTGGTTGTGGCACGCTCTTCATGATCGACGCCAGCGGCGCTCTGACCACCCTGCACGCGTTCGACTCGGCCGACGGCGCAAGCCCGTCCTCAACCCTCATCCAAGCCTATGACGGGCACGCGTATGGGATAACCGCGCTCGGCGGCGCCGGCAATTATGGCACTGTTTTCCAACTCGCCACCGGCGGCGCGCTGACCACCCTGCACAGCTTCACCGAGGCTGACGGCGAGTACCCCGTCTACGGGCTTGTCGAAGCCACCGATGGCAACCTCTACGGGACAACCGTCGCTGGCCCGGGCACCGCTTGTGGCGGGTCCGGTTGTGGAACCGTCTTTAGAATTGCTCCAGCCGGCGACTTGACCACGCTCTACTTCTTCGACTCGACCGGCGGCAACCTGCCAAACGGGACGCTCGTCGAAGGCTCCGATGGAAACTTTTATGGGACAACCGTCCAGGGTGGAGCTTCAGATGCCTGCATCCTTGGCTGTGGCACCGTCTTCAGAATCACTCCAGCCGGCGACCTGACTACGCTGTTCACTTTCGACCTGGCCACCGGCACCTCGTACGGCGGCTTGCTGCAGGCTACCGATGGCAGCTTCTACGGCACAACCGCCAGCGGCGGGGCATGGAACGACGGCACCGTATTCCGCCTGTCTGCGGGTCTCGGCCCCTTCGTCAAAACCCTGCCCTCGGCCGCTACGGTGGGAGCCACCATCCATATCCTGGGCACGAATCTGACAGCCCCTGCCAGCGTCACCTTCAACGGCACGCCGGCCGCCATCACATCGTTATCGCCGTCCCAAATCGTCACGACGGTACCCTCCGGCGCTACCAGCGGCAAAGTTGAAGTAACGCTTCCCAGCGGCACGCTATCGAGCAACGCGCGCTTCGAGGTCCTCCCTTAATCTCGCAGTGTGGCTGGGGCCCGCTCCCGCTAACGCCGATAAGCAAAGTCCGAATCCCACGACGGTTGTACAAGTGCGACTCTCAGGCGTTGCCCGGCAGCGCGTTGCGCGGCTCGGGGATATACTGGAGTGTTATAGGAGTAAAACATCTGAAAGGGCGATTCGCGCCTGTAACGGTTGTGGCCCTGCGAGCCGATGAATGGTTAGGGTATAAACTTTGAAACCAGTTCGCGTATTTAACGTAATTCCGTCCCTCCCCGAGCCGTTGGAGCCGTTGCGGGAGCTTGCCTACAACCTGCGCTGGGCGTGGGACCACGATAGCATCGATTTATTCCGGCGCCTGGACTCGGATCTGTGGGAGTCCAGCGGCCACAATCCGGTCCAAATGCTGGGCAGCATCGATCAGATGCGGCTGGTGACGGCCGCCGCGGACGATTCCTTCCTGTCGCACCTGGAGCGTGTGTCGCACGCCCTGGAGACCCGCATGGGAGGCCAAAGTTCCTGGTTCCGGCGCGCGCATGCGCCGGCGGGCAAACTGTCGGTCGCGTATTTCTCCGCCGAGTTTGGGCTCACCGAATGCCTTTCCATTTTCGCGGGCGGATTGGGCGTGTTGGCGGGCGATCACGTCAAGTCTGCCAGCGACCTGGGCGTGCCACTGGTGGGTGTGGGCCTGCTCTACCAGCAGGGCTATTTCCGGCAGTATCTGAGCCAGGCCGGATGGCAGCAGGAAGAATACGTCACCAACGATTTCCATAATCTTCCGTTGCGGCCGCTGGCCCGGCCGGACGGCAAGCCGTTGAGCATCGAGGTGCAGTTTCCCGGCCGCGCTGTGACGGCGCGCATCTGGTGGGCGCAGGCCGGCCGGGTGCCGGTTTATCTGTTGGACACCAATGTCGCGGCGAACAGTGCCGCCGACCGCGAGATCACCGGCGAACTCTACGGCGGCGATAACGAGATGCGCCTCAAGCAGGAGATCCTGCTGGGCATGGGCGGGTACCGGGCGCTGGAGGCGGCCCACGTCCAACCCGCGGTCTATCACATGAACGAAGGCCATTCGGCGTTCTTGTCTCTGGAACACGTGCGGCGGCTCATGGAACGCTACCAGCTTTCGTTCCCGGAGGCGCGCGAATTGGCTTCTCCCAGCCTCATTTTCACCAGCCACACGCCCGTGGAGGCGGGGCACGATTACTTCGCCCCGGACTTGATGGGCCATTATTTCACCGAGTACCATCATGGCCTGGGACTCAACCGCAACGACTTTCTGGCGTTGGGCAGACGCCACCCGGACAACCATAACGAGCTGTTCTGCATGACCGTTTTGGCCTTGCGGCTGGCGGCCTCCAGCAATGGCGTGAGCAAACTGCACGGCGAAGTGAGCCGGCGCATGTGGCAAGCCATCTGGCCGGGCGTGCCCGTCGACGAGGTGCCCATTGGGCATGTCACCAACGGCGTACATTACCGCTCCTGGATTTCCAACGAGATGAACCAGTTGTACGACCGTTATCTGGGCCCCCAGTGGCGCGATGCGGCCAACGGGGATCTCTGGAAGCGGGTCGAAACAATTCCCGCCGAAGAACTCTGGCGCACGCATGAGCGGCGGCGCGAGAGACTGGTGGCGTTTGCCCGCCGCAAGCTCCGCGATCAATTGAAGCGCCGCGGCGCTCCGCAATCCGAGGTGGAAGCGGCCGACGAGGTGCTCGACGCTGAAACGCTGACCATCGGCTTTGCGCGCCGGTTCGCTACTTACAAGCGGGCTACGCTGCTGTTGCGGGATACCGAACGGCTGAAGCGCATCTTGTGCGATGCCAAGCGGCCGGTGCAGATCATTTTTGCGGGCAAGGCGCATCCGCGCGATGGCGGCGGCAAGGAATTGATCCAACGAATTGTGGCCCTGGCGCGGGATCCGGCGTTCCGCCGCAACGTGGTCTTTCTGGAAGATCAGGATATGGCCATCAGCCGTTACCTGGTGCAGGGTTGCGACGTATGGCTGAACACGCCCCTGCGGCCCATGGAGGCCAGCGGCACCAGCGGCATGAAAGCCGCGGCCAACGGCGCGCTCAATCTGAGCACCCTGGACGGCTGGTGGGATGAAGCCTGGCGAGCATCGCGGCCCGACTCCGAGTCCATCGGCTGGGCCATCGGCAACGGCGCACCCTACGACGATGCGGGCCAGCAGGATCAGGTGGAGGCCGACGCGCTCTACGATCTGCTGGAGCGGGATGTAGTCCCCGCCTTCTATGAACTGGGAGCCAACCGGCTACCCCGGCGCTGGATTGCGCAGATGAAGGGATCTCTCAAGAATCTCTGCCATACCTTCAATACTCACCGCATGGTGCGTGAATATACGGAGCGGTTCTATTTGCCGGCCTTCGAGCGCTTCTCCCGGCTGGAGGCGGATTCCGCCGTGGCTTCCCGCGCGCTGGCATCCTGGATGAACCTGGTGCGGCGCGAATGGCCTGAAGTGCGCGCAGCGTTGGAAGACGGTCCCGCGGGAGAGGCCAAGGTGGGCGACCTGATGAGCGTGCGGGCGCGCTTGCGCCTGGGTGCGCTGACGGCGGCGGATGTCACCGTGGAGCTGTATTTGGGTGCGCTGGATGCCGCGGGCGAGCTCACACTGCCGACCACTTTTCCGATGCGTCACGCAGCCGGTTCAGGATACGGCGAGCATGTTTTCGAAGCCACCGGCGTCCCCTGCTGCCGCAGCGGATTGCAAGGTTACACCGTGCGCGTCATGCCCCATCATCCGGATCTGGCCGCGCGCTTTGTTCCCGGTTTGATTACCTGGGCGAGTTAGAATCCCGTCACTTCTTCGCCCGCATCGCGGCGATCACCGCATCGGAGACTCCCGCGGCTTTGAGCCGCGCCACATCGCCAGCCTCCAGCGAAAAACGCCCCGGCTGGTTCGCGATCATCTTCAGCACTTCCCCCTCGGCCACATTGCCGTCGATCAACTTAACGATCAAGTCGTTGGTCAACACCATGCCCGTTTGCACGGCCACGCCTGGCGCGGCCGGCGCCTCCTTCGGTGGCCGCGCCTGTGACGCCGCGGACTCCCGCCGGCATTCCTCCAACAGCCCAGCCTCCAGCTTGCCGCCGTTCAGGTCCGCGGCTTTTTCGAACGCCGAAACCGCCTCGTCGTACTTACGCACCACGAAACACGCCACGCCCAGGTTGTACCAAGCCTCCATGGCCGCCTTAGATCCCGTCCCACACCCCTCCGCATTGGCGCGCGATACCCGCACCAGCGCCTCGTAGTCGCCCGCCTTGGCCACATCGAAGGCCTGTTTCAGATGGCACTCCTTGCTGTCCATGAACGGAATCTCCCGGCTCTCGATCCACGTTTCGTAAAGCCGCCGCGCCTCCGCCACCGCCTGGTGCAACGCCATGGATTTCACTTCGGATGGCGCCGGCCACTCCGGGTTGCTCGTCTGGCTTTGATTTTCCTTCTGGGCATGGCCGTGTACCGCGACCGCCGCGATTTCCCGGCTGCTGGCCGCGTCCACGGCGCGCACCTGCGCCAGAAACCACCCTTCCGTGCGGGCGATGTGTATCGCCGGCAAACCCTCGCCCAGCATGGCCGGCTGCGGACGCGCTTCACAACGGGTAACATCGATCGAGAGCACGATGGCCGGCGCCGCGGCCCCGCCGGAATCCGCCCCGCCGCCCATCGCCACTCCATGCGCGCGCATGTCCTGGAAGACCAGGTCGCCAAATTCCCTGGCGCAATCGCCGGTCAGTGGGCCGGGCGCGACGAGCCTGCCGGCCAACGCCGCGGCCAGAGTCGGTGCATGCGCGATCTTAAAAGCGACCTTCTTCTCGGCGCGGGCCGTACCGCCCACAATCAGAAATCCCAGGGCCACCGCCAGACTTCGAATCATCGCTACCAACTCCACCTACCCTGACGCGCGAAGCCGGCGGGCTGTTGCATCGCTTCTTGGCCCTACCTATACCCCAGCCGTAGACAAGCAATCCGCCAGTCCGTTCCTTGCTTCTTCATCACCAAGAGTACAGGCTTGTGGCTCGCCGACAACGAGCCAATCTGGGAGATCGCGGCGTCTACCAGCGCCACGTCCGGCGTAACAAACCGGACCGACCTGGCGACAATCCGCGGCGCGGTCACCTCCGACCAGGGACCGCTGGAAACCTCCCGCATTCGCCGCTCCATGTCGGACAGGCGGTCCAGCTCCGCCGGATCCGCATCGGAGGTAAACAGGTCCGATAGGGGCTTCGCGCGCGCGTCGCCGCGGGGCTCGTTCAAGGCGCCAATTACATTCTCGATCGCCACGCGGTCGGTGTCTTGATCCGCCCATAAGCACGCGGAGCATAACAGGTAAAGGCAGAGAAGCAGCTTCATACCGGGACAATGTCCTTGATCGGCGTTTCCTTTCAATTTGCCTTCGATGGGCTTTTCACCGGGGCGCCCCCGCAGCGGACTTGGTCAGCGCCCGGTCCACCGACCACGCGCCCGATCCCGCGATCATGATCGCCGCCGTCATCGCCAGCACCAGCAAGTGAAATTCGAACCCCTCGCCCTTCTGGCGGCCTGTCCAGTTCATGAAGAGGCCATTCGCGGCGTGTACCTTGACAATCGCCACCACCATATTGCAAGCGATCCCGAACGCCGCCACCCTTCCAAACAAGCCCAGAATCAGTCCCAGTCCGCCAAAGAACTCGGCGGCGATGGCCAGAAACGCGAAAACGGCCGGAATGCCCGTGTGCTCGAAGCCGTGCAGCGTCCCGGAGAAGCCGTATCCTCCCCACCAGCCCAGCGTCTTCTGCGCTCCATGTGTGAAAAACACCACTCCCAGTACCAGGCGCAGAATGGCGGGAGCGGTTTGCGGATTCGTATAAATCAGTTTGCGCAGCATCGTGTGCATTGGTATGTGATATCGTTTCCTTTTCCGATTATGCCACTACATTCCCTCACCCGCCGCGGATTCGTCGCGTTGACCGCGGCCGCCCCCCTGGCGTCCGCCTTCGCGCAGGGCAAAGGCCTACCCGTCGGCCTGGAACTGTTTTCCGTGCGCGACCAACTGAAGGAGGATCTTATGGGCACGGTGCGCGCCGTGGCCAAGATGGGCTACGAGTGCGTGGAATTCTTCTCGCCTTATTACGCCTGGACCCCCGATTACGCCAAGCAAGTCAGGCAGACGATGGACGATGCCGGCATCCGCTGCCTGTCCACGCATAACGGCTCGGAATCTTTCACGCCCGATGGGATCGCGCACGCCATCGAGCTGAACGGCATTATCGGCAGCCAGTTCGTCGTCTGGGCCAGCGCCGGAAACCCCAAGACTTTGGATGGTTGGAAGGGGGTAGCCGAACGTCTCAATCAGGGCGCGGAGAAGATGAAGGCGGCCGGCTTGCGCGCCGGCTATCACAACCACCAGTTGGAATTCAAGCCCATCGACGGCCGGCGTCCGATCGAAGTGCTGGCCGCCAACACCGGCAAAGACGTCATGCTGCAACTGGATGTAGGCACCTGCATTGAAGCCGGGTCCGACCCGGTGGCCTGGGTGGAGAGCAATCCCGGCCGCATCCGTTCCATGCACTGCAAAGACTGGTCGCCGGAGAAGGGTTACAAGGTTCTGCTGGGCGATGGCGTAGCGCCATGGAAGAAACTCTTCGATGCCGCCGAGAAGAGCGGTGGCGTCGAGTTTTACCTGGTAGAGCAGGAAGGCAGCGATTACCCAGCCTTGGAAACCGCGCAGCGTTGCCTGGCGAGTTTCCGCAAGCTGCACGGGTAGTAGGGCAGCGCCATGCGCTGTCCCAGCGAGCTTCGCTCGCCGAAGAGCGGGCCTGCGAGGCCCGCGCAGGCTGCGAGCCTGCCCCACGCAGCGCCTCAATTCGCGGTAATCGCGCCGAATGTCCCGGCTGTCAGGTTAGGCCCGCCCGCGGCGAAATACAGCGTGGTTGTCGGACCCGTCTCGGAACTGCCGTTGCCGAACGACAGCCCCCAAAGTCCGGGGATCGTCAACTCCGACCCGCCGGTGTTGTCCAGGAAGCCCTGGAACGTTCCGTTCGTGGCATTGTAGGCGCCGATCCAGCCGCTGCCGGTGTTCCCCACCAGAATCATGTTGCTGAACGCTCCAAAATTAGCGGGCGCCAGCGCCACGCCCCACGGCTGATTGAACCACTCCGTCGTCCCAATGCGTAACATCAGCTTGCCGTTGGTATTGTATGCATCCACGTAACCGGTTCCGCCGCCCGCGATGGCGTTATACGTGACGTAGATTTTCGACCCGATGGCCTGAATGCCGGCGGGCGAATACGTGTTGGGTATTTTGGAGTCCGTGAATGCTCCGGGCGGCAGCGTTACGGGAGCGAACGAGGCCGCATCGTAAGCTTCAATACCGCCGTTGGCATTGGCCGCGTAAAAAGTTTCCGCCCCGCTGATGGCGTTCTTGGCGATCGTCAAACCTTGATAAGAGGCGCCCGACGCGGCGTTGTTTACCATGATGGTTGCCGTACTGATATGGCACGCAGCGCACGACGAGCCCTTCTTGGTGGGCGGCGTTTGGGAGTTCCAATACGAGATGGTTCCATCCAGCGTCGCGAACGCAAAATTAACATTGCTGCTGCCGATGCTGTAGGCGGCGGTACCCGTTGGGCTCCCCACTCCGGTGGTGCCGGCCGGCGGAATCTTGACCGTCAAGCCTGCGATGGTGCCATCGGCGTCGTACAAAGTCGAAAGGCCGGTGACATTGTCCGACACCCACCATTCGTTCTCCGCCACACTTTTGCTTGCCGCGCGCGATATGCCCCACGGATTGATCAGGTGCGAATCCTGCGAATTGGTCACAATATTAAACGAACTGTAGCTGTTCGTTTGAGCCTCCGCGCCCGCGCACAGCAGCAAGGCGGCTCCCAGCAGATACGTCTTCTTCATGTTGTCCTCTTTGATTCCCGGCTGACGACTGTCCTGACGAGTATAAGCCCGGCAAGGGACTGAGTCAACGCCGTAATCCCTGAATTGCGTCATGGGGGGACTCCTAGGGAGATTCCCCCATGGCTTCACGCCATTCTGGCGTCTGGCTCCGATTCCTAATTCGCCGTGATGGTGCCAAACAACCCGTGCAGATAGTTGTCGATGCCGGCCGCAAAATAAAGCGATGTCTTGGAGCCCGAGTCGGCGGTCCCGCCGCCGAAGTAAAGCGCCCAGAGGCCGGGAATGGCAATCGGCTGCTTGGAGGCATTCGCCAGCAAGCCCATGAACGCTCCCGTGGTGGCGTTATATGCGCCGATCTCGCCGCTGCCCACATTTCCCACCAGCACTGCGCCCGCGAACTTGCCAAAACCGGTAGGCGCCATCGCGATTCCCCAAGGCTGGTTGAAGTCTCCCTGCGCGAAACTCAGCAGCAGCTTGCCGGCCGGACTGAATGCGTCCACGTAACCGCCGGCCCCCGGCGCCGCCGAGAACGTCACGTAGATCTTACTGCCCACGGCCTGGATTCCATACGGCGTGTAACCCGCCGGGATGCTGGGATCCTCAAACGCTCCCGCCGCCAGGGTGACGCGCTTGAAGGCGGTGGTATAAGCTTCCACTCCGCCAGCGCTGTTGGCGACGTAAATCGTCTCGACTGTGCCGTCCTTCGCTGCGGTGCAACCCGTGTAAACCGCCCCGCTGGCCGAGTTGTTCACCTCCAACACCGCTTTGGTCCCGGACGACCATTGCGAGATGGTCCCGTCCAGGGTGACGAACACGAATTTTGCGCCCACGGACACCGTGCCGGTAGGAGTGCCCGGCCCCGTGCCTTTGGCCGGCGGAACCGTTACCACCAGAGACTGGATCGCTCCCGTGCCGCTGAATAGCGTTGAAACGCCGGTTCCCTCGTCGGCGGCCCACCAGAATGAACTCGCACTGCGCGAAAGCCCCCACGGATTGATCAGGTGCGCGTCCGTGAACGTTCCCATGCCTGCAATGTCCGAAACCAGATTGGTCTGGGTGTAGCTGTTCGTGGCGGTATCCTGTGCGCTCGCGCCGAGCGCCGCCAGCATCGCAATCATCATCGATTTGTAAACGTTATGCATTTGTGCTCTCCAAGGGTACGTTATTGAGCTTACGCGGCTGCGCCGGTCGAGTCAATGAAAATGGCCGGCGCGCCGCGAATGTTTACAGCTTATAATTCAGAAACACGTGAAAACGCAGTCCGTTAGATGGCTGGCCTTGGTTCTGGCAGTGGCGCCGGCGGCCGCGCAGACCTTCTCGCTCACTCCGGAAGTATCGCTCGCGCTGGACTCCATCTCAGGGGATTCCCTGCGCGGCAACTTGTCGTTCCTCGCTTCCGACCTGTTGGAAGGACGCGATACGCCCTCGCGCGGGCTGGACCTCGCGGCGCTGTATATCGCGGCGCAATTCCGCCGGGCGGCTCTGGAACCGGCCGGCGACGACGAATATTTCCAGACCGCGAAAATGCTGCGCGTCGCGCCGCCCGACGCGGGTTTCGAATTGAGTATCCGGGATGGCCCGCGGACGCTGGCGGTTTCGCCAGGCCTGACCACCGTGGTGAGCCCGCGGCCGGTGCAGTTTTCCGGCGCTACCGTTTACAAAATCGCAAATGCGGCGGATCTGCGGGCTTCCGATGTGAGGGGCAAAGTGGTGGTGGTCGACCGTCCGCGCGAGGGCGACCGCGCCGTAGCGGAAGCGGCGGCGGCGTTCCAGCCGGCCGCTTTTCTCGAAACGGCGGACGACGACAGTGATCCGGTGGTTCGCCTTTTGATCGACGCGGACGAAGAGCGAACCGTGTATGCCGATATTCCGCGGCTGATCGTGCGCGAACCGGAAGCCGTCAGGCTGCTCCGCGGGTTGCATTCCGGCGAGACCGGGATTGCGGTTTCGCTCAAGCTGCCCGCGCCCACCGCCACGCCCGTGACCGTGCGCAACGTGGCAGCGCTGCTGCGCGGGTCGGACTCCACATTGCGCGACCAATACGTCCTGCTTACGGCGCACTACGATCACATCGGCCGAAATGGCGCCGGCGCAGTCTACCCCGGAGCGAACGACGATGGCAGCGGAACGGTTTCGGTGATCGAGATCGCGCAGGCGCTGGCCGGGCTGCGGGTGCATCCCAAGCGGAGCATCGTATTCATAGCCTTCTTCGGCGAGGAGGAGGGCGGCCTGGGATCCCGCTACTACACCTGCCATCCGCTGTTTCCGCTCGCGCAGACCGTGGCCGATCTCAATCTGGAACAGGTGGGTCGCACGGATTCGAGCCAGGGTCCGGAAATCTCAAATGCCACTCTCACGGGCTTCCAGTATTCCACGGTGCCGCGCACGCTGCAGCAGGCCGGCGAATTGACCGGCGTCCAGGTGTATGAGACTCCCAACGGCGACGACTTCTTCGACCGCAGCGATAACCGGACGTTCGCGGAGCACGGGATCCCGGCGCACACCCTCGCGGTGGCGTTCGAGTTTTCCGACTATCATGAAACGGGCGACGTGTGGCGAAAGATCGATTTCGCCAACATGGCCAAGGTGGACCGCACGATCGCGCTGGGAATCTCGATGCTGGCCGACAGCGCCGGCGCGCCGCGGTGGAACAGCGAAAACCCGAAGGTGCGGCCCTATTTGAAGTAAGGCAGCGCCATGCGCTGCCCGCCGCGAGCTGCGCTCGCCGCTGGAGATTGGCCATTTGGTGGGGCAGGCGTCTACGCCTGCGGCGGGTCTCCAGACCCGCCGTGCGTCCCGATGAGTCGGGACGCGGCACGCACGAGTGCGTGCGCCACGTCCTATGGTGTGATCTCGAACAGCGTGCCCCACCCGTACTGGCCGCCCTGCGTCGCCGCGCCGTAAACGTTGCCCGAGGAGTCCAGCGCCACGCCCGCGTAGGGATAGGCGCCGTCCGTTCCATCCGTGAAGCTGTAGAGGGTAGTCAGCGTGCCGCCCGCATTCAGTTCAAACACGGTGCCATACCCGAGCGCGCCACCGATGTAGGTCGTGCCGTAGAAGTTGCCCTGTCCGTCCGGAACCAGTGCAGCCATCGGTTGCGAACCATCCGTCCCGCTGAAAGTGTGCACCAGGCTGTATTTCAGGCTCTTGGTATTCAGCTTGAACACCACTCCATTGCCGGCGTTGCCGTGGGAGCTGCCGCCCGCCGAGGCGGTGCCCCAAAGGTCGCCATGCGCATCCAAGGCCAGCCCGCCCACGGGGGTTCCACCATTTTTCTTGCCTTGAAAGTTGTACAGCACCGTTTCCGTTTTAGTCTTGATATCCACGGAGAAGACGGTGCCCCAACCGTATTGGCCGCCTTCGGTGGTCACACCGTACAGCACGCCCTTCTGGAACACCAAGCTGGATGCCGGACCGATCCCGTCATTCTTATCGTTGCCGAAATTATAGATCTCCACCAGGCTGCCGAACGCGCTAAACGCGAACACCGTCCCGCAGTCGTTCGCTCCGCCACTGCTGGTGGTGCCATAGAGGTTGCCGACCGGATCCATGATCAGGCCGCCTTCCGGAGCCTTGCCGTTGTGGCCGTTAAAATTAGCCACCACAAACTCCGTGCCGCCACTGTACTCATATATGGTTCCGTCCAGGCTGAATCCGCCTTGCGTGGTGGTTCCAAAGAAATCCCCGAACCCGTCCGTGGCCAAACCGCCCATGGGCGCCGATCCGTCCATTGGCTGGCCCGCGAAATCGTACAGATAGGTCCCGATCAGAAAGGTCGGGTCGTACTGATAGATCGTTCCATAGTCGCCTGCAGCCGGGTTGCCCCCAGAGAATGCCGTACCGTAAAGGATGCCTCCGCTATACAGTGGAGTTCCCCAGGGGCCCCCGCCGTCGAGGCCGCCGGTGAATGTGTAGACCACTTTGAACGTCTGAGCCGTGGCCTGCGGGATCGCTAACATGGCGGGTAGAATTGCGAGTCCCCACATAAGCGCCGAGGGGATGGCTCCGGGTATCTGAATGCGATTGCGGTGTAACTTATCTGTCATCGTTTATTCCCTTGCGGGCAGTATTGAGTCATTCTGCACTGACTCGGGCGCGCGAGTCAATAGCATGTGTGTCAACTGGCCTGTGTTTCGGCGGGGAGGACGCACCGCACCGCCGATCCGGCGTCACAAGGCCGGTCCGGCGTCACAAAGGAAGGACCGGGTTGACTTCGCCGCGCGCCTTACGGATACTGTCAGCAGACTCGCTTATGCGCAAACTCGTGCAAGTGGAAGATGCCAAGTCGCTTCTGGAAGTCGCCAAGGAATGGGGCGTCTGGAAATGGCTCATGGAAAAGAAGAGAGTGCGGCGGACGGCCGACATAGCCTGGGAAGCCTTCGACGAACTGGAAAAAGACGTCCGAAGCGCCTGGAGCGACGACCTGAACAAGGCCTACGCCGAGCTGGCGGCGGAAGCGGAGGTGAAAGAAGGCGGTGCGCCCGCTAAGCGCAAATACGAGAAGGCCAGGAAAGAAGCCGCGGACGTCGACCCCAAGATCAAGGCTTTGGCGCAAAAGCAGAAGGAGATCGACGACGAGGCCTGGCGCGTCCGGATGCAGGCGGAGGATATGTTCGACGAAGCCGAAAAGCGATTGAGCACCAGCATGGCGCGGGAGGCTTCGCAGGTGGCCATCGACGCCTACAACCTGCGCGAAAAGGCCGTGCGCAAGGCCGAGAGCGCGGCCCGCGCCAAAGTAGGTTGACGCGCTCCGGTGCCATGGCCATCTCGGTTAGAAGATGGCCCCTAAACTGCATATTGTCGCATGCAATCTCAGCAACCATCGGTTCTGAGCAGCCACTTTCCAGCCCGCAGGCCATAGGTCTGCCCGCTCGACTGCTGCAAACTGCTGACGATTAGCGATTTTATCCCCACCCAGCGTGGGGAGAGGGGAGTTGAGGGGCATGATGATATCGAGTTACCAAATGCGGGTGGGTGAGGGCACCCAGTTTGACGCACCTTTGCATGTGGCGGATCCTGATGCCAGCGCGGGGCTGCGGCTCTCGCTGGAAGATGACGCCGAAGTTTTCGAGCAGCCTGCGGCGTTCGAAGAACCGGTTCCGTCTTTCCCGGAACCTGACGATTCGGTGCGGCGCTACCTACGGGAAATCGGCTCGGTTCCCCTGCTCACGAGAGCGCAGGAAGTGGACCTTGCCCGCCGCATGGAGCGCGGCAAGATGCGCCGCGAAAGGGCCATCAGCCGTTCCGCGCTGGTGCAGCAAAGAGTGGTGGAACTGCTGGCCCGGATCGCGGCTGGATCGGTAGAGCTGGATGGCCTGATCGAACGCGGCGACGTGGAGGACGACAGCGCCGCCGACCGCCAACGCCGCGCCGGGTTCACTACGCACTTTGGCCGCGTGAAGCGTCAATACGCCAAACTGCGGCAGATCGACCAATGGCTCTCGGTCGCGCCTGCCGGCGATCGCGCGTTGCGCCGCCAGTTGTCGGGCCGGCTCAAGCGGGCCAAAGTTACCGTGGCGCAGCACATCCGCCAGATCCCCTTTCGTCCCGATCAATGGAGCGAGTTCGCCAATGAGCTGGAACGCCGGGCATCCGAGTTGGAGCGGCTCGACCGCGAACTGAAGCAAGCCGGGCTGGCAGCCGGACGGGACGCGCAGGTTCGTGCGCGAGTGCTGCGCGCCGACGTGCGGAAACTCGAAATTCTGGCCGGCGCCACGCATGCCGAGCTGCAAGCCACGCTGCAGAGGATCCACCAGGGCGAGCGCGAGTCGCAACAAGCCAAGGCCGACTTGGTGAACGCCAATCTTCGCTTGGTGGTTTCCGTGGCCAAGCGCTATATGAATCGGGGACTGCAACTGCTCGACCTGGTGCAGGAAGGCAGCCTGGGCCTGATGCGTGCGGCGGAAAAGTTCGACTACCGGCGCGGATTCAAGTTCTCCACCTATGCCACCTGGTGGGTGATGCAGTCTGTCTCGCGCGCCCTCGGCGAACAGGCCCGCACCATCCGCATTCCGATCCACATGAACGATCAGCTCAACAAATTCTTCCGCGCTTCCCGCCAAATGGAGCGGGAGTTGGGCCGGCCGCCGGAGGACGCCGAACTGGCCGCCCAAATGAAGACCACCGGCGACAAGGTCGGCAAGCTCCGAATTATTTCCCGCGAACCCATTTCTCTGGACACACCCATCGGTACCGACGAGGTTTCCACGCTGGGCGAATTGATTGCGGACCGCGGCAGTGCTTCGCCGGCCGACACGGTGCTGGCTTCCGAGGTGCGCAATGAGACGTCCGCGTTCCTGCAAACGCTGGTGCCGCGCGAAGAACAGGTGCTGCGGCTGCGTTTCGGCGTAGGTTGCGGGCGCGAGCATACGCTCGAGGAAATCGGCGCGGATCTCGACGTCACCCGCGAGCGCGTGCGCCAGATCGAATTGAGAGCGCTGCGCAAACTGCGCCGGCCGGAGAGCGCCCGCCGCCTGCGGAGCCTGCTCACCTAGTACCTAATTGCATAAATCGGCGTATTTCGGCTTGGGCCCAGTCTGGTGGACCACGGCCTTGGTCCATTCGAAGGGCGCGGCCTTTTTGTTGTAGGCTTTGACAAATTTGTCAATCGCCT
>Ga0187887_10000840_pt1 | contig 28585 bp, 31 predicted proteins | sample June2016WEW_7_10_FD_132977 | JGI IMG/M metagenome (GOLD analysis project Ga0187887, IMG submission 132977) | Peatland microbial communities from SPRUCE experiment site at the Marcell Experimental Forest, Minnesota, USA - June2016WEW_7_10 | ecosystem: Environmental > Terrestrial > Soil >... | reverse complement strand
GATGGAACCGAGGACGCTCAAGATGCCGACGAAACGCCAGTCGGCGAAGCCGGCCACCGTATTGACGGCGCGCTCCGACCCGAGAAGCGCGTTCATGGCCGTATTCGACCCGTACGCCCGCGCCAGCTGGTCCCGCGCCGCCTGGGTCTTGTAGGTCGAGATGTAGGAGTGCGTCTGGACGAAGATGAACAAGCCGAATATGAGGCCCCACAGAGCGCCCGACCGAGCGGCGCGGCGCGCCACCTGACGGGCGAGGACGGATCCCGGGTAGCGGCCTGCAGGGGCGAGCTCGAGTGGTGGCTGCTCAAGCAGCCGGCCGGTCATGACCGAGCCATGTCGGCCGCTGCGACTCCGGTCGGGCCCGGTGCCGCGCCACCGGGCCCGTACTGGGCCAGGAACAGTTCCTCGAGCGAGGGCTCACGGCTGAGCAACCCGCGCACGCCGGTACGAGCCAGGGCATCGACGAGTGGCTCGATCGGCCCCTGGACCTCAAGATGGACACGGCGGCCGTCCACCACGGCTCGCCTCACGCCCGCCACCCCGGTCAGATCGGGGGGCACGCCATCGAACGTGGCCTCGACGATCAACGCCGAGAGATGCCGCATCTCGGCCAGCGTCCCCATCTCGACCAGGCAACCCTCGCGCAGGATGCCCACCCGGTCGCATAGGGCCTCGACCTCACTCAGGATGTGCGACGACAAGAACACTGTCTGCCCGGCATAGCGCGCCTCGGCCACGCTGTGGCGGAACGCCTGTTCCATAAGCGGGTCGAGCCCGCTGGTGGGTTCGTCGAGCACGAGCAGATCAGGGCGCGTCATCATGGCGGCGATGAGCAGTATCTTTTGCTTGTTGCCCTTGGAGTAAGCCCGCACTTTCTTGGACGGGTCGAGATCGAAGCGCTGGATCAGGTCGTCGCGGTACGCGGTGTCGACGCGGCCCTGGACCCGCCCCAGGAGATGGATCGTCTCGAACCCGGTGAGCGAGGGCCACAGGCTGGCCTCGCCGGGGACGTACGCGAGCCGCCGGTGTGCCTCGACGGTCTGGCGCTGGCAGTCGAGGCCGAAGATCTCTGCCCGCCCCGCCGTCGGCCGGGCCAGCCCCAGCAGCAGGCGGATGGTGGTGGTCTTCCCGGCACCGTTAGGCCCCAGGTAACCGACGACCTCGCCCTCGGCGACCTCGAGGTCGAGACCGAGCAGAGCATCGGCGGAGCCGTAGCGCTTGGACAGACCCTCGGTGCGGATGGCCGGAGTACCCATGAATCCAGCTTCCCTAAGTTTTCCCAGAAGCCCGGGAAGCGCGAGAGCCGGAGCGCCTTGGCCGGCGCTTAGCGGTAAACCGCGCGATATCGCAACTTTTTGTCGCGATATTGTCAGAGTGACACAGGCCAGCGAGAAACGCAACTTGGAGTTGCAATGACGCCGCAGTCCGCTTCGGCAGGCCGCGCCCGGCCCGTCGGGCGAGGCCCGAGGGTCCGTGCCGCAGTTCTCGCCGCAACGCTCGCCGAACTGAGGGAGACCGGCTACGCCGCCCTGACCGTCGACAACGTGGCGCGGCGGGCCGGAGTCCACAAGACGACGATCTACCGGCGCTGGAAAGACCGCGAAGGCCTGGTCGCCGACGCGGTGGCCGATCTCGCCACGACGGCGAAAATGCCCTTCCCCGACACCGGCGACATCGGCACCGATCTTCTCAGGCTCGCACGGATGACCGTCGCGTTCCTGACAAGCCCGGCGGGTGGGACCGTCGCCGCCGCCTCGATGCCCGATGCCGGCCGTATACCGGAGGTCGCTGGCGCGAAGCGCCGCTTTTTCGAGGCCCTCTTCCGGCAAGCTGAGCCAGTCGTCTCCGGCGCCATCGCACGCGGCCAACTTCCCGCCGACACCGATCCAGCCGAGCTGGTCAGAACCCTTCTCGCACCGATCTACCTGCGGCTCCTGGTCACCGCCGAGCCGATCGACAGAACCACCGCCGACAACGCCGCCAAGGTGGCGCTCGCCGCCGCGCGCGCCGGCGCACTCAGGTCAGACCCGGCATAAGGTTCAGCCCGCTGGTTCGTAGAGTGCTGGCTGGTTATGAATAGTGCGGATGAGGTGCCGCTACCGGCTGGTCAGAGCAAGATCAATGCCCGAATTATTCGCGTTGTTTTTCGCTGGAAACTCGCTCCGCGACCGCGCCGCCATCGCCCCGCACTCACCCCTCCCGTTGCTCGACGAGCTGCTGACAGCAGAAGTGGCCCACCGGAATCAGGCGACACGAGGAGACAGGGAGAAGATGATCTCCCAAATTCCTCCCAACCACCCCGGCAGCGCGAGGCGGCCCACTCTCGCGATACGAGGAGAACCGGAATTAACCGCGTCTGACCTGGCCAGATACCTGAAATCGGGAAGTGGAGCTAAGGGGACTCGAACCCCTGACCCCCTGCTTGCAAAGCAGGTGCTCTTCCAGCTGAGCTATAGCCCCGCGCGACGGCTGCCCAAGGATACCCGGTCCGCCTGCCCCCGTCAGGGGGGCGGCACCAGCGGCGTAGGCGGAGATCCGGGCCGCGTGCCCGGCGGTGATCCATGTCCAGACCCCGGTGCAGAACCGTGTGCAGATCCGGCCGACCCCAGCCGCGGATCGCCAGCTTTCTTCCCGGAGGCCTCCCCGGTCTCCGAGCCTCCCGCCGACCCCGGAACCCCCGGAACCCCCGGACCCGCCGGACCCGCTGGCCCCCCAGCAGCACTCTCGACGAGACCCACAGCCGGGTCGACGATCACCCCGGCCCCCTCGGCGGCCAGCACGCCCGGAAGTTCAGCAAAGCTGCCCAGCAGATGGGTCGCGCCCGCCCGGTGCAGCCGGTCCCGGGTGTGCCCCCCGGTCAGGATCCCCGCAACGATCTGGGCGCCAGCCCGCCGCCCGCACAGGATGCCGCTTTCGGTACCCCCGGCATAGGCCGTCTCGCGGACATCGGTCACGCCGAGCCGGAGCATCGCGCACAGCATCGGGTCCGGCCACGGGTAGCCGCGCGGGGAGTCCTCGGGGCAGAGCACCAGGTCGACCTTGCGCCACCAGCCGAGCGTGTCCAGCACCAGGCCAAGCAAGCCCCGCGACAGCCCGGTGATGAAGCACACCCGGACCCCGGACTCGCGGATCTCCTGGAGCGCCTCAGCTGCCCCTGGCATGGGGGCCAGGCCGGACCGGTCGACGGCCAGGCGGTAGGAGCGGTCGAAGGCGAGGGTGGCGGCTTCGGCGCGGCCCGGGGCGTTGGGGAACAGCGCACGGAACACGTCGACCGCTGACTGCCCGCGGGTCTGGTGCACGTGCACCATGCTGCGGGCATAGGCGGCGGTACCGGGGACGATGCCCTGGGTGGCGAAGGCCTCGGTGAACGCGCGTTCCAGAATCCCGCCGTCATCCGCGGTGACCCCGAGCAGGCCACAGCACAACAGCGTGACCGGCGTCCCGCTGCTCACACCGAACCCCCGTCTTCAGCCCGGCCGCTCAGCGCTAGCTGCACAGGGCTAGCTGCACAGGCCGGGCACCGCCTCACCTAGTCGTCGCTGGTCGTCGCCTCGGTCCACAGATCGAGCTCGGCGCGGTCCGACTGGACCTTGCGCCACACAGCGAACACGCCAGCCCCTGCCAGAGCGAGCAGCAGCAGCAACTTCTTCACGATACGGAACCCCTTCACCTCGGCAATAGAGGAGCCGGCCCGGGAAGGGGCGGCCAGGCTCCTTACGCTCCATGCAGACTAGCAAGCGTTTCCGTCACCGGGGCCTGGCCACACGAGTCTCGTCCCACACCGGGTCGCTGGATTCGTACACGTCTCCGCCCGCCCCGAATACGAGGAACCGGTCGAACGATCGCGCGAACCAGCGGTCGTGCGTCACCGCCAGGACCGTGCCCTGGTAGGACTCCAGCCCGGCCTGGAGTGCCTCCGCGCTGGCCAGGTCGAGGTTGTCGGTCGGCTCGTCGAGCAGGAGCAAGGTCACCCCGCTCAGCTCGAGCAGCAGGATCTGCAACCGGGCCTGCTGGCCACCGGACAGGGTACCGAACGGCTGCTCGGCGCAGTGCTGCAGCTCGTAGCGGGACAGCGCGGCCATGGCCTCGTTGCGCTGCATCGCGTGTTCGGTCATGAGGATCTCGGCGGGACGCCGGCCGGCCAGGTCCGGACGGGCGTGGGTCTGCGCGAACAGTCCCGGGACGACCCGGGCCCCGAGCCGCGCCACTCCTTCGTGCGGGACGTCAGCCCCGCCGAGCAGCCGCAGGAAACTCGACTTGCCCGATCCGTTGGAACCGAGCACGGCCACCCGGTCGCCGTACCAGACCTCACAATCGAAGGGGTTCATGAGCCCGGTCAGCTCCAGGTCCTCGCAGATCACCGCCCGCTTCCCGGTGCGGCCGCCGCGCAGCCGCATCCGCACGTTCTGCTCCCGGGGCGCGAGTTCCGGCGGGCCTTCGTCCTCGAACCGGCCCAGCCGGGTGACGGCCGCCTGCAGCCGGGAGGCCATGTCGGAGTTGTAGGAGGCCTTCTGGCGGAAGGTGCGGACAAGTTGCTTGAGCTTCTCGTGCTCCTCGTCCCACCGCCGCCGCAGCTCGTCGAGCCGCTCGTTGCGGTCCCGCCGGGCCTGCGGGTAGCTGGCGAACCCCCCGCCGTGCACCCAGACGCTGCCGTCCTCGACGGTGATGATGCGCTGCGCGCTGTTGGCCAGCAGCTCCCGATCGTGACTGACCAGCAGGACGGTCTTCCGCGTCTGGGCCAGCTGCTCTTCCAGCCAGAGCTTGCCCGGCACGTCCAGGTAGTTGTCCGGCTCGTCGAGGAGCAGGACCTCGGCCGGGCCGCGCAGCAGCGCCTCCAGCACGACCCGCTTCTGCTCGCCGCCGGAAAGCGTGCTCACGCCCCGGTCGCGGCACCGCTCGTAGCCGAGGCCGAGCGCCGCGACCGTGCACGCGTCCCACAGCACCTCGGCGTGGTAGCCGCCGGCGTCGCCCCAGTCGGCCAGCGCAGCCGCGTACCGCAACTGCGCCGCCTCGTCGCCCCCCGCCAGCATCGCGCCTTCCGCCGCATCGAGCCGCGCCGCGGCCTCCCGCACCCTTTTTTCCGCAACGAAGACCAGCAGGTCGCGAATCACCGGCTCTACGCCGGCGTGCCCAAGCGGGTGATCACTCCCGGCGCCGTCCCCCCGGATCCCCCCGATGCTCTGCTGGCCAATAAACTGCCGCATCACCCCCAGCCCGCCGCTGGTCGTGACGGTGCCGGACTGCGGGGTGACATCCCCGGCGATGAGCCGCATCAGGGTCGTCTTACCCGCGCCGTTCGGCCCCACCAGCGCGGCGACCGTGCCCTCGCCGACCCGGAACGAGGCGTCGTCGAGCAGCACCCGCCCGTCCGGCAGCACGTGATGCACATGCGCCACCTCGACGTGTCCCACCGCGGTCCCCTTCCGGCTGCTGGCGATCCCCTCTGCCGAGGTAACCAGGCCGGCGCCCCGGGCCGCAACGGATATACCAGCGACCCTCCCCGTGCCAGGTCTTACGGATCCCTTACCGCACAATAAAGAAAGTCCCGCACCAGTTAATAAGTCGTATGTTCGGCCTATTCCTTTCGCGAGCGCGGCCATACTGACGGCGTGATTCCCCGCGAACTCGCTCCCCGCCGGGGCGCCCCGCCCGCCGCCGTGACCTGTTGCATCGGAGTAGCGATGGTCCTGGTTTGACCGCCGTACTCACCGGCCGTGGCGCCTCAGGCGGCGGCCGGCCGATCACTGCGCGGCCCGACTCCCGGCCCGGGGAGATCCTGGGCCGGGCGGACGCCGCGGAGCCGTGGCCACCGTCGGACTGGTTCAGGAAACCAGACCGGGACATGGCGGCGCCGGGCTGGATGACTCCGGCTTCGGGCCTACCGGACCAGACCGTCCAGGACCAGACCACTCAGAGTGGAACCGCAGCCAGCGCTGCCTGGGTCCGGACCGCGTGGCCGTGGCTGCTGCTGTGGCCGTGGGCGCTGGCCTGGGTCGCGTTCCAGGCCGGCATGGCCGGGCAGTCCTGGCACTTCTTCGCCCAGGGCGGGCGGCTCCTGTTCGCCAACTCCGCGGGCGCCGGCCTGCAGCTGTACGCGGCCCACCCGGACCTGCAGATCGGTCCGCTGGCCCTGGCGCTGTCCGGCCTGCTCAGGGCGATCGGGCCCGGCAACGGCGAGACCACCGCGATCGCCGCCATGTCGCTGACGGGTCCGCTGGTGCTGGCCGCGGTGTGGCGGCTGGTGCCGGCCTGTGACCGCCGGCACCGCACCCGGCTGCTGTTCGCCGGCCTGCTGTTCCTCCCCGTGTGGGCCGAGCTGACCACGCACTTCGCGCACATCGACGACCTGCTCGCGCTGGGCTTCTCGGTGGCCGCGCTGCACGCGGTCGCCCGGCGCGAGCCGGTCTGGGCCGGGCTGGCCCTGGCGGCCGCGGCCGGCTCGAAGCCGTGGGCGGCCGCGTTCGTGGTGTTGCTGCTGGCCCTGCCGCGGCGGCAGTGGCTGACCGCGCTGGCCGCGTTCACCGGCGGGATCGCGGTCGTCTGGCTGCCGTTCATGCTGGCCGACCCGCGGACCCTGTCCGCCGTCACCCGGTTCACCATCCCCAACGACCCCTCCTCCGCGCTGCGCGTGCTGGGCGTCGTGGACCCCCGGACCCCGTGGTGGGACCGCTCGGCCCAGCTCCTCCTCGGGATGGCCGGCGGGGCGGTAGCGGTCTGGCGCGGAAGGTGGCCCGCCGTGCTGCTGGTCGCCGTGGCCGCGCGGATCCTGCTTGACCCCGGTGTCTACGCCTACTACACCGCCGGCGCGCTGCTCGCCACGATCGTGGTCGACCTGGTGGTGGCCCGGTGGCGGCTGCCGTGGGCCACCGCGACCGCGGCGCTCCTGCTGTACGTGGCGCGGTTCACCCATAAGCTCATCCCGTTCAGCCTGCATCAGCTCGGGGAGCTGCGGCTGGTCTTCGCCATCGGCTTGCCTGTGGCGGTCCTCGGTATCCCCGGCTGGTGGGTGGCCCGCCGTCCGGGGCGGCACGCCCGGAGCCAGGTCGCGGACGGCCTTCCCGGGGGAGCGGATCACGAGCCGCTCCCGGGCGCCGATCCCGGGCATCCCCCCGGCCCGCTGCCCGGGCATCCCTCCGGCCCTTTCCCCGTGCGGCACGCCAGCGCGTATCCGGCCCACCCCTCCGGGCCGCTACCCGTCCGCCAGCCCAGCGCGTACCGCGCGCACCCCTCCGGGCCGCTGCCAGTCCGCCCGCCCAGCGCTTATCCCGCCCGTCAGGCCGCCTCCCATCCCGCGGCTCCCGCCGGGGTGGATTCCGCCCTCAAGTCATTGGTATGGGACCGGCTGGCTCACGGCACCTCTCAGAGCACGGCGCGCAGCGCCACCCGGCCCACGTCCGGCCGGGGAGAGTTGCACGTCGGGCAGCGCGGGCCGCGGCCCGGGATGTTGAGCCAGTAACCGTCCGCGATCCCGCGGGTGGCGTGGATCGCGGCGGTCAGCTGCCGGCTGGTGACCTCCGCACCGGGCGGGTTGGTGGACAGCCCGGCCAGGATGGCCACCCGCGGGTTGGCCGCCCGGGCCTGCGCGGCCGCGTCGCGCACGAACGTGGCGTACGTGCTGGGGTCCCGCTCCAGGCTCTGCGCCTGGAGTTCGAGGACGTCCGACACCTTGGCGATCGCCCCGGCCAGGCCCAGCCGGAGGAACTGGCGCCACCGCGGGCCACCAGCCGGGTCAGCGCGGACCGTGGTGAGGTTGAGCGCGGGGGCCACGATGAGCGCCAGTCGGTGGGCGTGCGCGATGTCCCGGGCCCGCCCCGCGGCGCCGGCCGGGTCGAGTTGCTCGCCGCGCGGCGTGAACGCCCAGACCTCCGGGTCGTACAGGACCGCGCGCGTGCCGGCCGGCAGCTGGCCGCCCGACACCGCCTGGTCCAGCTCGCTGATCGAGGAGAACGTCACCACGGGCTGCGCGCCGGCCACAGCGAGCGGCTTCTGCCCAGTTGGCAGGATCTCCAGGACCCGGGACCGCTGCAGCCCGGCCAGCACCGCGGGTTCCGACGCCACCTGCGTGAGCGCAGTCCTGGTCAGCATCCAGGCCGGCCGTCCGCCCGGGGTCAGGGCCGCCGGGGTAAAGGCCCCGGAGGGCGAGGATCCGGGAGGGGACGCGTGGCCGCGGGGGGGTGAGGACGCCGAGCAGCTGGCGAGCGCGCAGGTGACCGCGGTAAGCACGGCGGCCCCGCACACTTCGCGGGCCGCCGCCGCCAGCAGCCGGCCGGGCCGGGAGGCCATCATGGCTCCTCAGTACGTGTCGGGTCAGGACGTGTCCGGCCGGGCCGTCCTGGCTGGCACCGTGCTCCCGGGGGCGGGCCGGGCGCGCGCCGCGCGCCGTCATGGGACCAGGGGCGGCGGCCGGGCCGGGCCAGCGCCGCGGTCAGCTCGTGCAGCGCGTGCACAGAATGCGCGCTCAGCACGGCGTCGCAGTACGGCCAGGCGGCGGCCATCCCGCCGGCCAGCGGGCGGTACCGCTCGCTCTTGGTCCGCGGGTTGACCCAGATGATGCGGTGCGCGACCCGGGAGAGCCGCTGCATCTCGCGGCGCAACACCGCCGGCTCCCCGGTGTCCCAGCCGTCTGAAATGATCACGATCACGGCTCCCCGGGCCAGGCCGGGACGGCCCACGGTGTCGTTGAACTCTTTCAGCGACGCCCCGATCCGCGTCCCGCCCAGCCAGTCCGGCGCGGCCTGGCCGGCCAGCTGCAAGGCCTGCTCGGGCGGTATGTGCGCGAGCGCTCCGGTGAGCCGGGTCAGCCGGGTTGCGAAGGTGAACACCTCCGCCTCGGCCCCGCCTGCCGCGCAGTACAACAGCTGGAGCATGGCGCGCGCGTAGGGTTCCATCGACCCCGAGATGTCGCACAGCACGATCAGCTGGCGCGGGCGCAGCGCCGGGGCCCGGCGGGCCAGCCGGAGCGGGTGGCCCCCGGTGCGCCGGGCTTGCCGCAGCGTGCTGCGCAGATCGGTCCGGCGGCCCCGGGCCGCGGGACGCTCGCGCCGGGAGCGGCGGAGCGGGACCGCCAGGGTCAGCTCGCCCATCAGCCCGGTCAGGTCCTGCAGCTCGGCCGGGGTCAGCTCGGCGAAGTCCGTGCCCGCCAGCCGCTCGACCTGGCTGGCCAGCACCGGGCGGGCGTTCTCCGGCCGGCCTCCCGCGTCCTGCTCCTCGGCTTCCCCCGGCTCTCCCAGGCCGTGACCTCCGGGATCGGGCGCCCCGTCCGCGCCGTCAGCACCGGGCGGCGCTGTGTCCTCGGGCGGGACCGGGTGATCCTGCGCAGCCCGCGCGGCCTCGGCCAGCAGGTCGTCCGGGCCCGGCCGGGGCGGCGGGCCGGGCAGGTTCCGCGCCTCCAGCCGGGTCTGGCCGTCGCGCGCGCCGCCCGCCCCGCCGAACAGGTCGCGGAACACGCGCTGCACGATCTCGATGTGCTCCGGGCCAGACGCGAACGTGGCCAGGGCGCACAGGCACAACTCGTACTGGGTGGCCGGGCGGGCCAGCGGCACGGCCCGGGCGAACCGCTCGCAGCGGCCCGGGCCGGCCGGGACCCCGGCATCCCGCAGTTCCGCGCCGAGGCGGGCGGCGATCAGCGCCAGGTCGGCCGGGACCTGGTCCCCGTTGGAGTGGCTCGCGGTGGCGTCGTGGTTACCGCAGGCCCCGCCCTCGGCGGGGTGGCCAGTGCCGGGGTTCTCGGACACGGCCCTCAGTCACCGTTACCGGCCACCGCGGCGAAGCCGGCCTCCCGGAGGACCTGCAGGTCCTCGGAGTACTTGAGCACCACGCCCGCGGTCTGGGCCGCAACTGTCTCGCCGAGCCGGTCCGCCCCCAGCACGACCAGGGCCTCCGCCCAGCTGATCGCCTCGGCCACGCCGGGTGGCTTGGCCAGGTCGAGGTCCCGGAGCCGGGCGATTCCCCGGGCCACCTGCCCGGCCAGTGGTTCCGCCGCGGCGGGTACCCGGCGGCGGATGATCGCCGCGACCCGTTCGGTGTCCGGGTACTCGATCCAGTGGTAGAGGCAGCGCCGCTTCAGCGCGTCGTGCAGATCCCGGGTCCGGTTAGAGGTGAGCACCACGACCGGAGGCACCGCGGCCCGCCGGGTGCCGAGTTCCGGGATCGTGACGGCCGACTCGGCGAGCAGCTCGAACAGGAACGCCTCGAACTCGTCGTCACCCCGGTCCACCTCGTCGATGAGCAGTACGGCGGGCCGCGGGCCGGGATGGTCCAGCGCCGCCAGCAACGGCCGGGCCAGCAGGTAGTCGGCGCTGAACAGGTCCGCGTCGCGGAGGTTCTCGCCGCGGGACTCGGCCAGCCGGATCGCGAGCAGCTGGCGCGGGTAGTTCCACTCGTACAGGGCCTCGGCCGAGGTCAGGCCCTCGTAGCACTGCAGCCGGATCAGCGGCGTGTCGAGGACGGCCGCGAGCGCCTTGGCCGCCTCGGTCTTCCCGACCCCGGGCTCGCCCTCGAGCAGGATCGGCTGGCCCATCCGGGCGGCCAGGAACAGCGCCACGCCCAGCGGCTGGTCGGTGAGGTACCCGGCGGCGTCCAGATCCTTGACGAGCGAAGGGACATCGGGCAGCCGCTCAGAAAGGTCCGTCAAGGGCATAGCTCCATCATCGGTCATCCGCTCACCACGTCGGCGCGCACGGGGCGGCCCTGGAGGGCCGACCACACGTTGGCGGGGGTGAGCGGCATGTCCGCGTGCCGCAGGCCCAGCGGGCGCAGCGCGTCGACCACCGCGTTGACCACCGCGACCGGCGAGCCCACCGTGGCCGATTCGCCCACGCCCTTGGCGCCGATCGGGTGGTGCGGGCAGGGGGTGACGGTCTCGCCGAGCTCCCACGACGGGCATTCCAGCGAGGTGGGCAGCAGATAGTCCATGAACGACCCGCCCAGGCAGTTCCCGTCCTGGTCGTAGGTGATGACCTGCATCAGCGCCATGCCGACCCCGTCGGCCAGGCCGCCGTGCACCTGCCCCTCCACGATCATCGGGTTGATCCGGACCCCGCAGTCGTCCACCGCGATGAACCGGCGCAGGGCGACCGCGCCGGTACCCGGGTCCACGTCCACCACGCAGATGTACGCGCCGTAGGGGTAGGTGAGGTTCGGCGGGTTGTAGACGGTCTCCGCATCGAGATGACCCTCGACCCCGTCCGGCAGCTCCAGGGAGGAGTGCGCGGCCATCGCGATCTCGGCGATGGTCCGGCCCTGCTCGGGGTCGCCGCGGACCTGCCACCGGCCGCGGGCCCACTCCAGGTCCTCCGGCGCGGCCTCCAGCATGGCGGCGGCCACCACCCGGGCGCGCTCCCGCACCTTGCGCGCCACCACGACGGCCGCGGCCCCGGACACGGGCGTGGACCGCGACCCGTAGGTGCCCAGCCCGAACGGCGTGCGGTCGGTGTCGCCGTGCACCACCTCGACGTCGTCCGGGCTCAGGCCCAGCTCGTGGGCGACGATCTGGGCGAACGTGGTCTCGTGCCCCTGTCCCTGGGTCTGGCACGAAATGCTGAGCACCGCCGCGCCCGTCGGGTAGATCCGCAGGTCGGCGCCGTCGGCCATGCCCAGGCCGAGGATGTCCATGTCCTTGCGGGGCCCGGCGCCGACCCCCTCGGTGAAGAAGCTCAGCCCGATGCCCATGTACTCGCCGCGGGCCCGCTTCTCCGCCTGCTCGCGCCGCAGTTCCGGGTAGCCGGCCAGGTCCATCGCCACGTGCAGGGCCCGGGGGTAGTCCCCGGAGTCGTACTCCCACCCGGTCGGGCAGGTGTAGGGGAACTGCTCGGGCCGCAGCAGGTTCGCCATCCGCAGGTCGGCCGGGTCCTGGCCGAGCTCGGCAGCCAGCAGGTCGACCATGCGCTCGACCAGGTACACCCCCTCGGCGATCCGGAACGAGCACGAGTAGGCCACCCCGCCGGGGGCCTTGTTGGTGTAGACGCCGGTGACCTCGCAGTATGCGGCCTGCAGGTCGTAGGAGCCGGTGAAGATATGGAAGAACCCGGCCGGGTACTTGCTCGGCTGCGCGGACCCGTTGAACGCGCCGTGGTCGGCCAGCACCCGGGCCCGCAGGGCGAGGATCCGCCCGTCCCGGGTCGCGGCGATCTCACCGTGCATGTGGTAGTCGCGGGCGAACGCGGTGGACATCAGGTTCTCCGACCGGTCCTCGACCCACTTCACCGGCTGGCCGGTCATGATGCTGCCGACCACGGCGCACAGGTAGCCCGGGTACATCGGGACCTTGTTGCCGAACCCGCCGCCGATGTCCGGGGAGACAATCCGGATCTTGTGCTCGGGCAGCCCGGCCACCAGCGCGTACAGGGTGCGGTGCGCGTGCGGTGCCTGCGTGGTGGCCCACACCGTGAGCTTCCCGGTGACCGGGTCCATCTCGGCCACCGCGCCACAGGTCTCCAGCGGCGCGGGGTGCGACCGCGGGTAGAGCATGTCCTGGGTGACCACGACGTCCGCGGCCGCGAACGCCGCGTCGGTGGCGGCCCGGTCGCCGGCCGACCAGTCGAAGATGTGGTTGTCCCGCTGGCCGGCCACGTCGTCGCGGATCACCGGGGCGGCCGGGTCCAGCGCCCGGGTCGCGTCCACGACCACCGGCAGCGGCTCGTACTCGACACCGATCAGCTCCAGCGCGTCCCGGGCGGAGTAGCGGTCCTCCGCGACCACGAACGCCACCTCCTGACCCTGGAAGCGGACCTTGTCGGTGGCCAGCACGGCCTGGACGTCATGGGAGAGGGTGGGCATCCAGGCCAGCTTGCGCTGCTGCAGCATCTCGCCGGTGATGACGGCCCGGACCCGGGGGTGGGCCAGCGCGGCGGCGGTGTCCACACTCAGGATCCGGGCGTGGGCCAGCGGGCTGCGCAGGATCGCGCCGTGCAGCATGCCAGGCCGCCGGATGTCGTCCACGAACGTGCCCTGGCCACGCAGGAACCGGGCGTCCTCCTTGCGCCGGACCGGGCCGTAGGCACCGCCGTGCGCCGGATCGGCGGCTGCGCTCATCCTCCCTCCCCAGCCGGGCGGGCCCCGGCGCCGGCCGCGGGCCCAGGCTGGCCGGCCCCGCGCCGGCCAGTCCCTCGCTCGCTGGCCTCGTACTCGCTCGCCCAGCGGACCGACCGCACGATGTTCTCGTACCCCGTGCAGCGGCACAGCTGGCCGGACAGGGCCTCGCGGATCTGCTCCGTGGACGGATCCGGGTGGTGGTCGAGCAGCCACCGGGCGGTCATCATCATGCCCGGCGTGCAGAACCCGCACTGCAGCCCGTGGCATTCGGCGAACCCCTGCTGGACCGGGTCCAGCCGGCCGCCGTGGGCCAGGTCCTCCACGGTGCGCACCCGGCGCCCGTCGGCCATGGCCGCCAGCACCGTGCAGGATTTCACCGGTGTCTCGTCCAGCCACACCACGCAGGCACCGCAATTGGAGGTGTCGCACCCCCAGTGTGACCCGGTCAGGCCGAGGTCATCGCGGAGGAAATGGATGAGCAGCAGCCGGGCCTCGACGTCCCTCGTGTGGCTGACCCCGTTCACGGTCATCGTTACCTGCATATCGTCTGCGCTCTGCCCTCGTCCTGCGGTATGCCGCCGGGCGGACCCCCGCCATGCTGCCGGGCGCGCGCCAGGGCGCGGCGCAGCGACCGGATGGTGAGCTCGCAGGCCAGGTGGCGTTTGTAGTCGGCCGGGCCGCGCTGGTCGGACACGGGCCGGCACGACGCGGCGGCCAGCTCACCGGCCCGGGCGAAGCTTTCCTCGGTGGCCGGGGCGCCGCGCAGGAAGTCCTCGGCCTCGGCCGCCGCGAAGTGCGGCGCGCCCACCGCGGTCAGCCCGATGCCCGCGTCGGCGATGGTGCCGCCGTCCAACCGCCCGCCGTCCGACCCCCTGCCGTCCAACCCCCCGCCGTCCAACCCCCCGCCGTCCAACCCCCCGCCGTCCAGCCACAGGGCCGAGCCGGCCGCGCCCACCGGCCAGTCGCCGGCCCGGCGCCCGACCTTCTCGTACGCGCTGCCGCCGCCTGGCCGGACCGTGATCCGGATCTCGGTCAGGATCTCGCCCGGCCCGACCACGGTCTCGTAGGGCCCGGTGTGAAAGTCCCGGGCCGGCACCGTCCTGGTCCCGCCGGGATGCGCGATGATCATCGTCGCCTTGAGCGCGGCAAACGCGGCCGACAAATCCTCGGACGGGTCGGCCTGGCAGAGCGAGCCGCCGACCGTGCCCCAGTTCCGCACCACCGGGTCGGCGATCACCAGTTCCGCGTCGTGCAGGATCGCGAAGTGCCGGGCCGCGTCCACCGAGTCAAGCAGCTGTGCGTGTCTGGTCAGCGCCCCGATCCGCAGCTGATCGCGGGTCGCCGTGAGGTAGGACAGCTCGCTGAGCCCGTTGATGTCGATCAGCGTCTCCGGCTGCGCCAGCCGCAGCTTCATCATCGGGATCAGGCTGTGGCCGCCCGCCAGGATGCGTGCCTCGGGACCATACCGGGCCAGCAGGGCGAGGGCGTGCGCGACGCTGGTGGCCTTCTCGTACTCGACGTAGGCCGGAACCTGCATACGCTCTCCCTCGGGGTAACCGCTGTCTGCGAGTGTACGAGTGCTCCTAGCCAGCGGTAATAATCAGAAGGTTATGAGCGATATTCAGAACCGGCCAGCGAGCCTGGGCCGTCAGGCCCGGGCGAGCGGTCGGTGCGGGTCGTATCTGAATATCGCGAGTATGGATAAGACACTGCTATGACACTGACTCAGCTCAACGCGTTCGTGCTGGTCGCCCGGCTGGGCTCGGTGACCTCCGCCGCGAACGCGCTCGGTGTCAGCGAGTCCGCGGTCTCCCAGGCGCTGACCGCCCTCCGCCAGCACCTCGGCGACCAGCTGGTCAGCCGCGGGCCCAGCGGGATGACGCTGACCCCGGGCGGCTCCCGGCTGCTGGCCACCGCCTCGCAGATCGTGGTGCTCGGCGCGGAGGCGCACGCCGCGGTCCGGGCCGCCCAGGGCGCCCCGGAGCAGCTGCGCGTGGTGGCGTCGCCCACCTTCGCGGAGTTCGTGGCCAGCCCGCTGACCGAGGCGTTCCGGCGCCGCTTCGCCGGCCCGCTCGAGGTGTCCGCCGGGGTGGCCGCGACCCACGAGATGGCGGTCCTGGTCGGCAACCGGCTGGCCGACGTGGCCATCGGCCCCAGCGTGGCCGGCGACCCCAGCCTGCCGGTGGTGAGCGAGCCCATCTTCCGGTACCGCCTGGTCGTGGTCACCGCCGGGCACTCCCGGCTGCGCGGTGGCCCCCAGCAGTGGCGTTGGCTGGTCGACCCGTCCGGCACCGACCCGGAGAGCGACACGGGGCAGCTGCTCGCGGCGTTGCGGATCGGCGAGGACATGATCGGGGTGTTCCCCAACCAGACCGCCGCGTGGGCCGCGGCCGCCGACGGGGCCGGGGTCGCGCCGGCCGTCGAGCATCTCGTCACCCAGCAGTTGCGCCGGGGTGAGCTGTCCCTGGTGGACGTGCCGGGCACGCCGGTGGACGGCTGCTGGCACGTGACCCTGCTGGAGCGCCAGCACCGGAGCACGGTGGCCAGCGCGCTGCGCCGCTTCCTGACCACGCCGGAGGCCATGCAGCTGATGCGGGCACCCACGGCCGGCGTGCCGCCGTCGCGGTTCCGGCCGCCGGTCTACGTGACCATCTGGAGCTAGTCCACCTGTCCGGACAGGCCTGACCCGGGGCCGCACGGGCAGTTAAGCAAGCACTTATTCACCTATTGCGCGCGCCTGCTGGCTACCGGATCATGAGGCACACCTCAGAGGTGATCATGAGGCACACCTCACAGAGGCCTGGCCGCCATGGGTAGGAGTGGGCTGATGCGGATCGAATCCGACGGGCATAGCCGCGGCAACCCGCGCCTGTACGAACTGATCGAAAACGCTCCGAAAGAGGGCAAGAGCCCCACGGTGTGGGCCTGGCCGCAACTCGTCGACTACCTGAAGATCGCTGGCCAGCCGGTCGCCGGCCCCTGGCCGCCCCATCAGGAGCCGCGCCCGGATCCGGAGGAGGACACGCTTCCCGTCGCGGTGGCTGATCCGGAAAATTCGCCGCAACGGAACCGCTCCGCCCCCGCCGCCACCACCATCGGTGCTGCGGATTCCGGGGCGCCGGGCGCGGGCACCGTCGGCGACGACGACTGAACACGATCCGGCGTTCGTGCGGCAATGCCGTCCGGACAGGACACTGGAGGATCGGATGTACCCGTCTCGGTTCCGCTACGAGGCACCGCGCTCTCTCGACGAGGCCATCGCCACGCTGCGCGACGGCGGGGACTACGCCAAGGTGCTGGCCGGCGGCCAGAGCCTGGTCCCGCTGATGAAGCTGCGCTTCGCCTCGCCGGAACTCGTGGTGGATATCAACAACGTGCCCGGCCTGGACTACCACCGCGCCGACCCGGACGGGACGCTGCGGATCGGGGCGCTGTGCCGGCACGCCGACCTGGAGCGGTCGGCCCTGCTCAAGGCCTCGCAGCCGACCATGGCCGCCGCGGCGCCGCTGATCGCCGACCCGATCGTGCGCACCCGCGGCACGCTGGTGGGCTCGGTCTGCCACGCCGACCCGCAGGGTGACTGGGCCTCGGTGGTGACCGCGCTGGGCGGGTCCGTGGTGGCCCAGGGCCCGCGCGGCCGGCGCACCATCGCGATGGCCGACTTCGTCACCGGGCCGTTCGAGAACGTCCTGGAGCCCGACGAGATCGCCGTGGAGGCCGTGATCCCGCCCGCCACAGGGGCACGGGCGGGCGGCTACCTCAAGCTGGAACGCCGGGTCGGCGACTTCGCCACGGTGGGGGTGGCGGTGGCCCTGGAAACCTCCGGGGGCCCAGGTCAGGCAGGCACCGTGAACCGGGCCGGGATCGCGCTGACCGGGGTAGGCGGCTCCACCATCGCGGCCACCGAGGCGGCCCGCGCGCTGACCGGCCAGCCGCTTACCACCCATACCATCGAGATGGCGGCCGGGCTGGCCGCGGAGGCCGCCCGTCCCCGGACCGATCACCGCGGCAGCGCGGACTACAAACGGCACATGGTGCACACGTTCGTGACCCGCATCCTGGAGCGGGCCGGCGGCACCGGGGCAGAGGGCGATGGCGTAGCCGGCACGGCGGAAAGGGCAGCCTGACATGACGATGGTGTATGACGACCACAGCGACGAGGCTGAGTCGGACATCCCGATGCGCCGCATCCGGTTCACGATCAACGGCCAGAAGAAGATCGCTGAGGTCGAGCCCCGGCTGCTGCTGGCCCACCTGATCCGGCGTGGGCTCGGGCTGACCGGCACGCACATGGGCTGCGACACCACGAACTGCGGCGCGTGCACGGTGCTGGTGGACGGCCGCCCGGTCAAGTCCTGCACCATGCTGGCCGTGCAGGTGGACGGGCGCGAGATCGCCACCGTGGAGGGGCTGGCCACCGCGAGCGAACTGCACCCGCTGCAAGAGGGTTTCAAGGAGGAGCACGGCCTGCAGTGCGGGTTCTGCACCCCCGGGATGATGATGGCCGCCAAGGCCCTGCTGGACGAGAACCCCGACCCGAGCGAGGAAGACGTCCGCTGGGGGCTGTCCGGCAACCTGTGCCGGTGCACCGGCTACCAGAACATCGTGAAGTCGGTGCTGTGGGCCGCCGACAAGCTCAAGTCGGAAGGCTGACCCCGTGACCCAGGCATTGGACGAAATCAAGATCGGCGGGCTCGGCGCGAGCCGCAAGCGCGTCGAGGACAACCGCTTCATCCGCGGCAAGGGCAACTACACCGACGACATCACCCTGCCGGGCATGCTGCACATGGAGATCCTGCGCAGCCCGCTGGCGCACGCCCGGATCAAGTCCATCGACGCTAGCCGGGCGTGGGAGATCCCCGGCGTGCGGCTGGTGCTCACCGGCGAGATGATGGCCACCCGCAACCTGGCCTGGATGCCAACGCTGTCCTACGACACCCAGGCCGTGCTGGCCACCGACAAGGTGCGCTTCCAGGGCCAGGAGGTGGCCTGCGTCATCGCCGATGACCCGTACATCGCCAAGGACGCGTGTGAGGTCATCGACGTCGAGTACGAGCCGCTGCCGGTGGTCGTCAACCCGCGCCAGGCCGTGGCCGACGGCGCGCCGGTCATCCGGGACGACAAGACGGGCCAGGCCGGCAACGTCATCTACGACTGGGAAGTGGGCGACGCCGAGGGCACCGAGCAGGCGTTCGCGCAAGCGGACGTGATCTCCCGGCTGCAGCTGCACTACCCCCGCTCGCACCCGTCCCCGATCGAGTGCTGCGGGTCGGTCGCGGACTTCGACCGGGCGTCCTCGAAGCTGACGGTTTACATGACCACCCAGGCGCCGCACATCATCCGGGCCGCAGTCGCGATGGTCGCCGAGCTGCCCGAGCACATGATCCGGATCATCTCGCCGGATATCGGCGGCGGGTTCGGCAACAAGGTGCCGGTCTACCCCGGGTACGTGTGCTCGATCCTGGCCTCGATCCTGCTGGAGCGGCCGGTGAAGTGGATCGAGGACAAGTCCGGCAACCTGATCTCCACCCACTTCGCCCGGGACGTCTACCTGGACGGCGAGATGGCGCTGCGCCGGGACGGGAAGATCCTGGCCGTCCGGATGCGCACCCAGGCCGACCACGGCGCGTTCTTCTCCGACGCCCAGCCCAGCAAGTTCAAGATCGGGCTGATGCACTCGGCCTTCGCCGCCTACGACATCCCGGTGGCGCACATGACAACGCGCGGCACCTACACCAACAAGGCGCCCGGCGGGGTCGCCTACCGGTGCTCGTTCCGGGTCACCGAGGCCATGTTCTTCCAGGAGCGCATGATGCAGGCCGCCGCCCAGGACCTGGGCATGGACCAGGCCGCGTTCCGGCGGATGAACTTCGTCCGCGACGACGACTTCCCGCACCGCACCCCGTTCGGCTTCCTCACCGACTCGGGCCAGTACGGCAAGTGCCTGGACGTCGGCCTGCGGGCGATCGGCTATGAGGACTTCCGCCGGAAACAGGTGGAAGCCCGGGCCCGGGGCCGGCTGCTCGGCCTCGGCATCTCGACGATGACCGAGCCGCTCGGCGCGGGCAACAGCCGTGAATACGACATCCTCGGCATCAAGATGTTCGACTCCGCCGAGCTCAAGGTGCACATGACGGGCAAGGCCATCGTCCGCACCGGCGCCCGGGGCCAGGGCCAGGGGCACGAGACGACCTGGGCGCAGATCGTCAGCCACGAGCTCGGCATCCCGGCGGAGGACATCGTCGTCGAGGAGGGCGACACCGACACCGCGCCGTTCGGGATGGGCACCTACGCCTCCCGGAGCACCCCGGTGGCCGGGGCCGCGGTCTCCATGGTGTCCCGCAAGATCCGGGCCAAGGCCCGCAAGCTGGCCGCGCACCTCCTGGAGGTGTCCGAGGAGGACATCGAGTGGGAGCTCGGCCGGTTCTACGTGCGCAGCGCACCCGACCGCGGGGTGACCATCCAGGAATGCGCGATGGCCGCGTACAGCAACATGCCGGACGGCATGGAGCCCGGCCTGGAGAACACGGCCTACTACGACCCGCCCAACCTGACCTGGCCGTTCGCGGTCTACATCGTCACGGTCGAGGTCGACCCGCAGACCGGGGTGTGGGACGTGCTGAACACCGTGGCGGTGGACGACTGCGGGGTCCGGATCAACCCGATGATCGTCGAGGGCCAGATCATGGGCGGCCTGGCCGAGGCCTACGCCATGGCCAACATGCAGTTCATCACGTTCGACGCGGAAGGGAACTGCGTCGGCTCGAACTACATGGACTACCTGCTGCCGACCGCCTGGGAGACACCGGGCTTCGAACTGCACAGCGAGGTCGTCACCCCCTGCCCGCACCACCCGATCGGCGCCAAGGGCATCGGCGAGTGCGCGGCGGTCGGAGGCCCGGCCGCGTTCGTGAACGCGGTGCTGGACGCGCTGGACGAGACCGGGGTGCGCAACATCGACATGCCACTGCTCCCCGACCGGGTCTGGGAGGCGATGACCCAGCGCCACGACGTCTCCGGGGCGCCGCCCGTCCGCACGGACTGAGTGCGGGCGGACTGGAGGGAGTTTGCGATGCACAGTTTCGATGTGCTGGAGGAGGCCGGCGAGCTGACTCGTCGGGGCGAGCCGTTCGCGCTGGCCACCGTGGTCTGGCGGCAGGGCCCGTCCTCGGGCCAGCAGGGCTCCCGCGCGATCATCACGGCCGCGGGTGACCTGCACGGCTGGATCGGCGGGGCGTGCGCGGAGCCGGTGGTGATCCGCGAGGCCCGGCAGGTGATCACCGCGGGCGTGCCGCGGCTGCTGCTGCTCGGTACTCCTGAGCAGTTTGCCGGCCGAGCCGAGTCCGGGGCGGCGGTGCCGGACGGGATGACGTTCGTGCCGATCGCCTGCCAGAGCGAGGGCGCGCTGGAGGTCTACATCGAGCCGGTGCTGCCCGCGCCGCACCTGGTGATCGTGGGCCGCTCGCCCATGGTGGCGACCCTGGCCGGCCTGTCCCGGACGCTGGGCTGGCGCACCACGGTGATCGACCGCGGAGCGTTCTCCGCGGCCGACGCGGACGAGAGTTCGATGGTGGTGGTGGCCACCCAGGGCCACGGGGACGAGGAGGCCATCGAGCAGGCGGCCGCGGCGCGGCCCGCCTACCTGGGCCTGGTTGGGTCGGCCAAGCGTGGCGCCGCGGTGCTGGGCTACCTCACGGACCGGGGCGTGCCGCAGGAGCAGCTCGGCCGGGTCCGGGTGCCCGCGGGGCTGGACCTGGGCCGGACGTCGCACCAGGAGATCGCGGTCGCGATCCTGGCCGAGCTAGTCCAGCTGCGTGCGTCAGGCGGTCTGGTGCCAGCGGGCCGCGGTGCGGGACTGGCGGGGCGCTCGGCTGCTGAGCAGGGGCCAGCCGAGGTGACCGACCCGGTGTGCGGGATGACGGTGGCTGCGGATCCGTCCAGCTACCCGCTGGAGCACGAGGGCGAGACTTACTACTTCTGCTGCGCCGGCTGCCGCCGGTCGTTCCAGGAGAACCCGGCGGCGTACCTGAAGGAGAGCCGATGCTGATCACCAATGACTTCGAGGTCGCCCAGCCGGTCGAGAAGGTCTGGAAGTTCTTCGGTGACATCCCGCAGGTGGCCGCCTGCCTGCCCGGCGCGGAGCTGACCGAGGACCTGGGCGGCGAGAAGTACAAGGGCCGGGTGGCCATCCGGATGGGCCCGGTGCGGCTGCAGTTCGGCGGTACCGCGGAGATCGCCGAGCGCGACGACGCGGCCAAGCGGCTGATCCTCAACGCGAGCGGCGCGGAGGAGAAGGGCCGCGGCCAGGCCAGCATGGTGGTCACCGCGACTCTGGTCCGCTCCGGCCGCGGCACCAAGGTCAGCGTGGCCCAGGATATCCAGCTGTCCGGCGCGGCCGCCCAGTACGGCCGGGGCATGATCTCCGACGTTTCCTCGGTCCTGATGCGCGACTTCGCCACCACCATGCAGGACCGGATCGAGCGGGTCGAGCGCGGCGAGTCGGCCGAGCAGATCGCCGCGGCCAGCAGCAGCCCGGCCAGCGGTCTCGCGCTCGGACTGCGGGCCGCGGTCATGGCACTGACCCGGGTATTCCGCCGTTTCTTCGTCCCGTACCAGGCCACGAGCTGAGAAGGAGCCCGTCATGGTCTTGTGGTGGATCGGCAACGCGGTACTGCTTGTCGTGGTGCTGCCCGTCGTGATCTTCCTGCTGAACCGGGTGCTCGCCGCGCTGGAACGGATCCGGGGCGCCGCCGACCAGATCCTGGCCGGGGGAGTCGAGCTCGTCGGCGAACTCCAGTGCGTCCCTGACGGCCTGGCCCAGACCGACACCACGGTCCGCGAGATCTCCGTGGGAGCGGTCCGGTACGCCGGTTCCGTGGCGAAACTTCTCGGCTGATCCAGGAAGAAAGGGAGAGCAGCCATGCCAGCAGCAGCCTGGGTGACCTTGATCATCGCAGCGCTCATCATCGCGATCACCGCCGTCGGCCTGCTCCGGGTGATCTTCCACCTGCGGGCCATCCGGGCCACGCTGGTGGCGACCACCGGCGGGGTGCAGGCGGTCGCCGCGCTCACCAGCCCGGTGCCGCCCCGGCTGACCTCGGTCAACGCCAGCCTCAAGCCGGTCCGCGACTTCTGCGAGACGGTGTGAGGAGCTACTAATGAAAACACATGGCATCGTCCTGGCCGCCGGGACGTCCACGACCGGCTGGGTGGTGGGCTACACCATCGGCATCGTGGTCGTCCTGGTGGTCGTGGCGCTGGTCGTGCCGATCCTGCTGCTGGCCCGGTCGATCGGCAACGAGGCACCCAAGATCAACGACGCGCTGACCGAGGCGGTGCACAACACCGCGCCGCTCGGTGCGCTGCGCACCACGATCGAGCACGCGACCATCATCATCGGCGGCCTGCAGCGCGGCCGCGCACGGCTGGGAGGGTGACGATGCAGCCACATGTCCTGGCGATGTCCGGCACCGAGCACACGCTGTGGGTGACCGCGATCATCCTCGGCTTCGTCGTGGTACTGGCCGTTGCGGCCCTGCTCAGCATCCTGGTCTGGCTGGTGAAGATCATCGACCGCCGGGTCGTCCAGATCGGCGGGACGCTGCAGGCCGCCGCGGACAACACCGCGGACACGGTCCTTATCCCGCAAGTCGCCGACGGTGTGGAGGCGGTCCTGGCTGAGGGCCTCCAGCATCACCTGTTCCTCGGCCGGGTCCTAGGGAGCGTGAAGTCTTGACCGCGCTGGTCGTCCTGACCGTCATCGTGGTCGCCCTGCTGATCGCGGGCCTGGCCTTCTACCTGTTCTGGGTGGGCACGCTGCTGACCCGGATCGCCGGGAACCTCGAGGGCGCGGTGGGTATCGTGCGGACCATCGTGGGCCACGCCCGGCTCATCGGGCCCGGCGTCGAGCACATCAACCGGACCGGCGGCGTGGTCGCCGGGGCGCTGCCGCTGCTGTACGGGATGGCCGAGGAGATCGTCGTGGACGTCACCCCGGCCGCCGAGCGTCCCCTGGTCCCCGAGCCCGCCCGCCCTGCGTCCGGGCGGCGCCGGTCGCGGCTGCACGACGCGGTGGGATTCACCCCGCACGCGTAGTTCGTTGCGGGCCGTGAGCGGAACTGGCGCGGCGCGGCGCCCCGGTGCCGCGGTCAGCTGCTGCCGGGACCGCCGATCCACTCCTCCCGCCAGGCCTGGTCGTACTGCTGGGTGTTGCAGCCGGGGTGGTAGACCGCGATCAGCTCGCGGCTGATCTGCTCCCGGTGCGCGCGGGTGCCCCCCGGCACCTCGTACATGGCGATGTACACCTTCCACCGGGATCCGGCACGGCGCACCCAGCACGGTGAGCTTGGGTGCCGGAAGGGGAAGCGCTCGGCCGACAGGTCGTCGCTGTGCCCCACGTAGATGACCGCGTACCGTTCCGGCCGGGTATCCGGGTCCGGCTTGCAGAGGATCACGTAGACGGCGGGCACCGGCGGTGCGGTCCATCCGCCGAGGACCCGCGGGCCCTCGAACGGGTACCCGGCCAGCGACCCCAGCCGGATCATCCGGCCGCGTCCTCGTCCTCGCTGATGGCCTCGGCCCGGACGACCGGGCCGGGCGGCAGGCCGGCCCGGTCCGCGGCCTGGCGCAGCTCCCCGGTCGCCTTCTCGATGGCTTCCTCGCGAGTGCCGGCCTCGACGATCAGCTGCGCGCCGTAGCGGGTGCTCCCGATCCCGGTGGCGATGCCGTTGCTGGCGGCGACGGCGTCGGCCAGCTCCACCACCTCCTCACGGGTCAGCACCCGGTCACCTTCGGCCTCGACGCCGACGCTCCACAGCACTGCGCGCTCCTCGTTCCGGTATGGCCTGGTTCAGGGTTGGCTGGTTCTGGGTTGGCTAGTTCAGGGTTGGCAGCAGCGTAGCGAGTTCTTCCAGGCTGCTGAGGTCATGGCCGGAGAGGATGAGGTCGATGCTGGGGGCGGCGGCCAGCATGCCGAGTGTGGTCGGCCGGAAGTGCGGGTCGTTGCCCTTGTGCGGGTTCATCCACACCACCCGGTAGCTGAGCCGCCGCAGCCGTTCCATCGCGCTGGCCAGCATCTCCGGATCTCCCCGGTCCAGGCCGTCGGAGCAGATGACGACGATTCCGCCGCGGGTCAGCCCGCGGCGGCCCCAGTCGCGGACGAAGGCGTTCAGGCTGGCCCCGATCCGGGTGCCGCCTTCCCAGTCGAACACCACGCTGGCCGCCCGTTCCAGGGCATCATCGGGCTTGCGGTGATCCAGGGCCCGGGTGATCCGGGTCAGCCGGGTACCGAAGCAGAACACCTCGACCCGGGCGGTCGCGCGTTTGGCGGAGTAGGCGAACTGGAGCAGGTGCCGCGAGTAGTCGGCCATCGACCCGGACACGTCGAGGATGAGGATCAGCGGCCGGAGCCGGACCTTGCGAGCCCGCCAGGCCAGCTCGGCGGGCTCGCCGTGCATCCGCAGCGACTGCCGGACCATGCGGCGCAGGTCCGGGGAGCGCCCCGCGGCCGCCGCCGTGGTCCGCCGGGTTCGCCGCCGGGGTGGGGTGAGCCGGATCCGGGCCATGATCCGCCGCAGCGCGGCGAGTTCTTCCGGGGTGCAGACGGGAAACGACTTGTGCCGGAGGGTCTCGGCGTCGGACGCCATCAGGCCCAGGCTCACCTGTTCCTGGAGATCTTCCCCGGGATCGGTGGCGGGGACCTGGAGCACCCCCTCGGATAGGGCGTGCTCGGGCTGAGTGAGCGTGAGCAGTTCCAGGACCGGGTCGCGAGTGCCGGTGAAAAACCGCCGGAACACCCGGTCGTAGACGGGAATGTTCTCCCGCCGGGTCACCAGCGTGGTCCGGCCACCCCAGTACAGGTCCACCAGGTCGGTCGGGTCCAGCGTGCCCATGGCCGCGCAGTAGGCCAGTACGTCCCCGGACCCGACGGGCAGGCCGGCCGAGCGGAGCTCCGCCGTGAAGTTCACCAGCAGCGCGACGAAGGGGGCGCGCTCAGGCACCGGATGTGATCTCTTGCAGGTTGTCCCGGACCAGCTCGAGGTCGTCCCGTTCCTTGATCACCGCGCCGAGGGTGTCCCCGGCGACCTCGGTGCCGAGCCCAGTCTCGCCGAGGAAGTCCAGGGTGCGTACCCAGTCGATGGTCTCCGCCACGCCGGGGGGCTTGGCCAGTTCCATCTCCCGGAGCCGGTTGACCGCGGCGACCACCTTCCCCACCAGCGCCTCGGACACGCCTGGCGCCCGGACCAGCACGATCTCCACCTCGCGTTCCGGCGGCGGGTAGCCGATCCAGTGATACATGCAGCGCCGCTTGAGCGCGTCGTGCAGCTCGCGGGTCCGGTTCGAGGTCAGCAGCACCAGCGGCGGCCGTTCCGCCTTGATCGTGCCGACCTCGGGGATGCTGATCTGGAAGTCGGAGAGCACCTCGAGCAGGAACGCCTCGAACTCATCGTCGGCCCGGTCCACCTCGTCGATGAGAAGCACCGCCTGGTCACCGGCCCGGACCGCCTCAAGCAGCGGCCGCTCCAGCAGGAACCTGGGGCCGAAAACCTTGTCGACCGCCTCATCCTCGGCCACCTGCCGCTCGGACAGCGCCCGGATGTAGAGCATCTGCCGGGCGTAGTCCCATTCATAGAGGGCCTGGCTGGTGTCGATGCCCTCGTAACACTGCAGCCGGATCAGCCGCCGCCCGAAGGCATCCGCCAGCACCTTCGCGACCTCGGTCTTGCCTACCCCGACCTCGCCCTCGAGCAGAACGGGCCGGTGCAGCGAAAGTCCCACGAACAGGGCGGTGGCCAGGCCGCGGTCGGCCAGGTAACCCCCCTGGCGCAAGATCGCTGTGAGCTCGCTGACGGTGTCCGGATACTCCATGCAGCGGTCAGTGACCCTCGGCCGGGCCAAGCACCAGGTCGGCGACGCTGCCGCCATCGGCCTTCAGCTTGCCCTCACGGGCCAGCCGGTTCCGCCAGGCGGTCCGGAGGTCCTCGTCCGGGCCGGCCATGCCGCCGAAGCCGACGTCCGCCATCTTCTTGCAGGTCTTGGTGTTGCCGCAGTCATCGTCGAGGTCGGCAGCGGTCTGCTGCTGCGCGTTCCATACCCCGCGCAGCACCTCGAGGGCCTCGCTCGGCTGATCGTTCATTATCAGGTACCTTCCCGGTGTCCTGGGCCCGACTCTAATTCGCCGGCGCCGTTGGGGCGACCTCGGATTAAGCGTTCTCTTATCGGGGCGGGCGGGGCCGGGCTCAGCAGCTGCGGTTCAGGGTGAGCGCCTTGATCGTCGCGCCCCACTCGTAGGCCAGTTCGTACGGCCAGAACGAGGCCGGGATCGGCGCGGGCATTACGTACACGTGGCCGCCGAAGCAGCGCTCCATTCGCAGCCGGGCCCGGGAGTCCTGCGGCGTGATGGTGACCAGGGCGATGGAGTGCCAGTGGTACAGCTTGGCCAGCCGGGCCGCGTACTCCGCCTCGCCCTGGGTGGTGTCCGGGTGGGGGTCGAAGCAGATCTCCCTGACCCCCGGGATCGGTGGCGCGCAGGGCCCGCCGGTGACGATGTCGGATCCGCGCGAGATCACTAGCACACGAGCCCGGTGCTCGGAGGCCAGCCGCAGCGCGGTCGAGTAGCGGTCACCCGGCCCGGCCATCATCACGATCGCGTTCACGTGCGCGGGCATCCCGGAGACGGGGAACACGAACAGGCGCGCAGTCAGCCCGCAGATCGCCAGGAACACGGCAGCGACGGTCCCGATAACCACGGCGCGGCGCTTGCGGCGCCGCGGGGCACGATCGTCCACCGTCCCGGCGGAGGCATCCGGCACTTCGTCAGTCAGCACAGGCAGCCCTCGTGCGGGGAAGGCGAAACTGGAGATCTGTCGGGAAACAGGCTATGTGCCCTGGCGGGAGACACACCCATGACCTGCCCATCCAGAGGCAATCCAGAGCGGGGGTTCAGCTTGGGGCAGACAATGGGACGGTGATCGACGTCGAGCCGGCCATGTTCGAGGACATGGTCGCGGCCGCGCTGGACAGCCTGCCCGAGGATCTCGGCCGGCTGATGCGCAACGTGGCGGTGACCGTCGAGCACGGCCCCGGACGTCCCGGCCTGCTCGGCCTGTACCAGGGGATCCCGCTGACCAGCCGGACCTCGCAGTACGCCGGGGTGCTGCCGGACCGGATCACGATCTACCGCCGGGCCATCTGCAGGATCTGCGACACCGAGGCCCAGGTGGTGGAGCAGGTCCGCCGGACGGTCATCCACGAGGTCGCGCACCATTTCGGCATCGACGATGCCCGCCTCACCGAACTCGGCTGGTGACCCGCCCAGGGGACCCTCCGAGTTGCTCGTCTAGCGGACAATACGGAGTACCGCGCCACCCGAGACAGGTTACCTTGGGCGCTCCCGTCCTCCTCGCAGGCGCCGAAATCCTGGTGGCGGCCACAATGGCCGCCACCACGGCTGCCTCCTGTGCTACTCAGTCCCAGCGCGACGGCGCTTGCTCCTGTTGCCGTCATGGTTGCCGTGGGTCTCCGGTCAGATACACCTTCTTCGGGCCCGGGTAGACGGCTCGGGCGATCGTGGCCGAGAGCCACCCGATACACCATCCGAAGAAGATCGCGAAGATATAGCCCAGAGTCACTTTCTTTTCGGTGGCGGCGAGGATCGCCCAGAGCACCGCCCAGGCGACGAAGGTCCCGATGCTGTACGCCGTGTAAGTGTTCATGCGTGGTGGGGTTTTGCGGTGGATCCAGGTAAGAAAACCACCGCCGGTTGGAGCTTCCATGGAGCCCTCCTCAGGCTCGCAAAAACTGATATCACTATGATAGGCATGTGTTATCAGCTACGTCAAGCCGGGGCGGGCGGAACGACATCGCAGGACCGGCCAAGCCCAGGCCGGAGCAGGCCGCCGCCGCTACCGGTGCCGCGCTGCTCTGGCGGGTGAAGTCCGACCTGAGGCTTCCGGTGCTGGAGTTGCTGCCCGACGGTTCCAATGCGTCGATCGTGGTCAGGCCCGCCATCCACGACTCGGGACATGATGGAGATCCTGGGGCACGCCCCGGATCGCTGTCACGATGGAGATCCACACCGCGGCCGATGATCGCAGCCGCCGCGATGCGATCAGCAAGCTCAACCAGCTGCTCAGGCCGGACAGGGCATGACCGTTGTTGTCACTTCTGCTGTCAGTGCCGATTCCCGGCCGCGCTCAGGGGAGGGGTCAACGCCGTGACGTGGGTGGGCCTAGATGGACTTGAACCATCGACCTCCGCCTTATCAGGGCGGCGCTCTAACCGGCTGAGCTATAGGCCCTTGCCTGCGGCACCGGGGCGCGGCTGTCACGCCACAAACCCCGGGAATTGCCGCCGCGTAAGGCTATCGTATTCTGCGGGCCACCCGTCAGTCAGTCTCCCGGAGCGTGACCTCGATACCGCCGCCCAGGTGGGTGACCAGGTTGTAGATCATGGCGCCGACCGTGGAGAGGGCCGTGATCAGGACGATGTTCACCGCACCGAGCAGCATGGTGTAACCAAGGACCCGCGAGGCCGAGAACCAGTGGCCAAGGCT